>JABAOH010000280.1_pt1 | contig 102696 bp, 110 predicted proteins | sample 7062181 | NCBI WGS metagenome assembly JABAOH01 (sample SAMN14538630, study PRJNA623070) | marine sediment metagenome | biome: marine biome [ENVO:00000428]; feature: marine pelagic biome [ENVO:01000023]; material: deep marine sediment [ENVO:00002113]; isolation source: pool of 5 deep marine... | reverse complement strand
AAATTATTGCACTTGAAAAACCTGACAAAAATTATATAAACACAACCACAGTGGTTGCACATTTTACCTCGCTTAAATATATCGACATAATTTTTATATTGTGGTTCATTTTGTTTTTTGCTTTGTTCTTTCATTTCTAAAAACAAATTAAAGATATAGTTAGGATCATTGGAATAGTCAAAACTGCACTTAGGACATTTAAAATTTTCTCCAATAAAACTTATATTATTCTTTTCAAAAATATTTTTTTTCTCCATTAACTCACCCACTTGTGCTTATTCTTTTTATTATTGTGTCATCATTACACAATTTCTTAAAACACTCAACACAGAACACAAACCTTATTTTACCCCTCAGACTGGCAAGATGAACCTCTTTACCCTTATGGCCACACCAGAATTGTTGCCACTGACCAACATCGTCGAAATACTTCACAATATCACAAGAATAATGAATTAAACTCTCAAGAATACTTCCTTTTATAAATATAGCGAGGAACCTATATAAAATTTTATATCTTCTATAATGAAGATCATCGAATTAGGAGAGTGAATGGGCTTTCACTCTGGATGATTGTAGGTAATTCTTTTAATTTAGAAATATGTACTCTTTTAGTCTAGAAGTCCCTGGACTTGCCTAGATAGGAGTGATAGATTCATTATCCATCCCGTTATATTTTTAATGAGGAAAAGTAAGTAACTTGCTATCAGGTAACAATTATGTTTATTAAGTTTTGTATTATTAGGCTTTTCTAAAATTATTGTTTTCCACAAGGAACATTAAATAAGATTGAGACGACTACTGAGCCATTTTAAAGTATTATGAATATCGAATAATAAGAACCATGCTAATGCTAAAATACAGACAGCTATTAACCATTTGATCTTGGTTTTCATGACGCCTTTTATCAACAGTAAAGGATTTAAGTCTTATTCAGAACAAAAATTTATCTGTTCTGGATTGATTGAAGAACTATTAAAAACCTAAACTACAAATTACTAACATGAAACTAAAGATAGTCTTACTGTCTCTCGCAATGTTCTTTGGCCTTTTCGTAGCGGTTAAATCTCTTTACCGTGGTTTTTGGGAGTTCGGAATGATATTCTGTATGTGGTCTGTTTATACTGGTTGGAAATGGCGTGGGAGTGTTAGTGAATACGTAAAGAAATAGTAAAACCAAACAATTATCTTTTTTAATCTTTGTATTAATACTAGATGGTATGGCAGATGAATGTATCTTCTGTAAGATAGCGATGAAGGAAATACCCGCAAAAATAGTTTATGAAGACCAAGAATCTTTAGCTTTCCTGGATATCAATCCTCGTAGCAAAGGGATGTGTCTTGTCATTCCAAAAAAGCATTTCGTTCACTTCGAGCAAAACAGGGATTTGGCCAGCAAACTGTTCGATAAGGCTTTGATAGTGGGAGAGAAGATAAGAAGGTCCTTAAACCCCATGACAATCTACATATCAGTAATGCCTGCGCAAGTTCCTCATTTTCATGTACGTGTTTATCCTGTTTATAGGGATCAAGTTCCCTTAATCGAGAATAAGCCGTTGGAAATAAGTCCTGAAGAATTGGATGATCTGGCTAGAAGAATCAAACTAGTGAATATTGACTGGAAAGGAAGGGAAACCAAAGTAATAGAAAAAAAAGTCGAAGAAAAGAAAAAAGAGCCTAACGAAAAAAGAAGCCAGGAAGACATAGATTACGTAAAAAGGACCATGGATATCGCTTAATTCGGGTCAGAACCCTATAATTTAGTAACCCTTAAATATCCCAAAAAATCAATTATTATTATGAAAAAACTCGTTTTATTGACTCTTTCTATAGCTTTTTTCCTTTTAATCGCATCGTTTGATTCGGTTTTAGCCCAGTACTACTTGATCAATGAAGGCGAATCGATTGTTTATAACGGGAAGACTATCGGAGTAGGAGGCGTTAGTAGTTCGAGTGTAGTAGTCATAGTCGTGGATGGGATAGCTAAAGCAATTAACCTGGGCGAATCAAAAACCTTTGATGGAATACTTGTGAAAGTAGTTGAAATTTACTATTATCCGAATGAAGGGGAAATATCCTCTGCCTATTTAATGATTGCACAATCAACCATCCCAGTGAATATAACATGCGAGGATTCTGATGGGGGAATAGATTATTACACTAAAGGAACTGTTTCTGTTTGTACCATTTATGATCAAGGTGGCGGTTGTAGCGGATTGGTCGATTCCTGTAATGGTAATGTATTGACTGAAGGTTATTGTGAAGATACATCTTTAAAATCAGTAAAATACACTTGCCCTTATGGATGTTCAGATGGGTCTTGCGTTAAAGTAACATGTGTAGATTATGATAACAGTCCGGATTATTCGAAAAACCCACCTTACATAATAAATCCAACAAATTATCCTGATTTGTTCACTAAAAGTTATGGCACTGGAATTTACTCTGGTTCAGATCCAGAGAATCATCAAATATACGGACAAGAACCTGATCCATCACTCGCCAAACCAACAACCAATGATTATAGTACCTATTATGATTACTGTGCTAACGAAAAACAATTAAACGAAGCATTTTGTAGATCAGATGGAAAACTTGGTGCCTTTGGCCTTCAATGTCCAAACGGATGTAAAGACGGAGTTTGTGTGAAAGAAACTTGCATGGATTCTGATGGGGGAATAAATTATTTCGTAAAAGGTACATTAACTGGGACTGCGGTAGGCCCAACACCAATAGTAGAGAGTTGCTATTTGTTTAACCCCGATGGAAGCGGATCTCCAGTTAGAGAATGTTCAAGTAATGATTCAAGATGTAAAATCTACGAACATTGGTGTGAGAGTGGAGCTGTTAAAGCAGAGGAATATCATTGTCCGTATGGTTGTGTAGACGGTCGCTGCATTGAAGGTATAACCACAACAATACCGGGGGAATGCTGGAATCATGCTCAATGTTCCCAAGCATGCGATAATATGGGAACTGAAAAATGGAAATACTCAGAGAAATGGGAAGGAACTTGTCCTTATGGTGTATATGGATGCATGACAAGAGATTGTTGTTTGGGTCAATGTCGTTATACGACAACAAAAGAATGTTTTTGCCTTCATACAAATAAAGTCGATATCTATGGAGATGTTTGTCCGGTAGGAACAACTTGTGGAGATGATTGTTATTGTCATCCTATTAGGGATGAAACAAAGATAGCGATTACATCTCCTAAAGACGGTCAAACTGTTTCTGGAATAGTCACGGTAGTAGCAGAAGCTTCTAATAAAAATGAATTGGGTGAGATGACTTTGACTATTCAAAAAGAAGGAGGAGAAATAGCGGAATTAATCCCATTCAAAATCTGTGGCGGTGGGGTTGCTTGTCCTATAAAAGGAGGAGAGTGTACATACATGAAAAGCTGTAATTATGATTGGGATACATTTGGTTATGATGGTGAAGTTATCTTGACTGCTACCATAACTTCTGGCAGCAAGGACACGTCTGATTCGGTAAAAGTGAGTGTGATTAACTATAGGTCCTGCAGTGAACAGTGCAGTTTAAAAGGTTACAGATATGGGAGTTGTAAGGCTGTTTGTTATTCTGAAGAAATAAACATAGGGATAGATGGATGTCCACAGGCTACTTGTGCACCTTGCCCTGCAGATCAAGTTTGCCCTTCATGTCCAACTTATACATGTTGTTGTGCTGGCAAAAGATCATGTCCTTATGAATGCTGTGTTAATGATCCAAATTACTTGGATAAACCATGTCCTCCAGTAGCATGCCCTGAATGCGTTTCAGGCGAAGAATGCCCTCCATGCATACAGCCTTCATGTATAGATCATCGATGTTCTTGGCATCCAGAAGAACAATTTGTTCTGAAGTTTAGAGCTGGTTGGAATATGTTTTCATTTCCTGTCGATGTTCGTAGGTATCTTACAGCGATTGGGCAACCCTTAGAAGCAAGTGAGATTACTGTTGAGAAAGCTATTACTGGTAAAGTGACAGAAACAGCTCCGATAGAGGAAATACCATTTGAGAGAAAATGTCCATCTCCAGCTCATATATGGCATTATTCAAACGGTAGGTACATCGATGTCACAAAAGACCCCACTAGTATCGTTAATGGTTGGGGTTATTGGGTTAGGATGGATTACGATTGTATAGCCAAGGTGACAGGAAACAAAATCACTATCCATGATTTCCCTGAATTGGATGCTGGATGGAATCAGATCGGCGCACCCTCAGAATCAGTTAATTTCTACACAGTTATAGGCAATTGTAATCTGTTGAGTGGTCCTTGGTGGTTTGATTCTTATTCGAAGAAATACACAAAAACACAAGTTCTTAAGCCAGGGGAAGCGTACTTCTTAAAAGTCAAGGACAGATGTACATTAGGATCTGAGATACCACCTCTTCCACCAGAAGAGTTAGGTTGGGAGCAAGCATTTAGAGTAAAGTGATTTCTATGCGTTCTACTCTTTTATGGGCTGCAGTTATTGTACTCATAATTTTACTTCTGGTAGCGATTACATATATAGTGAATCCAGATCTTTTTTCGAATTCACCTGGAGGAGAAGAACAACCACCTCCACCACCTGACGCCGAAGAATCAGGGGGCGGAGAAGAACAACCACCGGCTTTTCCTGAATAGAAAATTATTTTTAAGTTTAATTAGATAGAATTTAGTGTTAATTATATGCGGCTGTAGTCCAGCCTGGTTAAGACCCTGGCCTTCCAAGCCAGTGACCCGGGTTCAAATCCCGGCGGCCGCATTACTTTAGAATTCCCCTAACAGGATGTTGAGGCATAAATTTCTTTGTGATATGAACAATCAAAGTTTCTGTTCTTCTGATGTATGGAAATTCATGGATTTTTTCGATGAGATCTGACAACTCTTTCATGTCTTTTGCACGAACTTCTAAGATGAGAGCGTATCTGCCGAGTACGCTATGTATTTCTGATACTTGTGGCAATTTAATAAGGTTTGTCATTTCTTTTGATTTTAAGATCTTGAGTTCTGTATCTATGAGTATGTAAGCTATTATGTTGAGTCCAAGTTTTTTTTTGTCAAGATTAACAGTGAAGTTTCTTATTATTCCTCTGTGTTGAAGTGATTTTATCCTGCTGTAGACGCTTTGTCTGGTCATATGAACTTTTCGGCCCAAATCTGCGAAAGATATTCTACCGTTTTTAATTAACTCCAATAATATTTTCTTATCTTTTTCATTTACCATACAATTGTAAAAATTAATATTGAAATTTATTAACTTTTCGTTAAATTAAAACACAATTAAAAGTCTAACGTACGATGTTAGAAAAATTAAGTTTATACATTGTCACTGCTCCATTAAGATAATCAGATGATGGAACACAAATGCCCCATATGTAAGGGGAAACTAAGCTCTTTTGGCCACGATGAGTTAGTTTGTATAGACTGTGGTTTCGTTAAACAGAGATCTGTTGTTTCTAAAAAGTCAGATGTTATTCGATAATATTTTCCATCTTTTTCATCAATATTCAATCGTAAAATTATATTTAATATTTATTAACTTTTAGTTAAATAAAGATATAATAAAAATCCTAATGTATGATTTTTTAAAAATAAATTTATGCTTTGTCACATATCCCATTAATATGATAAGATGATAGAATATGAATGCCCTCTATGTAATGGTAGGATGGTTTGGTACAATTACGATGGGTTAGTCTGTATAAAGTGTGGTTTTGTGGGTCAGGGACCAATGATTTCTGGACGATTGGCTCTTGTTTGAGAATACTATGATTCTAGTTCTTCAGGTGGGTAAATGTCTGAAATAGTGGGAAAAAGAATTACAGATTTGGAGAGAATAACCTCTAAATTCGGAAAGATGGTCAAAACAAAAGAAGAAGTTCCTAAGGTTGATGCAGAGTTAAAAAATTATATGAAAAAACATCTGAAATTAACTGAATCTACAAATTTTCTTATAAATGCTTTAATTAGAGCTTTTAATGAAAAAGGATCACACGCTTTAATTTCAAAAAAAGAATACTTCAGGTTAACAAGAAACATAATGATAGAAATAATCCTTCTTTTGTTGACTAAACTTGAAAATTTTGAGAGCAATCAGTGAATCAGATAGAAAATTTTAAGTGGACCCGAACCCATTTGTATGCGGGTCCCATCGGTTTCATTTAAATTATCCAAAGGGTTTTTAAACCATAAATAATATTCAATTACAATAAAAGAGTTTAGAGATAGTATTGAAAACCTTAATAAACTTTACTTATAAAATCTAATAGTATTATTTGTGAGCCTATGAGACACGATACGCTAGCAGACGTAATGTCTGCGATAAAGAATGCCGATAGAATCGGGAAGATAGATTGCCTTACTCCTGCCTCTAAACTAGTAAAAGAAGTCCTAAAACTCATGCAAAAACATGGATTCATAGGTGTTTTCGAATACATCGATGATGGCAAATCTGGAAAGTTCAAGATCCAATTAAAAAACAGAGTCAATGATTGCAACGTCATCAAGCCAAGATATTCTGTTTCTACCGACGATCTCGAAAAATGGGAAAAAAGATATTTACCAGCAAAAGGCTTCGGGATATTAATCGTGTCCACGACAAAAGGCGTCATGACTCACGAAGAGGCAAAAGAAAAACACGTGGGTGGAAAACTACTTGCCTACGCTTTCTAGTGGTTTGTATGGAAAAAGAATTAATCCTTCCTGAGAATGTCACGATTGAAATAGATAACAAGACTGTAAAAGTTACTGGACCGAAAGGAACTCTACAGAAACAATTCAAGTATTTTCATGATATCGTCATCACAAAGAAAGAAGATAAACTACTCGTCACATCTAAATCCGACAAAAAAAAGATTAGAGCAATGATTGGAACCATTATCGCACACGTAAAAAACATGACTAAAGGAGTATCAGAAGGCTACACCTACAAGATGAAGATTGTCTACTCACATTTCCCGGTCACGACAAAGGTTGAAGGCGACAAATTCCTAATCACTAATTTTTTAGGAGAGAAAATGCCCAGAATTGCAAAAATACTAGGTGACACCAAGATAGAAGTAAAAGGTCAGGATGTTGTAGTCACAGGACCGAATTTAGAGGATGTGAGTCAAACATGCGCAAACATCGAACAAGTATGCCGGGTCACTAAATACGACAGAAGAGTGTTTATGGATGGGATTTATATAACAGAAAAAGGTAAAGGTCGATGATATGGTTAACCCAAAAAAGAAGCCAAAATTTCTAAGACAAGGAACATACTTAAAGAAAGTTAAGAAAGTGTGGAGAAGACCTAGAGGTGTTCATTCCAAGTTAAAGGTGAAAGAAAAGTCTAAAGGATCATTACCAAATGTTGGGTATGGTGCCCCTAGAAAATTTAGAGGGTTACACCCATCAGGTTTGAAAGAAATCATGATTTACAACTTAAAAGATTTGGAAAAAATCAATAAAGAAAAAGAAGCTGGTAGATTATCCAGTAGAATTGGTCAAAAAAAGAAGAAGATGATAGTAGAAAGGGCCAAACAACTCAAGATAAGAATATTCAATCCGTGATTTTATGGGTGGTTTGTTACTCCAAAAAAGACTGGCTGCCGACATATTGAAAGTCGGGCAATCTCGAATAGTCATGGACCCAGAGCATTTAGAGGATATCAAGAATGCCATTACCAGAAGAGATATCAAAAGGATGATATCTAAAGATTACATCAAAGTCAAGAGAAGCAAGATAAAGAAACCCAAACTTCATCAAAAAAAGAAGAAGAGAGGATCTGGCAGTAAGAAAGGTTCTAGTGGAGCAAGACTCACGAAAAAAGAAAAATGGATGCATACTATCAGACCCATGAGACAAATGCTGAAAGAGTTGAGAGATAAAGGGACGATAGATAGAAGGACATACAGAAAAACTTATTTGTTAGTAAAAGCTGGAATGTTCAGGAATAGGTCTCACTTGAGATTATACTTAAAACAAAAAGGTGTTTTACATGAAGATAAGTCCAAGGTATAAGATGCCGTTTAAGAGAAGGGTTAAAACTAAAACTAATTATAGACAAAGGTTGAGAATGCTCACATCCAAGAAGCATAGACTGGTTGTTAGAAAATCATCCAAGCATGTCACTGCCCAGATAATCGATTTTAATAAGAATGGTGATCGGATTCTCGCTCATGCCACATCACAAGAACTGAAAAAATTCGGTTGGTCAGGTCCTACAAACAATTTAGTGTGTGCATACTTTGTCGGTTTGTTAATCGGAAAGAAAGCCTTGGAAAATAACATAAAATCTGCGATCTTAGACATCGGGTTGGTGGAGAAATCAAAAGGATCAAGATTGTTCGCTATTCTAAAAGGGGCTTTAGATGCAGGTTTAACTATTCCACACTCGACTGAAATACTTCCCCCTGATGACAGAATTAAAGGAAAACATATAATAGATTATGCTCAAAAACTCAAGAAAGAGGATTTGAAAAAATATAAAAAACAATTTACCACGTATGATCCAGGAAAATTATCCGAGGTCTACGAAAAAGTAAAATCAAAAATCATGAAAGGTTCGATTAATGCCAAGAAAAAAAGCGATAAAAAAAGTTAAGAAAACAACCAAGAAAAAAGTTGTAAAAAAACCTAGACTTAAGAAGATTGTTAAAAAAATCGTTAAGAAAAAGAAACAAGCCAAAGAAAAAAAGGAAGTAACTAAAAGGAAAGTTGAAGAAAAGAAGAGAACACCTAAGATTCCTAAGAAAATCGAGAAGCCAAAGAAAGAGAAGAAGCCTGAGAAACCTAAAAAAGAAGAGATGAAACCAGAAAAAAAGAAAGAAGAAAAGGTTGAAAAGAAAGAAGAAATTAAAGAAGCAGAAAAAAAAGTCGTAGAGGGAGAACCATCAGCGTGGATACCAAAAACAAGCCTTGGGAAAGCCGTAATGAAGGGTAAAATTACTGATATCAACAAAATTCTTGACGAAGGAATTCGTATAAGAGAATCTGAAATCGTTGATGCTTTAATTCCGAATCTAGAGAGTGAACTTATTCTTATCGGTGGAAGACCAGGAAAAGGTGGTGGGATCGAAAGAACACCATTGAGAATTTCAGCTAAGATGCATAAATCTGGAAGGAGATATGCGATTACTGCTTTTGCTGTGGTTGGTAACAAAGACGGTATAATCGGCATGGGTAAGGGAAGGGCCAAACAGAGCAGAGGAGCAATAAACAAAGCGATAAAACGGGGAAAATTAAACCTGATAAAAGTTCCGAGAGGATGTGGTTCATGGGAGTGTGGATGTGGAGGACCCCATTCTATTCCTTTCAGGACCGAAGGCAAATCTGGTTCAGTTAGAATCACTCTGATGCCTGCCCCAAGAGGTATTGGTCTGGCAGTGGACGATGAAACAAAGAAAGTATTGACTTTGGCTGGGATTAGTGATGTCTGGGGAAAAACTTTAGGAAATACTGGGACTAGAATAAACCTCATTATCGCTGTTTTTAGTGCATTGAAGAATTTGCATAGATACAGAACAAGTAAATAATTTCAAATTTTTATGAATTTTTTTAATCGATTCAAACTCTTAATAACATTTTCTTCTGATAAAAACTCTAATATTACGAAGTCTTTGAACTTCATTTCCTCGAGTTTATTAAGAAACTTCATATAATTCACGTTCCCATCCCCGAGTGCGTAATGGTTGTCATGCATCCCAACTATACCGTCCTGTAAATGGATATGCTTGACTTTCTTCTCAAATTTGTCTAGAAAGGAAATTGGATTAACATTGACTACAGCAGCATGTCCAGTATCCACTGTCAAATACGCACCCTTCTTCACGAAAAAATCAAATTCTTCCGGTCTGTTGTATTTCGGGACTTCTAGTGGCAAGTTCTCCAGACAAGGAATTAAATTTTGTTTTTTGCAAAATTCTATCAACTCTAAAATCTCCTCAGGTTTACTCTCTTTGAATCCTGGTAAACGCGGGAAATAGGGATGAATAACTATTTTTTTAGCGCCAAGTTTCTTGCCGATCATTATACATTCTTTCATTGCTTTGACTGATATGAATCTTATTGGTGTATGATAGGTAACTTGTTTGAACACTTTGACTTTATTTTTTATTTGTTTTAATATAGGAGGTAGGATTTCATGTGGGTTGTCGAACAAACCAGAAACTTCTATTACCTTGAAACCACATTTTAACGTTAATTTTACTGATAAGTCCATGTATTTTAAATACAATTTTTCTAAGTTCTTTGCTTTTTTTGCTAATTCTCTGAACTCTGGTTCGTACGCTACAGTTGATAATCCGAATTTCATTTTATCATCTTCGAGAGATTTTTTAAATATTTAAATCTAATATAAATAATTCTCATGGGTGTTTAATTGTCTTGCGAATTACCTCCAGAAAAAAAAATTCTGGACATATTCAAAGAAGCATGCCAAAAACTAGGAATCGATAATCCAGAAGAAAACATGAAGAAAACTATAATATACTTGATGACTGACGGCAGCAGAACAGCATCTAACCTAGATGGTGAGGCAGTTTATATCGATGGTAGTGATTTCTCTAAAAGATTTGTTCATATTATCAAGAGTGTCGGAGGAAAAGCATGCTATGTGAATGTTTTCGAAGAATTTCATCAAACAAGAAAGGACTATGCAAATATATATTCTGGCTTAGTTAAAGTCGTGCCTGATTGGCTGAATTTTGTTAAAAAACACAACATAAAATTAAGGTTTGTTGGCGATTTTACTTCATCCATTGCTCCTGATGGTCATGGAGAAGATTTGAGAAAACACTTGAAGATGCTCGAAGATTTAACAGCTAAGAACGAATTCACTGCTCATATACTGATAAATTTCTCGAGAGAATGGGCATTAAAAAATCAAGAATTCTTTGCTAACATGCCGACTATAAATTCTATCATCAGGTTTACTAAAGGTCAAGGTGTTCCAGAGAGTATGTTACCTCCCGGTAAAGTCGAACATGAGACTTTAGTTTATGTTCAGCAGGGCTCTTCGAGTATTAATTGGAGTGATAGACAACTCGTGTACCTCGTATCCTTGGCGCTCAGAGCTAACATGAGAAACATGCCGTATTTTATACAAAGTTCGTACAAAGAAGAGGATAGAGAAAGAATAAGGAAATTGAGAGAAGAAGAAAGAGTCTTTATCAACGAGAATTTTTACGATAAGAAATTGAACGATGGGAAAAGACCGAAAGTCGCTGTTATTTTTAGCGAGGTTGGACCTGAAAGATATACGTTCTAAAATTGCTATGTCATTATCAATTAGTGACTACAAAATAGAAATCTTTATATAGAACATTTACTTATTTCAATTCTGATAAAAATGGAACAAATTATAATAGATGAAAATACTGGAAGTCCGTTTCCTTCACGGATAACGTTAGTAGGATTTGATGAAGGCCAACCTGAATCTACTGAAGGTTATCATCATAATGATCTTTTAATCATGGAAACAACAAGAAAGTTAGCTAAAACCATAGATTTAAGACCGGGTCAAAGAAGTATAGACGTTGGTTACGGTTCTAATCTATCTGTCGCATTGGCTCTATATGAGTTAGGGGCAGAGTCCTACGGGTTAGATAGGAACGATGGATTGGACCACCAAAAATATCCGAACCTGCTTTGTGTGCCCCCACATTTTAATAAACTCGATAAAGGGATAAAAAAATATTGCGGCATGGCCGAAGAGTTACTCCATTCTGAATCAGAATTAAAAGATAAAAAATTTGATTTGTTTATGTTTTGGGGGAGTTGGGAATCGGGAGGATACAATTTCGCTATAGGCGGGGAAATAGGTTGGTTCAGAGCAGTTCAAGAATTAGAGGGAACATATGGACCGATTTATCTTCATGGTGGAACTTTTAATCCTTATGACAATCCTGAAGTTGATAAAAAAATGGCTGAGAATAAAGAGAAAATAATTAAGGATGCTAAATCTATGCTAAACCCTAATGGAGGAATTATGATTGTATCCTCGAGATATTCAAGACATGGTGCTGGTTTCACGACAAATCAATTGCCCTGGGAAAAAAGAGTTAATCTAAAATTAGCACATACGTTCGCAGACATGGGTGCCAGAGAGCTTTATTTATGGGGTGTCAGCAAAGAGAGTGTTAAGAGGCAATTAAGCGTTGCAGAAAGCATAGATGAAAAAATAGATAAGAAAGTAAGAAAAAATGTTGCTTTAATGAACATTAATGAAGAGGGTGCGAAGAAAAGCGCTTTTAATGACTTAAGAAAATTAGACCCAATGGTAATTCAAGTTAGGGGTGCACTTTTAGATGAAAGCTTTTTATTTGCTCTGAATAGAGGAATTTGCGAGCCAAAATATAAAGAGAAAACTATTTCCCAAATAAAAGATATGAAAATTCCCTTAGGTAGAATAGACGCCATATATGGAAGATTTTAAACTATAGTCTTATCTTAACTTATCAGAAATCTTTAAAACAAGAGCAATTAACCTTTCATCATTCCTAACAACTGAGTTCTCAAAGCCGGATAAGTCTTCCCTTTTGAAAATTCCTTAAACCTCTCATTCAAGACTTTGTTATAGAACCATAATGTCACTTCAAAAAATGGTTTAGTCTTAAAGTTTTTAGGTAACTTACTGAAAGCATTGATCACATTTTTATGATATTTTTCTCCCCTCTCCAAAGTTTTTTCCGCCGATTCAATCATAATTTTTTTAATATCTCTTTTTCCAGATTTCCAAAGATCGATTGAATGAGTCAAGAAGAAAGATGGATTAGGAATTTCAGGCAATTTCTGCAAATTAGAGTCCCCAATCAAATCTTCAAAATCATCAACAATCTGAAGTTCCCCAGCAAAATGTCTAGCTCCTTCTTCAAATATTTTGATGATATTATTTTTCTTCGATGGTAAAGTTCCAAAAACAGTGGCCTCAATTTCGCAAACCTTACCATCATAAATTTCATTCAATTTCTTAACTGAAACATAATTAGAATTTTTCACTTTGTAATCGATCATCTGTTTTTCAGAAACCTTTTTTACCCCTTGAAAGAGTCTATCGATGATTTTTTTATCCAACTTCTTATCGCCGGTCTTGATATGTTTGACATGGTTTAATCCAATCCTAAAAATAATTGCAGCACCCAGTTTGTGAAGAATGAGCCATATCCGATAAGCGATTAACGGGTGTCTCATGACTTCCTCATCCAAGACTGAATCACAAATATCAGCAGCCACAGGCAAACATATCCCTATCCCATATAACCATTCTTCAATGTTCGATTCGTTCACATCTCCTAAAGCTTCGACTGCAGCCAAGGCAGGAGCAATAACCACTGTCAGAAATCCTGTCCTGGTACCATAGTTGACAAAATCGGAGATAACTACATCCTTTCCAAAAACTTCAATAATTTTTTTCAAATCATGAACATCACTCACAGTGCACATCATATCAGTAAACCCAGTTTTTGTCACAAAATCTTTGGATATCTTAACCAATTCCAAATCAGAGCTCGAATCTATGATCTGGGTTATTTCTTCGACCAATTCATCATTCTTATTTTTCCAGTATTCTTTGGCTTTTTTGTTGTATTTCTTTGCCTGTATCATACCTTTCCTAGACTTGAAGAGTAGTCTTATTATATGACTTTTTTTAACAGACATCCGTACACCAATTGAATAAGCATATGTGTCTTTTTAAAATTTACATAAAAAACGACTTATATTGTTCAAAGGATAAAAATTTAAGTGTATATTTTCACAAAAATTGGTTAGTTTTGGATGGTCGAAAACCCGTGAAAGCTTTAATTTTAGCAGCAGGAAGGGGAAAAAGGTTAAAACCAATTACCGATCGCATCCCAAAAACATTGATTAAGATAGAGGACAAACCCATCCTCGGACACATCCTGGATAACGTTAAAAAATGTGGGATAGATGATGTTGTTATCGTTACTGGCTATAAACATAGTCTAATAAAGGACTATGTCGGTAATGGCAAGAGATGGGGTTTAAAAGTGAACTATTGTTTCAACAAGTTGTATGCGAAAACTGAAAACATCCTGAGCGTAAAACTCGCTTCCGATGAATTACTTGGAGATGATTTCGTTCTAATAAACGCGGATGATTTATTCTCACCGATGATACTCTGGAGGTTGATAGAAGCATCTGGAGATATAGTGTTGGCTGTGGATGGTGAGGGAACAGTAGGGACAGAGGAGATGAAGGTTAAGACTGACGGTAATGGTATAATCAAAGGAGTGAGTAAGAAATTAAATCCCGAAGAATCCTTTGGCGAGGATATTGGAGTGATGAAGTTTAGTGTGGACGGTGGAAAAGCTTTTATGCAGGCAATAAACGAGATAATAGAAAACCACGGACCTTACTTTTACTTCCAGGAAGCATTGGATCATTTAACGACGAAAGATTATCCGATAACTTACGTCAATATCGAGGATGAGCCGTGGATAGAAATAGATGACCATTTTGATTTGAAGTGGGCCAAGACTCCTGTAATTCACATGATCCTTGATAGATTTAAGGCACTGAGGAAAAGGATTGGTTCTATCAGAAAGAAGAAAGCTAAATGATTTTAAGTTCTGTCAATATTTTTTCTGCTTCTTTTTTACTTACACCGTTTTTAAGAATCGTGTATCTTTTATCACTCCTATACTTGTGAGCAGTCGATAATGCCTTAATGAGTACTTTCGGAAAAACTCTGATCTCCCTAAAAGTTGTTGGTAAACGGTAAGAAACTAAAGCTTCTTTGATCTTTTCGTGATCGATGCCATGTAAATACGCCATGATATAAGCCCCTAAAGCACATTTTTCCCCATGTAAAGCTGTGTTATCAGAAGCAAGAAAATCTATAGTATGACAGAACACGTGTTCAGATCCAGAGCATGGTCTAGAAGATTTTGTGATAGTCATAGCCATCCCACATGTTATCAAACACTCGAGTAGTAACTTGACAGAATTCTTATAATTTTTCTCATGTCTTTTGGCGTTATTGATTATGGTTTCAGCGGCTGAATATGTTAAGTTGGCGACAAAGTCATCATAATCCTCGCCTTTATCATCCCTAGCCAACCGCCAATCCAAGACTGAAGTTATTTTTGCTATCATGTCCCCGCAGCCAGCAGCAAAATATCTGTACGGGGCTTGAGATAAAACATCTAAATCAGCTATAACTGCCAATGGCGGACTTCCCACAATAGGATATTTTTTCTTACCTTTTGCTATAACGGCTCTGTCTGATGCTATACCATCATGTGAAAGAATCGTTGGAATAGAAATATATGGGATTTTCATGTAATGTGCAACTGCCTTTGCTAGGTCTATATTCTTCCCTCCACCGATTCCTATGACTAAATCAGCCTTTACTAGGTTGGCGTGTTTCTTTACTCTTTGGAGCGTTTTGTGGTCACAAAGTTTGGCATAGATGAAGTTCAAGTTGTAATGATTGTTCAGAATCTTGAGAATTTTTTGCCCGACCAGATCCCTTGTTTTCATTCCCATAACTAGGAGTACAGAGTTGAAGTCATCCAGTTTTTCAAGTACATCTGGGATCTTGGGATAGACTTCCTCACCAACGACTATCTTCCTTGGCAACTCAATCTCATGCATTTTAACTCTCTCTATTTTGTGAATTAAATATTATAAAACTGCTGATATTAAAAAGTTACCCAGAAATCAGATAGATTTTTGTTCTGAGAAGAGAAAGTTAGATTATGGGAATAGCACGAAGAAAAAAACATAAGAAAAAAAGAAAAGGGAAATAACCAGAATCAGATAGATTTTTCCAAACAAATTAAAATCCATTTTTCTTAATATTTCAAAGATGAAGCTTAAAATAAAAGTAATTCCCAATGCAAAGAAAAACCATATTATAGAAGACAAGGGCATTCTTAAAGTTTATGTAAAAGCCAGACCAATTAATGGAAAGGCAAATCAAGCCGTTATTGAAACTTTGGGAAAATTTTTCAAAGTAAAGAAAAAGAATGTTAAAATAATTACTGGTTTAAAATCAAGAGAAAAAATTATAGAGATTTTATAAATGAAATAAACCTAAGAACGAGATAGATTTTTGTTCTTAGAAAAGAAATCTAGATTATGATATGGAAAGAATGGCCTTTCTGGTTGAAAGGTGGAATTATAGCCACACTAATTCCGATCTTAGTTTTTGTTGTAAACTTAGTTATTGACGTTTTAGTTCCTCCGGAAGGAGAGACATTCTTATTCTTCTTCTTAATTGTGGCCACTCCAGCTCTACCAATATTCAACGCATTTTTTAAACCTTCAATTTCTTACAACATAACTTACATAATTTTTTTTATATCAACTTTGGCGATGTATTTCATTATCGGATCAGTAATAGGATGGTTTTACAATAAGTTCAAGAAAAGAAAATAAGATAGATTTTTGTTCTGGGGAGAGATACGAATAAAAAGATTAATTATTAACTTTGTATTTATTGATTGGCTCCAGATTTCATGCTCTATACACACACCATACTATGTAAATAACCAAATTCAATCAACACAACATAACAAAGACTATACACATACATCGACGTTGATTGGTTGGTTGACTGAAGACCAATTCTGAGGAATACTTAGTCACAACTGGTTCAATTGAAATAACAAATGATATGACACTGTCTTTAGTGAAATGTGTATAGAACCGAACTCGCTCACGAATAACCAAAAGAAAAAAAGAAGAGAAACCACCTTGAAAACCGAAGCAGAAAAACTATTTGGAAAATTGCTCAAGAAACTTAAGACAGCTGCTATATTCAGTTTCGCAAGTAGTATCGTAGGATGGGATCAAAAAACAAAGATGCCTGAAAAGGCAGGCGAAGGAAGAACAGAGATCATATCGACGCTTAGTTCGAATTGGCATAAACTTTTCACTTCTAGATCAATAGGAGTGATGCTTGATCGCTTAGCAGACATGCAGGAACATCTCAATCCGGGACAACGATTCATAGTGCTAAGACTAAAAGCCATCCACAAAAGAGAAACTGAAGTCTCAGAAGATCTTTTCAAGAAGTTCAGTAAAGCGATATCAGCAGCATTTCTCGTATACAAGCAAGCCAAGGAAAAATCTAATTTCCTTCACTTCCAATCGGATCTAGAAAAAATAGTTGGACTCGTGCGTCAAATCGCTGAAGCCCACGGATTCGAAAAGAATCCATATGATGGATTGCTTCCAGACTTTGAGCCTGGTCTAACCACCGATGAACTCAAGGGAATCATAAATTCCCTTAGGGGAAAACTTGTTCCGCTTGTAAAGCGACTGACAGAACAACCTGAAAAACCAAATGAAACTCTCTTACATGGACATTTCCCACCTGAATTACAAAGAAAACTTGTTGTTCGCTTGCTTAAAGCTATTGGCTTTGATTTCGGCCGAGGCAGACTAGACACCACACTCCATCCTTTCACAACATCAGCAGGACCGAATGACGTTCGACTCACAACCCACTTTGATCCTGGGAATTTAGCCTCTGGTCTATTTGGTACTCTACATGAAGGCGGTCACGGTATCACATACCAAGGATTAGATCCACTTCTAATGTGGATAGACTTTGAAAAGGGCCATTCTCTCAGTCTTAGCGAATCACAATCAAGATTGTTCGAGAATCTAATCTGCAGAAGTCATGCATTCTGGGAACATTCCTATCCCATGCTTCATGAGATTTTCCCCTATTTCAAAAAAGTCCCTCTTGAAGAGTTCTACAACGCCATCAATGTCGTCAAACCTTCTCCGATTAGGATTGAAGCTGATGAATTAACCTACCAACTCCATATCATGTTCCGGTGTGAAATCGAAGAGGCACTACTCAATCAGACCATTGAAGTCAAGGATCTTCCAGAAATATGGAACGAGAAGATGGAACAATACGTAGGCTATGTACCTAAAAACAACACTGAAGGTGTACTTCAGGATGTTCACTGGTCCTTCGGATATTTCGGATATTTCGCAAACTATATGCTAGGTAACCTCACATCTGCCCAACTATTCGCTGCTGCAAAAAGAGCAATCCCAAACATCGACGAAGACATAGCGAAGGGTGACCTTGCCAAACTTCTGACGTGGCTCAGAAAGAATGTCCACCGATTCATATTAGTTCGTGAAGCCCCGGAACTACTCCAAGCTGTCACTGGCGAAACTCTAAACCCTAAGTATTGGATAAACTATGCAGATCAAAAATTCAGCTCAATCTACGTTTGAGCTGATAACCCTTTTTTCTGTTTTCAATTATAATGTATAGAAATTAATTAATAAAAATAAGAAAGAGTTCTCAGATCTCTCTGAGTACCCTCAAAAGTTAAGGAAGATAGATTTATTGTCTATACCTAAGTTTCATCATCCAAGGTTAGACATTTATTACCAGAAAAGAAAATAATTAATGTGATATAATGGGTTTAATCAGATTGTTGGCATTCTTTTGTCTGATATGGATAGGCATAGGGTTCATTTTTCTTGGGATGAATGCATTCATGACCCTTTACATAGTTTCTGGTACCACTAAGTTCTATCTTGGGATGTTTTTGCTGTTTGGTGGTCTGTTTCTGATGGTTATTGGCATAAGTTATGTGGTCGGACAATTAACGACCTAAAAACTCCAATCAAATAGGCTTAAATTTATAACTTTCTCAATGAAATCTTTAAAAAGACTATAATTATAAAGTGTTTAAATCAAACAATTAGTGATAGTATGTTTGCTGTCGTTAGAATAAGAGGTTCGGTCAACACAAGGAAAGATATAGAAGATACTTTGAAGGTACTTAATCTCAAATCTCGAAACCATTGTGTTGTCATGCCAGAAACAAAAGAATATCTTGGTATGTTAAGAAAGACAAAAGATAGAATCACTTGGGGGAATGTCAATAAAAAAACACTAATTAAACTATTACAAAAAAGGAGTCGGATCTCAAAAGAAAAATTGAAAGGAATGAAGATGAAGGATTTCGATGATTTATCAGATGCATTGATGAAAAATAAATTAAAATTAAAACTCATTTTCAGGCTAAATCCACCAACACATGGTTTTAAATCTACTAGATTACCATATCCAAAAGGCGATTTAGGCTTTAGAGGAGAAAAAATAAACGAACTCTTAGAGAGAATGATTTGATGGTCGTAAGAAGGAGAAAGAAGCTAAAGAAGAGGAGAGGACGCGGAACAGGTTACGGTAGCCATAAGAAGCATAGAGGCGGGGGGAGCAGGGGTGGCAGGGGATTGGCAGGTTTACACAAACACAAACGAATGACAGAAATCAGATACATGCCAGACCATTTCGGTAAGAAGGGTTTTAAAAGACCAGTAAAAGTCGTAAAAGAAGTCAAAACTATAAACCTGAAAGAGTTGGATTCAAGAGTGGATAAGTTGCTTAAAGATAAAAAAATTACAAAAGGGAAAGAAGGCTTGAAGGTCAACTTAACTGAGTTAGGATATGATAAACTTCTCGGAACAGGCCAAGTAAAACACAAACTGATAGTCGAGGCAAAATATTTCTCCAAGAATGCCATAAAAAAATTAGAAGATGTTAAAGGCAAAGCGGTTGTCGTGAGTTAGATGTTTGACATTACAAAATTGAATAAGTATATTCCCACGGTCGAAAAACCGATTTACAAAGTTTCTATAAACAAAAAACTCACGTGGACTGGAATAGTTCTAGTCGTATATTTTCTAATGTCTTCTCAACTTTTTGGTCGTGTTTATGGGGTTGCTGAAGGAGCAGGTCAACAATTCCAAGCTCTACAGATGTTGTTAGGATCAGCATTCGGAACTCTGATGACGCTCGGTATCGGACCTTTGGTTACTTCTTCTATTATTTTGCAATTGTTGGTTGGTGCAAAGCTCATAGACTGGGATTTGAACGATCCAAAACAAAAGGAAAAATATGATACGATTCAAAAATTATCTGCCGTAGCGCTGTGTTTTATTGAAGCTGTAGCGTTCGTAATTGGTGGGGCGGTTCCTCCAAGCAGTCCTGATGTCTTCACCATTACTATCGTCGTTATCCAACTAGCCTTTGGTGGTTTGATCGTCATTCTTTTGGATGAGATAGTCAGTAAATGGGGTATAGGTTCTGGTATTAGTTTGTTCATAGCAGCTGGTGTGGCGAGACAGATATTCATACAACTCTTCAGTCCATGTATGACTGGAGCAATGACTGGTTGTATACTACCACCACCAGGGACTGAGCCTATCGGGAGATTCTGGGCAGTCCTATTTGATGTATTCAGAGATAACCTATACTCACAAGCATTCTTTGCATTTCTTCCAATCTTAGCGACTCTAATAGTGTTCTTGATGGTTATCTATGCGCAAGGTATATCTGTCGACATACCGCTACAATTTGGCTCTTTGAGAGGATTCGGTAGAAGATGGTCTCTAAAATTATTCTACACGAGTAACATTCCAGTCATTCTTACAGCTGCTCTACTCGCTAACTTCCAGTTGTTCAGTGGGATGATGGCTAAACCCGATCCTATAAACCCAGATATCAAATGTAGTTTTCTTGGCTGCCTTCAACAGAATCCTGGCGGTGGTACTCAACCCCTGAGTGGAATAATCTATTATTTCTCAGCCCCTACGAATCTAATCGGTGACATATTCAACGGACTGTTAACGAGTCAACTCGCTCTCAGAGCTATCATTTATATGTCTCTTATGATCGGATGTTCGATCATCTTCTCTGTATTCTGGCTCAGTACTTCTGGTATGGATGCTGAATCTGTCGCTGAACAAGTCACATCGATTGGTATGAGAATACCAGGATACAGGAGCAACCCACAGATAGTCAAAAATGTCCTGAACAGATATATACCAGCATTGGCTGTTCTAGGTGGTGCGTCAATAGGGTTTTTAGCCGCTTTTGCCGATTTTACCGGTGCTATAGGCACAGGAACAGGAATTTTGCTGACAGTGACAATTATTTATAATTTCTATGAACAATTAAAGAATGAGAATTTAGATGGAGCACATCCAATAATCAGAAAGTTTTTAGGTGAGGAATGAATGATACCACTAACACCAATAATCGCGATTTTCTTAATCGGAGCTGGAATCAGCATATTTATGAGTTTAGTCAACAAGAAGTTTTTGGGAACAGGGGCGGCTAAAGAAGTTAAAGACAAGATGAAAGAAATCAGGACAAAGATGTTGGAAGCTCAGAAATCCGGGGACGCTAAAGCCGTCAATGATCATTTGAAGGAATTAATGAAAATTAATTCAGACTACATGAAATTCATGATTAAACCCATGATGATCTCGATTATCTTAGTTATATTGGTTCTACCATTCGTTAGGAGCGCCTATACTGGTCTAACTGTGGCTACAGTCCCAGACTCGATACCATATATAGGTGGTTATGAATTATCCTGGTTCTGGTGGTATTTTATCTGTACTTTTGTTGTTAGTACGATCGTAAGAAAATTGGTTGGGATGTAGATGGTACGACCGAAGCTAAGGTCTAGAAGTTTAAGGAGAAAAAAAGTAAGGACTCCTGGTAACAGATTGATAACTCATCGTGAGAAGAGGAGACCAAAGGTTGCTAAGTGTACAATCTGTAAGAGGCCTTTGCATGGTGTCCCAAGATTAAATCCTGTTGATATGGGGAAGTTGGCAAAAACGAAGAGAAGACCTGAGAGACCTTACGGTGGTAATTTATGCTCAAGTTGTATGAGAGATGTATTGAGAAAGACTGTTAGGGATACTTTTAAATCTTGACAATCAACAATTAAAATTGTAAATTTAATCATTCAAGGGGTGGTATGAGTGGCAGCACTCGATGTTGGAAGAGTTTGTATGAAGATTGCTGGCCGTGAGGCTGGTAAATATTGTGTAGTTTTAAAAAAGATGGACAACACTTTTGTGTTGATTACTGGACCCAAACAACTGACAGGAGTTAAGAGAAGGAGATGTAATATTGAACATCTAGAGCCTACCCAGCATTCCTTAAAAATAGCTCCTGAAGCTGCGGATGCTGTTGTAATCAAGGCGTACGATGCCATTGGTTTAACGAAGAAATTGAGTCTGAGATTACCAAGTCCTGAAATTATGAAAGTGATTGAGAAGAAAGTTAAAGAGATTCCTAAGAAAATCGAGAAGCCAAAGAAAGAGAAGAAGCCTGAGAAACCTAAAAAAGAAGAGATGAAACCAGAAAAAAAGAAAGAAGAAAAGGTTGAAAAGAAAGAAGAAAAACCTGAAGAGAAACCCAAAAAGAAAGGTATAACAATAAAATTCAAGGTACCGAGTTTCCGCAAGAAAAAACCAAAAGAAGAGAAAAAGGCTGTTAAGAAACCTGAGAAGAAAAAAGTTGAGAAGAAGAAACCTGTAAAAAAACCCGCAAAAAAGAAACCAACTAAGAAACCCAAAAAAGCGGTCAAGAAAGCTAAAAAGAAGAAATAAATGAAAAAAACTATCCCAGAATTAATATCTCGTAGTGTAATTAACGTAAACAAACCTAGCGGGCCTACTTCCAGAGAAGTTGTCCAAGAGATAAAAGATATTTTCAAATTGAAGCGTTGTGGTCATACCGGGGTTTTAGACCCGAGAGTAAGCGGAGTTCTTTTAGTGGCTTTAGAGAATGCAACTAAAGCCATGCCAGTTTTAATGGGATTGGATAAAGAATACGAAGGGATTCTGTACCTCCACAAATATGTCGATAAAAAAACTCTAGAAAAAGTGATTTCAAAACATTTTATCGGTGGAATAACTCAAATACCTCCAGTAAAATCAAGAGTTGCCAGGAGACCGAGGAAAAGAAGAGTTTACAATTTTGATATCCTGAAAAAAGATGGAAAAGATGTTTGGTTTAGTACAAAGGTTCAAGCCGGAACATACATCAGGAAACTTTGTTCAGATATTGGAAAAAAACTTGGAATAGGATCCCACATGAAAGAACTCTGGAGAACTAAGGTCGGGCATTTCAGTCTTAAGAACAGTCACATGCTGAGTGAAATTAAAGATGCTAATGAATCAGATTTAAGAAAAATTCTTATTCCGATAGAGGAAGCAATACCACACGTTAAAAGAGTTTATGTTAAAGACGCCAGCATTAGTTCAATACGGAATGGTGCACCTGTTTCGTCATCGGATTTTATCGAAGTGCAAAAAGGAATTAAAGAAAATGAAACAGTTGGGATATTTTCTTCAAAAAAAGAATTGATTGCATTGGGCATTTCAAAGACTTATGGCAAGATGATGCTCAAGAGAAAAGGTAATGTAATACGTACTGATAGAGTCATATAGTCCAAATCAGATAGGTTTTTGTTCTAGGATGAGAAAGATTAATTGTGAAGAAGGTACATTGGATTTTAATTATAATTGGACTGATTATTTTCATATTTTTTTTCTGTATCTTCTTTAGCTACTGTCATTCTTTTGGATGTTCTTATTGTGGCATATATGTCCGCAGTGGGTTTTATTACATGATAGAATGTGAAAGGAAGCTAAGCCATGATTGTTATCTTTGTCATACTTTAAATTGGACCGTAAACATCGAGCCCGATGAAACCATTGAGATGTGTTTTGAAAGATACTGGACCGATAAAGCACCAGAACATTATGAAGATTGTAATGACATAAAACAATTCTGTAATGAGGTACTTGAAATACCATTGGAATGAAGATAGATTTTTGTTCTTAAGATTCAATCAAAAGGTACGGGAGTTTTCTGTAAGCCACCAAGAACATCATCACGATAATTCCACCAAATATGAAAAACATCATTATTCCTACCGCTGGATTTGGTTCATCACTAAAGAAAGCCATATATTCAGTGAAAAATAACATGGGTAATAAAATTACCAGCATAAACCAGGCAACCCATTTGGGCATGTAAACTTTTTTCAGTTTCATAGTAATATTTTGGGATTGTATTAAATTATATTTATCTGAATTATATAGATTTCAACTCAAACCCAGATATTTAGTCAATTTCAACCCAAGTCTTAAATTCTTCTTAGAAATCCGACCGATTATTCTAAAGGCTTCTCTTTTAGTAAAATTCATCGATCTTAACCATTCATCAGGAGTCATGGAAGAAAAGATGGTCTCCATCTCATCGTCATTTAAAGATTGAAGTAGATTCTTTGCTTTGTAATGATATTCATGTCTTTTGCCTCTGGTTTCCTTTATCTCATCTTGATATTTTTTGAGGGTTTCTTCTATCGATTCCTTCTTCTTTATGGCATTAGCAAGATGCTTTCCTAGGATATAACCACCGAATAAACCTGGTCCAGTTCCACCTCCATGAATAGGGTTGGTGAATCTGGCTGATGCTCCAACACATGCCAAATTAGACCAGACAAAATTTTCAGGTAGATCAAAAGTAGCAACAGTCCCTCCTTTCTTGGATACTATCCGTCCACCTAGATCCAATATCTTCCAAAATCTTTCTTGATAGGGTAAAACATTCTTAACTCTAGATGCTTGACAACCTATTCCAACATTAACTCTGTTTTTACCTTTAGGAAAAACCCAACCATAACCCCCAGGAGCAATGATATTACCAAAATAAATCTGGATAAGGTCAGGATTTTCGATCTTACAATCTTCAACTTTATACTGAAAACAGATTTCTATATCATTCCTATCGATCGGTTCTTTAATCTTCAAGGCCTTTCTCCAAATACTCTGAGTTAACCCGGTAGCATCTATCACACATTTCCCTCTTATTAAATTTCCAAGATGAGTTTCCACGCCATAAGCTATATCATTCTTCATAACAGGTCCTACAGCATTAACTCCAAGTTCCAACTGGCCACCCATTTTTTTGAAGATGGCAGCAAGGGTTTTCAAGAAATAATCTTTATTTAGAAGCCAACCGTTCGATTTCTTTTCTCTAGCTACGATTCGCTCGCCGTTAGGTAAGATGAATATGACACCGAACATTTCATTCTCGAAGCATTTGGGTTTTAAGTTAGAACGTAAGTATTTTCCAAATTTTTTCATGTGTTTAAACCACTCTTCTGCTAATCCTTCTCCACATTTTTCTTCTCCTACTTCTTCCCTGCTTTCTAGAATCAGGACTTTGGCCTTTTTATTATGGAAAAGAGTCGATATTCCTGTGGCTAAACCAGCGGGTCCTGCCCCGCAGATGATTACGTCGTATTCCGGCATGAAACTCATTTTAAAATTAAAACAATAGAAATTTAAATCATTATATTTAAAACACTATTCATGCCTGTTCCAAGAGACCTGATGAAAATTCTTGCATGCCCTAAATGTAAGGGAGATGTTCAAGAGAATGGAATGTTCATCCTCTGTAAAAAATGTAAGTTAGCTTATCCTGTTCTGGACAAAGATGTTCCAGATATGTTAATAGAGGATGCCTGGCCAATAAAAAAAGCAGAGAAAAACAAATTTAAACATAAGTTGAAATTATAGGACTAACAAATTATCAATAGAGCCGGGATGGCAGAATCTGGTAATGCGCTAGACTTGAGTCAATCGGTTCCGATGTGGAAGATGGCTTGACCCTGATTTTTATGATGGACAAGGAGGTGAACCGAAGGAAATCTAGTGCCCGCAAGGGCTTTAGGGTTCAAATCCCTATCCCGGCGCACTTTTTAATAAAGATAGATTTATAGGTTCTTTTGAAAAAGCAAAATATATAAGCTACCCAGAAACGAATAATAACATATGCTCTGTAGATCATCCCCTCTTCTCCTCATTCTTTTATCTCTATTTACATTTAGCTTTGTATTAGTTCTACTGATAAGCACAACATATGCCGCTAATTGTGGCGGAAACATAACATGCTCATGTGGAGATACTTTGAATGAATCAAGGACTCTTAATGCAAGTGATAGTTTAACTGATTGTTCTGATACAGGACTATTCATAGATGGAAGTGGTATAATGCTTGATTGTACCGGGTATGTAATAAATGGAACTGGTGGATCTAGCACCATTGGTGTAAAAATAAATTATGCTTCAAATGATACCATTGTTAAAAACTGTATAATCCACAGTTTTGGTACAGGAATCTATGGAAATGAATCAGTGCGTATGAATCTGACAAATAATACAATGTATAACCTTAGCAATTATAACGGTGCAGGAATACATATTAATGGAGATGAGACTGGCATCTATGCAGGTGCTAATATAACAAATAACAACATTACCTCAGAAACAGGAAGTGGAATTTTTTGCTCCTTGGGAACTGTTAATGTGATCAACAACAGCATAATTGGTTATGATTATGGTATTGAGTCTGGCTTGGCTGGTGGTTGGGGGCAAATACAAGGAAATAACATAACTACAACCTATAGTCTAAGTGGATATGTTGTTTTTATAAATTCTGGTAGTCCAAACATCACAGAAAACAACATAACTGGCGGATACTATGGACTTTACTTATACACATCCGGATCTCCAAAAGTATGGCGCAATAACATTTATGGTCAATCAAATTACAAGGTTTATTCACAATATGCAATCAACCTTTCATACAACAACGAAGGGAACTACTGGGGCCGTACAAGTTGCCCTACATTTATTGCCGGAACCGATTCGAACAGGGCTGATGCAGTTGACTATTATCCATACAATACATCAAACGGTTGGTTAACAGTTTCGCCTTTTTCATGTGGCCCAGTAATAAGTGATGTAACTTCTGGTTCAATAAGTCCATCAGGAGCAACTATAACCTGGACTACAGATAGGAATACAAACTCGTCAGTCAATTATGGAACAAACGCATATGTGCTTGGTTCAACATCTACAAGCTCTTCCTATGCGACAAGCCATAGCATAACACTGAATGGATTATTAGAATCAACTTTATACTATTATAATGTTACAAGCTATGATCAGTTTGGCAATTTCCAAACAAATGGAACATACAATTTTACAACTTCTGCAACGCCCACCACAACAACTACAACTGCACCCACACGCATTGGAGGTGGTGCTGACGTTATTTGGAAGAAGGTGCCCAAGAAGACTCAAATCTGGACGCAGATAACTCCTGGCTCAGTGACTATAATGAAGATAACTGATCCTGAGATTGGCTTCAAGCAGATTAGCATAACAGTTAAAAATCCTGCTCAAACCGTTACTATAACTGTGACTAAATTGGATGGAAAACCCGCATCAGTTGTTCATGAGATAACAGGTAAGGTATACAAGTACATCGATATAGATGCTAAGAACATCAACGAGACACATCTGGATAACGTGAAGATACAGTTTCAAGTCAGCAACTCTTGGATAAAAGAGAACAACATAGATCCCGATACTGTAGCATTGAACAGGTACCGTGTCAATGCATGGGAGAGGCTACAGACTAGGAAGACTGGTGAGGACAGTGAATATACCTATTATGAAGCTGAAACTCCTGGTTTCTCAACTTTCGCTATTACGGGTGAAGAAATTTTAGTGGCGACAACAGTTACTATGGTAACAACAGTTCCTGTGACTACGATAACATCGCCACCAATTACTCATGTTGAGGACAATAATTGGATAATTGGATTAGTAGTAATCGTAATCCTAGTAATCGGAATATTGGTATGGAAAAATAGGTTGAAAAAAAGAAAAAGAAAACGTTAACAAGTAATATGAATGAATGCAGCTACTTTCTTTCCTTGGTTAAAAGCCTCGTTGAACCTTTTTATTGCCTCTCCCGATGCCATCATGATGAGCTTAATTCCTCTTTCTTTGCATATTTTCCTAACATCATCCGATATTCCACATAGTCCTGAGAGACCTGTTCCAACAATCAACACATCTGGAGTTTTCGTTATTTGGTTAAATTCAGGAAGTGCAAAATAATGTCTCACAGTTAGATAAATTTCTTTGACTTCATTATCCCAAGTAACGATAATGTCTTCATGATAAGTTTTTCCATCTATAGTAATAGAACCGAACTTGATAGAATTTATTATAACCATACTACCCAGCGACGGATTTTTTCTCTTCGAATAACAATAGATTCGCCAGACTTCGTATCATTTTCGGTTGGACAGATATTAAATCAGTAGCCGTTATTATACCTACTAGATTGTCGTCCTCCAACACTGGAAGTTTTTTTATCTTATACTCAATCATCAACTGCGACGCCTCTTCTAGCGTTTGATCCGCTCTGATAGTATGAACGTCTTTTGTCATTATATCCCCAACGGTTGTAGTGTTCGGGTCTTTATCTTCCGCAACCACTTTACAGATGATGTCTAATTCAGTTACTATTCCTACAATTTTCTTATCTTCCATAGCAACCAAGCAACCAACCCTGTGTTCTGACATCACTTTTGCCACGTCCCTGATAGTCAGAGTAGGCTTAGTCACTAATACGTTCTTGGTCATGGCTTGTTTAACTAACATAAATATTCTATTTTGTTTTTTTCTTTATTAAATGTTTTCGAAAAAGTTTTTATCTTATCAAAACAAGTTTTAAAACATGAGGAAACTTATACTAATCATTCTTTTGCTGATAATCCTCTCATTCTTACTAGGTTATGTTCTATCCTTGTTAATAGGAAACCAAACAGAAAGAGCTGGGATCATTGACTTCTCTGTCGAGACAAAGGCTGTATGTGAGGAGTTGAAACAACCAGATTGTTATTACAGATGTCATGATGAAGTCTTCCTAATCGTTGGTGGGAAGGAAACTAGTCTACAGAAGAGCAATGAATACGTTTGCCATGAAGAAGGTTGGGTCGACCCTAGGATTAAGCCTTAACAAAACTTATAGATACAATCTTATTCTTAAACTTCAATTCACCAGTATATTTTCCTTTTAAAACTCCAATACTGACAGTTTTAGCTCCAACATCGGTTTTCAAGCTTTTAACATCTTTCTTAAGAGCTTTTTCAGTATCTTGATCAGACTTCAACGTCAATCCAATCCTATCTTTGACAACGAAGTTATGCTGTTTTCTCAAAGCCTGAATCTTTTCTCAAAGCCTGAATCTTTCTGGTCAATTCCCTATAAAGTCTTTTTTCTAGGATTCCTTTATCTTCTGTTAAATCCAGAAAAATCCTATTCTTCTCGAATTCAGATTCAGCAAAATTACCTTTTGGCGATTTGGTAACAATTTTAACAGATTCGACGTTACAAACATCTAGAATTATCTTTTGTAGGGCTTTCACAGACATTTTGATGTCTTTGTTTTTTGTTAGAATAAACATTCGCTTAACAGGCCAACGTAGCTTAAGGTTAACTTTCTGTCTTGCCGCATGTGACGCTTCTACTAAAGATTTAACAATCTCCATCTGTTCCTCGAGTTTCTTGTTTATCAATTTCTTATTCGGTTTGGGAAACTCATACATATGTACAGATTCTAAGCCTTTCTTAAACTTCTTCACAACATTCTGGTAAACATTCTCGGCCACGAAAGGACAAATAGGAGCGAGTAGTTTGACCAAATTCTCAGTAACAGAAACGAGTGTATAGAATGCAGCACTCTTATCTTTCCCTTCGTATAATGGCCAAACCCTGTCCCTTATTATCTTAATGTACCATCTGGAAAAATCGTTCAGGATGAAATTCATTGTTTCTTGAACAGCTTTATGCCCATTATAATTCTCGAAATATTCTAAATATTCTTTAATCAAAGTATTCATCTTGGATAGAATCCATTTATCCTCGACTCTAAGCATCCTGGGTTTGGTGGATTTAGTGACGTAAGTGCCAACAAAATTGAAAGTGTTCCTTAAGATGTTGAATTGTTTAGCCACTTCTTTCACGTCCTCCATGTTAAAGTAGAAGTCATTCCAAGGCGTGCTCGACAACAAATAGTATCTTAAAACATCCCTACCGTACGCATCTATGACTTCTTGTGGCGTTGTAATATTTCCTTTAGATTTCGACATTTTTATTCCATGTGCATCCAGAATAAAGCCATGGAATAGAATTCTCTTGAACGGAGCTTTATCGAAAGTTATCACACTAGTTATTAATTCAGAATTCCACCATCCCCTTATCTGGTCTGGTCCTTCTAAGTTCAAATCAGCAGGCCACATGTCTTTCCATAATCTCTTGCTCTGAGGGTAGCCTAAGCTGGCCCAAGAACAGACCCCAGAATCAAACCATACATCCAGAATATCTGGCACCCTTCTCATGGTTCCTTTACATTTAGGACATTTCAGGGTAACTTTATCTATATACGGTCTGTGAAAGTCTTTCGGTATTTTAGTCAATTCTTTTCTTGATCCTATGACCTTTATCTCATTACACTTTCCACAAACCCATATCGGTAGAGGAATGCCCCAGTATCTTTGACGAGAAATAGGCCAATCTCCTAAACTTTCAAGCCAATTATGGAATCTTTGCTTTGCCCAAGTAGGATGCCATTGAACTTTCATGTTCTCTTCCATGAGTTTATCCCTTATACTAGTAACTTTGAAGAACCATTGTGGTAACGATATCAACAACAGAGGGGACTCACAACGCCAACAATGTGGATACTCATGACTTATCTTTCCTTGATGAATCAATACTCCTTGCCCCTCCAATTCTTGAAGTATCCGAGTGTCAGCATCCTTTACATGAATTCCAGAGTATTTTCCGCAACCATCATCAAAAGTTCCGTTAATGTTCACGGGTGAAACCGCAGGTAATCCTGTCTCTAAACCGACTTTATAATCCTCTTGGCCATGACCTGGGGCTGTATGGACTAAACCAGTTCCGTCTTCTAATGTAACGAACTGGTCGGAAAGAACAACTCTATGAGCGTTCTTTAGCCCCTGTTGGAACGGGAATAAATCAGCAAGAGGGTGTAAGTATTCATATCCGTTCAAATCTCGACCAGTAACAGTTTCGATTATGTTGTAACTTTCAACACCTGCTTTCTCCATAACCGTTTCCACTAGTCTTTCCGCTATTATCCAAGTTTCACCATCGACCTTCACTTTAGCATAATTTGCATCTGGTTTAACCATGACTCCTGTGTTTGCTGGCAGGGTCCATGGTGTGGTTGTCCATATCACTAGATATAGATCTTCTCTGTGTTTTAGTTTGAATTTAACGTAAATCGATGGATCACTAACAGTCTCGTATATTATTTCATTGTAAGCAACAGCAGTCTCACATCTTGGACATACGTGTACTGGGTATAAACCTTTGTAGAGTAGGTTTTTCTCGAATGCTTTCTTGAAAGTGAACCAGGCCCCTTCTATATAATCGTTGGTTAAAGTCAAGTAAGGTTTATCCCAATCTAACCAAACACCTAGATTATTGAATTGATCACTCATTACATCGATGTATTTGGTCGAGAATTTTTTACATTCGTTAATGAATTTTTCTATGCCGAAGTCTTCAATATCGGATTTTGACTTAAAACCCAGTAAAACTTCAACTTTGTTCTCGATCGGTAGACCATGCGTATCATAACCGGGTTGGTCCCAGACTTTATGACCAAACATCCGTTGGGTTCTAATGTAAGTGTCTTTAAGAATCTTGTTTAAGGCTGTTCCCATGTGAATTGAACCTGTGGCATATGGAGGCCCATCCAAAAAGAAGAAAGACTTCCTTTTCTTTATTCTTCTAACCTTTCCTGGTATTTTCTTTTGTTCCCAGAATTTCAATACCTGTTCTTCAGCCCTTTTCTGGTCTTCTAGTATTGTCATTCCGCACACTCCTGTTTTAAATTTGGTGATTCTATAGAAATAAAGCTAAGCAAAAATTCAGGATAAGATCCGGTAGACACCTTTCACCTTTATCACACATGAAGTATTGTAGTCGATACTTAAAAATCTTATTCTTACGATACCAATAATATATCATGCGTAGGTCTTTAAAGAAAGTCTGGATTAGGCACAGGAAAACATGGAAAAACTTCAAGAAGAGATATTGGAAACGTTAAAATGCAGAATAACCTAAATCATATGAGAATAATACTTAAATCCTATACTTTTCCTGTTAGAATAATATGGCAATTTATAAACCTGAAGAAAACGAAACAGACCTAGTAAAATACCTCCGGTTTTTAGCTAAAATAACAGAGGAGGCTATCCCAAAAGCTAATTCTAAGTTATTAAAAAGATATTTATCAGAGGATTCAAAAATATTTGAGAATTCGGCTGACCTTCTAGCAGCTGAAGAATTCTTAAAACGGTCGTGCCCAGAAGCGCTCTATTCTTTGAGAATTGAACATGGAGATGTATATCCTTTTTTACTTGGTACAGCTATAATGAAGCTTAGTTTACTCAATAGTAATATCCCACAAGAGGATAAGAAACTAATACTACAAATAGATGAAAAAGCAGAAGAATGTTATAAAAGACTAGGATGCCCCCCATTGTATAAAGGAAATCCTTTCAAATAACCCCAAAGAATCGGATATATTTTTATTCTAAAAAACAAAATTAAATTATGAAGAAATTGAAGAAAAAATCATATTTCGCTTCAAAAAACAAAAAGTTAACAATTTCCATCGTATTAATCTTCGTCTTTGTGATAGTATCTGTATTTATCGTAAGCTATCTTGCGAGACAACAAAGCATTTCAGGGATAATTGGGGAGCGCTTCTGGCCGAGTAAAGTTACAAAAACTACGACAATTTTTATACAAGAATGCATAACGGATGAAGATTGTAAACCTAAAAAGTTTTTATGGGAAAGTGTTGGCAAGTTCTTTATATGTGAACAAGGGAGATGTAAAACCGAAGAACGAGAAATAGAATATATTCCTTGTAAAATATTCGACGACAGTTGTATTCCCTGTCAAACTGATGAAGAATGCCCACATGGTTTTGAGTGCTCTGAAGGAATATGCTGGGGACCAGAATGAAAAAATTATTTTTGATTCTAATGATATTTATTTTTTGTTACTTTTGTATTTCTGAAGGAGTTTTAGCTGCTACACACAGTTTTGCTGTTATTGGTGATGAAGGAAGTCCTGCCCAAATAAAAAATATCTATAAGATGCTCAATAATTTAGATATCAATTATAAAAATCTCACGCCATCGCAAGTAACAGATCAAACTGTTTTCAATGATGTGGATGCCATAATTTCTTTTGCCGGTACAAGTAATATAAACGAGATTGGCGCTAATGCTGTTAAGAATTTTGCCAATGATCATGTAGTTATCTCACACGGATACGATTTTGATAAATATTATTATTCAGAATACTCTTCTAGTCTAGTTACGACTGTCCCAACAATAACATACCTGATGGACTGGGGAAACTTTCGAGATGGAGATGAAGCGATATTTCATCGTGGTGGTAGCAGTGATAATGGTGATTTACGGGTTTTTTCAGCGAGTCAGTTTGACAGTGAACCAGACAGTGAACTAATAACAAAAATTGCAGAAGTTGATGGTAATGTGGCCATCTTTAAATATGGTGGTACAGGTGATAATGGCTTCTATGTGATGGATTTAATGGCAACAACTGATGAGACTCAATGGGCGGGTATCTGGCACATTTTCCCAGCAGTTAAGATGGTTAAGGACTTCCCGACAGGTAAGTATGCGAGATGGATGAGTAATGGAAGGTCCTGGCCGGATTTGACATGGGTCAATAATCATATTGACACTCTGGTCGGAAGTAGTGATATTGCTGAAAAAATGGTTATCGGTCAAAGTGCTGAAGGTCGAGATATAAATGCTATAGTTATTGGTAAAGGCGACCGCTATGCAATTATTGATGGATGCATACATGGGAACGAAAAAACAACGGCCTTCGCTGCCTTAAGAATAGCTGAATTATTGTTAGAATATTATGATAAACCTGGTAATCCATGGCAGACAAAACTAAACCAATACAAAGTAATAATAATTCCAGTTTTAAATCCTGATGGTTACTATTATAATAGACGCCTTAACAGTGGCGCAGACGCAATTCCTAACACTGGAGATGATAAAGACTTGAATCGTCAATTCCCACCAGGTGGGACAACAACTGAACCTGAAGCTTGGGCCCTTAGAGATTTAGTAGATACTTATAAACCAACAATCTATTTCAACCTACATGAGGGTGGGGTTTGGTACCCACTACACTTAGTATACGGAGAGTATCAGACTCAACCTTTCGAAAGCTATACGGTTTATGCACTCAACGAATTTACAAGAAATGATTTCGAAGATTTAAAACATTGGGGATATTTCACGGAAGAAAATTGGAATATTTGGATTGGTGATGTATACGATATAAACTATGCAGGACCAGATAGTATGGCAGTAGAATATACGAGTAAATATTACGATGCATCTTCAATTTTGATGGAAAGTTTCGTTTGGAGCCAAACTTGGCATGCAAAAAAAAGTCTTTGGGGACTCGACTATTATACATCGATACCGATAGGACATTTAAAACATTATGACTATGATCAAAATTTTTTGTACACGTCTGATGGTTTTATTACCTCCACTAACTTGGTGGGAGAAGAACTAACAGTAACATTGGACACGAGCGAACTTACAGGTCCTTCAACAACTTTAATTAATGATTTAGGAAATAGAGGCATGCCAACAGAAGTTATTATAAGTGGAGGCGGCGAATGGAGTTATGGAAGTAATGAAATAACTATCACAGGTGCTACAAACTCAATCGTAATTAACTGGGGAGAACCAATACCACGATTAGTCGGTTATTGGAAGTTTGATGAAGGTCCTGAGACAGCAGTTGATTCTTCTGGTAATGGTAATGATGGTACGATTAATGGAGCTTCTTGGACTTCTACTAATTGTATTTCAGGCTTTTGTCTAGATTTTGATGGTTTTGATGAGTATGTTGATGTTGGAAATTCAAACAGTTTAAACCCAACACAAGAAATATCTGTCAGTGCATGGATCTTCACTGAATCTTATACAACGTATCCAAGAATAGTATCGAAGGAGACGGGAACAATAGCCAATCCTTATGCACTTGAACTGTTTAGTCCTACGAACATAAAATTCCTTATCGGAGATGGTGGCACAGAAACGGGTACACCAGATATAAACGTTAATCTACTTAACAAATGGGTTCATGTGGTTGGGACTTATGATGGGGAATACATCAGAATTTATGTAAACGGCAGGGAATTGACGGACCCGACTACTAGGCTTGGAGGTATTCCTTCGAGGACAACGAAAGTTTTGATAGGAAACAACCCTGACCCTACCAATCCTAGACAATTCAATGGAATCATAGATGAAGTCAAGATCTACAATTATGCCCTAGCACCAGGAGAGATACTAGACGAATATAACAGTGGCACAACTACAACTGTACCTATAGGAGGAGGCTGTCCTACTCTCTTTGTCCATGACGGTAAAGACTATGTGAAAGAAAGGAAGTCTAGGATTCATTCTGAAGATGATGTCATCGATGAAATACTGTTGAATACAAAGCCTGCTGCAGAAGGAGGAGTTTATTCCTTACTACTGAAAGAAACAACATTACCAGAACATTCTCATATCGATAGTGTCAGACTGTTCGTTGGCGATGAAGAAGTTGAATTGATATCAGCTTTTCATTCTAGGTATGGAGACGTTACTTCTATCCTTAAGGAGAGTGATGACGTAAGGACAGACACTAAAGTCTTTGACGAGATTGAATTAAAATTCCGTGCTCCTGAAATAGAAGGTGAGTTCTTGTTCGAGATTGAAGGATACAATCGGATGTGGGCAGGGCCACCTCTTCTCATGATTAAGTTGGACGTATACCAACTCATACCAATAGTTATCATAGCCGTCTTGGCAATAATTGTAGCAGTATTTGCTGTGATGAAGTTCATTGCTAAGAAATAAATTAAGATAGATTTTTGTTATCCATCAAATGCGATTAGAGGCTCTCGCAAAGAAGATTTATTAAGTTTTAATTAATATCATAATTATATGGCAATCAAAGTTTTAGTTGCTGGTGGAACATTCGACAAAGAATATGATGAAGTAAAGGAACGCTTGGTTTTTAAAGAAACACATCTATCTGAAATGTTAAAGTTAGGTAGATGTAGGATTGACCTTGATATTAAAACAGTAATGCTAATTGACAGTTTGGAAATGACTGATTCGGACAGAAAAATAATTTTAGAAACCTGTCAGAAATCTAAAGAAGATAAAATAGTAATTACTCATGGCACAAGCAGAATGGTAGAAACTGCAAAATTTCTAGCAAAATCTATTAAAAATAAAACAGTAGTATTGACTGGTGCAATGTCACCATATGCTTTTGGTAGTTCTGATGGCTTGTTCAATTTGGGATGTGCTTTGGCATTTGCTCAAACCCTTTCACATGGAGTCTATATTGCCATGAATGGTAGATATTTTACTTGGGATAATGTCAAGAAGAATGAGTCAACTGGAATATTTGAAACATTAAAATAATCCGAATCAGATAGATTTTTGTTCTATTCTATCATATAATCTATCATGAAAGTCATACGCGTAATAGCATCGAGCATAGGAAACAACTCCTATATTCTATTGACTAAAAAACCAGCAATCATAGACCCTTCTGAGAATGTTGATGCCATTCTAAATCATTTGAAAGAACACATAAAACCTGAAGATTTAGAGTACATTATCCTAACTCATTATCATTATGATCATGTTCTTGGAGTTACAAAATTAAAAGAAGAGACTAAGGCCAAAGTAATGATACATGAGTTGGATGCCAAATTTCTCAATTTTAAATCTGACAAGATCTTGAAAGACAATGATATGATAGACCTTGTAAATTCTTCTTTGAAAGTAATTCATACACCAGGTCACACATCTGGAAGCATTTGTCTATACGAATCCAAATCAAAAAGTTTATTCTCTGGAGACACAGTTTTTGCATATGGGAGTTTTGGAAGAACAGACCTAGGCGGGAATATAAAACAATTAGTTGAATCCCTGAAAAGACTTTCTAAATTGGATGTAAGAATAGTATATCCTGGCCATGACGAAATCATGAATCAAAAACCTGAAGAACAGATAAAAGAATCTCTTAAGAACGCTCAAATTTATTTATAGAAATTAAAAAAGATTCTATGGATTTGAGATACCCTGTGACAAAATATTTTTACAGAAAATTTTCCAGACCAACTGCACGCATTCTGTATAAACTGAACTTAGAACCGAATCAAGTTACCTTGCTATCCTTCATCCTAGGCATCCTATCCGGTTTTATCTTCTACTACGAGATGTTTATATTTGGTCTGATAGTGCTCTTTATCTCGGAAATCCTGGATTGTGCAGATGGAGATTTGGCACGACTCAAGAAAAAACCCAGTAAAAAAGGTGAATTTCTAGACTCCTTCCTGGATAGAATAGTAGAGGTTTTTGTGATTTACGGACTAGTTTTAACAAACCCTTCTCAGCTCATGTTAGTTGGAACTTTAGCCTTAGTCTGGTCGATATTAGTCAGTTACGCGCGCAGTAAAGCAGAGGTTATAGGCATAAAATGTGACATCGGAATAGGTTCGAGAGACATAAGGATATGCATACTCATGTTAGCCGTTATATTCACGCCTTTCCACCCTGATTCACTCTACTACGGCTTCATTATAATACTTGTATTGAGCGTTATAACAGTAATCCAGAGATTTGTTCACACATACGTAAGAATTAAGAAGTAGACAACACAAAAACATATATTTTCTCTACGATTTAATTAACATACTTCAAGTGAATCAAGTGTCAGAATGAAAAAAGAATCTTGTGGGGTGTTCGGAACAGTTTGTCAAGATGAAACTCTGACTCCCAAACTCATATACAATGGACTAGTATCGCTACAGCATAGGGGGCAGGAAGCAAGTGGGATTGCCGTCTTAAATGATTCAGGTATTAAAATAAAGAAATTCATGGGACTGGTTGGAAATAGTATACCTAGAAGTTTCTTAACTAAAGCTAAAGGAAGAATCGGTGTAGGTCATGTACGTTATACTACTGTCGGACATTCTGTGTTGAAGGATGCACAACCGTTCAAACTAAAATACCCTAAACGTGGCTTAGCTCTTGGTCACAACGGTAATATCGTTAACTACATGGATCTAAAAAAAGAGTTAACTCAAAACGGTAGAGTTCTTGGAGGAGGTTGTGACGCAGAAATAATAGTTAATGTTTTGGCTGAAGAATTGATAAAATCAAAGGATTATGAGGATGCAGTCTTGGGTGTAATGGAAAGGATTGAAGGTGCGTATTCTGTGATTTCATTTACTGGAAACGGGGATTTAATCGTTTTCCGGGACCCTAATGCTTTTAGACCTTTATGCCATGGAAGAAGCGATGGAGCAAGAGTTTTCGCTTCTGAGAGCGTAGCACTAGAGACCAATAACGTCGAATTAAGTTCAGATGTCAAGGCAGGGGAAATGATAATCGCTAATCCTGATGGTAAGTTTGAAAGAAAACAAATCTTTTCATCAAAGAACGTTTCACACTGTATGTTTGAGTATGTTTATTTCAGTCGACCCGATAGTATTCTCGATGGGAAAAGCGTTTATGACGTGAGAGTCAGATTAGGTAGGAATTTGGCAAAAACTTATGCTGCAGATGCTGATGTGATCATTCCTGTACCAGATACTTCCAGACCAGCAGCTAAAGGTATTTCACAGGAAACAGGTATACCTGTTGCTGAGGGATTGATAAAAAACCGTTATATCGGTAGGACCTTCATAATGCCGACCCAGACTATGAGAGATAATGCAGTAACAGTCAAACTTAACCCTATTAAGTCTGTTCTAAAAGATAAGAAAGTTATTATAGTCGATGATAGTATTGTTCGAGGTACAACATCAAAGAAAATTATCAGACTCGTCAAAAGTGCTGGTCCAAAGAGAGTGGATGTTTGGATAACTTGTCCTCCGATAATATCACCGTGTTTTTATGGTATTGATATAGCCACACACGGGGAATTGATAGCGGCTAACAACAAAGTTTCAGAAATTGAAAAAATAATTGGTGCGGATAAATTATGTTATCAGACCATAGACGGTCTTGTTGATTCTATTGGTTTTGATAAATGTAAACTCTGCATGGCATGTTTAACCGGTCATTATCCCACAACCATGGCACAGAAGATTGCTGATAAGATGAAAAAACAGACATCGTTTAAAAGAATAAGGTATTGGGAAAGAGAATTATAAGTGAGTTTATGGAGAAAGTCGACATATTAGTCGTTAGTTATGGGGCCAGAGCAGCCTCGATAATCGATGCGTTCAAGAGAAGTAATAATTATGATGCTCAAATATACGTCGTTGATAAACAGAGGAATCCTTTTAACGTTAAAAACGCCAAGGAGCACGTTGTCATTCCTGACTTGAACATCAGAGCGATTTGTGATTTTGCCAAAATGCATAAAGATGATTTGGATTTTGGAATCGTTGGACCAGAAGGTCCGATTGTTGCTGGTATCAGGGATTTAATAGAGAAAGAAACTGGGGTTCCAATACTATGCCCGACAAAGAAATTTGCATTGGAGGGAAGTAAAATAGCACAAAGAAAATTAATAGAAGATTGTTATCCCGATGCTAACCCAAGATTCAAGATATTCGATCCAAAGAAATATTCGAGTAATACTGAAGTAAAAAAAGATTTATGGACTTGGTTGGATGAGATGAAAAATCAAGTTGCTATCAAGCCAGACAAACCCGCTGTTGGTAAGGGTGTAGGTGTCTGGGGAGATCATTTCAATACCAGAGAAGAGTTGTTCAATCATTTCATGACGATATTCGAAAAAGACCATGTGATAGTTGAAGAAAAGATAGAGAGTGAAGAGTTCAGCTTACAATTTTTTTCTGATGGAGAACATCTTATTCCTACCCCTGCAGTCAGAGATTATAAAAGAGCTTTTGATGGTGACAAAGGTCCAAATACAGGAGGTATGGGGTCTTACAAAGATGTTCATGAAATCCTACCATTCATGCACCGGAAAGATTGGGAGGAAGCAGTAACAATCGGTAACAAAATATTCAGAAAATTGAAAGGAGAAACAAGCAATCCTGAATTGCGTGGTGTGCCGATGTACATGGCTTACACTATAGCCAAAGACGGTTTAAAGGTTTTTGAAATTAACAGCAGGCCTGGAATGCCTGAAATACAAAATTTAATGCCTATTCTTGAGGATGATTTCGTTGATGTGTGCTTTAATATTCTACATGGTAATTTAACTGATCTACATTTCGAAGCCCAGGCGACAGTCGTGACTTATAAAGTACCACCGACTTATGGAGAAAAGATCAAAGAATATACTGGTGACAAGAGAGTTGATTTGACTGTTGTCAACAAAATGACTGAGAGACTTGAGACTAGAATGAGAGTTTACCCTTGTTCTATGGAGTTGAGGAATGGCGATACTTTTGCTTTAAGATCTAGAACAGTTTGTGTTGTTGGAATTGGAGATGATATCCCTGGAGCTAGAAAAATATCTCTTCAAGGTATTGATGCAATAACAGGAGGGAATCTCTGGTCCAGAACTGATATAGCTTCAGAAGAACACATTAAAAGAAGCATTGCACATGTAGAAAAATTGAGAACTATAAGTTGATTGATAGAAATCCATAAATCTCTCAGATGTTAAATTTTCAAGGTTGGGGTGTTACAATGACTGATTGGTGGATTAATTTTGTTGAAAAGCAGGATTCTGATGTTGCTGAAGCTATCAAAAATGAATTGAAAAGAAAAAGATTCGGATTGGAAATGATACCTTCTGAGAATTTTGTTTCTACTGCTGTTTTTCAGGCTTTAGGCAGTGTAATGACCGATAAGTATTCCGAAGGATACCCACATAAAAGATACTATGGTGGTAATGAGTTCATTGATGTGGTTGAAGACATAGCGATAGAACGTGCCAAAAAATTGTTCGGAGTACCACATGCCAACGTTCAACCTTATTCTGGAAGTCCTGCTAATCAGGCCGTATACATTGCTATCTGTAAACCTGGCGATGCTATAATGGGTCAAAGCCTGCCAGATGGCGGACATCTAACACATGGATGGAAAGTTAATTTTTCCGGGATGTTCTTCAACAGCGTTCAGTATCATGTCAAGTCTGATGGTTACATTGATTTTGATGAGGTTAGAAGATTGGCCAAAGAACATAGGCCAAAACTCATATGGTGTGGTGCAACTGCCTATGCAAGGGAATTCCCTTTCGAAGAATTTGCTGAGATTGCTAATGAAGTTGATGCTTACTTCGCTGCTGATATCGCTCACATAGCTGGATTGGTAATTGCAGGTGTCCATAAGAGTCCTGTTCCTCATGCGCATGTTGTCACGACTACTACTCACAAAACTTTGCGTGGCCCAAGAGGAGCTATAATAATGGTTACTAAGAAAGGATTGGATAAAGACCCTGAACTCGCTAAGAAAATAGATAAAACAATCTTTCCTGGTCTACAGGGTGGGCCACATGATCATCAAACAGCAGCAATTGCTGTGGCTCTGGGCGAGGCCATGAAACCAGAATTTAAAGAATATGGGAAACAGATTGTTAAGAATGCGAAAGCTTTGGCCAAGAGATTGATGGAAAAGGGAATAAAACTCGTTTCTAATGGAACAGACAATCATTTGCTGTTGATAGATTTAACTCCGTTTGGCAAAGGAAGAGGGTTATTCGTTCAAGATTCATTAGACCTGGCCGGAATTACTGTTAATAAGAATACAATTCCTGCTGAACCTTCCTCTCCGTTCTATCCAAGTGGTATCCGTTTAGGAACACCTGCTTTAACTACAAGGGGGATGAAAGAAAAAGAAATGGAGTTGATTGGGGATTGGATCGTTGAAATCATCAATGAAGTTAAAAATTATGAGATGCCTGATGACAAGGAAGCAAGAAAAGAGGCTATAGAAAAGTTCAAGAAAGAGATTGAACAGAATGAAAAAATAAAAAGGATCAAACAAGAAATAGTAGAATTGTGTAAAAGATTTCCTTTGTACCCTGATTTGTAAATCCTATTTAACGTTAGTAACAACAAAATCAAAAATAATGTAGTCGCCTATTTCTGATGAAGATTTAGGAATAATCTAATCCCGTTAAATTATATTCATTTATCATAAGACCGACAGAACGAAAGAAAAAAGTTTATAAAGATTGATTAGTAAGATGAATATGTGTCAGAGTTTACTCCAATCTTCTCATTTATTGGACTCTCATTATTTACTTATATAATAGCAGACTTTTTAATGGAAATATTTCTAAAAAATATAAGAAACGTAGGAAGACCCACACGTAAATTCAATTTTGTGGCACTTGTTTTTTCTTTACTTGTAAACCAATTTACAAATAACTGGTTACAAGCGAATATCTCTACTTTTATCATAAACAATCAATTAAACCCAGATATAGCTTATCTAGCGTTGATTGGAATATGTTATTATGCAGCAAAAAGTCGTAGGATATTATAGGTATAGTATGATAGACATAGAACAAAATTTAAAAAATGTTAAAGAAAGAATTACAAAATCGGCGTTAAGAGTATACAGACACCCTGAAAACATAAAATTAATTGCCGTAACCAAGACTTTTCCTGTTGATACTATCAAGAAGGCAATCGACTTAGGTATTAATTCGATAGGAGAAACAAAAGTCCAAGAAGCAAAGAAGAAATTTGAAGAAATAGGAAGAAAAGTCGAATGGCACATGGTTGGTCATCTACAGAGTAATAAAGCAAAAGATGCTGTCAAAATCTTTGATGTCATTCACTCGATCGACAGGATGAAAATCGCCAAGAAACTCAGTGATGAATGTCTTGGATTGAACAAAAAGATGCCAGTCTTAGTCGAAGTAAACCTAACTGAGGATAAGTTTGGAGTTAAACCGGAAGAGATAGTTGAATTCGTTAACGAGATTAAAAAACTAGAAGGGATTGAAATCGAAGGATTGATGACCATAGCTCCCCTTGTTGAACCAGAAGAGACAAGACCTCATTTTAGAAAGTTGAAAGAATTAGCTTTAAAATGTAAATTAAAAGAATTATCTATGGGAATGAGTAATGATTTTCAGGTTGCGATAGAAGAAGGAGCAACTATGGTAAGGATTGGAACTGCCATATTCGGGGAAAGAAAATGATAATCGACGGGGAAAAAATTGCTGGAGAAATTAGACAAAGTTTGAAAGAACGAGTTAAAAGACTAAAGAACATACAGCCAACATTAGCCATAGTTTTAGTCGGAGAGAGACAAGATTGCAAGATTTACGCAGATAGCAAACAAAAAGCATGTGAAGAATTAGGAATTACATCCAAGTTACATACTTTTCCTGAGAATGTTGAACAAGAAAAATTAATCAATCTCATTGAAGATCTAAGTAATGATGATTCAGTTCATGGGATTATCGTTGAGATGCCCTTACCAAGTCATCTAAATGAAAAATTGGTTCTGAGAGCAATTTCGCCTGTGAAAGACGTTGACGGTCTGAACCCAATAACCGTCGGTAATATATTAATCGGTAATGAATTTCTAGCTCCTGCTACACCAAAAGGTATAATAAGGATTCTAGAGAAGATGAACATTCATGTAGAAGGAAAAGAAGTAGTGATAATAAACAACAGTAATGTGGTCGGTAAGCCTTTGGCTTTAATGTTAACGAACAGGTTCGCGACTGTCACGATTTGTCATGTTAAAACAAAAGATTTGAAAGCACATACGTTAAAGGCTGATATTCTGATTACTGCTGTGGGAAAACCAAATTTAATTAAGAAGGATATGATCAAGAGAGATGCTGTAGTTATAGATACCGGGATTGTACGGGTGAATGATAAGATTGTGGGAGATGTTGATTTTGACAATGTTAAAGACGTAGCTTCTCATATAACTCCTGTACCTGGTGGGGTTGGACCAATGACCGTTGCAATGGTTTTGGAGAATATTCTGATAGCTGCAGAAAATACAATTATTTAATTTTAAACTCATCGTATAGATTTATGAATCAAAAACTGCTATTCGATCCAAAACAAAAAAGATCGATGCGTGTAGCCTGTTTTATGTCTGGTTCTGGAACTAACGTAAGGAAAATAATCGAACACCAAACCAATCTAGAGAGAGAAATGGGTAGAGCACCTTATGAGGTTGTACTGATATTCACTGATAATCCAGAAAAAAGCAATGCTAGGATTATTGCTGAGGAATATGAGATTCCTTTGGAGTTCAACGATATCAAAAAATTTTATGAAGGGAAGAGTATTAAAAATATGAAAACTAGGGAAGAGTTCGATGAAAAAACTCTAGGTCTAATTGCACCTTATAAACCGGATATCATTGCACTGGGGGGTTATGCGTGGTGGATGACAAAACCAATTTTATCTACTTACATAGTTGTCAATGTTCATCCTGCAGATCTATCTGCTAAAGAAAAGACTGGTAAAAGAAAGTATATTGGTTTACATCATGTACCTCCAATGAAAGCTATTCTAGCCGGGGAGAAAAATCTACATTCGAGCACTCATATATGTACAGAAAAAAAAGATGGTGGACCGATTCTAGTCATTTCTAAACCATTACAATTAGAATTACCATATGGAATAACTCTGGAAGACCTGAAAAGACCTGAGAACAAACAATTTTTGATAAAATTGTGCAAAGAACATCAAGATAAATTGAAGAGGATTGGGGACTGGCAGATATTTCCTTTGACTCTTCAATGGGTTGCTGAGGGTAGGTTTGCGATTGATTATAGAATGAATGCGTACTTTGATGGGACATTAATTAAAGATGGATATAGACTGTAACCGCTTCAAACTTAAATTTTTTCTCAACCAATTATTTTAGGTTGGGGTCTTTTAATGCTGAAACGTGCATTGATTTCTGTTTATGATAAGACGGGTGTTGTCGAGTTTACCAGAGAACTCAACGAATTGGGCATCGAAATCATAGCATCAGGCGGGACAGCCAAACTATTGCAAAAAAATGGAATACCAGTTAAACCTGTTTCTGATGTGACCAAATCCCCAGAAATGCTGAATGGTAGAATTAAAACACAACATCCCTCGATCCTTGCCGGTATCTTAGCTTTGCGTGAAAAAGAAGAACACATGAAAGAACTTGAAGAACATGGTATAAAACCTATAGATATAGTCGTTTTCAATTTCTATCCTTTTGAGGAAATTATCAAGAAGGAGAAACCCGACTTGAAAGAAGTCTTAGAGAATATAGACATCGGTGGTCCTTCAACTATAAGAGCGGCAGCAAAGAATTTTGAGAATGTAGTCGTTATCGTCAATCCTGAGAGATACAATCAAGTTATAGAAGAAATGAAAAAGACCGGGGATGTGAGCAAAGAAACTCGCTCTATGCTATCAGTAGAGGCCTTTAAACGGACAGCAAAGTATGATTGGGCTATTCAAAATTTTTTAGAAAAAAGATTGAATTATTTTACAAGTTTCCCTAAGACAATAAACTTGGAATACAAGAAGATAATGGATTTGAGATATGGGGAAAACCCGCATCAAAAAGCAGCTTTATACAAGTACATGGACACGAATGAAACTACTGTTATCAATTCTGAACAATTATCCGGTAAAAAATTATCATGGACCAACATCTTGGATTTGTATAGTGCTCTAGAACTGGTTAAAGAATTCGAAGAACCGACTGTCACGATCATAAAACATACTAGTCCTTGTGGTGCAGCATGCGGTTCAACATTATTCGATGCTTTTGAGAAGGCTTATGCATCTGATCCCATCTCTGCTTATGGCGGGGTTGTTGGGATCAACAGAAAAGTTGATCTTGATACTGCCAAGAGAATGGCACCTGCACATTTCGATTGTATAATTGCTCCGGATTTTGATGAAACTTCTATAGAACATCTGAAACAAAGAAAAGCATTGAGGTTATTGAAGACTGGAACGTTTTCTGAAGTGAAGAGAAACCATGTAGACATGGCAAAGGTGGCTGGGGGTTTGATGATCCAAGAACATAATATTCTTGGAGTTAATGATTTGAAAGTCGTCACTGAGGTTAAACCAACACCCGAACAAATAGATTCTTTATTGTTTGCGTGGAAAGTTGTGAAGTATGTTAAATCCAATGGGATAGTGTTAGCGAAGAAAAAGAGAACTGTTGGAATAGGTTTAGGACAGACAAGCAGGGTTGAGGCCGTGAAAACTGCTATTTACAAATCAAAAGGAGAAGCAAAGGGAAGTGTTATGGCATCAGATGGTTTCTTCCCGTTCCGAGATTCGATTGATAAGGCGGCGGAAGCAGGTATAACCGCGATAATTCAACCTGGCGGTTCTAAAAGAGACCCAGAAGTCATAGCTGCTTCGAACGAACACAAGATATCTATGGTATTTACTGGAATAAGATGTTTCAGGCATTAATTTTTCTTGATTTTTTCTGAATAAACACTTGAGAATAAACATTCATTCGGTGGAAAAGAAGTAGAAGTTTTAGAAGGTTGATCAGTTAATTCAATCTGTGTATTTCTAATCAAAACAGCCGGTATTTGTTCGTTAGTCTCACCCATGACCACTACAGCAGCTGAAGCCAAACCATCAGCAACGGCTCTTTGAGTTATTCTCGTCGTCTTACCGAATAAATCTGGTTTTCCTCTCTCATCTATGACAGCATCGAAACCAGAAGTGGCAAGAGCAAAACCAGTAGTACCAGTCCTTAAAGGACTGCAATGCGAATCGGATATTATCACACCGATATTAACGTTTAACCTTTTCTTGAATTCTTTTCTGATATTATCTGCAGAAAGAGAAGGATTCTTAGGCCAGAGTATGGCATGATCTTCTGGGGCATTGGAATGATCCACACCAGCATTTGCAATGAACATGTTATTTTTCATCGTGAGTATGGCATGTTTAACCCCGCCAAATATTTTATCCGCCTCTTTTAAGACCAATTCTACGAAACCAGGCTCCAGGTCATATTTTTTTGCCAATAATTCAGCTTTTTCGGATGGTTTTACTTCTTTGTAGTTGACGATTCTCCCTTCTGATTTCGCCACAACTTTTGAAGAGATGACTAATATATCCCCATTTTTTGGCTCGAGTTTCTTTTTTTGCATCGAAAATATCAATATCTCGATTAAATTATCGTTCGCCTGAATTATTGGAGTTTTTATGGGGAACAATTGCATAATAAAACCTACATGTGAATTAACGAAATAAACATTTATCTATTTTAATGTTCAAACTAAACCCTATGGATGAAACTAAAGGCAGACTATTTTCAGGAGCTGGATTTGGATTTTTTCACACAATGCTGATGGCATTCTCCATTATAGTCCCAGCGTTCTATTTTTCCTCGCTCGATATCACGATCGTGACTTATGGCTTTCTCTTGACGATAGGTGATTTCTTCTCTTTCTTGTTGAAACCTTACCTCGGTCATCTGACAGATAAATACGGGGAGAGAAGGTTTTTACTGGCTTGCACATTTCTATTCTTTATCTCGCTCTTTTTAATCGGTTTTACTGATTTTTTGCCCGCGATAGTGTCTCTAAAGATAATCTCTGCTGTAGCCAGTGCGCTTCTCTATGTGTTAATCATAATTTATGGTCTTAGAAACGTAAACAAAAACCCGGATAAAAAAGTTGGGACATTTGGAGCGATAAAAGAAAGTGGCTGGATACTCGGGCTGTTGATACCAGGATTGGTAATGGACACGTTCGGAATAAGCACAGCTTTCTATCTCATATTCATAACGGGTATTGTTTGGATTTATTTCATGTACAAATTGACAAAAAAATATAGATACAGACCTAAAATTAAAATCAAAGCATCCTTTGCCTTTATTCAAAAAATCCCACTTTTAATTGTTCTTAAGACTATGGATTTGGCTGTTTTCACTGCATTCCTGTTCTTCTTCACTAGATATGCTCTTCAATCCTTGGGACTGAGTCCCAGTATAGTCTCGATAGTAGTGGTTGCAGAAGTTGTATTTTTTGCCCTAACTCAATATCTTGTCGGAAGGATTTCTAACAAATCAAAAAGGAAATACTGGGTTCCTGCTTGTATAATTTGTCATTTAATTGGGATTATGATTATGTTGAATGCTTTGAGTTTGCCGTACTACTTCTTAGCGGCTATTTTGTTCGGTGCGGCAGGAGGATTCATAGACGTTTGGTTGTTCTCCAAGATTAGTGAATCGGTTAAAAAATATGACAAAGGCTTAGTCTATGGAACTTTTGGATGGAGTTATGATTTTGCTACGATAGTAGGTGGACAGATACCTGTTATCTTTGTCATGTTTGGTCTAAATCAGTTTGCTTCCATGTTCGTGTTTCCTTGTTTGATGATAATTGCTTATTTGTTGAGTAAGAAAAAACAGTAAATCTATTTTAATTTCTTCATTCTATTACTACATAAGTGATATCATGGTTTGGTTAGTTGAAGTTGGTTATAGGGATAAAGTTACTGATCCTGTCGGTTTTTTGATCAAAAAAGAAATTGAAGATTTAGGGATAAAGGGAGTGGAAGAAGTAAGATCTTTCAGTACTTACGGTATTACAGGGGAAGTTTCAGAAGGAGAGTTAGAAAGAATAGGCCAGGAACTTCTCCATGATAATCAAACACAACACTTTGGTTTACACAGGAAGGTCATAGATAAAACTTTGAGTAATCTGGAATCACCAAAAGGCTGGTTAGTAGAAATAACCCTTAAAGCGGGAGTAACAGATGCTGTAGGCATGAGTACTTTAAATGCTATAGAAATCTTAGGAGTCGAAGGTATCAGAAACGTCAGAACTGGCGAGAAATATCTAATCCTTGGCGATATATCAAAAGAAACTATAGACAAAATCTGTCGAGCAGTTCTATTAAACCCACTGATTCAAGATTACAGCTACCATAAAATTGGTGACTGAATGCCTGTTAATGAAATTGAGATTCTTGGGAAGACGGACGAGGCTTTGTTGAAGATTAGTAAAGACTATCTTCTGGCTTTGAACTTGGAAGAGATGAAAAAGATTCAGGATTATTTTTCTAAGAAAGGAAGGAATCCGACTGATGCTGAACTGGAAACTATTGCACAAACTTGGTCTGAACATTGCGTTCATAAGACTTTCAAGGGTATTATAAAAACTCCTGATTTAGAAATAGATGGATTGCTGAAAACGTTCATAAGCAAAGCGACAAAAGAATTGAACATGCCATGGTGTAAAGTTGTTTTCAAGGATAATGCCGGTATAGTTGAGTTTGACGATAATTACGATATTGCTATGAAAGTTGAAACCCATAATCATCCAACTGCTCTAGATCCTTATGGTGGAGCAGGAACGGGTTCTGGTGGCGTTTTCAGGGATATTATGGGGGTTGGAGCGAAACCGATTTTATCTACAGACATTTTATTCTTTGGACCGATAGACCAGCCTCGAGATAAATTACCCAAAGGTGTGATGCACCCAAAGAGATTGATGAAAGGTGCTGTTGCCGGGATTAGGGACTATGGTAACAAGATGGGTATTCCTACAGCAAATGGTGGGATAGGTTTTGATGAAGGTTATATCGGTAATCCGTTAGTTTATGCTGGTTGTGTTGGTATAATCCCTAAAGGTAAATATATCAAGAGTCCTCAACCTGGAGATGTAATTCTGTTGGTTGGTGGAAAAACTGGTAGAGATGGAATCCATGGAGTGACGTTTGCTTCTTTGGAGTTGAGCACTGAATCAGAAAAAACTTCTAGCGGAGCAGTTCAAATCGGCAACCCAATTGAAGAAAAGAGAGCCTTAGATGCTATCTTGAGAGCCAGAGATGCCGAAAATGGGCCATTATACTCTGCGATAACGGATTGTGGTGGTGGAGGATTATCATCAGCAGCTGGAGAAATGGGAAAAGATATCGGAATTATAGTTGATTTAGAAAAAGTTCCTTTAAAATATGCTGGACTTGAACCATGGGAAATCTGGGTTTCTGAAGCACAAGAGAGAATGCTTTTGGCTATCCCAAAAAAGAACTTAGAAAAAATATTGAAAATATTCGAGAATGAAAACTCTCAGGCCACTGTTATCGGTGAATTTACTGGAGATAAGAAATTAATTCTAAAATACGATGGAGAAGTTATTGCTGATTTGGATATGGATTTTGTTCATGAGGGTATTCCTAGAGTCATTAGAAAAGCTGAATGGGAAAAACTTAATTACCCTGAACCTGATTTTCCAGATAAAGACAATCTGACCGAAGATTTGAAAAAAATTTTAAGATCGCCTAATGTTGCTAGTAAAGAATGGGTTATCAGACAATATGATCATGAAGTTCAAGCAAAGACCACTATAAAACCTTTACAAGGAATAAATTGTGACGGCCCGGGAGACGCCTGCGTTCTTAAGCCACTTTCTGACAGTTGGCGCGGTATTGTTGTGTCGAATGGTGTTAACCCAAATTACTCTATTGATCCTTATAACATGACTTTATCTGCAATAGATGAAGCCATTAGAAACAATATTTGCTGCGGCGGAAGAAGAATAGCGATATTGGATAATTTCAGTTGGGATGATCCAGAAAGAGAAGATAGTTTAGGTCGATTAGTCGAGGCATGTAGGGGATGTTACGATGGTGCTATGGCTTTTAAAACACCGTTCATTTCTGGAAAGGATAGTCTTTTCAATGAATACATCATTGAAGGGGGAAAGAGAATAGCGATTCCCTCAACTTTACTGGTATCTGCAATCGGAATAATTCCTGATATCAGAAAGGCTGTGACTATGGATTTGAAAGAAGTTGGTAATCCAATTTACATTATCGGAGAAACAAAGGATGAACTCGCTGGTTCGCATTATTACATGATTCATGATTTCAAGGGTAATACTATCCCGACTGTTGACTTGAAGAAAGCTAAGAAATCTTTTGATGCTCTGATAGAAGCGATGGATGAAAGATTGGTTAAAGCGTGTCATGATTGTTCTGAGGGTGGGATTGCTATTACTGCGACCGAGATGGCTTTTGCTGGAGAATTAGGAATGAAGATAGATTTAAAGAAAGTTCCTACTGACTTGAAGAGGAATGATAAGATATTGTTCTCTGAATCAAACAGTCGATTCTTAGTCGAAATTGATAAAAATAAACAAGAAGAATTTGAGAAAATCATGGAAGGAAATGTTTTTGCAAGAATTGGAGAAGTTAGTGCTGATAAGAAACTTGTTGTTATTGGATTGAATGATAAACCAGTTGTTGAAGAAGATGTTAACGAATTGAAGAAAGTTTGGAAAGGCACGTTTGGTTGGTGATATTATGATAACTGCAATTATTTTTGATGTAGGGGAAGTATATCTTAAAGGTTTTTTAGGAGTAGAATCTCATTTTAAACCAATACCAGGAACTAAACCCAGTGAAATTTATCCCAAACTTTTAGGAAAAGAACTTGATTCTCTTTTTCGAGGGAAAATCACTGAAGAAGAATATTGGTCAAAAATCATTAAAAAGAATAATTGGAAAACTGATGTCGAGTCACTCAAAAAAGCAGCGAGAGAAAACTTTGAAGAAATTGAAGGTATGAGAGAAATAATTGAAAAGTTGAAAGAAAGAGGTTTTAAGCTTGGATTGCTTTCTGTTCATGCCAAAGAATGGATTGATTATTGTGAGAAAAAATTCGATTATCATAAATTATTTCATTCTACATTATATTCTTTTGAAGTCGGATTAAGAAAACCAGAAAAAAGAATATATGAGTTGCTTCTTAAGAAATTGGGTTTAAAACCTGAAGAATGTATTTTCATAGATGATAAGCTAAAAAATCTTGTTGCTGCTGAAGAATTGGACATGAAAACTATACATTTTAAAAATGCTAGTCAACTTGAAAATGAATTAAGAAAGGTGGGAGTATTATGATAAAAGCAGTTACATTTGACTTAGATGGCGTTTACTTCAAAGGAAAGATGGAATTTATCATAAATGTCTCCAAAAGATTTAACATTGACAAAGAGTCATTCTACCGATTTTTCACGAATAGCGAATTTTATATGAGGTATAAGCGAGGGGAGATTTCTAAGGATGAATTTTGGAATGAAGTTATTGAAAAATTTCATATTAACTCTACAACAGAAGAATTGCTCAAAATACTCAAAGAAGGTTATGTTACTTATCCAAAAACAGTTGAACTGGTAAGAAAATTGAAAAAAAATGGTATCAAGACGATAGTTTGTTCTAACAATTTTAAAGAAAGGATCGACATTCTTCAAGAAAAATTTGATTTTTTAAAAGATTTTGATTTTGTGATTTTTTCACATGAACATGGTATGCTCAAACCAGTTTTGTTCAAGAAAGTTATAGAAATATCAGGGCTTAAACCTGAAGAAATTGTTATTGTTGATGATAGTAAAAGAAGTATTGAAAGTGCGGAAAGGGATGGTTTTAGAACGATTTATTGTGAAAATCCAGATAAGATTAAAACTCAATTAAAGCAATTAGGGGTGTTATTATGATAAAGGCAGTAATCTTTGACATGGATGGTGTGGTTGTCAAAACTGGTTCAATACACCATATTGGTGAAAAAACGGTCCTCAAAGAAATCGGAATTAACCTAACATTGCAAGAAATCGAAACTTATGCTGGTGTTGCTGCAGAAGTGTATTTTAAGGACATCCTTAAGAAACGTAACAAGTCTGCTAACATCAAAGAACTCGTTGAAAAAAAGTATAAAATTGTGTATGATATTTTGGAAGATGGTATTCCTGTTATTCCTGGAGCATTAGAATTGATCCGATCATTAAAGAAAAATAATATAAAAGTTGCATTGGCATCTGGGTCTCCCAGAAAATTTGTAGATTTTATCGTATCAAAACTAAACCTAAAAGAAGTTTTTGATGCGACCATTAGTTTAAATGAAATAACCAATAGTAAACCAGATCCTGAAATATTTCTGCTAGCGGCTAAGAAAATGAACATGGGTCCGAAAGACTCCTTAGTTATCGAAGATGCTCATTTTGGTGTTCTAGCCGCTAAAAAGGCGGGAATGAAATGTATAGGTTTTATTAACAAAGATAGTGGGGACCAAGATTTATCTAAAGCTGATCTAATCGTTGATGATTTTAATGAATTGAGTGTAGATAAAATTCAAAATTTGTGATATCATGGAAGTTAAAACAATCGTATTAAGGGTTGATGGAACAAACTGCGACGAAGAGACAGTGATAGCCTTTCAGAAGGCAGGATCAACAGTAGATTTAGTTCACATGAACGAATTGAAAAGAAAAGAAAAATCATTGGAAGATTATCAAATCTTGTGCATTCCTGGAGGGTTCGCTTACGGCGACGATATAGCAGCAGGAAAGATATTCGCCATCTTACTCAAGTACATGTTGAGTCAAGACGTTAAGAAGTTTATTGAACAAGGAAAATTAGTCTTTGGTATTTGTAACGGTTTTCAAGTCCTAGCTAAGACTGGGTTATTGCCTGGGTCAAATGGAATGAAACAAGAAACCACTCTCGCTTCCAATGACTGTGGATACTTTCAAGATAGATGGATTTACATGAAACACGAGAATAAGGGAAAATGTGTCTTCACTAAGGGGATAAAAGACATCATTTATATTCCTGTTAACCATGGTGAGGGAAAGTTTGTTGCTGATAGAAATGTTATCCGAAGACTTGAAGAGAACGATCAGATTGTTTTCAAGTACGTTGATCCTGACGGTAATTATGCTGGTTTTCCTTGGAATCCTAACGGTTCGATGGATAACATAGCTGGTATCTGCAATCCAGAAGGGAATGTGTTTGGGTTGATGCCGCATCCTGAGAAGTTTATCCATAAGTGGATGCATCCCTATTGGACTAGGAATAATTTATCAGAAGAGGGAGATGGGTTTAGGATTTTTAGGAACGCAGTTGAATTTGCTAAGAAGTTATGATCTACCGTATCTAATCTTCAAAAAGTAGAGATTGTTTAAGTCACATAAGTAGCAATTGGATTTTTTCCTGCTTTAATCTCTTCGAGTTCTTTTAATGCATGACCGAGAGTGATGGGACTATGAACTCTATTTTCTCTATAACATTCTCCACTCGCGCATTCTACTAAAAAAACTATCTCATAAAAAGGAACTACACCGACTGGAAGACCTACTTGATCAAAAGAACCGATATTGCCTCCTGGTGGAAGATGATGGACTCCTAAATGTGGTATTGTATCATATTTCTTTTTATCTATTCTTTCAGAAGGAGTAAACGTACCATTACAACCACATTTTTGGCATGTAAAATATCGTTTTTTTGAAAGGAGATAAGACCCCCCTCCATAAACAGCATTAAGACGTTCGAATAATTTCTTCCCTTTTAATAAAAATATCAAATCCGCTTCTGATAATTCACTCATATCTGTCATAAGATTCTTAAAGATTTAAATAACGCAGTAACTAATTTCATGAAAAAAGGACTTGTTCTACTACATTAGACATAATATCATAATCCTGTTCATGAACTTCCCTAGTTTCTTCCACTATTGGCTTGCCTATGGGCAGCTTATTTTGAGGACCAATAAACTTTATTTGCCCACCCATTACATAAAAATCCCCCATACCTGTTTTTTTAAGTTGTTGAAACCTTTCTTTAATTTCTTCAGAATTCACATTTTTTGGTACTGGAGAGATTTTTTTCCTATCGAATTTCTTGGGATATAAAAAAACACTTGTTTCCACCACATCAACTGGCTCAAAATCAACAACTCTATACGTTGCCAAAAGCAATTTGTACAACTCGTTTGTTTGCTCTATTAACATCTGTATGTTAGTACAGTAAGTTGACTCTCCATGGGTTATGAGAGAAACAGGAACACCCTCTTTCAGCCTTCTCGGTTTTGGGGGGTCCTTTCCTAAAACTTCCCTTGGTACTATTCCTTGAACTCGGTGTAATGCATCTATGAACCGATAAATTGGAACTCCATCTAAAACTGCATTATATGGTTCCTTTAGAAAAACAAAGAGATGAAGTTTAAAGATATCATATTCATCAGGGCCCCAGCAAATACGACCTTTTTCTCCTAATTTTTCTTCTAATAAATCATAGATTGTCAAGGCGGATTCTGAACAAGTCCATCCATACTCTTTGGGGTTGTTACGTTTGAGTTTTACAAAATAACCATGTGCACCTTGAAAGATTGAACCCATTAATTGGGTTTTAAATCCATATTTTTCAGGTGGTAGTCTTTCTCGAACCAAAGGTTCGAGCTCTGATAATTGAGACGGCATGAATAAACTAACTTAGTTAAAATTTTTAAACTAATTTCCCCTTACCGGAAGGTATTTAAAGTTTTCATTCCTATTCTTCTGATACTTTGTCACCATTTAATGTTCACAAAACTCACAACATAAATAATTGGTCAAGATCGAAAAGAAGGATGAAATCTTGTCTGATACATACAAAAAAACATAGGAAATCTGGTTAGAGTGTATTATATCATTCTGAATTTTACTGTATCTTCAGTGTCTTTACAGTTACTGGGACTTAAAACTGATCGTACGAAATCAAGCTGAACATAGAGAAAGAAAAGGGAAAGAAGTCCCAAAACGACGAGAGAGAAAGGAGATCTCCACGAAGAGAGAGAAGGGAGAGAAGACACAGGACCTGTGGGACGCATTAGCGGATGATCTAGGTTCTTCCAAAGAGAGTACAGTCACTGAAATAAAAACAGTGCACCCCTACATCTGCCAAATCTACGACGACGGGAAGAAAGGACACCAATGATTCGGTGCTTAAACATTGTGTAGGGATAAAAAAACGAGAGAGAGGAAAAACGAGAGAGAGGTGAAAACATGGGAAAGGGAACACTACTGGGAATCTTCGCTGTTTGCATGGCCCTGAGCATTGTTGTAACGCCATACATTACTAATGCTATCACCGGTAACCAAGGCAGTGAAACAAGTAAACCAACGATAAACGAGACTAACCCAAACAACAAAGGAAGTCATGAACACAACAACGAGGGAATTTCAATAATAGTTAGTGAAGGTGTCTCAAAAACTATCGTATATAGTATCTTAGGTGGTCTTGTCATCTTCATTGTCGTCTGTGCTACATACCTCTACTTTAAACCAAAGGATTAGGCCAAAGAAGGTCCCAGAAGAGTAGCATCAGCAGATGAAACATCCGAAGAAATTCAACCAAAGCATCTGATAAGGAAAACCTCTTTCGTTAAGCTAGAGTGTTGCTAATCTCTCTAGCATAATAGTACACCCCTGACATGATGATAGTTGTCCTGATGATCTTTCTTTGAAAGGTAAGGATGACGAACACACCAATCGGGAACATGGCAGAAGTGAATAGATGATGAGCTTCTGGTTGTGTACGCCTGTTGAAGTCATGATTCACGACTATACTGCGGGGTGTAAACTCTCCTCTTTTTCTTTTTCTTTCAATAATGTCTATACATTTAAGTATATATTAATTCTAGAGGAAACTTTAAGAACCTTGTGTTAAAATAATAATAAGATGTCTAAAAGACCTACGCCTTAATTCTGTTCCTGGATTTTATCTAAACTTAGGAGGTTGTTTTATGAGAACATTCCGGAATTTAAAACCTGTAAAAGATATGAAAATCGATGGGAAGACTTCGGTAAACGATTTAGCAACCCAGATGTTTGAATCTGGCGGGTTTACAGCAAAGAAACTCGCCGTAGGAATAAATATCCTAGAGGAGATGCTCGAAGAAAAAAACTGTTTGAAATTTCTTTCTTTTCCGGCTTGCATAATAGCGACAGGAGCAAGAGGGATAATAAAAGAAATGGTTAGAAGAAAATTGTTCGATATCCTGATAACAACATGCGGAACATTAGATCATGATTTGGCAAGAGCTTGGAAGGATTATTACCATGGCAGATTTTTGATGGATGATCAAGAATTACACAAGAAGAAGATCAACAGGCTAGGCAACGTCCTAGTCCCGAACGAATCCTATGGTTTAATAATAGAAGAAAGAATGAGACAATTCTTGGAAGAAATTTATCACGACAAAAAAGAACTTGCTACTTACGAACTCGCCTGGGAGATGGGAAAGAGAATAAAAAATAAAGATTCGATCTTACACTGGTCGTATAAAAATAAAATACCGATGATAATTCCAGGGATAACTGATGGGGCGGTTGGATATCAGATATGGCAGTTCTCCCAGGATCATGACTTTAAGATAAACGTTCTGAAAGACGAACAACTGTTGAGTGATTTGATTTGGAATACGAAAAAATCCGGAGCATTAATAGTCGGTGGTGGGATATCAAAACATCATACCATTTGGTGGAATCAATTCAAGGATGGTTTAGATTACGCTGTTTACGTTACCACAGCAGTAGAATGGGATGGAAGTTTATCAGGAGCAAGGCCAAGAGAAGCTGTTTCCTGGGGTAAGATAAAAGAGAAAGCGAAATTTGTCATGATAGAAGAGGATGCAACCATTGCTTTACCTATAATCTTGAGTTCAATTCTAGCCAGAACAAAATCTAAGAAAAAGTAGTTAATCAAAATTCGTCTAGATCTTCTTCGTCATCCCATTCCTCTTCATCCCAATCTTCTGGCATAAAATCCCTCCGATTGATAACGTTCTTTTTTATTAAACGTCATATATTTAAAGTTTGCTTCTCTATGCAAAGGTTTAAAAATTTTTTTAAATACGGAAAACAATTAATTCTTGGTGATATAATGGGCTGCGGGGGCTGTGGTTCTAAAAAGAAGAAGAAAAAGAAGAAGTGAATAGATGCCGAGAAAGCGTAAGAGGAAAACTATTAGAGCTAAGATAAGAAGACGTAGAAAGATGCTCAAAGGTAGAAGAAGGCAATAAACTTTTTAATTTTGAGTAAGATGATATGTGGGATAGTATCTCTCAGGTTGTAATAGCGATTTTAGGAGTTGCTGCTATCATACTGGTTGCTAAAAAAAATAAATGGGGCTTTGTTTTTGGATTAATATCTCAACCTTTTTGGTTCATTACTTCATTCCTCAATAAACAATGGGGTGTATTTTTTCTTTCTATGGTCTATACATGTAGTTGGTTATACGGGATTTATGAATGGTTTTTTAAGAAAAGGAAAGATCGTAAAAAACACACTTAAATCTTTTTAATTAGAATGTAAAATCATGGCTTATACTACTTACATCCCAGAAGAAATTTTCTCAGGTCCATTATCCATAACTCATTTGTTCATTGCGTTGATAATAATCTTGATAATTGTCATCTTCTTCAGTTATACTTTCTACAAGATATTTGGCTCGAGAAGAAAGCCGGAATCTTTCTTTTGATTATCGTGAAAGAATTTAAATTAAAAGAAGAAAAGACTATAGTATGTCTGAATTGATGGGCTTTCTATATGCTATCGTATCAATAGTAATGTGGGGAAGTTATCTAGTCCCGTTCAAAAAAATCAAATCCGATGTAAGTTATTCTCAATTCTTAATGTGTTTGGGAGTTTCAATCACAGCATTCACAGTCTCGATATTAATCGGAACCCCGTTGAACATAGGTATTTGGGGTATCATAGGCGGGATAATATGGACTATAGGCAACTATCTATCACTCCTCGCAGTAAAAGAAATCGGTATCTCAAGGGCATTCCCACTCTGGGCCATCAACCTTTTAGTGGCCTTTGCATGGGGAGTATTGTTCTTTAAAGAATTGACCAGTTCTATGACTATAATCTTAGGTTTGATAGGGACTGTATGTATTTTTATTGGGTGTTTCATAATAGGAAGGATAAGAAAGAGTAAAGAAAAACCTACTATAAGAGGCGTTATGTTCGCACTTACAGCCGGTTTGTTTTTCGGTTCTGGTGGATATCCTTTGTTGATATCGAACTTGGGTGCTAAGCAGTTCTATTTTCAGATGTCTGTTGGGATTTTGATAACAAGTTTCATTCTCTTTCTGCTAAAAGTTAGAATACCAAAAAAACCACAACTTTTAGAAGGACTCTCCAGCGGTTTGATGTGGAGCATTGCGAATTTTTTTGCACTCCATACTTTTCTTATTCTTGGAATTTCAAGAGGAGTTCCGATAACTCAGATATGTGCATTGGTCGGGGCCCTGTGGGGTATTTTTTATTTTAAAGAATTCACTAAAAGAAAACAAGTTATTAGAATCATAATGAGTGCTATAATAATCATAATAGGTGCTTTTTTTATTGGATTTGCAAGACCCCAATAAAAGTTAAAAGATTGGTATGTAAATTTAATATAGTAAAAAATATAGTGGTTTGATGAAAGTTTTGATGATCTGTGGTAGTAAATCTGATTTACCCATAGTCGAAAAGGCTGAGAGAATCCTCAAAGAAAATAATATTCCATACAAATTAGAGATTGCATCAGCACATAGAGAACCCGAGAAAGTTAAGGAAATTGTAAAAACAACTGATGCCGACGTTTTCATAGCTTTTGCAGGGTTATCTGCCGCTTTACCTGGTTTCGTTGCCTCTTTGACAGACAAACCAGTCATAGGAGTTCCTGTTAACGTTAAATTGGACGGCCTAGATGCTTTGTTATCGACGATGCAGATGCCTTCTGGAGTTCCTGTAGCAACAGTTGGAATAGATAACGCAAAAAATGCTGCTCATCTTGCCATAAGAATCTTGAAATTAAAATATCCTGACTTGAAGTAAAATTATATAAACCCGCCATTTCATCATTTAATTATGGTCGGAATTGCGGACATTATTAATCTAGTTATTTCCTCCTTGATTACGTCAACCTTCGCTTATCTTGTTTTGAAATTATTGAAAGAAGAGAGAACTTTCCTGAAAGTTCTCATCGTTGTTATTATATCTAATGTAGTTATAATGTTCGTGCCGTACGTATCGACGTTTGTCCCGATACCATGGTTTGTTGACCTTGCACTCAGCATATTGCTGGCTCTAATCATCTACAAATTCGGGCTAGACGTTTCCTGGTTGCATGCTGTAGTTCTGATGGTACTCACACCGATCATCGCACTCGTAATAGCTATGATACTAGCTTTTCTTGGGTTAGGATCTATTCTGAGTCTAAGTTTCTTGACATAATTTTTTCAATTATTTATTTCTTAGAACCCTAAAATCTGATATCAGATGATTCTATGCCTTGTGCGGTTATTGTAGGTGCTCAATGGGGTGATTGTGGCAAAGGTAAAGTTGTTGATTATTATTCTAAGGATGCCGACATGGTTGTTAGATACCAAGGTGGATGCAATGCTGGACATACTGTTGTTGTTGATGGAAAAAAATTCAAGTTTCATTTAATACCCTCTGGTGTAATTCAAGAAAAAAGACTCGTTATCGGGAATGGTGTTGTGCTCGATCTAGAAGTTTTATACAGAGAAATTGATGATTTAAGGTCGAAGAACATTTCACCAAATTTATTGATAAGTGAACGAGCTCATATAACTCTTCCTGTCCATAAAATGCTCGATGGTTTGCAAGAAACTTCACGAGGAAAATCCATCGGAACAACCAAACGAGGTATAGGGCCGACTTATACCGATAAAATTTCTAGGTCTGGGTTGAGGATGGTAGATCTTTTGGATAGCGGAACATTGGACGAAAAAATAGAGATGATAGTCGAAAAGAAGCAAAAGCTCTTACGATATGTTTACAAATCAGATGTTGTGTTATCGAAGAAAGAAATTTTAGATTACTGCTTGAAGTTCAGAGATGGGTTGAAGAATTACATAGGAGATGCTTCTTTGGAAATTCACAATGCAATAAAGGGGGGTAAAAAGATTATTCTTGAGGGAGCTCAAGGAACGCTGTTAGATATAGATCACGGGACTTACCCTTTCGTCACATCTTCCAACCCCACAATTGGGGGAGCTTTAACTGGGTCTGGGATAGGACCGAAGAACTTGAACATCATAATTGGAGTGATGAAAGCCTATGTCACTAGAGTTGGTGGAGGACCATTCCCAACAGAGTTAACAGGTCAGATTGGGAATAAAATAAGAGAGAAAGGTGCGGAATTCGGAACTACGACTGGAAGACCAAGAAGATGTGGATGGTTGGACGGGGTTGCGTTAAGATTCGCTACTAGAGTTAACGGGTTTGATGGATTGACTGTGATGAAACTGGATGTTCTGGGTGGATTAGAAAAAGTAAAGATATGCACTGCTTACGAATATGATGGCAAAACAATAAAAGAATTTCCTGCTGATCTAAAAGTTTTAGAGAAATGTGTTCCTGTTTACGAGACTTTGGATGGATGGCACGATTTTTCTGAACAAGAATGGCGAGATATTGCAAACAAAGGATACGATGCTTTACCGAATGAGATGAAAGATTACTTGAAGAAAATTGAAGAGATAGCTGAAATCCCAATTTACTTTGTTTCTATAGGGCCTGGAAGGGAATCTACCATCTGTATGAAAGAAATATTTTAATTATTCAATCTCCAAATTCTTCTCATGACTTTATTAGATGACATCAAACAAGAAGCAAAATCGTATTTCTCGAACGTAAGAGGTAGTCATGCTTGGGATCATACGGAAAGAGTTTATAATCTTTGTATGCACATCGGGAAAAAAGAAAATGCCGATATTGAGATTTTGAAATTGGCCGCAATTTTACACGACATAGGGAGAGAGCATCAAGACAAATCGAATGGGGAAATTTGTCATGCAAAAAAAGGTTCAATTTTAGCAAGAAAATTGTTAGAAAAACATAATTTGGATAACGAAAAAATAAACAAAATCATCCATTGTATTGAATCCCACAGATTCAGGGGTGATAAGCCTCCTCGAACAAAAGAAGCTAAAATATTGTTTGATGCCGATAATTTAGATTCTATTGGGGCTGTTGGGGTTGGAAGAGCCTTTTTGTTTGCTGGAGAAATAGGTGCAAAATTACATGATAAAAATATTGATATCGAAAAAATCAAACCTTACACAAAAGAAGACACTGCATACAGAGAGTTTATGGTTAAATTAAGAAAAATCAAAGATAAAATGCTCACTGAAGAGGGAAAAAGAGTTGCAGAAGAAAGACATAGATTTATGGTAGATTTTTTCGATAGGTTGAATAAAGAAGTTGATGGAGTGGATTGAATGGAATTGATCAAAAAAGGGAAAGTAAAAGATATCTATGACTTTGATGAAAATAAACTTTTGTTCGAATACTCTGACCGCATATCATGTTTTGATGTCATATTGAAAGATGAAATTCCATCTAAAGGCGAAGTTCTATGCAGGATGGGAGAGTTCTGGTTCAAGACTCTAGATTTTCCTAACCATATGATAGAAGTTCAGAGACCGAACAAAATGGTAGTTAAAAAATGTGAAGTCATCCCGATAGAATGTGTTGTTCGCGGTTATCTTTACGGAAGCTTTTACGGACGAGTCAAGGATGGGGAAGTCAAACTTCCTGTCGAGCCCATTCTGGCATCCAAGCTACCTGAGATCTTTTTTGACCCCACGACAAAATATGAGAAAAAGGATAGAGTCATAACAAAAGAAGAAGTGTTGGGAAAAGGATGGTTGACTGAGGAAGAATATGAATGGCTTAAGGCTAAAGCTATTGAACTCTACAAAAAAATGTCTGAAATCGTGGATAAGGCTGGATTTATCCTAGCTGATGTCAAGTTTGAGTTTGGTAGGTGTGATGGGAAGGTAGTCTTAGTCGATTCTATAGGACCGGATGAGTTTAGACTTTGGCCGAAGGATAAATATTCCCCGGGAAAGGTTCAATATGCATACGATAAACAAGTCGTTAGAGATTGGTTGACAGAACAAGGTTATAAGAAGGCTTTGGATGGGGCTCGTAAGTTAGGTAAAGAAATACCTGAACCACCAAAATTATCCGAAGAAATAATGAATGAAGCAAGAAGAAGATACATTCACGTTTTTGAGAAGATAACTGGGGAAAAATTCTAATTTTAACTTTAAATTGTTTACCCCAACTAATATACTATATGCCAGCTCATCCGATAGACTTCCGATACTATTCTGACGAAATGAGAAACATCTGGGAAGAGGAAGCTCGACTTCAAACTTGGTTGACAGTAGAAGCAGCATTAGCAAAAGCCCATGCCAAACTAGGAAATATCCCACGAGAAGCAGCAGATGAGATAGCAAGAAAAGCATCGACAAAATACGTGAAAGTTGAGAGGGTTAAAGAAATTGATAGAGAAGTACATCATGATTTGATGGCAATGGTCAAAGCTTTAGCAGAACAGTGCGAGGGCGATGCTGGAAAGTATATTCATTTAGGCGCAACTTCTTATGATATTGAAGACTCTGCCAATGCTCTACAATTCAGGGATGCCATTACTATAATCGAAAAAGAATTAATCAAGATGAAAAACACCCTTCTTGACTTGGCTGAAAAACATAAGAAGACTGTTTGCATCGGAAGGACGCATAGCGTTCATGCTTTGCCAACAACCTATGGTATGAAATTTGCTTTTTATGCGACAGAAACTCAAAGAAACCTGGAAAGGTTGGAAGCAGTAAAGAAAAGAGTTCTGGTTGGAAAGATGAGTGGGGCTGTTGGAACACAAGCCAGTTTTGGTAAACAAGGATTAAAAATTCAAGAAATGGTCATGGAAGAACTTGGTATCAAATCTACTATGGTCTCAACCCAAGTCCTATCTAGGGATAGACATGCTGAATTGATTTCTGTATTGGGGATAATTGCGTCTAGTTTAGAGAAGATAGCAAAGGAAATAAGAAACTTACAGAGAACTGAGATAGCAGAAGTCTTCGAACCTTTCACTGGAAAGCAAGTTGGATCTTCGACAATGCCACACAAAAGAAACCCACATAAATCTGAAAGAATATGTGCTTTAGCCAGAATTGTTAGATCAAACGTTGAACCTGAGCTAGAGACGGTTGCATTAGAACATGAAAGGGATCTGACTAATTCTTCTTTGGAAAGAGTGACTTTTCCCACATCTTTTATCCTACTCGATTTCATGTTAAAACAAATGAACCATGTCCTTTCAGGTTTGGAATTCAACTATAATAACATAAAGAAGAATCTTGCGTTAACGAGAGGTATGACTATGGCTGAACATGTTATGATGGGATTGGTTAAGAAGGGAGTTGGCAGACAGGAAGCACATGAAATGTTGAGACAAGCTGCAATAAAAACTGAAAAAGAGAATAGAACATACAAAGAAGTTTTATTAGAGAATGAAATCATCAAGAAAAATTTCACCGAAGAAGAACTGGATTGGTATTTAGATCCTAACAATTATATTGGTACGGCTGTGGAACAAGTCGAGAATGTGATCAAAACTTTGAGATAAAAATAATAATTAAAACTTTGTTTTTATAATAACTCTTATGGAAGAAGAATTCACTTATGCTAAAGCTGGTGTAGATATTTCTAAAATCAAGAAATCACACAAATCTATTGCTGAATTACTGAAAGAAACTTTTTCTTCGAGAGATGGGAAATTCGGTAAAGTATTGACAGAGATAGGACATTATGCTGGTTTGATCGATATTGGTGGCAATAAAGTTCTTGCTCTGCATGTCGATGGGGTTGGAACAAAAGTTTTGATAGCTCAAAGCCTCAACAAGTACGATACTGTGGGGATTGACTGTGTAGCCATGTGTGTTAATGATATCATCTGTATGGGTGCTGAGCCCGTTGCTTTAGTCGATTACCTAGCGATAGAAGAACCAAACGATGAGATGATAAACGAGATAACTAAAGGTTTAGTTGAAGGAGCAAAACAAGCAGATACAGCAATAGTTGGCGGGGAGACTGCTGTAATGAAAGACGTGATAGTTGGAAAAGAAAAAAAAGGATTTGATTTAGCAGCTATGTGTGTTGGGGTCGTGGATAAGGAGAAGATTATAACTGGAGAAAAGATGCGGGTTAACGATATCGTGATTGGACTGGAGAGTTCTGGTATACATTCTAACGGTTTAACTCTGGCTAGGAAGGTACTATCTGATGAGCATCACGAAAAACTGTTAAAACCAACACTAATCTATGTTAAACCTGTCCTTGAAATCATTAATAATTGTGAGGTTCATGGTTTAGCGAATATAACCGGCGGGGCATTCTCTAAATTGATGAGGATTGGCGAGAAGGCTGGAGTTGGGTTTTTGTTGGATAACATGCCTGAAATACCGGAAATATTCAGGTTAATCCAGAAAGAAGGTAATATTTCTGATAAAGAGATGTACAGGACATTCAACTGCGGAATAGGTTTTTGTGTTGTTGTTCCTGAGAATGAAAGTGAAAAAGTAGTAGAAATTTGTAAAAAACATGAAATTAATGCAAGAAAAATTGGGAAAGTTGTTGGCGAAAAAGATGTTAAAGTTAAAACTAGTTCAGGTCTGATATCAATAGTTTAAAAAATACAAAGCCTAAAAAGCGATAACTTTTAAATATTTGTAGACAATAATTATTTAATGTCGGCTAAAATCTCTCGCAACAAAAAATCTTCTGAAGTATTTATTATTTCCTCTGTTTATTATCAAGACTTCATGTTCGATCCTGATTTCTTCTGGAGGTGGTGTTCATGATCGAGAGAGAAGAAATGCAAGAAGTTGTTAGAAAATATAAAAAACCTAAACTGTTAAACCTGGGGTCTCACTCTGCTCTAGATGCTGCAGCGGGAGCTCGGAACTACGGTTTTAAATCGATTACATTCACAACACCACAGAGAGCCATTATCTACTTACAAAACCCCACAGTCGGTGATCCAGGGGATACTATAGAGGATTTACCCAGTATTGTTAGGAATGAAGTCTTAGTCACGATGGATATCAAGGATTTAAAAAAAGAAGGTTGGAAGAGAGGTATACTCATCGTAGACAACTATTCTGATATTGTTGGTTATGTCGACGAATTGATTGATTTAGAATGTATACAAATTCCGAACAGAGCTTTGACTGTTTATGTTGGTGGTGACGAGAACTGCAGTGTTATAGAGAATAAATATGCTGTTCCGATGATTGGTTCAAGAAGACTATTGAAGATTGAGAATCGTGGTGAACTGGAAAAGGATTATTACTGGTATGCCGAAAAGGCTGGTATACCAACACCAAAAAAGTTCGACTACAAGATAAAGAAAGATGGTCTAGAATTTGAGAAGAGGATCGATCAACCTATAGTCCTGAAAGCAGAATTCAGACACAGGAAGTTTGAGAGAGGATTCATTTTCGCAGCTGACTCAGTTGATTTGGAAGAAAAGGTTAGGAAAGAATTCGAAGCAGGACGCTTAGATGAAAAATCCTTAGAAACGGGAAGAGTTGAGGAAATCGTTCCAGGACCACATGCCAACTTCAACTTCTTCTATTCGCCTTTAAACGCGAAGAAGAGTTGGGGAGATACTGAAAAGTATTTTTCTGGTTTTCTTAATATGTCGATTGAGGAAGCAAGACATTGCTTAGCGAATGAATTCTTGTCGATTGATGAGAGAAGAGAAACAACACATGATGGGATAACTAGGATGCCAGCAGATGTTCAAATGAAGATTAATTGGAACAAGACGCCTTATCCTTTGACGTTTGAAGTTACTGCTCATTGTGATATATCGTTGAGAGAATCGTTGCTTAAAGACGTGCATAAGACTGCTAACGCTTTCTTGTTGGCAACACAAAAGATTGAACCACCAGGTATAATCGGGGCATGGTGTCTACAAACGATGATGACATGGACTAAGTTAGCTGGTGTGAGTGGAGTTAACATGGGTTTGTATGATGTTCCTGAAGGTTCAGATGTTTTCATGCATTTACCTGTTACACAAGATGTGGCATTAAGACATGGTGGTGGAACTAATACTCACATGGGTATTGGAGGGAAATATGCAAACGCCAAATACCAGAGAAACATGAGTATGGGAGACAGGATAGCATTAGAAGTCAAGAGAGCAACGAGAAAGAAGATGTTGGATGAGATAGTTACGTGAGGTGGTTTTTTGTTCGATGCTAAAACTTTTGTAGAGAAATCTCTAGATGAGATAAAATCAAGAGTTAAGGATGAGAAAGTTGTATCAGCCTGTTCTGGTGGTGTTGATAGCATGACTTGTACAGCCCTTGTACACAAGGCTATAGGAGATAAATTATTGGCTGTTTTTATTGATGATGGTTTAAGAAGAGAAGGGGAACCTGAATTTGTTGTTGATACCCTGAAGAAACTAGGTATAAATGTTAGATATGTTGATGCAAAACAAGAATTTTTTGAGGTTTTGAAAGGTAAGACTGATGCTGAAGAGAAGAGAAAGGCGTTTAGAGAAAAATTTTACAGAAAACTTGGGGAAGTAGTAAAAGAGGAAAATGCAAGATTCTTGGTTCAGGGTACTATTGCTCCAGATATCAAAGAAACTGTCGAAGGTATTAAGACACAACACAATGTGCTAGAACAGATAGGAATCGACCCAGCAACTTACGGATACGAGATAATAGAACCGTTGAGAGAATTATACAAACCAGGAGTAAGAATGGTTGCGAGAGAATTATGTCTTCCTACAGAAGTTTCAGAGAGAATGCCTTTTCCTGGACCTGCTCTGTCCGTAAGAGTTTTAGGAGAGGTAACACCTGAGAAAATTGAACTCTTAAAAAAAGCGACAAAGATTGTAGAAGAAGAAACAAAAGATTTAGATGCATTCCAGAGACTTGCTGTTCTCCATAGTGATAAGGCCACTGGTATGAAAGATGGAAAAAGGGTTTACGGAAACATAATAACGGTTAGGGTTGTTGAATCAAAAGATGCCATAACTGCTAGAGCTAAACAAATACCGTATGAAAAATTGGTTAGAATCTCTAAGAGGATAACTGGGGAGCTCCCGAGTGTAGTAAGATGCCTTGTGGATATGACTGATAAGCCCCCAGCAACGATAGAATTTGAATGAATTTATCTTTAATCATGAATATAATACATTGGGTGTTGACATCCCTAAATGCTGGATTTGCGATAAGCTTACGGCCGTCCTTGATGAAGCGTTAGTAGGAGGCGCCTTCGTAAAAGTGTGTGATGAGTGCCTTAAATATGATGAAAAACTAGATTTCTGTGAGGTCGATAATTTAATAGATCATATTGATCTCATAGAAGTCATCAACATCAAGAAAAAGAAGTAGGCGAGTGTCATCGAGTGCAATATCTGTGGTAAAGGTTCTGGAAAATTATTTAGAGCGAAGGTAGAAGGAACTATTCTAGAAGTTTGTGAAGATTGCTCGAAGTACGGAGAATTAATTGAGACTAAACCAATAAGAATTGTAAGAGTTAGAAGAAAGCCAAGAATGAAAGAAGATGAAACAATCATTATCGATGACTATGGAAAGAAAATCATAGAGGCCAGAGAAAAGATTAACTTGACTAGAGAGAAATTCGCTAAAAAGATCAACGAGAAAGAATCAGTTATTAGGAGGGTAGAAAGTGGGGAGATGGAACCTGATGATAAATTGACAGAAAAGCTTGAAAGATTCCTGAAAATCAAATTAAAAGTACCATATGAAGAAGCAAAAACTACAGAAAAACCAAGAAAGGGGGACTTAACTATTGGGGATGTATTAGAAGTAGAATGACCCGAATCAGACAGATTTCATTAATAACAAATGTATCATCAGCTACAGTAAACTTTTAATATCTGAACTCCTAATTATTGGTGGGTTTCCATCGACCTAAAATTTTTTAATTCAAGAAGAGAAAACTTATTCTCAGATGTTTTAACCTCCCTTTTTTTAAATTTAAGGAGGAAATTTTATGAACTTGAAAGGAAAAGATATAATCTCGATTAGAGATTTGAGTAAAGAAGAGATCGAGTTAATCCATAAGAAAGCAAAAGAAATGGAACCTTATGCAAAAGGAGAAAAGACCACTAAATTAATGGAAGGTAAGATACTAGGAACTTTATTCTTCGAACCATCGACTAGAACAAGACTCTCATTCACATCAGCAATGCAGAGATTAGGTGGAGAAGTAATGGGATTCACAGGAACAGGTATAACTTCTGTAGCAAAGGGCGAAACATTAACTGACACGATAAAGACAGTTGAGAGATACTGTGATATGATAGTGATAAGACATCCCATGGAAGGGGCAGCAAGACTAGCAGCAGAAGCATCTAGAAAACCAGTAATAAACGGTGGTGATGGAGGGAACCAACACCCAACACAAACCTTACTAGATTTATACACGATTAAGAAAATGAAAGGAGAGATAAAAGGTTTGAATGTAACTTTGCTCGGGGATTTAAAACATGCAAGGACAATGAGATCTTTGGCTACAGCATTAGCGATGTTTAACGCAAACATAACTTTAGTTTCACCAAAAGGCCTGGAAATGTCAAGTAATATCTTGAATGAAATCGAGAGGAAATTTAGCATAAAACCAAACCGAAGTTACGACATAGAATCAGGAGTTAAAGATGCTGATGTCATTTACATCTGCAGAATTCAGAAAGAGAGGTTTGTGGATAAGTTGGAGGCAGAAAGGATGCAAAAGGCATTCAGGATAACTCCAGAAGTTTTAGGATCTTGCAAAGAAGAAGTAGCAATATTGCATCCGTTACCAAAAGTTACAGAGATTGATTCTAGGGTTGACGATATGAAATGCGCTAAATACTTTGACCAAACATTCTACGGGGTGCCGGTAAGAATGGCTATACTAGGTTTGATAAATGGAGTGATTGAATGAAAGAAGAGTTGAGAGTAAAAAAAATTAAAGACGGTACAGTTATCGATCACATAAAGGCCGGGAAAGGAAAAAAGGTATTGGACATTCTTGGAGTTGAAAATGGTTTTCCCAATGTTACTGCTCTACTAATGAACGTACCTAGCAAAACAGCTGGAAAAAAGGATATTGTTAAGATAGAGAACAAGACTTTAAGAAAAAAAGAAGTCGATAAGATAGCTTTGGTTGCACCACACGCGACATGGAACGTGATAAAAGATTTTAAAGTGACGAGTAAGAGTAAGATCGAATTACCAGATTTACTCGAAGGGATAATGAAATGTCCGAACCCAAAATGTGTCACAAACATGAACGAACCAGTTAAAAGTAAGTTCAGAGTTGAAGATAAAGAACCAGTTAAACTGAGATGCGTATATTGCGAAAGACTGTTCAGTTTAGAAGATTTGATATAATTGAATCAAAGAGCTTAAATCGTTTAGGGTTTATTGTTTATCTGAAAGTATGATAAGTTTAGAAGTTGAGTTAACCGGGTTGAAATTAAGAAATCCTACTATATTGACATCTGGTTTTCTTGGAGTTTCTGGAAAGTTATTAAAAAGAGTTGCTGAAGCTGGAGCAGGGGCTGTAACTACTAAATCTATTGGAAAAGAGCCCAGAAAAGGTCATCCTAACCCCACTGTTCTTGAGTTTGATTCTTGGGTAATGAATGCTGTTGGTCTTCCAAATCCTGGATATGAAAATTTTAAAGAGGAAATCAAGATAGCAAAAGGCCAAGTCCCAGTTATCGCAAGTATCTTTGCAGGAAATCCAGAAGATTTTGCTCTTGTAGCCAAGGAAATGGGGGATGCAGATGCAATCGAACTAAACATATCCTGTCCGAACCTTGCACCTAGAGAATGCTTCGGGCAAGCGATAGGAAAAAACCCAGACCTATCTTATGAAGTTGTTAAAGCTGTGAAAAAGGTTGTGAGAATTCCAGTAATAACAAAATTAACTCCGAATGTTAACGATATCAAAATCATAGCCGAGGCCGTGGAAAGGGCTGGTACTGATATCATTAGCGCGATAAACACTGTTGGTCCTGGAATGATAATAGATATTGAGACTACTAAACCTGTCTTTGCTAATAAGTTTGCTGGCTTAAGTGGTCCTGCGATTCATCCTATCGCTGTAAAGTGTGTTTACGATATTTACGAGACTGTTAAAGTTCCTATTATCGGAATTGGTGGTGTCTCTCATGGAAAGGATGCAATCGAAATGGTAATGGCCGGAGCTTCTGCTGTCGGCATCGGAACAGCTATCTATTATCGTGGCATCGATGTCTTTAAAAAAGTTTGCGATGAAATGACTGAATTCCTGGAATCTCATGGTTATTCAAGTCTTGAAGAAATAAGAGGTTTGGCTCATCGTGATTGAATGGAAGTACCAGAGGTTTTAGAAATAAAGAGTATAATAAAAGAAAACTGGAAAACCAAGACTTTCTTTTTTTATAAGAAGGTTCAAGCTAAACCAGGACAGTTTGTGATGATCTGGATGCCGAGAATGGATGAGAAACCATTTGCTGTTGCCTTCACTGATCCGTTTGGGATAACTGTTACGAAAGTTGGTTCATTTTCTTCAAGATTACATCAAATGTATGAAGGGCAGAAACTTGGAATCAGAGGACCTTATGGTCGTGGGTTTGAACTGAAAGGACATAGAATATGTATAGTAGCCGGTGGTTATGGAATTATACCTTTATCCTTCCTTGCGGAGAAAGCCTTTACAAAGGGTTATGATGTTACAGCTATAATCGGAGCAAAAACTAAGGATGATTTGTTCTTCTTGGAAAGACTAAAGAAATCTAGATTGATAATAACGACCGATGATGGATCTAGTGGGATAAAGGGATTTGCGACAGATGCCTTGAAAAGTCAGTTGGAAAAGGAAAACTATGATTGTGTTTATACTTGCGGTCCTGAGATAATGATGAAAAAGGTCTTTGAGATTTGTGAAAATCATGGGATAGAATGTCAGGCTTCTTTAGAAAGATACATGAAGTGTGGTTTTGGGGTTTGTGGTCAATGTTGTATCGATGATTTAACGGTCTGTAAGGATGGACCTGTTTTCAGTTCTGAGCAGTTGAGAAAATTATCTGAATTCGGGGTTTTTGAAAGAGATAAAACAGGATCGAAGATTTATTTCCAATAACCCAATAAATATTATGAAGTATGATTACAGAACTCTATTGGCACTGGTCCTGTTATTCTTCTTGACTCAACTCGTTGGACTAATCATCCTGTACAAAGATATCAGCATTAAAATCGGACCAACAGGAGAAAAAGAAGTAGTCCACAGCGAGACTGTTCTTGGTCCTAGACCTGAAATAACCGGTTTTGAAACTTTTATCTGGATAATGTCTGGAGTCGCAATATCGACTGGTTTGATTCTGGTAATAGTTTGGCTCAAGAAAGTAATCTGGTGGAAGGGGTTATTCTTCATTTCTGTTTTTATGACGATTTCTTTAGCTTTAGGGGTTTTCATGCCGACTGAATACGCTTTTATCTTGGCTTTCGCTATCGCTGGACTAAAATTATACAAACCCAACCTATTCATCCATAACATTGCTCAAATCCTGATGTACAGTGGGATTGCTATTCTACTCGTTCCTCTATTCAATATAACTTGGATTATTGCTGTGTTAATCGTCATTTCTATTTACGATATTTATGCCGTTTTCAAGAGCAAGCATATGGTAAAGATGGCTTTATTCCAGACCAAGAGTAAATTGTTTGCTGGGATTACCATTCCTTTAAAAAAAGCGAAGAAAGTCAAAGGAAAGAAGGTGAAATTAAAATCTGCTATTATCGGTGGTGGAGATGTTGCGTTCCCACTCTTGTTTGCTGGGGTAGTCATGGAAAACTTGATGAAATCGGCATCTATTAGTATAGGATTGGCTTTCTTGAAAGTTTTAATAATTCCAATTATCGTTAGCTTGACTCTACTAGTTTTGTTGATCAAGGGAACAGAAGGGAAATTTTACCCAGGAATGCCTTTCATAACTACTGGTTGTTTGATTGCTTATGGGATTGTTTCGTTGGTTTAATTCCTTTCTAAAAATTTTCTTACTAATTTTACTGGAATGGTTTTTACTTGTTTCTTCGTTAATTTTCCGTTGTTTATTTTGATATCGTAGATAGATGTGTCGAATGAATCAATACCATACAACTTAATATACTTATCATGATCTTCTCTATCTCTTTTTATTATTCTTTTTCTCGCTTCTTCAACTGTAATATTGTCTCTTTTTGCAACACGTTTTGCTCTAACATCAGATGAACAATAAATCCATATTTTTACATCTGCCCAGTCTCCAGCTGCCCAACTGGTTAATCTTCCGTCCAAAACGACATTACCCTGTATAGCCAATTCTAAATTTCTCTCGTCCATATCATGGTCTATCTCTGGTTCCCTGATAGCAGAGAATTCGACAAGGGCAATTTTTCTTTTTTTAGCCACGTCTCTTAATATTTGACCCGCAGAAATGTATTTCAATTTAAATGCCTTGGCTAAGGCCTTAGCAGCATCACTTTTTCCTGCACCAGAAACGGCAGAAACAGTTATCGTTAAACCTTTCTTCTTGATTTTTTTGGATAACTCTCGCTCAAGGGGTTCTAGAAATTTCAAATAAGTTTTTACCATAATATGATTTAAGATTAGAAAACTATTATTATTTATGAAGGTTGATTTGGCCCTAAAAAATTGTAGAATTTGGCATAAAAAAAGACTAAAAAGGGCTGATCTAGTTATAGATAAAGGAAAGATCACCTCGATAACAAAATCCAGACTACCCCCTTCTAAGAAAATGATCGATTCTAAGAATAGAATAATACTTCCAGGGTTAATAGATGTTCATGTTCATTTCAGGGAGCCAGGTTTAACTCATAAAGAAGACTGGTCCACGGGGTCGAGGGCAGCAGCAAAAGGAGGGATAACTTATGTCATGGAGATGCCCAACACAATACCTCCAACACTCACACTCAGAGACTTGTTCGATAAAAAAGCGTTAGCAAAGAAATCTGTGGTTAACTTTGGCCTGTATGCTGGCATCAGTCAAAAAAACTTGAACGATCTGAAGGAGTTAACAAAACAGGCCATAGCATTCAAGTTATTCATGGGTAAATCGACTGGAGATATGGCTTTGGACGATATAAGTCTTCTATTGAAGGCTTTCACGAACGTTGCAAAAACTGGAAAAGTCCTTTGCGTCCATGCCGAGAATGAAAAAATGAACAAACACTTTTACAAAAATTACAAGAAGGAGACTGATCCTATAGCCTTTGCCCGTGCTAGACCTCCAGAATCTGAAGTCCTAGCAATAAACGATGCCATCGAATTAGCCAAACAAACGAATGTCAAACTCCACATCTGTCACTTAACAACTAAAGATGGATTGACGTTGATAAAGAAAGCCAAGAAGAATAAAGTCGATGTCACTTGTGAAACTTCTCCAAATTATCTTTTCATGACTGAAGATGATCTTAGAGAAAAAAGAACTTTAGTGAAGATGAATCCACCTCCAAGAACGGGAAGGGACCAGAAGGCTTTATGGAAAGGGATTAAGACTGGGAAAATTGATATTCTCGCGTCAGATCATGCACCTCATACTCTACATGAAAAGTATCAGAACATTTGGTTTGCTCCCAGTGGTGTTCCCAGCGTTGAAACCAGTTTACAGCTCATGTTGAATGCTGTTAATAAAAGAATGATAAAACTTGAAAAAGTTGTTGAGTTGATGCATGACAACCCTGTTAAAAGGTTTGAATTGGATAATTACGGGGATATAGAGATTGGGAATGATGCCAACTTGACTATTATAGATTTAAAAAAGAAGTGGGAGATTTCTAGAGAAGATTTAGTGACGAAGTGTGGATGGAGTCCTTATGAAGGTTGGGAAGGAAAAGGAATGCCAGTTATGACGATTGTTAATGGGAATATAAAATACAATCAACTTTAATTATGGGAGTATTAGTAATCCTTCATCAACATAAAGACCGCACCAATCCAAAGCCCCTTCATAAGGTATTTCGTCGATTTCACGACCTGAAAAAATCCCTTCTAAACCAGTTAACAATCGTCTGACTCTACCATTGGGTTCGGTTCTACTCTTTCTATTTGTCCCATCCCACACCAAAGCCACATTTTGAGCTTCTTTCAGTTCTGTATAAGCGCTTGTCAATTTTCTAACTTCTTGTATATGTTCATCTACTCTAACAGGTCTGAAATGAGTCGCAGCTCCTAAATTTTGTGTTCCTTCTGAAAGGATTATGCAGGACATACAGCCACCGAACCTCATCATATGGATTAGCCCTTCATAAGCATATCCAGAACCCCCCTCAGGCACATAATGATTATATGGAGTGGGAGGGATAGTTTTTTGATAATCAGAAAAACTCATTCTTTTAAACATGAAATGATTATAGTGATTGAAAATTTTAAATCTAATCGTTGACTAACTATTTTATTTAAATATAAACTTCTAATGAATTAGAGAAAGAGGGAGTTTGAATGAGAGAAAATATTTCTGAAGTTCTTCTAAAGATTAATGCCTTTACTGTCAACATAAAAGAACCGTTCAAATTTGTTTCTGGGATACTAAGCCCAATTTATATCGACTGCAGGAGGTTAATCTCTTTTCCAGAAGAAAGAAAAAACATAATCGATACTGCTGTTGATATCGTCAAGAATGAAATTGGTCTAGAAAACATAGATGTTATAGCCGGTGGAGAAACGGCAGGAATACCTTTGGCCAGTTGGCTTGCTGATAGATTAAATATCCCGATGATATACGTAAGGAAAAAACCAAAAGGTTATGGAAAGCAAAAACAGACTGAAGGAATATTGAAACCAGGACAAAGAGTTCTATTATTCGAGGATATGATGTCAGATGGTGGGAGTAAACTGAATTTTATCAACGGTATCAAGAATGACGGAGGGGTAACAGAACATTGTTTAGTGATCTATGAGTATGGGTATGAGGTTGCTAGAAAGGCTCTATATGAACAGAAGGTTAAACTACATGCCATGAGTAACCTGGATTCAGTTCTGAAAATCGGTAAAAGCATCGGATACTTTAAAGACGAGGAAATAAAGGAAGTTAAGGAATGGTTCAAAGATCCTGGCAAATGGGGTGGAAAATTCAAATAGGGATAGTATGCTCTATGAAAAATATGCTCAGATAACGAAAGATAAAAAGAGTTTCATCAACATTAACTTGGACCCGGCCTTACCAAGACAAAGAAAGGAGAGGGTAGTTCCTGAAAAATTCCTTTCAAAAGAAGATGCTGATAGCCTGTTGAACTTCTCTTCCCATATAATAGAACAAGTTAGTGATTATTGCTGTTCCATAAAACCTAACAGTCAATATTTCTTAGGCGGTTACCATATCTTAAGGAAGTTAGCTAAGAAAATTCATAAAGAGGGAATGTTTGCTATTCTCGACCATAAATTGAGTGATATCGGTTCGACAAATGAATCGGCGTTATTCTGGATATCTGACATGGGACTCGATGCGTTCACTTTTTCACCGTTCGCAGGGAATGTTCAAGCTACTGTCAACAGCGCACATAAGAAGGATTTGGGTGTTATTGTGCTTACTCTGATGTCAAATCCAGAAGCAGAAAAAATGATGATTGGGACTTTAGTCAACAATCAACCTTTCTACTTACATATTGCAGAAATGATTAAAGAGTCTCAGGCAGATGGTTGTGTTGTTGGTTTGACAGGTTTTGTAAAGGGAGAATATATTAAAAATATTCAGAGGGTTGTTGGTGATAGAGTCATCTTCTTGATGCAGGGGATTGGGCCACAGGGGGGAGAAGCTACTAATGCGAGATATGTTACTAACCCACTTGTTAGTCTGGGTAGAGCTGTAATATTTGCTGATAATCCAAAAGAGGAAGTTAAAAGATACTATGAGATGTTCAAGTCGATAAAAGGTTGATATAACACATTTATCCTTTGCGGTTAATTATTATTCTGATTATTATGGGTATGCTAATATTGAACGGCTCTAAGTCCCAATCATTGGGAGAAAAAATAGCTATAGATTTGGGATTGAACTTCGAGAACGTATCGATTAGAAAATTCCCAGATGGTGAAACGTATCTTAGAATAGACACAGACATCAAAGGCCGAGATATTGTAATAGTCCAAACCATGTTCCCTGACCAGAACGATGCTTTGATGGAATTTTTGTTAATAGCCGACACTCTAAAAGACATGGAGGCGAACAGTATCATCGGTGTTGTTCCTTATTTGGCTTATGCTAGACAAGACAGGAAATTCCAACCAGGAGAATCGTTGAGTTCGAAGACCATTGCAGAACTTATGAAATCTGTTGGTGTTAATAGACTTATAATGGTTGATACACACTATAAACACGTCAAACCTGGAAAATTCGACCTATTCGGACTTCCGTGTGTTAATGTGTCTGCTGGGAAACTTCTGCTAGACCACATAAAGGAAAAAATTGATCCTGATTTGATGACTATCGGCCCTGATTTTGGTTCATCAGAAATGATAAAATATGCGACTGGAGAGGAAATGGTTCTGAAAAAAGAGAAAAAGTGTCCTATTTGTGGTTTACCGGCTACTCAGTGTAAGTGTAAAGTTAAGAAGAAGAAGTATGAGATCACAGAGGTAGAGAGCAAATACAACTTTTCTGGGAAGAACGTTGTTATCTTGGATGATATCATAGCATCTGGTGGAACGATGATAAAAGCTGTTAAAAAAGTGAAATCAGAAGGAGCTAAGAAAGTTGTTGCTGCTGCCACTCATGGTTTGTTCATGAAAGATTCGTTGATTCAACTGAAAGAATTAACAGATTATTTAGTAGTTACTGATTCGGTTTCCACGCCTGTTTCTAATGTTTCTGTTGCACGTTTGATAGTTGAAGCCTTAAAGTAGTTTTAATTTAACTGTAAAGGTTTCCAAGCATCGTTGCCATGATGGCCTGTCTTATTCCAATCCCAGCTATTGGTTGCTCCTCTAAATAAAGCGCTCTTTTAGTTGTATCAAAGCTTGTTGAAAGCTCAATGTTTCTTGGCAGAGGATGCAATATTTTCATTGTCGGTTCAGCACACTTGTCAACTAATGCAGGAGTAATTCCATGGACCATAGTAGGCTTATCATATCTATTCTTCTTAATTGGCCTGCAAAAATAAAGAAAATCTTTACCTTTTATAGCTTCGATTATTCTTGCAATATACCTTTCCTTTAATTCGGTCTTTTTTTCACTTTCTTTATCACTTAATTTTCTCATATTACGTTTGTCTAACGCATTTCCAATATAATCATACCCTGGCATTTCAACATCTAATTCGATTACATTCTCTCTTTTTAACCCCCATTCTTCATTCATTGGTTCTCCATCATAAGGCACAAGATTACTTACAGTGCAACCCGTTCTGGTTAGAAGCTGTGACAATGACTGTGCACTTCTATATTTTTTTGTATGACCTACAAAAAGTACGTTGTAATTTAACTCAGTAAAATCGTCAACTTTTGCTAAATTTGTCATTACCAGAGAATCGAGTAAAGCTTGAGTTGGATGCTCATTTCTGTCGCCTGCATTTATTACTGGGGTGCCTACAACATCTAAATCAAGAAGCTTTAAATCAATATCCCATCTTAAAACAATTGAATCAGCTCCATAATTTTCATACATCTTCAGGGTGTCCTCTAGCCTCTCTCCTTTCCCTATAGAGCTGTGTCTTGGGTCTGGATCCCTAACTATACCACTCAACGATTGCACTGCTGCTACAAAGGATTCTCTCGTTCTTGTACTTTTTTGTCCAAAGAGTAAGTAGACAGCTCTATTCTCCAAATAAGGGTATCTGTAAGGTCTTAAAGAATCTTCATCTTTACTAAATTCTCTTGCAACACGGTGGATAGCGTTTATATCTTCTGATTCTAAATCATCAACTCCTAGAATGTTATCCGGTGTTATCCCAGTCTCTTGTAATAATTTAAGTATCCCAGTCATAGAGAAATAGGATATAACTTTAATTTTTTAAATCTTTCTATTGATACGGGATAAGTTTATTTCTTTTTCCTCATTATATCATGAACAGCTCTAACTATATCATCTGCTGTTAGATTAAAGTGTCTCTGTAATTCATCACGTTTTCCAGATTCTCCAAAAGTATCTTGAACTCCGACCATCTTAACCGGGGCAGGATAATCGGTACTCAAGACTTCTGCTATTGCTGAACCCATTCCTCCAAAGACTTGATGCTCTTCTGCTGTTACTATCGCTCCAGTCTCTTTTGCCGAGTCATTGATCATGGCTTTATCAATCGGTTTAACAGTATGGTTGTTAATGACTCTAGCATCTATCCCTTCTTGTTCTAGTTTTTTGGCTGCAATTAAAGCTTCATAGACCATTGGTCCACAAGCGATTATCGAAACATCATCCCCATACCTGAATACTTCAGCCTTACCGATTTTGAACGGAGTTTCTTCAGTGGTCATGACAGGGACATTTTCTCTTCCAAACCTGAGATAACACGGTCCTTTTATCTCTGCTATAGCAAAAGTCGCTTTCTTCGTTTCTTCTTTATCACAAGGAACTATGACTCTCATGTTCGGTAATATCCTCATTAAAGCTATGTCTTCTGTGCATTGATGGGATGCTCCATCCTGTCCGACAGAGAAAACACCAGTGTGAGAAGCACAAATCTTAACGTTCATGTTTGAATAAGCGATACTCATTCTGATCTGATCCCAGTTTCTTCCAGTCGCAAACACACCGAATGTCGACATGAAAGGGATTTTACCCATTCTAGCCAAGCCTGCTGCGATTCCAGTCATGTTTGCTTCTGCTATTCCGACTTGGAAGAATCTTTCTGGGAATTTTTGTTGGAACCACATTGCTCTGACAGAGTGGCATAAATCTGCTCCTAGAGCAACTATATTCTCGTTTACTTCACCCAATTTTACTAATGCTTCGCCAAACCCATCCCTAGTTTTTTCTTTGTTTATGCTTCCAAAAAGGTCTTTAACTAGAGTGGGATTGAACTTTGATTTTTCGAATTTTTTTTCTGGTTGAACTTCTTTTTTTACTTTAATAACTCGTCTATCTTCTAAAGGTATTTTTGGCGGTTTCTTGAATGTTTCTTCGTCGCTATTGAGGAACATTTTATCTGAATTATCTATCAACAGAAAAGAATTTAAGTTGATCCTAAAAATTAATGTTCCCCTAAATCGTTTAAAGCTCTTTTCATCTCTTCGTCGTTTGGAGCCTGACCATGCCAAACAGCAACATTCTCCATAAAAGAAACTCCTTTTCCTTTTATAGTATCGGTAATGATCACTGTAGGCTTGTCTTTTATCGTCTTAGCCTCTCCAAAGGCCTTTATCAAGGCAGGAATATCATGACCGTCAACTGTTATCACATGCCAGCCAAACGATTTCCATTTATCTTCTAGAGGTTCATAATCCATCACATCTTTACAGAATCCGTCTATTTGTAAACGATTCCTGTCCACTATTCCAACCAAGTTATCGACTTTGTAATGGGTTGCTGACATTGCTGCTTCCCAGATCTGACCTTCTTCTATCTCTCCATCTCCCATCAAACAGTAGACTCGACTGTTCTTCTTACTCAGTTTAATTCCTAGAGCACAACCAACTGCGATAGAGAGTCCTTGACCTAAAGACCCTGTAGAAGCCTCTAAACCAGGCAAAGAACGCAAATGCGGATGACCTTGTAATCTTGACCCGAGTTTTCTTAATGTCATCAATTCTTCGACTGGGAAATAACCTGATCTTGCCATTGCTGAGTACAATCCAGGACAGCAATGTCCTTTAGAAAGAACGAAAACGTCTCTATCCTCCCATTCTGGTTCTTCTGGTCGATGATTCATGATATTGAAGTATAGAACCGTGTAAATTTCAGCAGCAGACAGACTTCCACCAGGATGACCAGAACCTGCAGCATGAGTCATTTTGATTACATCCACTCTTATCTTTCTTGCTATCTCTTTTAATCTAGAAATATCGGTTATTTTTTGCATTTTTATCTGATTTAGAAATTGAAGTAAAAGGATTTATGTCTTAATTATCTCTCAGGAACCTTAGCCCAATCATCCAAGAATCTCTTTATTCCAACATCTGTTAAAGCGTGCTTAACCATCTTCTCCAAAACATTGAAAGGGACAGTAGCTATGTCAGCTCCGCACTTAGCTGCTTCTATCACATGTAAAGGATGTCTTATACTAGCGACAATAACTTTGGTCTTGAAATCATAATTCTTGTAGATTTGAACGATTTCTCTCACTATATGCATTCCTTCATGTCCTATGTCATCCAATCTTCCGATGAAAGGACTGACAAAAGTTGCTCCTGCTTTTGCTACTAGTATTGCTTGGTTTGCTGAGAAACATAACGTGGCGTTAGTCTTGATTTCTTCTTTACTTAAGATTTTAATCGCCTTCAGGCCTTCGGATATTATCGGGATCTTTATATTGATGTTTTTGTGAATTTTAGCCAATTCTCTGGCTTCTTTAACCATTCCCCCTGCATCCATGCTAACAACTTCTGCGCTTATCGGACCATCGACTATGTTAACGATCTCATGAATACATTCTTCGAAACTTCTTCCTGTTTTATAAACTAGAGTAGGGTTGGTCGTGACACCATCGATAACGCCCCAGGAATGAGCTTTTCTGATTTGTTCAACATCGGCAGTATCCAGGAATATCATGAATTTTTTTTCGGGTTTTTTTTCAGTAGTTAATTTTTTTTCTAAGGAATTGATTCTTTTAGAGATTTTTTCGACCTTGTCATTAACTATGTCCAGTTTCATCTCTTGATCAAATGTATCTTTCATAGGTTTTTTAAAGGATTCTTCCTCGTCCGAAATCATACAATATGTATTGACAGAAAAGAATTTAAGTTGTTACATTATTCAGAGTTCATAAAGAAAAAAAAATAACACCTTATTCTTCATTTTCTAGTTCTTCTTCAGTTTCAGAATCGTCTTCTGTTTCTGTTTCTTCTGAAGTTTCCTCAGTTGTTTCATCTTCAGCTGTTTCATCTTCAACCTCTTCTTCAGCTTCAATTTCTTCAGTTGTTTCAACTTCTGGTTGTTCTTCTGCTGTTTCTTGAGTTGTTTCTGGTATTTGCTCTTCTGGTTGTTCTGAAACTTCTTCTGTTATTTCTTGTTCGTTCTTTTCTGATTCCATGTCATTTTCCATTTTTTCACCTCTTTTAATTATTTTAATCATTATTCTTCCAGTTCATCTGTATCAACTAGTATTTAAGTATTTCTATTCTGTAGTCACTATATTGTAATGACATTTAGGACAAAAATCTATCTGACTTAGGGTTATTCATATATATAAAAAATTTTTACTCACTCAAAACGATAATCTATCTAATTTGCAAAATGTTGAAGAGAACATTTTTAACTTCAGAATAAACTTCCTCTACTGGTTTTTTATTATCGGGTTTTGGTCTGATGGAGAGCGAAAAAGTCTCTTAAAAGTTTTTATTAGGGGCCAAGCATAACCATATCTCATTCTTCCGATAAGATTGGTCCTGTATGAAATTGATATTGGTTTTGGTTCTCTCACTTTAATAGCCTGCCAAGTTACATAACCGATTTCTTGTCCAATACCATATCTTGAGATTAAAGCCACAGGTTTAACATAGCAATCAACGATTGAAAAACCTGAATTGTTAAAAAGTTCTTTATAATCTTTCAAAACCGATTCTCTTGTATCTATTGATGAATTTGGTGGAAAGGTCTGTTTATGTTTAACTATCACTTTTCCCTTTTGAGCCAATACCCGCGAAAATTCATTCAATGTATAATCTGGATCGCCTTCGAAAATCGCGTCGATACAAGTTATTATATCAAAACATCCATCCAAAAATCCTGTATTTGTGATATCTCCAGCGTGGAATTGAACGTTACTTAAATTGTATTTATCCTTCCTTTTTTTGGCTCTTTGTGCCATGTCTCTAGAAAAATCTATACCAAATATTTCTTTCTGTCGATATTTTAATCCTAACCAGCATGAAAATAAACCTGAACCACACGCGGCATCTAAAATTCTTTTTCCATCTTTACAAAGATTTGGAATAGTTTCAAAAGTATCAATGGCTCCCTCATAATTAACAGGTAGGGATGACCCAATTTCATGTATGCCATGTAAAGCAATAAATTGATAAAACTCTAAAACGTCTTGTTTTGTTAAATTCCCCCAAAAGCTATTATCACGTCTTCTCCGAAGTGATTCAAATCTTTTATATTGTTCAGGTGATAATCGTGCCTTTACCTCCCTTTCTGCTTTTTTATGTACTCTAGATCTAAAATCTTCTTGTCGTAGGTAACTGTGTAAATTCATATACCTTTAAAGAAATGTCAATTATTTAAGGACTATATTTATTGCTTCTTTCTTTAACGACTCTACTGCTTCTTTCTTATCCTCGAATTTAAAAATCCCAGAACAAGAAGTAAAGATGTTTGCTCCGGCTTCAGCAGCTAGTCTAACAGTCCCCACTTTTATTCCCCCATCAACTTCTATATCCAAGTCCCTTCTCATACTCCTCAATTCTCTAATCTTTGGAAGAACACTCGGATCAAACCCTTGACCAGAAAAACCAGGATTAACAGTCATTATCAAAACCATATCCAAATCATCCAAATAATCTTTTATCGCTGAAAGTGGGGTTGGGGGGTTTATGGCTATAGCTATTTTCTTGCCTCTATCCTTTACTTTTTTGATTATTCCTGAAACATCCTTACAAGACTCGTAATGAACTATTATCATGTCAAAGCTCAAGTCTAGAAATGCCTCAACGTATTTTTCATTATCGTTAACCATCAGATGAGCTTCCTTCATCAAGTCTGTCTTAAAATCTTTCAAATCTTCAGGCTGTACTGTTTTATTGGGAACGAACTCACCATCCATTACATCTATCTGTACTCTATTAACGAATGGCTCAACTTGTTTCACTTTCTGTTCCAGCTCTTCAAAAGTCTTTTCTAGAATGGCTGGCACAATTTCAATCATACTTAATTCTTCGAAAAAATGTTTATAAATATTCTACACAAATCCTAATTATGAAAATTTCTATCGGCTCGGATCATGCAGGTTTTGAACTCAAGGAAAAAATAAAAGAATATCTCTTGAATGCGGGTTATGTGTGTGAAGACTTTGGAACCAAGAATACTGAATCTGTAGACTATCCTGATTTTGCATTGAGAGTAGCAGAATCAGTTGCAGAGAAAAAGAGTGACAAAGGAATCTTAATATGTGGATCAGGAATTGGAATGAGCATGGCAGCGAACAAGGTTCCTGGGATAAGAGCTGCTTTATGCTCTACTCCTGAGATGGCAAGACTGAGCAGAGAACATAACGATGCTAACGTCTTAACCATAGGAGCAAGATTGATAGATAAAGAAACGGCAAGAAAAATAGTTCGTGTTTGGTTGGCCACAGAGTTCGCCGGGGGACGCCATTTACAAAGGATTAACAAGATAAAGGAAATCGAGAATAAATACAGCGATTGAAAAACGATAAGTATAAGTCATTGTTAATGCATAATTATCATCAGTTGTGATTAATGATACGGAACACCTCCCATTTATAGAATAAAATCGTGTGTCTTCACTTAATCTACCGTAAGGAAAGTATACTATTTTCTTTACACTAACTTACCCATTACTGATCGGAAAATCTGTCTTGTTTTGTTAATCGATGTCTCTAGAGAAAAGGAGGGAGATAAGGGAAATTGTGGTTGTGAATAAAACCACCACCCCAAGTAGAATAGTGGGTGAACACGTCAGTCATCAGAAATCACACTCATTCTCTTAAAAATAAGAGACAGGGAATTGGCCGCCCGGTGAGAAAAGGACAACTATGTGGAGGAATGTGGGAGGTAAACTCTTGAAAAAATATGCATTAGTCAGCGCTCTAGTCGGCATTTGCGTTCTAATGGCTAGCACCGCAATCGCAGTACCAGTGAGTTCTAACGCTACCTTGGCTGATATGATAATGGAGAGAGCGAACGCCTTCGAATGCGAAATCGAATTCACCTACACCTCGACCATGGTGATCATAGCCGCGACTGTCACTCGATTTGCTCCTATGTCGACTGGACCACCTAGCCTTAGTCTTGACGTTTTCGCGACTGAATTCAGTGCAGCATGTTTCGTGATCACATTGACGACTGTGGCAGCAGTACCAGCAGCCCTCATTACCGGCATGAATTTGACGGCGACCTACACTTCACAGAACCCGTGGAATATAGTACTGAGACGCATCTACAAGCTACTTAACCGAACCAGAAAGAGGGCTATAGCAACCGCAAGCATAGCAGCTAAAGGAATTAGGATCACAGTCTCTTCGATGCTTTCTTTCCTGGAAAAACCGTTCTTGGCGGCACCAACAGCTACATTTCGAGTCTAGATCGATGGATATGGCCTGTTCAATCGACTGCCGCTCAGCGATTTGTAAGATCCGGTTGCTAAGCTTGCTAAACATAAAGAACGTCAAATGATTTCGTGTGAAAACATCAACACTGATACCAGAAACGAAAACGACTATGACCCCTGTACGTGAAAGAGTTAACATAACGAGTTACTCCTCTAGCGGATGATAGGGGTAAAATCGTATGCAATCTCCCTCCCTTTTTCTCATCTTTGTCCTAATCATGATCTTCACCAAATATCATGGTTGATGGAAGGTATGAATAAAACTTCTGTAGCTCTCCTTTCTCTCCCTGGTCATACCTTCCTTTCAACATGTGTAGGGGGATGTATAGCCTTCCTCTCACTCGCATCCCCCTGCATTAAAAATATTTAAATCTATCGGGTAAATTATATTGTAACTTTCATCATGTTTATCAAATAAACCAACTTTTTCAACTGAAGACAAGAAAGACAATCCGAATAGCTTTTTCTTAGTAATAATTCGATCACACATTTCACATAGTATCATGGGTACCTTATTACAAGGTCCAGTCGTAGAGAGCTTCCCTAGGAGAGTAGAGAATCCCGCAATTCTCGGAGATGGTAGTTGAATCGGAGAAGAAGAGTTTCCGTAGTAGAGCCCGAAATGAAACTACTCTGTGAAAGTTTCTAAATGCCGTCGCAGATCTCAGCAGACACTGACATGTTCGCAGAAGAAAGACCGATAAGCTAAGAATACAATTGAATCCACCATACGTGTTACTCAATCATCGGATTGGGGTTACTATGAACACGTCAGAAGATATCGAAGCAACTGTAGTCTGAAGTGGTAGATGAAATTCCACACGATGAAAACGAACATCAGGAAGGAAGGTTTGTTCGTGCAGGAGAACCGATGCATAACTTATCTTATGATCTACGGCAGTTTCCTCGATGTCTTTTACGATCTATGAAGGCGATTGAGCCAACAAAACACAGTCGAAAAACCTGCGCAGGTTCGTAAGAATCCATTGTTATGGAGCCTTGATTCAATCTGAGACTAGTCGTCTCAACCCTAAGAGGAGTAGTTCTTTACGACTATCTAACAGATGAGATGAAAGGAGAAGAGAGAGGGAGGAGGAGGAGGCAAAAGAACGTGGAGTTTTGTGTTGAACCGGAATTCGCGATGTATACTCTGTAGCCGCCTTCCGACTAGCGGTAGTAATCTGTGGGTACACTCAAAGTTAACATGTGGTTGGAGATCTCCATAAAACTATGGTCATGATTAACCATGGTAAAAAGTATGGAAAACCACAAGCCTTTGAAGTACAAAATATACAGTTTCACCCGCTAATTGAAGGATGACAACAAATTCCTGACGACGTCGAAGAACGGAAAGAGTTGGACGAGGAAGGATCCGAGGCAAAGGCATGCGCCATAACTCCTTGGGGTTTTAACAACTCCTCGTACAGAATACACAGAATTCAGTTCTGCCAGTACCTCCCCTCCATTACGCTGAACCACGCCAATCTCCGGAAAAAGTGGATGAGTTTCAGATTAGTTACATTTTGGATTTTGGGTCTCCAGCCATCTTCCAAGCCGGGGGGGGTTGCCATACTTTTCCTCATCGGTAGCCGGATAACTGACTGAGACTCATCCACTGGTTTGAAAACAGAATGGTTTTTTTTATTTTCTATGTTTATTGTATAGACAGTATTATTATCATATTTATAAACCATAAAATCAATGAATATAGATAAATTTTTGAGTAGAGTGAATAAAGATTTAACTTTTGCATTGTAATATTATTCATCAAAGTTTATTCAATAGGAACACCTCCAATTTATAACAAAAATACAACCCTTTTACAGTAAAGAGATACGAGACGAATTCTACTACTTTTTTTTAGTGTGCAAACGACTGGAATGAAATGATTTTTATCTTTCGTCTTCTGCAAGAAGAACCGCAGTGAATTGGTTCTATTGGATGTTGGAATAGTTAGGGGCCGTAGTCCAGCTTGGTCTAAGACGTCGGAGGTGAAACTCCGGAGTTCTCAGGTTCAAATCCTGACGGCCCCGCCAAACCACAACAACTAATCGTAAGACAGAATCGAGATTTCATGGGTATTTTATTATACCAGGAGGTGTTAGATAGAAAATGAGTCCAGCGAGTTTAGGAAGTACAGAGGTCGAGGAAAGGGTGGAGGAAAAGGAACCCAGAGAATTAGCCGATATGACTGCAGAAGAAATCGCCCAGGTGATGAAGGAAGAATTAAAAGGGACGGATATAGGGGTGTACGGTGAAGAGAAATGGTCGAATACTTTCGAAACGGAAGATGAAACGGTCACTAATGAACAACTACTTCGGGAATTCGTTGCAGAGAAGAAGGAAGAGTGGAAGAAGGCAGGCATAAGATCAATAAGCATTATCAACATTGATGGCAACGTATTCCTAGTCCCTGACACAGTCCCTATAGTCCATCTGAATGACCCATAAAAAGAACAGATACCGTCAAATCATTCCCCCTTTTCATTTGAGAGAGCCTCTTAGTTGATGTTAGAGGCCCCGTAGCTTAGGTTGGTGGAGCTACCGCCTTTCAAGCGGTTGGTCAGGGGTTCAAGTCCCCTCGGGACCGTCAATTCAAATGATCGAGAGATCATGTCAACTATCAGGGGTGTGGATTCGATACGTAAAAAAAGAAAAAATAAAGGGATGAGTCTAGTACTAGCAGCAATACTTCTCATAATAGTGACAGTCGCCGTCAGCATAGCAATAGCGTGGTGGATGGGAGCATTCGATGAAAGATTTACTGTAAACACAGAATTCCCGGAAGCAGGAACGATAAGGCTTACAATTCATAACAACAAAAGAAGTTCGACTAATATAACTGAAGTTTGGGTCAACAACGATAACATGACCGCGTATGTTAAGCCAACAATTCCAGTAACAATGGGTGATTGGGGGAACTTGACGCTTGAAGTAACATGTGCGTGGATTAGCAATACCACATACAACATAGGACTACGGACAGAAGATGGTGTTTTGTTCGATTGCCCAGCTGTTGCTCCTTGATTCAAAGATGGTCAATGGGGGATTTGGAAAATACCCAGAAATAACCGTAATCGAGGAAAAGATCCTGAATCAGAGAACAATCAAAAAATGCCGAAGAAAGAAAAACGACTACTGACGCATCCGTTGAATCAGACGAATAGAAGAAGGCATCCGTCAGGCCAAAGATAGTGAAGGTGTCAGAGGAGTACTATAATGAAACAAAAACGAATTGACAAACAAAGGAAAACTACATCCGGCAATTTTACACCGAGGGGATCAGGAAAGAATAAGAGGAGGAAGAAAAAGAAGAGGAATAAGAACAGAAGAAAACCGAAGAGGAAGAGAAAGCACTAGTGATTTCATTCCTTTCCAATTTTTTTATTCAATTATAATATATATACATTAATTATTATAATATAATTCCCACTTCAATCTATTTATATGAGTTCATTCATGATACTGTAAGGTGTAAAAGATGAGAGGTGAACGTGTTCATAAAAGGTGAATTAGTTCACAGATACAGATAGTGCTATTTCTAAGATCGATTCAAAAGGAAGGGTTTCAATTCCTATTGGTTTGAGAGCCAAGCTTAAGATTGTTGGAAGGATCTAGAGTTAAGTTTCTTCTCAAGGATAAAAGACTGATTCTTATTCCAGAGAATGGCCAGGGTAGTGTAACGGTTAGCAAAGGGGTCTGTGAAACCTCAGGATCGGGTTCGACTCCCGACTCTGGCCCTAAGAAAAAGAGGTAATGAAAGATGAAAAAATGGTATAGAATCGGATGGCCAACGAAAAGTAAAATTTATTTGGTGGAGACGCCAGAATTTCCCGAAAGAAGTAAAATGAGCGAATTTGACTCGCCCTTTCTCACAATTTCATATCGTGCTTGTATAGTGAAAGATGAAAAAATTGTCGAATGTTACGAGAACAAGGGATTAATAAAAGATTTGACCAAAAATGTAAAACCTGTAAAAAGAGAATCGATACCAAATTATACGGGTACTACAGATACTATAAAGGTTTATGTTTTATCCTCGGGGGACCTGCCTATCGTAGAGGATTATGCTGACAAAAAATTAATAAAAAGTATTACAGAAGGTTGTGAACTGCAAATAATGATCAGGGAATATAGAACGAAGTGGTGGGATGGTAGTTGATATGAAAAAACAATTCGTATTAATTTTTGCATGCCAATATACGTAATAATTTGGAGTGGGTATCTTGATTGTTCTCGATGGCGAGAGTTTAACGATTTATTGAAAGATAGAAGAACTGAATTCTATGAAGGAGTGTTGAAATAGTTGGTTATTTAAACTTTTTTTGTTGTTATTATCCTTAATTCATGCGTCTTAAACCATCACAATGTAATCAACTTAGAAAATCAGAGCAAATCCTTCTATAGCTTTAGCTGCCTTCCACTAGTGTCTTGAGTCAACAAACATGTCTTTAGTGGTGGTTTAAGACATCTTGAAAGGGAATGAACAAAATGTCTGAAAAAACAACACCCTTGAAACCAATCGATCCACTAAAGCCCAGAATAGAATTTACCATCGCACGTCTTGATATGCAAATACAAAGACTCGAAAAAGCAAGCGAACGTTTCAAAGACCGGGACAAATCAGTCTTCGCTCGAATAGTTCAGGCTTACTCGAAACATGACATGACAAGAGCCAAGGTTTTCGCCAATGAGCTGATTGAAATACGCAAAATGGAAAAAATGATAATTCGTTCAAAACATTCCTTAGGTCATGTTGTTTCAGTCCTGAAACGGCTCACATATTTAGACCATATAACGACAAAACTCTCACATACAGTAGCAGTTATTCAAACAGTGGGATCAGAAGTGCAGAATGTTTTTCCAGAGGCTAAAAAGGAGCTTGAACAAATTAGATCCTTGATCAACGGAATAATCATGGATGCTGGAGAAGCGACCGGTGCAAAGCTGGACTTTGAATCCGCAAATGAAGAAGCCAAGAAAATTCTGGAAGAAGCCGAAAATGCTGCAGAGCAAAAAATCAAGGAAAAGTTTCCAGAAATACCCAAAACATTAACCCAAGGGGAGGTGAAAAATTAGTCTACCTTGCACCTCTTTTTATTCACGGTGAGGAAAAAGAAATGAAAGAAGAAGACATGACACCAAAGAAAAAAAACTGCGAGAGGAGATTAGAAGAGAGACAAAAAGGTAAGAGTAGATCAAGAGATAGAAGACGAAAAGCGGAACAAAGAAACTGGCCCCCTGATCTTATGGACATTGCGATGGGGATTGGTGAACAGCATGAGAGTTGAGATGGAGAAGATATCTAGGATCTTCGTTATTGTCTTCATGGTTTTCATAGATGCTGCTAGCGTACTATTCGGTCTCCTCATTGTGCGGTACTTTGCTATCCCATATGTGTTCAGTGATCTGACGCTCTTGATCGCTTTCTCTTGTGGTCTTGCGTTCTACGTCCTTGTAACATCTAGAGGCATACGCGACACTATACAGAGGATTCGAGATCTCCAAACCCATAATGACTTGAAATCAGGATGGCCCGCCATCCTCCCTCCTTCTTTTTTGAAAACTTCGACTGAAAAAGAAATGAGGAATCGTGACAGATAATGTTGTTCCTTCTTGCTTGGCCAATACTAGTGATACTTTTAGTCATATTTGCAATGATTTACAACGATGCAATAAAAAGAGGCATGCATCCAACTACAGCATTTCTATGCGCAACCATAGCATTCACTATCATCGGCATCATAATCTACCCAGCTGTACGCAACATAATAGGTAAAAAGGCGTGTCTGAAATGTGAAACGATGGTTCCAGAAGATTCTAAATACTGCTATCAATGCGGCGAAAGGTTCAAAGGTTAGGCATCCATTTCCCTTTTCTTTTTCTAATTATAATGTATAGATATTAATTTATATAGTATATTTCCCACTTTAAAATATTTGAATAAGAAACAGAACGATTATCTATTAAAAAATCCAAAAGAAATTTGTAGGTAATAAGAATGTCGGATAATTTCCAAACCCCAAGAGGGACAAGAGACTTTTTACCAGAAGAAATGATCAGACGGGAATACGTAATAAACACGTTTAAGAGGGTTTTCGAAGCCTATGGTTTCGGTCCTTTTGAGACTCCTGCGTTTGAAAATTTCGATTTACTAGCTGCAAAGGGCAGCGGAGGAGCGGCAATAAAAGACCAAATCTATTATTTTAAGGACAAGAGCGGCAGAGAACTCGGTTTAAGGTTCGATTTGACCGTTCCTATGGCTCGAGTAGTAGCTAATAGTCCCCAATTACCTAAACCATTCAAACGTTACTGTATAGCTAGGGCGTGGCGTTACGAGGAAATTAGGAAGGATAGATTCAGGGAATTCTGGCAGTGTGATGTTGATACTGTTGGTAGTTCAAGCATGGAAGCAGATGCTGAAATTCTTGCAGTAGCAGTAGACTCATTAAAAGGTTTGGGCTTCAAGGAGTTCTGTGTAAAATTGAACAACAGAAAAATTCTTTCAGCATTAATAGATTTTGTCAATGCTCCAGAAAAGAAAAAATACGATGTGTTCAGAGCAATAGATAAACTCGATAAGTTTGGTGAAGACACTGTTAAGGACGAACTAAAAGATGCAGGATTAAAACCAAAACAAATCAAAGAGTTGTTCGAGTTTATAACAATCGAAGGTTCACCAGAAGAAGTGATTAAAAAAGGTGAAAAAATCCTTCAGAGTGCTATAGGCTCTCAAGGTTTGGAAGAGTTAAATAAGATAGTTGAGCTATCGAAGAGTTATGGTTTTACAGACAAGATAGTCATAGATTTCAGCCTGGCCAGAGGTTTGGATTATTACACAGGACCGATATTCGAAGTCATAGATACATCTGGGAAGAACATAGGCAGTCTGGCTGGTGGAGGGAGGTACGACGATCTAATAGAACTGTTCGGAGGTGTACCAACACCTGCCACAGGAATTTCTCTTGGTATAGAAAGAATAGTTGAAGTTATGAAACAAGAGAAGATGTTTAAGCTACCTAAGACGAACGTCAAAGTTTTTGTTGCGAACGTCAACGAAGAAGTTAAGACTGACACGATAAAGATTGCTCAAGAATTGAGAAAGAATGGAGTCTCTTGTCAAGTCGATTTAATGAATAGAAAGATATCGAAACAGTTTGAATCTGCTGATAATCTAGGCATACCATTCGCTCTTACTGTCGGACCAAAAGAAGTCAAGAAGAACAGGTTTAGGCTTAAAGACATGAAAACTGGGAAAGAACAGGAATTGAGTCTTAAAAAAATAATAAAAAAGATGACTAGTGAAAGATAATAAACCCTATAAAATTAAACTTATAAATTTCTGATAATAAAGAAGAATGTGATATTATGACAAAAATTAAAGTCGGTATCATAGGAGTTGGTAATTGTTTTGCAGGATTAATCCAAGGAATCGAATTCTACAAAAAAAGTGAATCTGAAAGAATCGGTATGATGCATGAGAAAATCGGTGATTACGGGGTAGAAGATATAGAATTTGTCTCTGCTTTTGATGTTGGTGAAAACAAAGTCGGGAAACCATTGTCAGAGGCTATTTATGCTGAACCAAACAAGGTTGACTGGATTAAGAGTGTTCCTGGTGTTGATAATATCATCGTTAAAGAGAGTCCTATTCTAGACGGTATCGGTGTTTATGTAGTAAACATGATCAAACCGATCAACCAAACCAAACCAATCGAACAAATCGAAAAGGAATCGATAGAAGAAATTGAATCGACTGGGACAAAAATCTTGATGAACTTTTTGCCGGTGGGAAGCCAAAAGGCAACCGAATTCTGGGCCGATATCGCATTGAAGACGAATTGTGCGTTCATTAATTGTATGCCTGTTTTCATCGCTTCAAATGAAGAATGGGCCAAGAAGTTTGAAGAGAAGAAAATACCTGTTATCGGAGATGATATTAAATCCCAACTCGGATCAACGATAGTTCATAGAGTATTGACTAAACTTTGTATGGACAGAGGAACTGTAATAGATAAGACTTACCAGATCAATGTTGGTGGGAACACAGATTTTCTGAACATGTTGGAGAGGAATAGACTCGAAAGCAAGAAGATATCTAAGACTGAAGCTGTTCAAAGCCAGTTGTCGAAGAGACTGACTGATAAGAACATATACGTGGGACCGAGCGACTTCATTCCTTTCTTAAGTAACAGAAAGCTGGCTTTCATTAGGGTTGAGGGAAAGATGTTCGCTGAAGTTCCATTCAACATGGAATTAAGACTTGACGTGGACGATAAGGCAAATTCTGGTGGAACTAGTATAGAAGCGATAAGACTGATTCAATTGGCTTTAGATAGAGAAATAGGTGGTCCTTTGATATATCCTTCTGCCTATTTGATGAAGCATCCGCCCCAACAATTTAGCGACGATGAAGCAAGGAAAAAATTGGATGAATGGATTACTGGAGTTTAATTGTTAACGGAACCTGCCTTTCTGTTTGTATCCGAGCTCTTCTAATTTAGGTTTTAATTCTTTTAGGAGGTCGTTTCTTCTTTTACCTCTAACTATTGAGTCCATGGCTGATTGCCTTTTTTCATCCGAGCTAATACCACCACTTTCACCGGATCCATAGATAGTAGTCATACCTGTTACAAAAGTTAAAAAAACATCTCTTTCTCCTTCACTAACATCCTGTCCTTTCTGAATCTTTTGAGCTATCTCATATAGTCCCCTTTCGGGCCCTTTAGATTTTTTATAAGACTGAATAGCATCCTTTATTTCAGGTCCTAACCCCTCATAATCTATTCCAGACATTTGTACACCAAATTTTAATAAAACATGTTAAAGATTTAAATCTAATTACAACTTTTTTAAATCAACATTTTTCCAGAAAAATAATTCTCAGAAATAACCAAACCACATTTCGTGCACAGTAATCCTTCTGTGGATAACTGCAATTTCTTACATCCACATTCTGGACATTTGTCTGGCATAATTGTAAAGAAAAAAGTTATTTTTAAAAGCTTTTATAGTATATAATTTATTGTCTATATGATATATTCCTAATTAGTTAAAACTTAAATAACTATTTATTATCAGTCGGTTAAACTAATCAGAGTGAAAACATGAGAATGAAAAAACTCGTTGCTGATACTTCGATAATAATCGACGGCAAGATTTCTGAGATGGTAAAGAAAGATTTGATAGAAGGTCTAGAGGAAGTTATAATCCCATTAGCTGTCTTGGATGAACTGCAGGCTCAGGCATCCAAAGGCAGAGAACCTGGTTTTGTCGGATTGGATGAGTTAAAGGAAATTAGAAAGTTGTGTGAAAAGAAAAATATAGACCTGAGGTTTACTGGAGATAGACCAAGCCTGGAAGATATTAAACTGGCTGGAGGTGGAAGACTCGATGCCCTGATCAGGGACGTAGCCAAAGACGAAAAAGCCACTCTTCTGACAGCAGATTATGTCCAAGGCCTAGTCGCAGAAGCTGAAGGCGTTAAAGTGGAGTACATCGCTCCAGAAATAAAGACGAAAGGATTGAGTTTTGAGAAGTACTTCGATCCTGAAACGATGAGCGTTCACTTGAAAGAAAAAGTCATACCGATGGTAAAAAGAGGTAAACCTGGGAAATTCAAACTTCAAAAAATTGGTAAGGAAGTTTTGACGAAAGAACAAGTTCAGAAAATGACCTATGAGATAATTGAAGCGGCCAGAAAAACCGAAGACACTTTCATCGAAGCTAAAGGAGGAGGAGGAGTGATCATTCAAATGGGGAATTACAGGATAGCTATAGCAAGACCCCCGTTCTCAGATGGTTTTGAAATCACGATCGTCAGACCGATAGTCAAACTCACTCTAGACGACTATAAACTCTCTGGTAAACTCATTAAAAGATTGAAGGAAAAGGCGGAAGGTATTTTGGTCGCAGGACCACCTGGAAGCGGCAAGAGCACATTTGCTACATCTTTAGCAGAATTCTATTTTAAACAGGAAAAGATTGTGAAAACTCTAGAATCACCAAGGGATTTACAGGTTGGGCCAGAGATCACACAATACGGTCCTTTGGCTGGGGACTTTGCTAAGACCGCTGATTTACTACTTCTGGTGAGACCAGATTACACCATCTTTGATGAAGTTAGACAGGCAAAACATTTCTCGATATTCGCTGATATGAGACTATCTGGTGTGGGAATGATCGGTGTCATCCACTCTTCTGAGGCTATTGATGCAATACAAAGGTTTATCGGAAAGATCGAATTGGGAATGATACCCCATGTCGTGGACACAGTCATATTCCTGAAGGATGGTGAGATAAAAGCTGTTTATGACTTGAACTTAACCGTTAAAGTTCCTACTGGAATGACAGAGGCTGACTTGACTCGTCCCGTTGTTGAAATAAGGGATTTTGAGACTGGAAAACTATTCTATGAGATTTACACTTACGGGGAGGAAAACGTAGTAATTCCTGTAAAAGAAGAAAAAGGTGGATCTGCGGTAAAAGAATTAGCCAAACAGAGAGTGAAACAGATCATAGACAAGTACGATCCTTATGCTGAAATTAATTTTGTTTCTGAGGGTAAAGTCCGGGTTATGGTGGATAATGATGTGATCGGAAAGTTAATAGGGAAGGATGGAGTGAACATAACAAAGATAGAAGATAAGCTTGGCATACACATAGACGTCGAGCCGAGGGTAGCAAGCACAGGAGCAGAGACTGGTTTTGACGTTTCTGAGGTTGGCAACTCTATTGTTTTCCAATTCTCGCCCAAGATGAAAGGAAAAGTCGATATCTATGTTGACGATGATTATTTGCTCTCTGCTACTATCGGGAAGAAACATCAAGTTAAAGTCAGTAAATCTTCTGGGATTGGGAAGGAGATTTTGAAAGGAATACTTGGTAAAAAAAGAATCAGAGTATTAAGTGTTTGATAATTTTACTATCTGCCGTTCATCCCGTACGGGTGGCTTCTTTCTTCGGTTCTTCAGCTTTGGTCTCTTCTTTCTTAGGCTCTTCCTTAGGCTTTTCTTCTGGCTTGGCTTCTTCTTTCTTAACTTCTTCTTTCTTTTCTTCTTTTTTCTTCTCTTTCTTTTTCTCTTTTTCTTCAGGGAAAGGGACCCCCAACAATTCAGCCCTTATAATCTTTCCCTCATCGCCTTCAGTCTGTATAGCATGAATTCTGATACTTTTCGGCGGGTTTTGATTGCCTTTCTCCCATATCTCCTCAGTAATGGATTTGCCTATTTTTACATCGTCCCCTTTCATGTTTTTCTTAAGAAAACTTTTTATTATAGCCATTCCTCTCTTACTCTTCTCCCATCTGGGGACTTTTGATATTGCTTTTCTTATGTTTATAGTGTATATTTTTTCATCCATGACATCACTCTTATAATTTAAGGGGAATTATTTTAAATATCCTTTCTTTGGTTTAATCATGGATGAAAACCAGGTGGTAGGTCTCTAGTTCCCCAATCATCCATATCTTCCATTTTTTCATAAACGATTTTTTGATAATCAGCGGCATGGGGCAAAAGACCAAAAAATTGTACTATATCACTATCTTCATAACAAGATTTCTTAATATGAGGTGAACCTGTTGGATCGATAATGAAAGAGCCTTTATTTGTTGAGGCCACCCAAAAGAAATGTGAACGGATGTATCTTTTTGGAACAATCCTTTTTAGAATACTTTTTGCAAGAGACAATCGTAATTCTTCATTTGCTTCTTCTGTATGATCGGGTATAATTCTACACTTGTGAGGCTTCCATAAATGTCCTGTCCTTCTATACAATCTACTCAAATAATCGCTGATGGAATACTGTTCTGATCCAGTTAGACCATTCCTTTTAAAATATTTATCAAACCGACTAAAATCGTTTACAATCATCAATCTACGCTCAAGCCGTTTTTTTAATGCTCCATCTACAAGAATTCTATCGTGAGTGACTGTGATAGTTTTTAAACTTGGTGAAAGTAATCTTATTAACGGAGCTGTTACATCTTGCCTTGGAACTAAGTCAACCCTAAAAACATCATCATCAACATACACAAAGTCGTTCCTAACTAAACGTCTAGCTTCACATTCGTCTATGCTTGCATACTGCATATTTGTATAATGCATATGGCAATTCAGAACTGTCAACTATTTAAAATTTTCCATGATCCTGTCTTAAATAGTCTTTAGAAGTATAGACACGAAAGACAGTAAAGATTTAAATATTTATCGGTATATGAAATTACCATGGCTGTAAACGATGAACCATTGTATTACAAAAGCTTTGAAGAGCGCGATCAGTACGAAGAACAAGAAGTTGCTAGAACATCTCCCCTAAGACCTAGAATGAGTGAATACCAAGAGAAAGAGGCACCCAGAGAAATAAAGGTAGAGAGAAGGACTATCCATCACATGCTTAACGAACAGGAATTAGAACCATTGAAGAAAGTCAGTCCTAAAGTCATCGGAAACCTGTTTGACAGAGTAGAGTTCCTAAAGACCAGGATCAGTGAGATCCAATCAGCTTTAGAGACGAGAAAACGTCTTCATGCCGAAATGGTTCAAGAGATAGATACTGATATAAATGATAAAGGAGCTATGCTCGCAGGCCTTTCTGATATAGATGATATCAGGGATTTTAAACTCGATGTATCCACTTTGAGGATGGAAAAGAGGAGAGAGAACGTCCAATTCTGGAGAGACCTTGTCCAGTTGACCACAGAACTAAGAGAATTGATGGAAGAGTATCAGACAGAATCGAAGATAGCAGACTTATTCCGAGAATTAAAATCTGGTGAATAAAATGCGGGTGGATAGAAGAATCTCAATAGATGTTTCTGACGAGATTAGACGTCTAGTGCCAATTCTAGGCAAGGAAAAGGCATCTAGGCTTGAGAGTGCTTATTTGCTCGCGGACGATGAATCCAGGAAAAGAATACTGGAGATGATCGATACCTTAAAGGCTGCAGTCTTCTCAGACGAAGATTTGAAGAAAGCAGTTCTGATTGAACCACCCTCAAAAGAATCAATATCGGATGGGGATCTTCGTTTCGGAACGGTCTTATACGGGAAAAAGAAACTTTATCCTCTAATGCTAAACAGGGAGAGCCTGCTGACCCACGTTGGTATCTTTGGTTCATCTGGTTACGGGAAAACAAACTTGGTCCATTGGCTTATAATCAACTTGGCGAAACAAGATATCCCAGTACTAATCTTCGACTTCTCTAAGAGAAATTACAGAGATTTGTTAACAATTCCAGAACTGAAAAATAAGATCAGGATTTATACTGTCGGTAGGAATGTCGCGCCTTTCAGATTCAATCCTCTAAAACCTCCTGAAGGAGTTCAAATCTCTCAGTGGGCGAAAGAATTCTCAGAAATATTCGACCATGCTTATTGGATGTTAGGCGGGGGTAGACACATTATTCTAAAGGCCTTAGATGCGATCTATGAAGCAAAAGGTTCAGAACCCCCAAGAATCAGAGACCTGAAAGATTGGCTGGAAAAGTACAGGAGAAATCAAACATCATCCAGGGAGAAGAACTGGATCGCGACTGCAGAAAGACCTTTAGAATCATTATGCTTCAGAGAATTGGGGGATGTTTTTGATTGTGATGAAGGTGTCATGCCGTCTGAGTTCCTTAAAAAGGGAAGGATAACTATCCTCGAGTTAGACCCATTATCAACAAACGATAAAACATTCTTGATAGAAATCATGCTCCAATGGATTAGAGACGCTTGTTTAGTAAGCGGGGAAAGAGAAAAACTCATGGGTGTCATTGCCCTAGAAGAGGCGCATCATGTTTTGAACAGAGAAAAATCGAAGAGACTTGGAATGGAGACTGTGATGGATTTGATATTCAGAGAAATCAGAGAATTGGGCCTTGGTGTGATATACGTCGATCAACATCCGTCCATGATCAGTTATCCTGCGCTAGGTAACACAAGTACTCATATCTACATGAACCTTGGTTTAGATACAAAATACTCTTCGGATGTCCTAGATGCCAGCAACATGCTCGGGTTGAAGTATGAAGAAGAGGGGGATTATTTGAGAAGGTTGCCAGTCGGCCATGCATTCATACTCATGAGAAGGCTTGCATTCCCAAACCCGTTCCTAATCAGTTTTCCGTTAGTAGATATCAAGAAAGGTTCTGTTGTTGATGGTATGATCAAGAAATTCATGGAAGACAAGGTTTTAGAAATAATTAAAAAACAGAGGGAATTAGAATTAAAAATTGAAGGGGAAAAAACTGAAATCGATTTAACTCAAAGGGTTGAAGAATTGGATGATAAAAGTCTTAAGATAGTCGAAATCATCGGGAATGATCAGGGCAGTTCAACATCTGAGATTTACAACATAATCGGTATTTCTGGTCGATCATTTAAAAAAAGAGCTGAAAAACTTGTTGAGCTCGGTTTAATCAATTCGGTCATAGGAAAGGTTTACAGACAGAAGGCAATCTATTACTTCTTGACTGCTGAAGGAGAAAAATTGTTCGAATCTAAATTCCAGAGACAAATTGAAGTTCCTGGGATGAACATCGAGGATGTGATGAACTTTTTGATAAGTCATCTTGGATTGAAAGGATGGAGAACTGTAGAAAAGAAAACACATCAGATGATTCTTGAAAAAGAAGGTAATAAGATTTGTGTTAACGTTGAGAATGAAATTAACAAAGAGGAAGTAGACAACGAGATCAACAGGTTAGTGAGAGAGGGCAACCTTCACTTTTTATGCTCATCTGAAAGGATAAAGAATTTTGTGGTTCAAAGAGCTGCTAAGTACTGTTTTGATCATAAGTTAGGCAATGTTACAGTTTTTGTAGTAACTGTAGACGAGTTAAAACAAGGTAAAGACTTTAAGAAAATTGAGTTTCAGGCAAAGATTTAAATGTTTTTCTTTAGATTATTCAAACGTTAATGTTCATCATTTCAACAAAAACATATCGTAGATAAAGTTAAGACAGGGAGAAAATCTTAACTTGAGTTTCTGTTAGAAATTATTCGATCTTTAATTCAATTAAAACCAATTCTTGTGTCTTCCGTGAATCGGATTATCAAACTCATCCTTACCTGCAAGTCAGGCGTGTGTGGAATGCCGAAAGGCACATAACATGAAATAAGGAGAGTATGAGAGACGAAAAACAAAATCATCATCCCGATGTTGATTTCTATGCTAGTGCTAACGATAGCTTTTGCCCCGTCTTCCGTTGCTGATAAGAATCATAAAAGCGATGGACTTGTAAGTCCAACAATTGAAACCAAGGGTTCCGTTCATTCAAAAGCCATAGAGGAAGTAGCCATAATGGTTCAAAAAGACGAATATGCCATACTAAGGCCTTACTTGAAACAATATGCGTCAGATATTGCCGACGCTTTCAATTTCAAAGTCAAAATCTTTAAAGGATCTTGGTCAACTCCTTACGATGTTCGGTCAAAGTTGCAAAAAATCTATCGATTGTTTAACGTTAGCGGGTGTATACTCGTAGGCAACATCCCGATTGCATACTACAGGGCAGAATACGACCTACCACAAGGTCATATTGTCCATGTGTTTCCTACCGATCTGTACTACATGGACCTCGATGGCAATTGGATCGACGATAACGAAGATTGTATCTTCGAAGAGCGCATCGACCCTGACACTGTAGAAATATGGGTTTCCAGAATCAAAACCCCCATCGATGATGTAAACCTCATCATAGATTTCTTCGAAAAAAACCATGAATACCGAGAAGGAAGACTTGAAGTTCCTGACAGAGTGATGATGTTCCAAGAGAATGATGGTGAAGAGTGGGGACCAAGAAGAGTCGAGGTTTTGAAGGCGCTGTATGATCCAAGCAACATAGTGGCTGTATACCATGAAAACGAAACGACTAAAGCCAACTACATAAACACGCTGAACCTGGGACATGAATTCCTGTTTGTGAATTCTCACGGAAGCCCTTTGATACAATACATCAAAGAACCAATCGGCGCAAAATATTTTACCTACACGGATGCAAAGAATATAGAGAGGGGTTGCATATTCTATCTATTGTTCTGTTGCGAAGTAGGTAAATACGATGTCAACAACTACTTGGCGGGCTGGTATGTATTCGGAAACAGCTATGGACTCGCAGCTTTAGCGTCTACTACCGTTTGGGAATCGATCGACCCTATAATGTTCATAAACAAGCTGAGCAACTCCTACGCGGGTGAAGCCTTCTTCGAGATCATAAAATATGCTGACTTAGCAGCGGAAACCGATCCGATTGTGGCTCGGAATCTGTATTACGGAGCAACATTGATTGGAGACCCCATACTACAACTAGGCGACTAGCTTCGCCTAAACCTCCCCTTTTTCTAATTCTAATTATAATGTATATACAATATTAAGTCTATATTAAAAATCTAATTTTTAACGAGTCTCATTACACCAATAACGATCGCAACAAATATAACTGCAGTAAGGATAGCTATGATGTTTGGAGTACTCAATTCCATTTTAACAAAACATTTTCTATTCCACCAAATGCCACAGCCTCCGCCACCACCCGGAGGTGATGGAGTGGTTGTGGTTGATGATATGTTTTCGCAACCAATAGCGGTTACGCGTCCAGACCATGGACAGTAAAACTTCACAGTGTCGAGCCAATAATCTAAATCTTTTTCCACATAACTTGGCCTACCATCACAAAGTTCCATTGAAACTTCCACCATCCTTACATCGGCTGGGTCAAGATGCCAACTCCATGGTTGGTTAAATCCACCATCACCTGCTAATAAAGGTCCGTGGGGGTGCAAATAATTCAGACCGTTAAAATTATCTATAGCGTCTTGAATGGTTTGAGGATCAGTCGTATACATACAAAAATTTTCGTCAACAACTGTGATAGTGAAATATCCTGTATCTGTTTGGGTATAAACAGTATTAGAAAGAATTATAATTGTTATGGCAAAAAAAACCAATAAAAAAATCAATTTCTTCATGATAATTATTTGATTTCCTTGAAGAAAAACTTATTTTTTCAAAGCATTAACCATTGCTGCAACAGGGAGTCCTACAGCAAATGCTATTAACATCTTCTCTACTGACTCATTTAAAACAATTTTTATTAAAAAGGAAAATATGCCAACTATCAACACTCCTGCAACAAGATGCTTTAAAAAGTAGCTCCTTGCCATTAACCAAACGATAAGTCCACAAACAAATACACTTACAACAAACAATAAAATTGCTTGATTGAATCCATATTGTGTCGTACGTAGAGTAAAAACTTGAACAATAACAAATAGAGATGAGAGCATTTGAGCAATATCTTTTCTATCAAATTTATCATAAATTACATATGTTTTTTTCTTCATTCCATGGAAACCATGTTTAATTTTTTTTCTCATATTAGAATTATCTGATTTGTAGCACAAAAATCTATCTCATTCTACTTCTAACAAAAAACTTCAGGACACCAAATATTCCAACAATTATTCCTAGTACAGCTATGATTACAATAGGTTGTTTCAGTGCACTTTGTACATCCCAAGCCATCATTCTAGGTTGACCGCCTCCGCCTCCACCGCCTCCACCACCGGTACAACCTCCATAATCTCCACAGGGCGCACCACACGCACAGATCCCACACCAACAACCATGACTACAACATTCTGCGCCGGATGTACAACTCTGACCATTGCGTTTACATGGAGTTGTTGTGGTTACTCCTGACCAACTACATCCTGCTGTTTCACAACTAGATTGAGAAGTATAAGATGNNGTATAAGATGAACATGGTGAAGGAGTGCCATCGCATTGGTCGTTGCTTACCCATTCACAACCAGTCCTACTATCACAAGTAGAGGGATTTGTATATCCGCAACAAAGGCCAGAACAATGATATAATCCAATATTATTACAGTTGCTAGAACCTA
>JABAOH010002259.1_pt2 | contig 102921 bp, 97 predicted proteins | sample 7062181 | NCBI WGS metagenome assembly JABAOH01 (sample SAMN14538630, study PRJNA623070) | marine sediment metagenome | biome: marine biome [ENVO:00000428]; feature: marine pelagic biome [ENVO:01000023]; material: deep marine sediment [ENVO:00002113]; isolation source: pool of 5 deep marine... | reverse complement strand
GCCTTCGGCCCCGAGACCCCACGCGACAACACGCCTCAGGAGACGGTCCTCAAGCCGCGAACGATGTACGGCGTCACCAAGGTTGCGGGCGAGTTGGTGTGCGATTATTATTTCCATAAATACGGCCTGGACGTCCGCGGCCTGCGCTACCCCGGCATCATCTCCGCGGAGACGCCGCCCGGCGGCGGCACCACCGACTACGCCGTCGCGATATACTACGCCGCGGTCCGGGGCGAGCCGTACAGGTGCTTCGTGCGCGAGGACACGGTCCTGCCGATGATGTACATGCCGGACTGCCTCAAGGCCACGATGGACCTGATGGCCGCCGACCTCGAGGGGCTAAAACACCATTCGGACTTCAACGTCGGCTCGATGAGCTTCTCCGCGGGGGAGCTGGCCGCGGCCATAAAGAAGTACGTACCCGATTTCGTGGTGACGTACGAGCCGGACTTCCGCCAGGCCATCGCGGACTCTTGGCCGCGCTCGCTGGACGACGTCGCCGCGCGCGAGGAATGGGGCTGGGAGCCCNNTCGCGGACAGCTGGCCGCGCTCGCTGGACGACGCCGCGGCGCGCGAGGAGTGGGGCTGGAAGCCCGCTTACGACCTCGACGCCATGACGCGGGACATGCTCGGGAAGCTGCGCAAGAAGCACGAGGAGGGGACGCTGCCGGAGATAGAATAATGGTAATTTGCGTCAAATGCCCGCTCGCGCGGTTCCCGGGGCCGGAGGAGGAATGCTACGGGGCCGGCGGCCTTATTTGCCGCGTCGACGAGGCCAACGTCGGCAAGTACGACGCGTGCCGCTTCGGCTGGGACGAGGAGCGCGTCGCCGAAGAGGCGGAGTGTTTGAAGGAGGATTAAAACGACGGGAACTAATTTAAAAGCGCCCCCTGCGGGGGCGCTTTTTTTACCCGTGTGGTGGCGACCAGCCGGTCGCCCCAACGTCAATCGGTTAATTCGTCGTAGCGGGCCTGGTACTCGGCGATGAGGTAGTCGGGGTTCAGGCCTTCGTCGTAGCCGATCTGCTGCAGCATTTCGGTCAAGGTGATGCTGTCGCCTTTCCGGAAGAGCCCTTTGAGGAATTCGCCCGCGGCCGCGTCCTTGTACCACCTCGGGCCGAACTCCTCCATCATCTTCGCGCGGAGCTGAGCGGCGCCGTAATAAGCCGCCATATAGTACAGCGCGTAAAAGCCCTCGTCGACGCTGAGATACGTCGCCTCGGCGCGGAAGGGATACTTGGGGAAGAGGCGCTGCTTGTCCACCTCGGCGTCGTAGTACGCCAGCGGGTCCTCGAGCTCGCCGGCGTGGAGCGGCTCGTCGTAGTATACGTCGAAGGCAATGCTCCGGGCGCTGCCCATGTCGAGCAGCAGCTTGTAGCGCAGGAAGTCGTCGACGACGTCCGGGGGCATCCCGAGCTCCTCCAAGAGGAAGTCGCGGTCGTGGAACATTTGCTCGAAGAAGATCGCGTACGTCTCGGTGAGCTCGTTGGAGCCGAGCGTGCGGAACTCGAACGGAAGGTCCGCGTCGGTAAAGGCACCGTGGAGGGCGTGGCCGAACTCGTGGAACGCGGCCTCGTAGTCGTCCGCGCCCCCCACCGGCTTCAGGTTAACGCGTACGTCGGCGGGGACGGAGAAGGAGAACGTCGCCGCACGCGGCTCCTTCTCGGGGCGGTCGACGTCGTCGACGGTTACGTTGGACAGCTCGCGGATATCCGTCCCCAGGCCGGCGAAGAAGGAGTAGGTGAAGTCGAGGAATTTTTCTTCGGGGAAGTACTTGTCGAAGTCCTTTCCCCAATAGATGTTCTTCGACTGCCAGGGCGGCGTTTCCGCCGGGTCCTTCCCGTAAAGTTTGCGGCAGCGCGCGGCCACGAGCTCCTTGTATGTCGGGAACGTCTCGTCGCGGAACTTGCGCGCCTTAGCCGCCGGGACGCCCCGTTCATACCCCAATAATTCGTAAAAGAAGTCCGTATAGCTCTCGTAGCCCATCGCGCGCGCCGCCTCGTGGTGCACCGCGAGCCGCTTGAGCCGAAGCGGGTTCATCACGTGAACGGAGTAATTGCTGTTCGCGTAATAGAGGTTCATGTAAGGCTCTTCGTCGTCCGTGTCCCTCATTGTAACGTAAATGTCGCGGTACGGGATGGCCTCTTCGAAACCTCGCACCCATATGTGGTCGGCCGCGCGACGGTTCTCCATTTCGTCGTCGATGGCCGCCACCCTCTTGGCCTCGTACGTCGTCGCGAGGTCGCGGTAAAGGTAGTGCAGGCGGCGCTCTTCCCGCGGCGAGGGGGCGGCGTCCCTCTTCTCCTTAATAAACGCCAACAGCTCCGGGTCGTCGGAGAGGTAGGAATATTTTTCCAAAAGGCCGGCGATGTCGACGGCCTTGCCGTACACCGAATTATCCCATCCCGCCTGGGACCACTCGCGCCATAGCGTCTCGTCGTCGGCGCGGATTTTATCGAGGTCGTACTCTTCGGCCGCGACGGCCGAAACCGCGACGGCCGTCGCCGCGAGCGCGATACCAAACCAGCGCATATTTGCTCCTTTTGACGTATTAAAAACTAACGCTTATCAGAAATATTAACACAACCGCTTCCCCGCCGCCACTTTTTTCACGTTGCCGGCACGGAGCCGCGCCGCGCGCTCGACCCGGCGTGCGCCCCCCGGCCGGCATTAGGAGTTTGACCGCGAGGCCGGTTTATGTTATGATACGTTGATATCCACGAAGGGCGGCTTTAATCGTTTTATGTCTAGCAGGAGGATTCATATGAGGTGGGCACTTATCTGTTTAATAGCGTTCGCGCTGGCCGCTACGGCCTTCGCCGGCGAGAACACCGGTAAGATTATCAAAGAGAAGTTCGCCGGCCCGGGCGACGGCCGGCCCTTCGAAGCGGTCATAAACGACGACTTCGGCAACCCGCTCATGAACATTAAGTGTTCCGAGGTCGAGCGGGGCAAAAAAGACATCACCATATATTGGCTCGACCCGGAGCATATGCCTGACGCCGAAGCCGAGTTCCAGTTCACGTGGAGCGATAGGATCGAAGATTGCGTCGTCGAGAGCCACGTCGTTGGCCTCGCGCAACTCCGGAATTTCTTCGTAGAGGCGGGCGCGACCATCACGATGCGGGTCGTCTTCGTCGGCCACGTCGCGAACCGCATCGGACTCGGCGCCATAAAACCGGAGTATATCACGCCGGTCGCGAACACGCCCGGAGATTGGGACTCGGTCGTCAACAACAAGGGCCTAAAGGGCAAACGAGCAGGCGGCATCGTGAAACCGAAATACTTCGACTTGACGGAATACGGCGCGAAGGTGAAGGTAACGAACACCGAAAATTACGAGGCCACGTTTACGTATACCTACGAACCGGATACGGGTTTCCATATTTGGGACGGCCAACTCGACATCGGCCTCATCGCGTACCAGAAGTAAATCCGCGACGAGTGCACAACCTAAGGGGCCCGCGCGGGCCCTTTTTCACTCGCGTTTTTGGGTTTATTATTTTTTTGAAATTTGGTAAAATGTTACAAAATTAATTATGCTTACCGGGAGTAACGCCGAAAAGGGGGCATAGTTTCCGCGTTTCGGGCGTTGATTCTCGCGGCGTAACAGGCCACGGTACTAAGGTTTAAAGAGGGGTGGTAAGGCCCGCGTTACGGGCCGGGTTCGAACGACGCGCATACAACCGCGTAATCAAATAACCTAAGCCGAATGTCCCTATCTGTCGGTTTTGGTCGGCGAAATTCTTCTGCCATGGAAATATGCGCACAGGCGATGCCGGCCTATCGGGCCGGAAAACAGGTAGAGCCTCGTTGAAAAGGGCCTTAGTCTCAGCGGGCCTAACGGTGGCCCTCCTCGCCGCTCCCGAGGCCTTTGCCCCGTGGGTTTACGGCGGCAAGTGGGGTAAGTACGGGAAAAACAACGGGAATTTCTATGAGGTCGCGGGCGTTACCGTCGCAACCAACGGTAACGTTTATACCGTAGACTTCGACTTACACCGCATCCAATATTTTACATGGGACGGTTCCTTCCTCGGTAAATGGGGCAAAGAGGGCCCCGGCGAGGGCGAGTTCTACCACCCGGAACGCGCGGCCTTATCATCTAACGGCTATATCTACGTGGCCGACGCCGGTAACGACCGGATCCAGTATTTCACCGCGACGGGCTCGTACGTGGGCGGGTGGGGCGAAACCGGAAGCGAGGAAGGGGAATTCCGCTGGCCTTCCGGGATAGACATAGCCCCAAACCGCGACGTCTACGTGGGCGAATATAGAAACCACCGCGTCCAGTATTTCACGCCCACCGGCACCTTCGTCAATAAATGGGGCACGCAGGGGAGCGGAAAGGGCCAATTCGACGGCCCTGAGGGCGTGGCCGTCGCACGAAACGGGACCGTCTACGTGGTCGATAAATACAACCACCGCGTCCAATACTTTACCGCCGAAGGCTCCTACATCGGCATGTGGGGTTCGGAAGGTCCCGGCGAGGGCGAATTTAACGAACCCGCGGGCATATCGGCCGCCCCTAACGGCTACGTCTACGTCGCGGACAAGGGGAACAACCGCATACAATACTTCACCGCCGCCGGCTCTTTCATCGACACCATAGGGACCCCGGGCTCCCGCGCCGGCGAGTTAGACCGCCCGCGCGACATCGCGGTATCGCCGGACGGCGCCAGGTTCTACGTTGCCGATGCTGGCAACCACCGCATCCAATATTGGAGGTGGACGGACCCCGCCGTCGAGCCCGCCTCCCTCGGCCGCGTCAAGGTGTTATTTAAATAGTACCTGTCGAGGAGTTATTGAAGCTAAAGCACCACTAAGAATGAGACTTAAATGCCATAATGGATAAACGGTTAGAGGGCTAAAATTAGGATCATTAGAGGGATAAAAGGTAAAATACGTAGTTAACGCATCATTAATTTGGCGCCGGAGGCTCGCCGATGAAAACTATAACTAAGCAAACGGTCCTCTCAGAGCACTTAAACAGGCACGGAAGCTTATTCGGTGGCCAGATGATGGCTTGGATGGATTTGGCTGCCGCCATATGTGCCAATGAGATCATGAATATGAACTCCGTTACTATCGCAGTAGACAGGATAGAATTTTTAAAGGCCGTTTATTTAGGCGATGTCGTAACATTTGAAGTGGAAGAAAAAACGCGAGGCAGGACGTCGTTAACTTTGCACGTTGCAGTTTATAAGTCTAACGTGGACGAAAAGATGGTTGAAGTGGCACGTTCGAACTTCAAGTTCGTGGCCATAGGCGATAACGGAAGGCCGAGTAACGAGTGGAATGACCGCCTACATGTTCGAGCCTTGCCCTAATAAATGAGACGTAATATTACGTTTTTGTTGAAAATCTCTTATTTACAGACGAACTAACATTACTTTTTGAACAAACTTAGCGAGGCCAAATATACTTATTCCCAAACTCGGCGCGACTATGTGCTGATGGTTCGCCCAAGGTTAACAAGGAGCGCTGTTAGACCTCTTCCGTGGGTTAATGCTTATTCTTGGGGAACATACGGTAGGACTTAACGGTCGGCTGGGCCTCGAGAAGAGCGCTGCCCGTAAACGAAAGGACTCTTATTCGAAAAAGCCGTGTTTAAAAGGTATCAAATTTAGAATTATAAAAGGAGGTCGTTATCCATGCATAAGCGCGTAATAATACTAATGGTCCTCGCGCCGATAGCGAGTACTGCCTCCGCCGGGATGGGGGACCTAATCGCCTCGTTCCCAAACGCGGGTAGAAGCACCCATTTCGGCCTGGCCGCCGGCGCTAACTACCTCTATTCGCTCCACTACGACGTCGCCGCGAATTACCCCGTGATGGTCCTCAGAAGGTCGGACGGCGCCTTCGTGAAATCTTTTACCCTTCCCCTGCCCTACGGCCACAACATCTTCGTCCGCGGCGTAGGTTACGAGGGAAAAGGTTACCTTCGCCTAAACAACTACTCGAACCGTTACGTAGCCAAAATCACGACCGGGGGAGCCTACATAAGTTCGTGGGGCTGGAGCGGCGGCGCCAACCGCTACGGCCTTTGCATTAACGGCGATAAAACCAAGCCCCGCACCGCGACTCGTATATACCAGAGCTATCTCTCGGGAATCTGGTGGCGATCGACCACTAACGGGAGTTTGATATCCTCTTTCCGATCGCCGTTTACCAACTACGCCTTGGACCTCGCCTGGGACTATATACACAATCTCATCTGGTATGCGAACTACACCAGTCTTTGGGTCTTCGGCATGACCCCGAGCGGCTCTATCAAAGAGTCATGGCGTTTGAAAACCGGCGTCAGCGCCCCGTACGGCATCGCCTTTTTCGGCGGACGCCTCTACGTCAGCACTTCCGCCGGAAACCCCGACGAGTACATTTGGGTCTACGATTGCTTGTACACTAGCATCGCGCCGGCTTCGCTGGGAAGGGTCAAGGCCCTTTACCGGTAGGGGGCGAAGTTCACGCGAAAAGCCGTACCGGAAGGACCGTGTTTACACGTGCCCGTAAACGCGCGGCGTCGCGGCCCGTATGAGAAAGCGGCTAGGGGAAAGACTCACGCGCGCCTTGACCTCGGCGCCGATTTTGGCAAGCCGTGACGACGCCTTAGTCGATCCCATTTAAATAAAATGGCGTAAGCGTTCCGTGCCCTCGCCAATTAAATTCATCCCTGTCTCTATCCCAACGCGCGCGGCGCTATTCTTTAAAAAATACTTGACAAATATTCTCAACTTATCTTATGAATAACGCGAACTAATATGAATCGCTCCCGCGCCGTGGGACCTGACGCGGTACGACTATAGTTGGGGCGATGGCGTTCGGGGCAAGGTAAGCGGGGGGTTAACAAGTTCCTTGACGCGCGGAACGGCCGAAATATTCCTTAAGGAGTTTAACAGACGAACGGCCTGACGAAGCTCGGCTCCAAGAGACGTTAAACCCTCCCGACGAATGTCAAAGAGACCGGTCGCGTAGCCGTTTTGCAACCGGCGACGTTCTTTAACACTCCCAAACGCTAAAGAACGGACCGGTTTGGCATCCGGCCGCGGAAACGAAAGGAGCAGAGCCGATGGCCGACGGACGGGTCATCACCGACGAAGAGCTCCGCAAAATCCGGGCCGAAACCCAGCTCACTTTCGGTAAGGAATACTTGCGGGCAGGCCGTTACGAGGAAGCACTCGCCGCGTTTGAAGAAGCAACCAAAATCGACGCCGGAGAAACACGCGCCCTTATGGGGCGGAGTCTGGCGCTAACCCGCCTGGGCCGTTACGACGAAGCGCTAGCCGTCGCCAACGATATATTCCGCCTGGCGCCGAATAGCCCCCACGGGTACAACGCCCAAGCCGTCGTTTACCAGGCTACGGGCCGCTTGGTGGAAGCCCAAGCCGCCTTCGAAAGATCAATAGCCTTCGGGCCCAATCTCGCCGGAAACCATTATAACTTCGCCTGTTTTTGGGCCGCCCGGGCAGACGCGGAACGTTGTCGCGAATACCTTACGAGGGCGCTCGAGCTTGAGCCCAGGTTAAACGTCATCGCCGCTACCGACGTCGACCTCGAACAGTATCGCAGCCAAGATTGGTTTCTGGAGTTGGTCGCCTTCAAATAACGGGCGGCGGCTTAGGCCGCGATTTACCACGAACGAACTCAAGGGATTACGGCGGCCCCTTTCTCTTCCCGACGGGTCGCCGTCTCGAGCTGGCCCGCCAAAGCCGTGTTTAAATAAATACCAACCAGCCTTAGAACAACGAGGGGCCGCAGGGCCCCTTTTTCGTTGACAAGCATATGCTTTCGAGTTACCATCAAAAAGCTTGCGAATATGAAACCTTCCCTCGACGAGCAGATAAGGCGCGAATTTATCAAATTCGTCCGCATCCCGATGGCGCCGGGCGAAATTGTCATCGGCCACAAGGAAGACGGTACGCCCATAACGCGGCCCTTCGACCTCGTCTCCGAAGACAAGTCGGTGGTGGCTTCCGTTCAAACTTCCTGCCTACACCTCAAATCGCGCCCCGGCCAAAAAGCTTACGGAAGCCTGTACCGCGTGCTCGGCGCCATCCTCTACCTGCACCTCTGCACGAAATGCAATGAGCGCTATTTGATAATGAGTGACCGCGACATGTACGAGGAAATCACCGAGGATTTCAGCCATATCTTCAAAAACATAAACATGCTCTACTGGGACGATATAAAAGAGAAACCGTGATTCCCCCGCCGCCCCGCCGAGTCCGAGTTCCGGACCCCGGCGCGACCCGACATCATATATATATCCCATAAACAAGGACGCCGAGGTCTATCTCTATGCCTGGTTTAATCTGCCTGGATAACGCGGCGTCTCCAATCTGTCCGCCATTAGGGAAAGCGGAAAACGTACGAACGAACCGGCACGCCGGCTTATAACCGGGAGGAACGCGCCATGCTCCGCCACGTCGGCAATACGCCGCTCATCGAGCTCCCCCCGCTCGACGACGAACCCGCGGCGACGATCTTCGCCAAGCTCGAGCTCTTCAATCCCTCGGGCTCGGTCAAGGACCGGATCGGTAAATATATAGTAGAGAAGGCCGAAAGGCGCGGGGAGCTCAAGGCCGGCATGGTCATCGTCGAGGTTACGAGCGGCAATACGGGCATCGCCTTCGCGATGGTCGCCGCGGCCAAAGGCTACAAAATGCGCGTGCTCATGCCCGAGCACATGAGCGAGGAACGACGCCTTATAATGGCGGCGTTGGGCGCCGAGGTAATTCTCACGCCCGAGGCCGAGGGCTTCATCGGCGCCCTTAGGACGAGCGAGGAGATGGCCGCCGAGGACGCCAACGTCTACCTCCCGCGCCAGTTCGAAAACCCGTACAATACCGAGGCTCACAAGCTCTTCACGGGCACCGAGATAATCCATCAAACGGGAGGGATGATTGACTCTTTCGTCGCTGGCGTCGGGACCGGCGGCACGATCATGGGCGTGGCGGAGGCTTTCCGCGAGGCCCACGTTCCCGCGCACATCATCGCCGTCGAACCCGCGGAGGCCGCGGTAATGTCGGGCGGCGAACCCGGCAAACACAAAATCCAGGGTTTGGGCGACGGCTTTGTCCCCAACCTCATAAACACGGCCCTCATCGACGCCATTGAGACCACGACCTCGGACGACGCCCTCGAAATGGCCCGCGAGCTGACGGCCCGCCTGGGCCTCCTCGTCGGGATCTCCTCCGGGGCGAACGTCATCGCCGCACAAAGGGAGGCCAAACGGCTCGGCCCGGGCAAGAGGGTCGTCACGGTCTTGCCCGACCGCGGCGAGAGGTACTTCTCCACGGAGCTTTACAGGATGGCGTTCTGTATATAATTAAGGGCGGCGTATTCCATTAGGAGATACGGGATACCGAACGCCGCCGCGATGACAACGTCGCCTTTTAGGGCCCCCGTAAAAGTATATGGATAAATAGACTAAGAACGCGCCTCCGCGGTCGATACGGAGCCGCGGCCGGACCGCTATCCGTTTCCCCAAAATAATCGCCGTAGGATAATTACGTGACCGAAATAGTTTATCTCGACAACGCCTCCACGACGTTCCCGAAGCCGGCGGAAGTCCACGACTTCATGTACGAATTCTACCGCAACTACGGCGTCAACCCGGGGCGAGGGAATAACTCGGCTTAGTGTGAAAAGGGGTAAAGGGAGCGAAGGCCGCGGCGGCTCGAGCCGCCGGCGCACCAGTATGCTACCCAGGTTGGCCCGGTGGGCCGGCGTGGGGGTTTTTGTTTTCTCCGCCGCGTACGGTGATACGTACGTTTATTGGTATAAGTGGGGAACGCGGGGGCCGGGTAACGGCCAATTCGAAGGTCCTTACGATGTTACCGTGGCGCCGAACGGCAGGGTTTACGTAGTGGACTGGGGGAATAACCGCGTCCAGTACTTTGCGTTGACCGGCGAATACTTAGGCCAGTGGGGCACGCTGGGGAGCGGCGACGGCCAGTTCAACGAGCCGGTAGGAATTGCCGCCGGGCCCGACTCGACGATATACGTCACCGAAAAGGTGAATAACCGCGTACAGTACTTTACGGCCGACGGCTCGTTTTTGGGGAAATGGGGAAAGAGTGGGGCCGGCGACGGCGAGTTCAAATATCCGTTCAGTATCGCAATATCGCCCGATTACGGCGTTTACGTAGCCGATTCTTTTAATTATCGTATCCAGCGATTCTCGAAGGACGGCAGCTTTCTCAATAAATGGGGAACGTACGGCGGCGGCGACGGCCAATTCAGGTTCCCGGAAGGCGTCGCAACCGCGCCGAGCGGAAACGTCTACGTCATAGACTATATGAGGTGCGACGTCCAATATTTTACGCGGGCCGGGAGTTTTTTAGGGAAGTTCGGCCGCAAGGGGCCGGGGCCTTGCGAGTTCTCGGGGCCTACGGGGGTACACGTAGCGTCCAATAACGAGGGGTCTGACGACTTCGAGTACGTAGGGTTCATATTTTGCTCGAAAAAGCAAGGCTACGAATTCACTGACGGCCGCAGAAATATAATAGTCCCGATGTACTGGCGGTCCGGTATAATTTATCCGGAAGATATCGTGACGCGCGACGAAGTAGACGCGAATATAGACGATTACCGGTTGCCTATTGAATGGGAAATCGTAGAGGAGTGGGCGGAGTTTTGGAAACGAAAATTCGGCGAGTACGGTTTAGAATAAAATCGGCGGCCCCCGGCCGCCGTCTCCTATCCGGCGAAACCGCCCTGCCGAGGCTAAATCTTCTTCTCGTAAATCCTATACCTCTTGTACGGCCGCGCACCCATCATCGCCGCGGCGCGCTTCGTGAGCTCGTTGTCCTCGAGCACCCACGAGCATTCGGCTTTCTCGTAGCCCAACGCGAGCGTGGCCCGGAGGTTTGACGTTATGAGCACCGCGTCGACGCCGCGCTTGCGGTACTCCGGGCAGATGCCGAACAACATAAGACGGCAGCTCCTTATCTTGCGCTTACCCTTTAAGAATTTGAAGAGGCTCACCGGACCCAAGCTCCCGCCCATCTTTATCAGGACCTCGTTGTAATTGGGGACCGTAAAGATGAAACCCGCAGGGTCGCCGTCGACCGTAACTATGGGAACCAGCTCCGGGACTACGAGCGACTTGAGCCGCTTCGCCGTACTCTCGAACTCCTCACGCGTCGCCGGCACGAAGCCCCAGTTGTCCTCCCAGGCCCGATTGTAAATCTCGCGGACGAGCTGGACCTCGCGCGCGAAATCGGCGACGTTGACGTGGCGGACGGCGAGGCCGGGGTTGCGCGCCTGCGTGCGGGCCGCGAGGCGCTCGAGGCGCTCGAGCCGCGCGGGCGATACCGACGCCAAAAACGCAAACAAGTCCCGCGCCTTCCGAAAGCCGTACCCCTCCGCGAGCGCCGCGTAGTACGGCGGGTTGTGGGTCATCATAATGAAGGGGGGCCGGTCGAACCCCTCCACCAGGAACGCGCACTCCTCGTTGGTCGACGGGTTCATCGGGCCACGCATGGCCGTTAATTCTTTGGAACGGAGCCAGGCCCCCGCGGCATCCCAGAGCGCGGCCGCGACGTCCCCGTCGTTCTCGGCCTCGAAGAAGCCGAAGTAACCGCACGGCTCGCCCGCGAATTCTACGTACTCGTAGTCCTTTATCGCGGCCACGCGACCCACGACGCCGCCTTCCCGCCGGGCGATAAAAAGCGCCCGCTCGGCGTGGTGCCAGAACGGATTCCGGCGGCCGAAGGTAAACCGCACGTCGCGCTTGAGCGGCGGGACCCAATTGGCGTCGTCGCGATATAAACGGTACGGGAAATCTACAAAATCCGCCAGGGCCCTTTTCGACGTAACCTCGTCGACCGTGATCACGCCAGGGACCACCCCCCGATGATGCCCATCTCGCGGCCGGCCTTCTCGAACGCCTCGACAACCCTCTCGACGTGCTCGTCGGTATGGGTCGCCATACAACTAAGGCGGATGAGCGCGCGGTTCTCCGGGACCGCGGGCGTCATTATGGGCGTCGTGAATATCCCGGCGTCGAAGAGCTTCCGCCACATCGTCCGCGCCGTGAGGTCGTCGCCTACGATGACCGGGATAATGGGCGTCGTGCTCTCGCCGGTATCGTAGCCGAGGCCCTGCAGGCCGCGGCGCATCTTCTCGGCTACCTCTTTCAGGCGCTCGCGCCGCTCGGGCTCGTTCTCGATGATGTCCAGCGCCGCGGTGACGGAGGCCACGTTGGCCGGCGGCAGGCTGGCGGAGAATATCATCGAACGCGCGAAATGTTTGAGATAGTGACACACGGTCTCGGAGGAAGCGACGAAGCCGCCGACGCAGGCGAAGGACTTGCTGAACGTGCCGATGATTATGTCTACGGCATCCTCAAGGCCGAAATGGTCGGCTACGCCCGCGCCGCGCGAGCCGAGTACGCCGATGCCGTGGGCGTCGTCTACCAGGACGCGGGCCCCGTACTTCTTCGCCAGCTCGACGATGGCGGGCAAATTGCAAACGTCGCCCTCCATGCTGAAAACGCCGTCCACGGCGATAATGGCGCCGCCGCCGTCGGCGGGGGACTGGAGAACGCGCTCCAGGTCGTGCATGTCGTTATGGCGGAAACGCTTCATATGGCCGAAGCTCAACCGGCAACCGTCGATGATGCTGGCGTGGTCGTACTTGTCGGTCACGATGACGTCGCGTTTACCGGCCAAGGCGGATATCGCGCCCAAGTTCGTTTGCATACCGGTGGAAAAGACGAGCGCCGCTTCCTTACGACAGAACTTCGCTAGCCGGCGCTCCAGCTCGATATGTACGGTGAGCGTACCGTTCAAGAACCTCGAGCCAACGCAACCGACGCCGAACTCCTGCGTCGCTTTGATCGCCGCCTCTTTAAGCTTGGGGTGGGAGGTCAAACCCAGATAATTGTTCGACCCCACCATGATCATCCGGCGCCCCTCGACCATAACCTCGGGGTCCTGCCCCGACTCGATGACGTGAAAGTAAGGATAGACCCCGGCGGCCATCGCGGCTTTCGCCGCCGTAAATTTCTCGCACTTCTCGAAAATATCGGGCCGACCAGATCGTAACTCGGTCATATTCTCACAACCACCCTTGTTCGCGGTACCACGCCGTCGTCAACTTCGCGCCCTCGGCGAATCCCACGCGGGGCGCAAAATTTAACTCGTCTCTCGCCTTGCTTACGTCGCACACCCAGAGCTCCTCGCACATAATGCGGGCACGCTCGCGGTTAAGGGTGGCAACCTTCCCCGACAACGTCGCGGCCAGTTCCGCCACCGTCGCCGCGCCGAAGAGTACCACCTTGGGTATGCGGACCGGGAAGGTTCTAACCCCCAAAGCCGCCGCGGCCTGCCTCGATATCCCGCGCCAATCCCATACCTCGTCGTGAGCTATGAAGTATACTTCGCCCCGGGCCTTCTCCACTCGGCCCGCCAGGAGCAACGCGTCCACCAGGTCGCTTATGTAGCAAAGGCTCACGTACCGCTCGTCCCACCCTAACGTCGGCTCGATACCTCTTTTTATAAATTTGAAAAACAAATACATCTCCGTATCGCGCGGGCCGTAGATGGCCGAAGGCCGAAGGATCACGAAAGGTATCTGGGCGGCGCGTTTTCCCAAAGCGCGCTCGCCCTCGAGTTTGCTTCGGCCGTAATGGCTAACGGGGTCGCACGCCTCCGTTTCGCGAAGCGCGTCCCCCGCGCGACAGGGGCCCGCGGCGGCCTGGCTTGAGACGTATACGAAGAGCGGCGGCGTCTCCCGCCCGAGGCAGGCGTCCGCAAGGTTCGCGGTCCCTTCCGCGTTGACCCTGTATAACATATCGGCCTTGCGCGCCTTGGTCACGCCCGCGCTATGATAGACCACGTCCACGCCCGCCACGGCGCGGGCCAAAGACCCCCCATCGTCGAGGGCCCCTGCGACCTCTTCGTAATCCAGGCCCTCGAGCCAACGGCGGTTACTCGTCGGTCGTAATAGACAGCGTACCTCATCGCCCCGCTCGAGAAGCGCCTCGACGAGATGGCTGCCGATAAAACCGTTTGCCCCTGTCACCAAAACCTTCAAAGTAGGCCATCCGAAACTCAAAATTAATGCTAACAAAAATTATCCGCGAAAACAAGAACCCGGATAGAGTTCGCCTTTTTAGTTGCGAACGCGGCAAATTATAGGTTATTATAAGATATGATCAAGGGTTACGCGGCGGCGCGACGGCCGTCCAATGCGCTCCTCTTGCGCTATTAGGGCTTTGTGCCTATACCGCGATAGTCGCTGACGGCGGCCCTAAAGGGCCGCCCGCGGTCAGCCCGGCCGTGGGCTACCGCGCCGACCCGTTCGCAGTTACGGAAAATATTAACGGCTACCTTTAAAAAACTCGGCGGGAAATTCGGCCCGCGACGAGCTGCAACAGGCGGTCGGCGAAATAGCCCACCAATTCACAAAAATCTCGGCCGAAGCGGGCCCGCTCCGGGGCAAGACGGGCGACGCGGCGTGCGGCGCCTTAGCCGCGCAGTCCGAGGACGGCGTCATCGTCGCCCGGAATCTCGCCGGTGCCCTTGCCGCCGACCCGGCCAAACGTCCGGACACGACGCCGAAGTCCCCTTCGGACCGGGCCCGTGGTGGGACGTGCCGTCATAGCGCGAACTGGGCGCCGGGTGCGAATGACGTTAACACGGCCGGAGCCGCCGCGGTTAAGTACGTAAACATCCCAGCGTAGTGACCTTACCATCGGGCGAAAGGGAGGCGCTTGGGACGTTCTAACGCCGAACGGGAGGAGCTAAAACGCTTCCGCGCCGAAGTGCATTTCGAACGCGGCCGGGCGCTCTTCCGAAACCGCAAGTTCGCCGAAGCGCTCGCCGCATTCGACGAATCCCTCCGCCAAGACGAGAGTTTCCTACGTGCGGAAATCGCTCGCGCGTACGCGTTGAAACGGCTAGGACGCCCCAACGAAGCCTTAGCCTCCGCGGCGCGCGCCATCGCGGGCGACGCGCATGCCGGGCTCGCCTACGCGGCCCGCGCCTCGATATTTCAAGACCTGGGACGGCGGGCGGAGGCCGAAGCCGACTTCGGCCGGGCGATCGCTCTCTCGCCGGACGAACCGCGCATCTACTATAACTTCGCCTGCTTCTGGGCCGTCGAGGGCGACGAAGAGAAGTGCCGCCGATACCTAAGCCGCGCGCTCGAGCTCGACCCTCAATCCAAGGCCACGGCCACCGTCGACGAGGACTTCGTTCCCTTTCGCGAAAAACCGTGGTTCCAAAAATTGGTGGCTCTCAAATGAAAGGGGAAGCGGAAAAACCCAAAGACACGGCCCACCTTCGCGCCCAGGTCCACTTCCAGCGCGGCCGCCAACTATTCAACGCCAACCGTTTCGAAGAAGCCTTGGCTGCTTTTGAGGAGGCCATCGCCGCGGACCCAGAATACCCGCGCATTCATACCGCGAAGGCGAACGCCCTAACGATGCTCGGCCGCGCCGAGGAAGCCGTCGCCGTCTGCGAAGAGGTCATAAGAAAAAAACCTGACTTCGCGTTGGCCTACACCGCGAAAGGCTCGGCCCTCCACCGCGCGGGCCGCTCCGGGGAGGCGCTCGAAAATCACCGACGCGGTGTCGAACTCGCGCCCGAGGAGCACTTGACCCACTACAATTTCGCCTGCTACTGGGCGTTGGAAGGTAACGAAAAAGAGTGCGAGGCGCATCTCCGCCGCGCGCTCGAGCTCGACCCCAAAGCCAAACCGAAAGCCGCGACTGACGCCGATTTCGCCTCGGTCCGGGGAAAAGAATGGTTCCAGGACTTGGTGGCGTTTTAGGCCGGTTAACGGCGGGTTCGCCCGCGCCGAGAGCGGCACCGGAACCTGGGACCGCGCCCTGGGCCGGCTAGACGAACCAGGGAACGAAATCCGGCAAAGCCGTCTTAACCGCGATTTTGGCTTTAGGCGCGCTGCCTCGCCTAGCGGTCGCGTTCCTGTCCTAAAAAATCCTCATCCAACATATTATCCCCGACGATTCGTATTACTATTTCCAGATCGCGACGAACATAGGCCCCGGCCTCGGCCCTACGTTGGACGGAATTAACCTGACCAACGGCTTCCACCCGTTATAGGCGTACCTGACTACGCCGGTGTTCTGGCTCAAAGGGGTGGACCCCGACCTTCCGATAAGGATAGTCATAATATCTAACGGTCTGCTCGACGTGGTAACCACCCATATTATCTATCGCGTCGGCCTTTTACTTTCGGACTCGCGGGGCGGCGCGTTACTCGGCGCGGCTTGTTACGCCGCCGCGCCCACGGTCATCGCGCGCGCCGTGTGCGGCCTCGAGGTAGCCTTGGGCCTAACGCTGGTCGCACTCGTGACCTGGCAACTCACTCGCGTATTAGAACAGGACCGTTGGCGTCTCGGCGATATCGCGCTGCTGGGAGCTCTACGTGCTTTAACGAATCTCGCGCGGAGCGACACGATCTACTATACGCTCGCCGTCGGCATAGTAGCCTTCTACTATTTATACCGGCGACGCAAAATACGACTCTTCGCACCGTTCGTTATAACGGGCGTAGTACTGGCGGCGCCGTGGTTAATTTGGAACTTAGTCGAATTCGGCACTGCCGTCCAGGTGAGCGCGGTGGCAGTACCTTACGTACGGAACCCGCCGGAAGCGGGTTGGCCAATCTCGGACCTCGTGAGCCGTTTTAGCGCCGTCATCCGGCGTTTCGGCGGCTTAACCCATTATTCACCTTTCGCCGGTATGACCCTCGTTCCCGTCAGCCTAGCGTGGGGCCTCATAGCCGCAGGCCCGCGCGAACGGCGCGGGCGCCTATTATTGGGCCGGGGACGTCGACCGAACTCGGGCCGACGGTAAAACCGAACCCAAGGCGAAGGTAACCGCTCGGCCGTGAAATAAAACGGAAAACGCCCCTCGGCCGAGGGGCGTTTTGAGTTTCTTAGGGCGCGTCATTATCTGAAAAGAGCCCTGACCCTGCCCAGACTATTAGGCTCGACCGCCGGGCTACCGATCGTGATCCTGGCCACCTGGCCCTGGTTCGCCAAAACCGTACCGGTTACGGCCGTAGCGCTGAACGCCCTAACCCGTCCGGGTTGGTCCGCATCTGCTATCCAGAAGCGGTCCTCCGCGGCACCGCTCGCGCCGGTCCAGACCACCTCCATCAACAAATTGTTCGTATTGTTGAAAGTGAAAGCCTTCGGCGCAACCACCATGACCCAGTCGTTCTCCTTAAGGCCCGCGGGTACCACAAACTTGCCGCTGAAGACTTCGACCGGCGACTTTCCGCCGTAATTACTTTTAAAATTGGCCGCGATTTTATTGACCGTGGTATGGCACAAGCGTATCTTGCAGCCCGTAAACGTGGACGGCGGCGTCCCCACGTACTGTTTAAAACTGAACTCGATCTTGACGACGCGACCCTTTTCGCCTATCTCAGATTGTAGCCACATACATTGAAATCGCATCGCCGGCTTCTCCGACCAGAATGGGATTTTGTGCCCCTTAGCAGGCGGGCCGCCTACCTCGTGTTCGTTCCCCGTCGCGACCGCGACCGCCGCCGCGGTTATGACGAGCGCCGACAACAACATCAGCACGTTTCTCATCGTGATACCTCCTTATCTTAACCCCTGCGAATGTCGAGGGCGTGACGCCAACTACCTTCTTTATATATTATCGTACGAAAAATATCAAGCTAAATCTTAACGGCCCGCGGCCTTTACTTAAGGCCATTTTAACCCTATAATAGCGAAAAATAAACGAGGTAAACCCACCGTGGACGTTTACGACGCGATTACCGGGCGCCGTTCTGTTCGGAAATACCGCCCAGATACAGTACCCGAAGACGCCCTGCAACGGATCCTAAACGCGGGACGGCTCGCTCCCTCGGGGCACAACCGCCAACCCTGGCGCTTCGTCGTCGTCCGCGACGGCAGCCGCCGGCGGGCATTGGCCGCGGCCGCGGCACCCCACAACCACTTCATAGCCCAGGCACCGGTTACCCTCGCTTTCCTCGGTTACCTCGCGTTCGAGGGCGCGCCCGCGCCAGACGCGCGGACCCGCGGCAGTTGGACCTGGGACATGTACGTTCGTTACAATGTCGCCATCGCCGCAGCCTATGTCACGCTCGCCGCCACCGCCGAAGGCCTCGGGACTTGCTGGATAAACAACTACGACGAGGAGGCGGTCCGCGCCGTGCTGTCGGTCCCCGACGGCTACGCCCTGGTATGCCTGATGACGCTGGGTTATCCCGCGGAAGATCCGGCGGCGCGGCCGCGTGCCTCTCTCGCCTCCCTCCGATTTGACGAAATAGTAAAACCCGCGGGCGATGAACAATAAGGTCGTTATCGCACGTTGCCCTTCGTACGACGACGCGGACGTCGCCGTCGCGCTCGAGGAAGCCTTCCGCCAGCTCGGGGGCTTCCGCAAACTACTCGAACCCGGCCGGCGCGTCGTCCTCAAGGTAAACCTGCTCAGGGGCGCCCGGCCGGAACAAACCGTGACTACTCATCCCTCGGTCGTCAAGGCCGTGGCGCGAGCGACCCGGGCCGCGGGCGCAACTCCCCTCCTAGCCGACAGCCCGGGCTCGGGCCTCCCCTATACCAAAAGGACCCTTGAGAAGTGTTACCGCCGGTCCGGCTACCTCAACCTCGCGGACGAAGTAGGCCTCGAGCTGAATTACGACACGTCGTCGCAAACGGTACGCGTCGAGGACGCGCGGGTAGCGAAAAGGTTTAACGTGATAACGCCGGTCCTCGAGGCGGACGCGGTAATTAATCTGTGTAAACTCAAAACCCACGCCTTCACTATTTTGACCGGGGCGGTCAAAAACCTGTTCGGCGTCCTCCCGGGTTTCGACAAACCCGGTTACCACGCGCGGATGCGGACGGTGGACAACTTCGCCGACGTCCTCCTCGACGTCGCTTTCTTCGTTAAACCGGTTCTCAACGTTATGGAGGCGGTGTTGGCAATGGAGGGCAACGGCCCCGGCCTTGGCGACGCGAGAAAGGTGGGCCTTATAATGGCCAGCCCCTCCGCCCTCGCGTTGGACGTCGCCGCGGGCGCGATAACGGGCCTCGCGCCGGAACGGCACCCGGTGGTACGGGTGGCCGCGCGCCGAGACGAAAAACCCAATCGTCCGGAAGACTTGAACGTCGTCGGGCCGACTCTCGAGACTCTTTTAATTAAAGATTGGAAGTGGCCGCCGACGATTATCGAGGAAGGCGGCTTCGCGAACGCCGGGCCCTTCCAACGTTTTATGACGAACCTCCTTCGCGACGGCCTCTCGGTCCAGCCGCGCGTGCGACGCGAGCGCTGCACCGGCTGCGCGCTGTGCCGCGAGAGCTGCCCCGTCGGCGCGATAAGCGTTATAAACGACAAATCGTACGTCGACGAGAAGCTCTGCATCCGGTGCTACTGCTGCCACGAGGCCTGCGCCTACGACGCCGTCGAGCTGCGCCGCTCGCTGCTGCACCGGCTGGTGGGCGCGGTATTAACCTAAAAGGAGACGTGTAAGGCCTGCCACTTCGCCTCCTCTCCAAAAAACCCCAAACGCCTCGGCCGTAACCGCCCGGCGCAATCGCCGTTGCCGGAACCCGGAAAAAGTGTTAAAATTTAAAAAGAAAAATGCCGGACCTTACGGCCCGGCGCTTGGAGCAGATCGGATTCGAACCGACGACCTCATCCGTGCGAGGGATGCGCTCTTCCAGCTGAGCTACTGCCCCGATTAATTTTTAATTAATTATAAGCGAAAACCCCTCGCCTGTCAAGGAGTCAACGCTGGAAGTCGAATTACTTACGGTCACGCCGGACGCCGAGCGGCTAATCGAGGCCGCGGGGCGCACCTGCTACGACACCGGCGGCCGCGCCGCCGCCGACTCCGCGGCCAAGTTCATCCGCATGCTAATACGCCGCGGCCACCTCTCGGTCCTCGAGCACGCCTCCGCGACCTTCCGCGTCAAGGGCGTCTCGCGCGCCCTCACCCACCAGCTCGTACGCCACCGCCTCGCCTCCTACTCGCAGCGTAGCCAACGGTACGTGAAGGAAGACGGCCTCGCGTACGTCACGCCCCCGGCGATAGCGGCCAACACGGAAGTGCTGGACGTCTTTCGCAAAGCCTTAGAAGAAGCCCGCGGAGCGTACGACAAACTTCTCGAGGCCGGCGTCGCCCCCGAGGACGCGCGCTTCGTCCTGCCGAACGCCACCGCCACCGAGGTCGTCGTGACCGCCAACTTCCGCGAGTGGCGCCACATCATCGCGCTCCGCGGGCACGCCGCCGCCCAGTGGGAGATACGCCAGCTCGCCATCGCAATTTTGAAAGAACTCAAGAAAAAAGCGCCCGCGACCTTTGCAGATCTCGAGATAAACGAGGCGGAACAAACAATAACCCAAGTCGAAGAAAAGGGGGGTGGGAATTATTCTTAAATTAAAATGTATCATCGCCGTGGCCGCTCTCGCGGTATTAGCGGCGTCGGCTGCCGCCGAGATATCGGAGGCGGACGCGCAATATTACGCCGACTTCGGCGGCGCGGCCAAAAGAATCGGTAAACAGCTCGACAAGCTGGGCGACTTGTTCGCCAAAGCGTCGTCGGGCAAAGATTACTCGCGCGATTGCGAAGATCGCGCCGCGGAGCTCGCCGACGCCTATCACTTCCTGGAGCAACGGGTGCCGCCGGCGGAGGCCATAAACGCCCAAAAAGACCTTATGGCCAGCGCGGAATTCGGCGCCCAGGCCGCGCTCGAGCTGGCCTCCCACTTCGACGCGGAATTTACCCACAAAGATAAAGTAACGCGAGCCCTCGACCTCTACGAACAAGCTGTTTCCAAATACGCCGACGCGCTCGAGGCGGTGGCGGCAAATATCTAACGGGCCGAAAAACCGTCCGCCATAACTGTCACCCGCCCGTGGCTGAAGCTTTCGAGGTAGCCAACTTAACATTCACCTATCAAGGCCGGCCCCGGCCGGCTCTTTCCCACTTCAACCTCGTGCTCGACGAAGGCCGTACGCTGGGCGTCTTGGGCCACTCCGGCGCCGGGAAATCCACGCTACTCGCGGCGCTCGCAGCAGTCGTGCCCGCGGTAAAGAGGGGTACGCTGAGCGGCGCCGTCCGCGTACTCGGCGAATCGCTCGCCGGCTTAAAACCGCGCGACGTCGCCGGGACGGTGGCCTTCGTCTTCGAGGACTTCGACGCCGCGCTCGTTGCGACGACGGTCGAAGACGAAGTCGCCTTCGGGCCGCGGTATTTGGGCGTACCCGCGCCCGAAATACCCGCCCGCGTAGAAGGCGCGCTCGCCGCCTGCGGCCTCGACGCCCTTCGCGGCCGGCGCGTCGAGAGCCTTTCCGGCGGCCAAAAACAACGGCTCGCCGTCGCGGCAGCGCTCGCGGCCGACGCCCAACTTCTATTGTTCGACGAGGCCACGACCGACCTCGACCCGGCTGGCAAAGCCGCCCTAAAAAGGATCGTAGGCGAGCTCGGGGAGCGTGGCCGGACCGCGGTCGCGGCCGACAACGACGCCACGCAGGCGCTCGGGCTGGACGAAGTGGCGCTGCTCGGCCAAGGCGAACTCGTCGCATACGGCGCACCCCACGAAACACTGGCTGACGCGGAGCTCACCGCGCGTGCGGGCGTCGCGCCGTTACCCTACTTGGACTTCTTCGAACGACGCGGCTCCGATTATCGCTTGCGCCCCTCAGTTAAAATAAAAAAACGGGCGTACGAAAATGAGGCCGCATACGCCGTCCCGGGCCCGCCAACCGTCGTGGCCGACGCACTAACTTTTACGTACCCTGGCGGCGTAACCGCGCTCGCCGACTTCGACCTCACTATATACGAGGGCGACTTTATCGCGCTTGTCGGCGAGAACGGCGGCGGCAAAACGACGTTCGCCAAGGCCGTCGCGGGCCTCCTCGAGCCCTCGGCGGGCACGGTGCGCATCCGGGGACGCGCGCCGCGCTCTCTGCCGGCGAAACGCCGCGCGCAAACCGTCGGCTACCTGTTCCAGAACCCGGACCATCAGATATTTCGCGCCACCGTTCGCGAGGAAATCGCCTTCGGCCCGCGACAGCTCGGCCTGCCCGCGGAAGAGATAGGCCGCCGCGTCGCCGGGGCGATGGCCGCCGTAGGCCTTATAGGCCTCGAAGAAGAGGACCCGTTCGCCATGCCCAAGGGGGACCGCCAGCGCGTCGCGCTGGCCTCGGTCCTCGCGATGGAACCCGAACTCCTCGTGATGGACGAACCCACCACCGGCCTAGACCGGGCCGAAGTCGCCTCGCTAATGGAGGCGGTGGTAGCGCTCAACCGTCGCGGCACCACGGTAATTTTTATAACCCACGCTATGGACGTCGCCGCGCGCTACGCGCGCCGCGTCGCCGTCGTGGCCGGCGGCCGCGTTCTCGCGGAGGGCAAGCCCCGGCGTATACTCGCCGACGCCGAACTCCTGTCCCGCGCCGGGCTCGAGCCGCCCCTGGCCGCACGCCTCGCGCGCGAACTGGGCCTCGACGCCGTTACGGGCGAAGAACTTGCGTGCGCGTTGCAGAACGACGGCGTTCAAAATCGGCCATGAAAGAACCGCTCCTGAAAAACCTACACCCCGCGGCGCGTTTAACGCTGCTCGCGGTCGTATTGGCGTTACTGACGACGTTCAACCATCCCGCGTACGTGGCCGCCTTGGCCGCAGCCGTCACCTTTGCCGTGGTATTCTTCTGCCGCGCGGGAAGGGCCCTTCGCCGTATGGCGCCCCTCGCCGCGGCGTTCGTCCTCCTAAGCGTCGTGATGTGGCCGCCCTTCATCGACGCAGGGCGGGTTGTAGCGCGATTCTCCATTTATCGCGCAACGGACCTCGGCGTCCTGTACGGCCTGGCCGTAGGTTTACGCATTGTCGGGATGCTCTTCGCGGGGCTCGCGTTCCTCGCCGTGACCACGCCCGAGGAGTTCGGCCGCGCGCTACAATCGTTCCGTCTCCCGCCCGGCGCCACCGTCACGCTCACGCTGGCCTTCCGCCTTCTCCCCGTGATGTTCGAGACGAGCGCCCGGGCGCTCGAGGCTCAACGCGCCCGCGGCCTCGAGTTCGGCTCGAACTTCCTGTCGCAAGCACGGCGCGCGTTGCCGCTGGTCGTGCCGGTTTTTCTCTATAGCCTGCGCTCGGCCGACCAGCTCGCGACCTCGCTCGAGCTCAGGGGGTATCGGGCAACGCGCCGGCCCACGCCTTATGGCACGGAACCGCCGACGCGGTGGGATTGGGCCGTACCGGCGGCGTTGATAGCGTGCGCGGCCGCAGCCTTGGGCCTAAGATTAAGCGGCCACGGCGCCGTTTTGCCCGGACGCTTATAGTCGAGAATTTAGGTTGACAGCGGCGCGGGTATCGGCTACTATTACGCGCCCCCGGAGCAGGGGGCTTTCTGGCATATGCCCGAATTACCGAAATACTTGAAATGCGTGACGGGGGCGCTTGCCGTAACCTGCGGCGCCGGTTCCGCCGCGGGCCTATACATACCGGGGCCGTACGACACCGAAGAGGAGTTCGACGCCGAATACGCAATGGACTTGGTCCAGCTCTCGTACGACCGCGATTGGGAGCGCGTCTGGGCCGAAAACGACATCGGCGTCCGCCTCGCCATGGGCAGCCTTAACGTACGGCAATGGTTCCTTAGCCAAGACGTCAAGTTCGCCGCGCCCTTCACGGACTGGTTTCGCTTCCTCTACCGCTACGACCGCTACGACGGCCTCGAGCCGTTGTGGGAAGAGCGTCAACTAAATGAATTCGAGCTCGAGTTTCGCCTTTGGCGTTGGTTCAAGTTGGGCTTGCGTACGCAGCCGACGTTCTGGAAGCGTTACAGCGACGCCGGCGCAACCGTCAAATTCGACTACGGCCGCGACCGTTTCCTCGAAGTCGGGTACACGGCCATCGACTTCGACAACAACTACTCCTTCAGACGTTCCAAGTACGACGAGGGTTACGAAGAGATGTTCGCGCAAAGCCCCCGGCGCTACGAAGTGGCCGCAGCCTGGTCCTTCCCCCTCGGTTTCAGCGTCACGGGCGAGGGTTTTTGGAGAACGCCGTCGACGAAATACTACACCTATTTTTACGGCCAACGGCCCAACTGGGCGCGGCGCTACGCGGAACGGTACGGCGCCGCTACGTTAATCAAGAAGCTGCCCGCTAACCTGGAGGCGTACTACCGCGGCGCGGCCAGCGAATGGGAAGAGACACGGCGACTTACGGAACCGCCCCTGGGCGCGGTTCCCCTGGAGGAAGATTACGACGGACGCCTGACGCTCGGCTCCCACGGCTGCGGCGCGTACTACCAACGGCCGGGACGGCACCGCTTCCGCGGCGGCCTCGAGCGCCGCCGCCAAACCCGGCGCTTCAACTTTACCTATCAGCCGCGGGAAAGTTATCTTTACGAAAAAACGGAATTGATCTATCACCTCCTTTGGCGCCTCCGGACTTGGCGCGAGCTCTACCTCGAGACCGGCTACATGGGCGAATTTATAAACATCGAAAAAATTAATCTCGATACCGGCTCCCGCGAAACTTTGGACCGGGAAAAAACGCAGAACCGCATACCAATTTCGTTGGAATACAAATTCGGCGAGAACTACGCTTTTAAAATGGCCTCGGGCGTCGACCTGGATAGCCGCGACTGGGGGCAGTACTTAATTTACGATAAGGCGTACGCTTTCGTGACCGCCTGTTTCTGAGTAACGTGGCCGCCAACGGCGCGACTAATCAGGGGTAAAACAATGGGCGACGAGCTGCTTGTCGGCGACGTAATTATCGAAATCGAAAAAGGTGACATTACCCGCTGGCAGGGCGACGCGATCGTGAACGCCGCCAACACCTCGCTCGTTATGGGCGCGGGCGTCGCCGGGGCCATAGCAAAGCGAGCCGGAACGACGGTTCAGCGCGAGGCGCTCGAGAAAGCGCCCGTCGGCCTGGGGAAAGTTGCGCGCACCCGGGCGGGCCTATTGCCGGCAAAGTTCGTCATCCACGCCGCCGTAATGGCAGAAGACCGCAAGACCGACGCCGGGGTTATAGGGCGGGCGACGAAGGCCGCGCTGGCGAACGCCGAGTCCGTCGGCCTGAAATCCATCGCATTTCCGGCGCTGGGGACCGGCGTTGGCCGGGTACCCTACGGCGTGGCGGCCGAAGCTATGCTTCGGGCGACGCTCGAGCACCTTAGCGAGCGCGAAAAGGCACGGCTCAAACGCGTCGTTTTCGTATTGTACGACGACGATGCTTTCGAAAGTTTCCGCAGCGCATTGGAATCGTTCCAGGAAAAATCATAAAGGAGTAACGTATGATGGACGCTCGAAGCGCAACCACCGCGGTTTTGATCCTCGCGGCCGCAACGGCCGGTTCCGCCGCAGACGTCGACGTATACGGCCGCATCTACGGCGCAATCACGGACGACTTCGGAGACGGTTCCGTAGGGCCGGAGTTGACGCCGGAGCCCCCTCCGACCGAGAGTCCCTCGAGTACTATCGTTAGGGATGGCGACCCCGTTTACGACTTCCGTCTCGAGGCCGACGTAGGCATACGCGCGACCTTCGACGACAACGTGGCCGCGAACCTCCTCTTCACCTTCGACGACCGAAAACAGTCGAAGTTCTATCGCTACGCGCTCTTTGAGAGCGAGGCAGGCGTATATCACCTAGCCGAACACGCGGAAACCAAATATGTCTACGGCTCCCTCGAGCAAGTGAACGTCGAATTGAAGGACCTCTGGCGCGGTACCGACGTCACGCTCGGCGGCTTCGACATCCGCTACGGCCACGGCGGGTACTACAACAATCTCGTCAACCGCATCGACCCGGTTTCTTTCGTGGCCTACCTCGACCCCTTCGGCATACGCGCCGGCCGCGAATTCGGGTCGGTTACCGCTTCGCTCGACGTTGGCGCCGGCCTCGAGCACCAGGCCATAGCCGCGGCGAGCTGCCGGGCCGGCGGTTTCGGGTTATTCTTCGCGTCGGAAGGGATGAAGTACGACCTGAAATCGTTGTGGGATACGCACTACGCGCCGGCGCTTCCCAAGTTCTGGCGAAATTTATATTGGCGCGAGAAGACGCTCGCGCCGGAACCGCGAGGCACTTTGGGCAACCTTGGGGATTCGATACACGCGGGCGTAGAAACCTCCCGGGAATTCTCGATTATGGACTTCTACGGCGTAGTAGCGTATCATCGGTTCGCAGACGACGAAAGCTTGCGAAATCCTACGGGCGGCATGCTCTTCCAGGTTTACCCCGACTTCGGCTTACGTTTGATCGGGCCGCGCTTGTGGTTCCGCGGCGCCGTCCTGTACGAAGTGTGGCGCGCCAACTACGAGAGTACGTTCGGCGACGACGTAGACACTAACGACTACCTCCTCCTCTTCGGCGAGCCCGAATTTTTCTTTACGGAAAAACTGTTCTTCGGCGTAGGAGGCCGCTACATCAACCCCGGCCGCCGGGTCCCCGACGACCCGGTCACCAGGGTCCGGGAGAACAAATCCTTGAGCGTCGCGGCCCTCCCCCACCTATCCTACGCTCCGAAGGAAGGCGTCAAAATAGACATTACTTATACGCGGGGGTTGTGGGACCCAAGCTACGACCTGCGCACGACGGAATTCGAGGAGCATCGCGCGAACGAATTAAAGCTGGAAATCGAGGCGTCCTTTTAGTATAATCTGGCTTATACGTGGGAAGATCTAAACATATAACAAATATGACAATTTTAAGCGCGGTGGGCTTGGCGGTCGCCGCGCCATTCGCCACGGCCGCCGAGCCGCAATACATCCAGGGCTGGCCCGTCAACGTCGGCCCGTGCCACGACTCGTCGCCCGCGGTCGCCGACGTTGACGGCGACGGCCGTCGCGAAATCGCGATCGCCACTTGGGACGGAAAACTCTACTTGCTCGACGCCAACGGGAGGCCGCTTTCGGGCTTTCCCGCCTCGACTGGCGCACAGCACGGCGAGTGTTCCTCGCCCGCCCTCGCGGACCTCGACGGCGATAGAAAATTGGAGGTGCTATTCGCCTCCGGCGACGGCAAACTTTACGCCTTCGGCCACGACGGGATACCCGTGCCGGGGTGGCCGAAGGAACTCGGCGCCGCGGGCTCGGGCGGGGTCGCGGTCCAGGACTTTACGAACTACCGCGGCCTGGAAGTATTCGCCACCGCTGGCGCCGCCCTCTACGGCTTCCACGGTAACGGAACGGCCATCGGCGGTTGGCCCGCTACGCTCGAAGAGCCTTCACACGGCTTCCCCGCGGTGGGCGACCTCGACGGCGACCAACAGCCGGAAGTCGTGGTAGCCTCAGATCGTAAAATTTACGCCTTCAATACGTCGGGGGCGGAAGCCACCGGTTGGCCCGTCGCGCTCGACGGACAGGTCGCCGGGGCGCCCGTACTGGCCGACGTAGACGGCGACGGGCGAACCGAGGTCCTGGCGGGTACTACCACGGGCCTGGCTTACGTAGTCGACGCCGACGGCACCTTCCGCCCGGGGTGGCCGCAATCATTTGGGGCTAAACCCATAACCGTTCCCGCGGCCGTGGGCGACGTAGACGGCCGGGGCAAACTGGCGTTGGTTTTCGTGGGCGGGGCCAGATATATCGAAGGGGCGACGATCGGCGTCTTCGACGCCGATGGCATATCAAGGCCAGGTTTCCCGAAACAATTAAGGCAAACCGTAGCCGCGGCCCCCCTGATGGTCGACGCAGACGGCGACGGCCTCCCCGAAATATTACTCGTGACGTACGACGGTACGCTTTTATCCTATGAAAAAAACGGGGCTCCGACCGGCGGGTTCCCCGTCAAACTGTCGGGCACCGGCATTACCTCCACGCCCGCGGCAACGGACGTGGACGAAGACGGCTTCCTGGATGTCGTCGTGGGCGCCCAAAATGGATGCCTCGAGGCGATCCGCACCGAGGCGGCGTACGAGCCGTCCGCCAACCCCTGGCCCATGTTCGGCGGCAACCACTGGCGTACGGGTAAATACCTGGCGCCGGCCGCCGACCGCCAACCTTTCACCCTGGCCGTACAGGGCGGCGCCATTATTATCCGGTGGAAAGCCGAACCTACCCCGGAGCGATCGGGCTGGGCTATCTTTAAAGGAATAAGGGATCACGTGAGCGGAAGTACCATCTATTACGAAATAGCGTACGTCGAAGAACAACCGACGGCCTCCTACAGCTACCGCGACGATAAGGTAAACGACGGCACGATCTACTATTACAAACTCGAGGAGCGCCTTTCCTCGGGGCGCGTCCGGACCTACGGCCCGAAAGCGGTCCGGGCTGTGGGCGGCGCGGCCAAACCCAGGAGTGCCATAACCCGGTGCTACCCCAACCCGTTCGTAACCCAAGTCAATATCGCGTACGAAGTGGCGCCCGTTAACGGCGACGCGCCCGCGACCTCGATCGCCGTTTACGATATATCGGGCAAACTAATCCGCTACCTCGTCAACGAGGCCAAAACGCCCGGAAAATACGTCGCGGAGTGGGACGGAACCGACGCCGGGGGCGCGCCGGTAGCGAGCGGCGTATACGTCGCGTGCCTTCGCGTCGGCAAAACCGCCCCCCCGTCAACGAGGACCGTAGTCCTTGTGCGCTGAAGCTGTTCGGAACAGGTAAATGAAAGGGGCCCGCCAGGGCCCCGATTTTTTACGACTCAAGCACACGGCCGTTACTTCAACCTGTACTTTTCCTCCCAATCGGCGATCGTTTCCTCGATCTCGGCGCGCCGGGGGGAATCCGGCTCGAGCTCGACGTAACGACGGTAGTGGTAAATAGCCTTCTCGACGTCTTCGAAGATTTTATAAACCGACGCCAGGTTATAGTGGCAGGCTGCGAAGTCGGGGTCTACGGACAACGATTTCTCGTAGGATTGGATAGCGGCGCGGAGAAGGGATTTCCACTGCGGGCTATCCTTACCTATGAGCCAAAGCGTGTTTCCCAGCGCGTAATAGCCGTCTTTACTCGTAGGCCAGATCGCGATAAACGTCTCGTAAGCCTCGCGCGCTTTCTCGTAATCTTGGGCCGCGAAGTACACGGCGCCCCGCGCTTCGTATACCGGCGCGTACGAAGGGTCTATGGCCAGCGCCTCGTCGAGCAAAGCTACTGCCGCGTCGGCGTTCTCCGGCTCGAGCGCGCGCGATATTAAAGCCAAGCCGTAAGGGGCCGACGGATAATAGTCCGCCAACTCACGAACTTTCTCGTACGAGGCTTTCGCGTCTTCGTAATTTTTCTCCCCGCGGTACGCTTTAGCCAAACGCAAATGGGCCCCCGCGAAATTCGCGTCCTTTTCCGTCGCGCTTAAGAAAAAGCTGATCTGTTCGCCGGTATAGGGACTGGCCGCGCCCTTGGCGAACCACTTGAACGCCTCCATATTCGCAATCGGCGGTCGCGGGATAAGAATCGCTTCTTCGCCCGCGCCCGTCGCCTCGAGTACGAACTTCGCCGCCTCGTTCACGAGAGAAAATACATCGCCGGTCCCGCCGCTAAATTCCTCGTACTCCCCTTTAGGGATAACGGCCAAGCGTTCCATTATCTGACCAACCATCTCGTCCATCGCGAAGCGGATTTCCGCCGCGCGGGCTTCCTTCTCATCCCAGCTTAGCGCCGCATCCGCTAAAACAACCTCCAGTTCCTCGACGAGAGCATGGAATCCTTCCTCGAGCCTGGGATCTATCTCTATGGTTTTCGGAGGTCGGATTTTAAACTGCTCTTTGGCAAGTTCCGCCATGCGTAAAGCCTTTTCCGTCAACTCGGCTTCGATCGCCGCCGCACGGACCTCTTTCTCCTCCGCGCTTAGGCCGGGGGCGCCCACGACTTCCCTCAGCTCCCCGACCATTTTTTCCAGCTCCGCCTCGAGCCGGTCCATCTCGGCCTTATATTCCTCCGGGCCCTCGACCTCCGGGACCGCCGCCACTTCGGCGCCTATTTCCCAGACCTTCACCGTTAAGGAGAGGTCCTTTTTTTCCTTGGTAAAAGAACCGCCCACGACGTACCTCGCGCCTTCGCGCTCGGCAACCTCCGCGACAACCTCGAACGGCGTATCCGCCGCGAGTCCCACGTTGCGGCGCTTCTTGAGCGATAGCGCGAGGTCCGTCCGGGACACGAGATTTGCCGCGGCCCCGCGCTCAAGCGCGAGCTCCAATAGGCCGGGAATACCGTCGGCGAGCCACGGCATCGGCGCCTCTACGTCGAACGGGGCACCGGGGAGCGGTGGGAGTTCCTCCCCGACAGGCGAATCGTCCGCGAAAGGTATAAAGGTCACCGCCGGCCGGGCCAACTCCGACCCTTCCTGGGCCGCAGCATATGCCGCCCCGACGAAAAGGATAACCAACATCATATTAATCGTACGCATCTTTCCTCCTGCGTCGCCGTATCCCGCGTTGACCGCCCCTCGGAAAGTATAACAAACACCTCCCTAAAATCAAGGTTTCCCAAAAATAAAACCGCCCCGACCGAAGTCGGGGTCCGCCCATCGCCCGTCATAATACCGGGGGTTACGTCGCCTTTATCCTCTCCGTATCCTTGGACGGCGGTACCCATCCCGTCTGCTCGAGCTGGCCGAACTCGCAATACGGGTCGCCGTCGTACTTCTTGCCGTATTCGTCCACTTCCGCCTCGAACTTCGCGGCGTAGGCGTCCAGGTCTTCCGCAAGCTCCGTGACGAGCCCAACGTTTTCGGGATACGAGGGCCGGGCGTGGCCCAATTTGACGCAATCGCGGAGCACCGACGGGTTGTCGATGATGGCGCAAGGCCGCCGCAGGTCCTTGCTAAACGGTTGGCGGTTTCTAAACTGGCGGAAAAAGTCGCTGCGGAGGCACTCCACTAACGGCTTGTCGCGTACGTTGTCCACCGTGAATTGGGCGAAGACGCACGGCTCGACGTCGCCGTGGACGTTGACGTGGAAGTAGCGTTTCCCGCCCATGATGCAGCCGTCGACGTGAGGGCCGTCGTTCCAGAAGTCCGCGGCGAAAACGTTACGCGTCTCGCGGATGCGGCGGATGCGCGCCCCCAGCGTGTACCGCTGCGCCGGCGTCGGTATGAGCGACGTATCCGGTTCGCGGCCTATGGGAATATATATGAAGTACCATCCCAGCGTGCACCCTTTCCGTTCCACGAAATCTACGAACTCCGGGCTCGTTATGGCGTCGAGGTTGTAGCGGGTGCAGGTGGCGCTGAAGCCGAAGCAAACGCCTTCCTTCCTCATGTGATCGAACGCCTCGGAACACTTCTCGAAGACGCCCTCGCCGCGCCTTTTATCCGTTTCCTCTTTAAGGCCCTCGAGGCTTATGCAAGGCACCAGATTCCCGGCCTCGGCGATGCGCTTCGCCATCCTCTCGTCTATCAGCGTGCCGTTGGTGTACATCAAGAACGCTGCGTCCGAATGTTTCTCGATGAGGTCCATCATGTCGGGGTGGAAGAGCGGCTCGCCGCCGGAGATGACGATGAAGTAGATGCCGATTTCTTTGGCCTCGGTGAAGATGCGGTCGATTAGCTCGGCCTCCATTTCGTACTTCTTGGGGTACTGCGCCGCGTAGCAGCCGGTGCAGGTTATATTGCAACGCATCGTCGGCGAGATGACGAGCAGCGTCGGCGGGTAGAAACCGATCTTCTCTTCGATCTTATGGCGTTTGTCGGCGCCGACGAGGGCTTCCTTGACGACGAGGTTGGTGAGAAGGCGCCGGCGCACGTTGGGGTTAAACTCCTTCATGAAACGCCGCGCGATCTCCATCAACGGGTGGTTGATTTCGAGGCGGTACTTGAAACCCTGGATGGCGTCCACCCACAGTGGATCGCTGGTTATCTTCTCGCCGAGCTTTATAATCCGCTTTAAATTTTTGTCCGGGTCGCCCTTGGACACAAGATTCGCCATCCGGTTAATCGTCTGCTCGAGCGCGAACTCCCGGACTTTTTCTTTAAAGCCCATGGTTCCTCCTGAAACGTATAAAACCTTCCGTGCGCGCGCAGGCGCGCCGTATTAGTCGTTTACGGGGTTAGTATATATAAATCTCCTGCCGAAATCAACGACAAACGCCTTAAGGGGGTATTAAAATAAAAGCCCGCCGACCACTATGGCTAGAGTGGATAATTTGCGTTACGGTAAAAACACCGTTATAATATACAACGTAAGGGGAAAAAACGAGGAGGTTTAAAAGGTGGTTAGGACATTTACCCTACAGGTACTAGCCGCTTCCTTGTGACCGCAGCCGCAACGTGGGGGACCTTCGGCAGCATAATATCCTCCTTCCCGGCGCCTTGCACCGGCCCCACAGGTTTGGGCTGGGACGGCGCGTACTTATGGTGCCTTAACTACGAACCCGACACCCTATACCGGCTCGAGCCGCGCAACGGAAGCGTCGTATTCTCTTTCACTATCGGCAAATACCCTCCTTATTACGAGCCCGCGGGCCTGACTTGTCGAGACGCGTACGTCGTCTCAGGCGACACATGCCTAACGCTTTTTATACCCGGACGACGACGGGCAGTTACGTAACCATGGTCACCCCCGCCGACTATTTTTGGGCGTTGACCTGGGACGGCCAATACTTCTGGGTTGCGAAAACGGCTTCGAGTACCCCTATCTACTTTACAAGTATGATATTTACGGGGACTCGGTCGCCTCCTTCCGGGTCCCTTTCATGATAACCTGCCTCGGCTACGACGCCGGCTACCTTTACGCGGGCGGGTACGGTACGGGCTACTTGCACAAGATGACGAAGCGGGGTTCGATCGTCGCTTCGGCGCCCTCGCCCGGGCTATCCGGTTGCGCCTGCGGCGGCGGGTATATCCGGGTGGTATCCGGCCGAACCGAACACGTATACAAACTGGCGTTCGGTGAAACGGCCGTTACACCTGCCTCGTTAGGAAAGGTGAAAGCCCTTTTCGAATAACGAGGGTTCTCTTCGCCGGAAAATGGAAAGCCGGCATTTAACCCCGGGGTCCTTCTTTCTGCGCCTCGCCCTTTCTCCGCGTTCTATCGCGGAGCCACGAGACCAATGCCGGCACGGCCAATAACACCGCGACTACCAATATCGCCCACAGCGGCGGCTCGAAGAACTCGCCCGCCGCGGCCAGAACCGCGTATCGTACGGTTCGGCCGGTAAACGTCGCCGCGACGTATTTTACGCGCGGGTACTTAGCCGCGATCGCGACCAACCGCACCAGGTCCCACGTAAACAGCACGACGTTAACGGCTACGAGCGCCAAAAACGCGACCCGCGAAAAGGCTCTGATGCTGGCCTGAGAATGTTCGCTCTCCTTAATCTTACGCAGTAGCTTAGTCTTGAAGACGCTCGAGAAGATTTCGTAGTCGAGGAGGTTGGCGAGGGACGTCGCCGCGGCGCCCAAAAGGGCCACCGCAAGCCAGGGGTATTCCCGCCCTGCGTATATAATCACGGGCGTCGCCGGCAGCGGTATGGTGTTCGAGGCCAAGGACATATACGCGAAGAAACGGGCGAGGGCCCGCGCCGTCGGCGGCAAGAGGAAGCTCGCGCCGAAGAGCGCGCCCAGGAATACCGCCAGCGCCAAAAGGTATTTATTGCGGATGATTTCCGATAGAAGGCGCACTGTACGATATTATCACAACGCCATTGCCCCGCAAATGAAAAAGCCGGCGCACGGCTCGGGGCCGCTGCCGGCTCCGCGGTAAAAGTAACCTATTTAACCTCGACGCCGGTAGCCATCAGCCGTGGTTCCTCGGTCTTTTTATCGACCGCGACCTTACCTTCGGCCGTCGCGAGGTGGTATTTGGCGCCTCGCGCTACTTTGAAATCGCCGACCACCTTCACGTAGAGTAAAACGCCGTAACCATTATCCAATTGGAAGCCGCGGCCGTCGTCGTCGACGGTAGCTACCTGGCCCTCTACCGCAACCGTCTTACCGTCGAAGAGCCCCGGGTCGTCACGTATTTCGTCGATGGCTGTTTTCTCCCCAGTGGTCATCGGCTTCCCGAACTTTCCTGAAGGGCCGCAACTCAACGCCACGAGGGCGACGGCGGCGCCGATTAACGACAAGCCGACCAAAAACGCTCTCCTCTTCAAATCTTTACCCCCTTCGGTCTACGGCTTCGGCGAGCGGGTGTTGCCGCCGAAACTCGTAAAGGGTTACGGCCGCCGCGGCGGCCACGTTTAGCGAAGATACGTCACTCGCGAGCGTGATGGCCACGACCGCGTCACACTCGCGCCGCGCGGCAAGGCTCAGACCGGTGCCCTCGCCGCCGAAGACGAATGCCGCGCCTTCGTCGAAGTCGAGCTCTCCCATCTGCGCTTCGCCGTCCGCTTCCAAACCGTAACGCCAGATACCGGCGTCCTTCACTTGCCCCAGAAATCCGCCGACGTTGCTAACGGGTAGCGTCGGTACGTATTCCAAACCGCCCTCCGCCACCTTCGCCACCGCGGGCGTAATCCCCACCTGGCGACGGGGCGGGAAGAAAACGCCGCCCGCCCCCAACGCCGCAGCCGCCCGCACCACGGCGCCCAGGTTGCGGGGATCCTCCACGTGGTCGAGCACGACTAGCGGCCGCCCCGCGCGCGCCGCGGCCGCAAGCTCTTCCCACGTAGGCGTCGGTATCCTCGCGACGTAAGCCGCGACGCCCTGGTGGAAATCTCCCCCCACTAACTTCGTCAAGTCCCGGCTCGAGGCCACGTTCAACCTCGCGCCCGCCTCGCCCGCGAGCCGCCGGATTTCGTCGACGGGCACGCCCCCGGCACTCCGGTCCAAAACGACCGTTGCCACCTCACGCCTCCTTGCCTCGAGCGCCGCCCTCACGCTGTTGCGCCCGGCGATAATCTCGAAGGGCAGCCTTCCCCGGCGGCCCGGGCGAGGCACTACCTCGGCACCTCCGCCCCGCGGCCGTGCTCCCAGAGCCATTCCACCGCGGCCGCCCGCCGCGCCGGGTCGCCCCCGCGCTTGAGGTACTTCAGATAATAATCGCCCGCCGTTTTCTCCTCACCCAGGTAATTATAGGCTTCCGCCAAACCGTAATAAGCGTCGACCTGGTCCGCGTCCAACTCGAACGCCTTCTCGTAAGACGCTACCGCACCTCCCGCGTCACCCTCGCGGAGTTGGACGTTGCCGAGGTTGACGTAAGCCGACGCGAAGTTCGGGTTAAGCGCCAGCGCTTTCTGTGCCGCCCTTCGCGCGTCGGCAAGCTTGCCCAACCGCAGGTAAGCCATGGAAAGGTTATTCCACCCTTTGTAATGATTCGGGTCCGCCGCCACCGCGTTCGACAGCGTCTTGACGGCCATATCCACGTCGCCCACGCGCAGGTACGCGAGGCCGAGGCTCACTTTGGAATCTGTCGAGGGGTTGCGCGCGACGATGCGCTGGTACCGCGCGATCGCCCCCTCGTAATCCCCTTGTAGGATAAGTATGTGCGCGATCCACTCGTGGGCTTCGACGAGGTTGGGGTCTTCTGCGAGGCTCTCTTCGAACGCGTTCAAGGCCGCCTTATATTCGCCGGCGTTTGCCTTCTCGACGCCGTCGTTGAAAAAAGCCGCGGCCTCGGGCGTGGTCTGCGTCGCCCCGGCCGCGGCCGCCGTAGCCACCAACCAGTATGCGAAGAATCTCCTCATATAAATCTCACCGGCCTCGGCCGAAACTGCGTCGGCCGGCTAAACGAAAAGACCAGGTAACAACCGTATCTTCCTGGCCCGCTTACTCCCCCCCCTCTTTATCTTGAACCATTCCAACCCAAAATATTATATTATAGTTCCCATCTAAAAACCACTAAAAACGAGGTTCGATTATTATGAAGCGCGCAAACTGGCTAGCTTATTTGGCGTTCGCCTTGGTCGCTTTATCGGCCTTGATTTACGCGGTTCACTTCTTGGTTTTCCGGGACGTGCACCATATTTTTATCTACCTCGTGGGCGACGTCGCATTCGTACCGATAGAGGTCTTGCTCGTTACGTTGATCATCCACCGCCTGCTGAGCCTTCGCGAGAAACGCTCCCTTCTAAATAAACTGAACATGGTCATCGGCGCCTTCTTCAGCGAAGTAGGTACCGACCTCTTGAAAAGCTTTATCGCCCTCGACGAAGACTTCGACGAAGTTCGCCAAAACCTGCTCCTAAACAACGAATGGACGCGCCGCGACTTCCTCCACGCGGGTAAACGTATGGCCGAATACGATTACAGCATAGAGGTCAAACCCGAAGCACTCGACGACCTTCGCGACTTCCTCCTGGCCAAAAGGGAATTCCTCCTCCGTCTCCTGGAAAACCCCAACCTACTCGAGCACGAGTCCTTTACGAACCTCCTGTGGGCCGTTACCCACCTCACCGAAGAGCTAGCCCAACGCGACACGGTGTACGGTTTAGCGGCCGCCGATTACGAACATCTCGCGGGCGACGTCCAAAGAGCGTACGTCCGAACCATCGCCGAATGGCTCAAATACATGGAGCACCTCCAACGCACCTACCCATACCTCTTCTCGCTCGCCCTCCGGACCAACCCCTTCGACCCGGACGCGTCGCCGGAACTTAAATAGCGCAGCGTTTAATCCCTGTGACGCTTCGCCGCCCGCACGGCGTTCGCCCCGCGCAACTTACGTTCCCGGTGACCTCTTTCTTATAACTATTCTGTACCCCTCCTCGACTTTCTCCAACGAGACCAACTCGTGACCCGTAACGCGGCACCAGTTCGGAAAATCGTTCTCCACGCCCGGGTCGTCCGCCAAAACCGTAACCGTCTCGCCCTCGGCAACCTTCCTTACCTCCTCCGCGGCCCGGGCGATAGGCACGGGGCAGTAAAGGCCGATACAATCCACTATTTTGTTCCCCATAAACGACCCCCTTTCGCGGCCGAATGTCCCGCCGTAACCCCGGCCTATATGAAGAGCTGTACGTCGCTCTCCAACGCCTCGGCCAAAAAAGACGCGACGCCGGCGAATTCCTTTACCTCGGGCCTGAGGTTATCTCTCGGGATGCCCAGCGCGTCCAACGACGTCGTGCACGCGACGAACTTGACGCCCAAGCCCGAGCCGAGCTCGATAAGCTCGTCGAGGTTCGCCATGCGCGCGTCGCGCATGAGGTGCGCCATAAAACGCCGCCCGAGCCCCCCAAACGAGAAACGGCTCGGGTTCATGTACTTGCCGCCGCCCGGGTTGAGGCGCGCGAAAGCCCGACGTAGCGCCCGCGCGCCGAAAAGGCCCACGCGCTTCGGCTCCTCTTCCGGCTTGGGCCGCGGCGCGACGCCGTCTCTCCTGATCGCGTTCAGACCGAAGAACGTACAGAAGACGGTCACGGCCATCCCCATCGACGCGCCGCCCACGGCGATATTCATACACGCTAACGCGCGGTCCAATTCCCCCGCGCACAATACCAACGCCATCTTCTTGTTTTCGCCCATATCACCCCTGCCTTAATATGCAATCGTTACGGCTTAACGCCGCCGGGTTAATTATAACATAGCCGTACATAAGCATAAACGTCGTATATAATTCGCCCGCCCGCCGCTTCCCGACACGCCCCCGCGTGAGAATGCCGGCCGCGAGGCCGGCGTCACAACCGAGAACCTCGACTATTTACCACGGCACGCTCCCCCTCCTTGACGCCGCGCCCTTGCCGTTCAGTCCCAATCGAGCCAATCGTCCTCGCGCTTTTCGCGCTTACGTTTCTCGCGGTCCTTCAGCCGCCTGCGCAACGTTCTCCCGCCGGGACGCGCCGCCGGGACTTCTTCCCTGAGCGCCTGCCAATCTATCGCTATTTCCGGAAAACGCCGCTCGACTTCCGCGATGACGCCATCGTCGATCGTCGGCTCGCGACCCAAGTAATAGAGGACGCGCTGCCGCACGTAACTTTTATCGCCGGCCTTGCAGCGTTCGTTCTCGACCAGATACGCGTACGGCCCTTTAAAGCGTATGAAAGCCACGCGCCGTCAGAAACCGCCCGCGCCCAGGCCGAACTTGAACGCGGGATAGGCCGATTTGAAATCGCCGATGTCGGGTACGACATATTCGACGCCAAGGCCTATGCCGAATTTCTCGGATGCCGCCAGGTTGAAGCCGGTCGAGGCCGCGAAGCCCCACGTATCGGATTCCCCGCTAAGTACGCCGTCCCACCATTTCCGGGCGTACACAACGCCTAAGCCCGCGTAGGGGTCGAAAATTTTCGACAGCACGAAGTGGTACGTGACGCGCGGGATAACCGGCACGTAATTGTAGGTCGTACCGCTAATCTTATAACGCGAGTAGCCGACCTCGAGCGAGGGCACGACGTGTTTGTTCACCCAGTAATAACCGTGCGCCGAGAACAACGGCGTGTACGACGAACCTTCCTCCGGCGGCTTGTACAACGCCACGCCGAGACCTATACCCAAGCGCCCGGCCCAAGCCGCCGACGCGACCGCCGCGCAAAGTAAAATTAGAAAAATAACTCTCGTCATTACGTTTCCTCCTACGTTTTGCAACGTCAACGGCGCCGGGAGGGCCGTCCGCTAATACGACGCGAATAAATTGTCCAGGCCCGGGTCGCCTTCGTCCGCGCCCTCTTCTATTAATTTAAACGCCGCCGGCAGCGCCTCGAGGACGTCGCTCGCCACGAGCGACCGCTCGCCCGACGCCTCCGCGGCGACGTCCGCGGCTAAGCCGTGAACGTACGCGCCCGCCCGCGCCGCGGCCGCCGGCGAACAACCGCCCGCGAGCAGCGCGGCGACGGCGCCCGTCAGGACGTCGCCCGTGCCGCCGCTGGCCAGGCCCGGGTTGCCCGTGGGATTCAACCACGTCTCCTCGCCCGGCGCCGCGACTACGCTCAGGTAACCTTTCAAGACGACCGCCATCCCGGCCCGCTCGGCCAGTTCCCGCGCCCACCGGAGCCGGTCCCGTTGCACGTCGTCGACGCTTACGCCGAACAGCGTGGCCATCTCGCCGGGGTGAGGCGTCAGTACGCCCTTCAGCCGCCGCCGCGTAAAGCCCTTCAGGCCGAAGAGATATAAACCGTCCGCGTCCACGACGACGGGCAATTTTACGCGTTCCGCCACTTCCGCGAGCAAGGCCCCGGTAGCGGCCGCACGGCCGAGCCCCGGGCCTATTGCGACGGCGTCCGCCGCGGCGAATTTCCCGACGACCGCCGCCGCGCCGTCGGCCGCGAGCGCGCCGTCGTCCGTTTGCGGCAGGGGATGCGATAAGGATTCCAACGCCGCGGCGCTGAATATAACGTCGAGCTCGGCCGGCAGGCCCACTTCCACCAGCCCCGCTCCCGAGCGCATACACGCCTGGCCCGCGAGAACCGCGGCGCCGCCCATGCCGCGCGAGCCGGCGAGGATGTAAACCCGGCCCGCGGCGCCCTTGTGCAAATTTCGGGGGCGGGGCGGCAGCAGCGCCGCCACCTCGCCTACGGCGGGCACCCGCGCCACGTAGCCCGGCTTCTCGCCCGAGGGCTCGAACGATAACTCTTCGAGGGCGCACCTCGGAAACCCGATATCAGCGACGTGTATTTCGCCGGCGTACGCGCGCGCCGGGTAATGCAGGATTCCCAATTTGGGCAAACCGAACGTTACCGTGGCGTCCGCGGCCACGGCCACGTCCGGGACGGCGCCCGTCGCGGCGTCAACGCCCGAGGGTACGTCCACCGCGACAACCGGCGAGCCGGCGCCGCCCAGTATTTCCGCCGCCTCCCGGAAAGCGCCCGAGAGGCCGCCGCGGCCGCCGGTCCCCAACATGGCGTCGAGGACGGCGCCCGCTTGCGCAACATCCCGGACGAACCTCCGGCGTCCGTACCCCTCTACCCGGCCGCCGCACTTCACGAACAGCTCGTAATTTAAAAGGGCGTCTCCCTTTAGTCGCTCCGGCGGCGCGAGCAAGTGCACGGCGACGTCGAGGCCGCCATCCCTCAAATACCTCGCGGCTACGAAGCCGTCGCCGCCGTTGTTCCCGGTACCGGCCGCGACCACAACCAGTTCGCCTTCCGTTAGCTCTGCGGCGACTTTGGCCACCGCGGCCCCCGCCCGGTCCATCAAGACCGACGACGGTACGCCCAACTCCCGGATGGCGCGGCGGTCTACTTCTCTCATCTGCTCCGGCGTTAGCACTTTCACGCCCCGATTATAAGCCTTCGTTTTTGTTACGTCAAGAATATCTTGCCGTATAACCGCCGGTTGTGGTATTTTTAACCTAAGAGGCGTCGACGGTGTTCGAAATAGAAGTTAAACATAGGGGCGGCACGTATCGCGTTCACGGCGAGCGCGGCGCCCTCGCGCGCGCTGGCAAAATCTTCCGCCGCGCGGCCCCCGACGCGGGCCGGGCTTTGATCGTGACGGACGAGCATATCCGACCGCTCTACCTCAAGGCACTCGCACCGGCTCTCGCCGAAGCCGACTTCGACGTGAGATCGGCGACGGTAGCCCCGGGGGACGAAGCGAAACGCGTCGAGTACCTCGCAGGCCTCTACGGCGAATTCGCGGCCGCGGCCTTTACCCGCTCGGACCTCGTAGTCGCTTTTGGCGGCCGAAGCGTGAGCGAGGTCGCCGGCTTCGCCGCGGCCACTTTCAAACGCGGCGTGCGCTGGGGTGTCGTACCAACGACGCTCCTCGCCCAAATCGAATCTTGCCTGGGCGGCGAAGTGGGAGTGGATTTCGACGGCGTTAAAAACCAGGTCGGGACCATCTACCAACCGGCCGCCGTAATTGTCGACGGCGAGCTGTTGACAACCTTACCCGCCAAGTACCTCGCCGCCGGCCTTGCGGAAGCGGTCAAGTACGCCGTGCTCGAGGGCGAGGAGCTCTTCTCGTTCCTGGAGAATAACGCGGCGGGCCTACTCCGGGCGGCGCCCGCGCTCGACGACGTCATCGAACGCGGCCTGTCTTATAAAGCCGCGGTCCTAAGCGCGGACGGAGGGGACCGCGGCGAAAGATACCTCCTAAAATTCGGGCATACCTTCGGGCGCGCCTTCGAAAGCGCGAGCCGCTTCGCCCTCAACAGGGGGGAGGCGTTGGCTATCGGGATGGTGTACACCGCCCTCCTCGCCGAGCTGCGGGGGGAAATCGATACCGAGACGGTGATACGCTTGGCGGCCCTCCTCAGGCGGTTCAACCTCCCCACGTTTCTTCCCGCCATGAATTTGACCAAAACCCTCGAGGCGCTGGTCGCGGACAAAAAGGCGCCCGGCGCCGAAATCTACGTGGCCTTGCCGCGCGGCATAGGACGGGTCATCATCGAACCCGTACCAATTCGCGCCGCGGCCGAACTCTTACCGCAAATACACCACCTGGCCCGAAGTATGACGTAAGGCCGGGGGCCGCTCGGCCGAACTCGCGCCGAATCTACTTCAAAATGATAACGCCAAACCGGCTCGAAAACTACAAGCCAACCCTCAGCTTAATATTTCCCACGTTCAACGAAGAAGCGAACATCGCGACGTCGGTGGAACGCGCGCGGGAAGTATTGCGTAGGCACTTCGACGATTTCGAGATCGTCATCGTGGACGACGGCTCGAGCGACCGAACCCCCGAGCTTGCCGATGAATTGGCGGTGAAATACGCTGAGGTGAGCGTGATCCACCACGACCGCAATTACAAACTCGGGATAACCCTCCGTACCGGTTTCGACGCCGCGACCAAAGAGCTAGTCTTCTACACCGACGCGGACCTGCCCATCGACTTCCGCGACATCCCCCGCGGCGTGGAATTAATGGTGCGCGACGGCGCCGACGGCGTAACCGGCTACCGGACGGACCGGGGCGAAAGTTGGTGGCGCACGATCTACTCCGTTGTGTACAATCGACTCGTAAACGCCGTGTTCGGCCTCGCCGTCCGCGACGTAAACTTTTCCTATAAGTTATTCACGAAAAAGGCTATCCGGAAGTTCAACCTAACGTCCGAGGGGTCCTTCATCGACGCCGAGCTCTTGGCGCGGGCGAAGCTGGCCGGGATGCGGGTAGTGGAGATGGCGGTCCGCTACTTCCCCCGGCGCGCGGGCCGCTCGACGCTCGCCAAGCCGGGCATCATCCTAAAAATATTGGCCGAGATGAGCCGGTTCTGGTGGGAGGAGTGGCGGAACCGCGAACGCCGTTAAACCGGCTATATCAACCGAAACCCGCCCCAAGCGGGGAATTGACGAGATACGCCGTGTCGAGGCTATGAATTTAAGATAGCCAAATAAAGCCTTGTTGACCAAATAATCGGGTTGTGATAAAATTTAATGAGAAGGAAAATAATGCTACGCGAATTTAACGCGGGACGGAAGTGATGGCTTTTCGTATTTTTGACGCGCTCTTCGTCGTGGTCCTCCTCTTGGCGGCCGTCGTAGCGCTAGCGGCGTTTTACCTCGTCGAACCTTACCCGGTGCTAATAGTGGCCGCGTTCGCCGCGGGTGCCACGGCGTTTTTATACTTGACGGTCCGCGTCAAGCTAGGCGGCATCGTGGCAACGGTGGAGCGGCGGCTGGCCGCCCAGGAGGAACAGGCGGTAAAACACCGCGGGGCCTTGGATAAATCGTTCGCGGACATAGAACGTTTAACCCGCACCATGCGCGAGCAGGTAACCGCGGCCAACAAAAAGAGCTCCCGCGAAAACGAGGCGTTGCGAGAAAACGTTAACAGCGTTATATCCAAATTCAACGCGCAACTCGAGACGATGGCGGCTACACTGAACGAGTCTAAACAGGTATTCGATAAAAAGGCGGCCGTGCTTCACGAGCGAGTGAAGGTCTTGGAGAACAGCCGCGAAGAGATCGAAAAGTTACTGCGGCACCTAAAAGAGGAGTTCGACGCGTTCGTCTCCGACGAGCAACACTTCCGCGAAGTCATAGACGCCAGCCTCGCGGAGCGTGTGTCCTACTTGGAAGACTTCATCCGCGAGAAACGTAAAAGCCTTCAAATTTAAAGAGGGATGGCGGAAGAAGCGAAAAGCGACGAAATCCGGGCCACGGTCCTCTTCGTGGACATCATAAACTCCACCGGGATCTCGGGGGTGCAGGACGCCGCTACCTATAACCGGATGCTTACCGAATACCAGTCGCTGATGTTCGACGTCATCGTAGACCACGTCCTGCGATATCGCTACACCCCGCGCGAAAGCATGTCCGGCCGCGGCGTAGACATCCGGACGGGCGAAAACTACGAATGGGATATCGAGGGCGACGAAGTCCGGGTATTTTTCTACTGCGAAAATACGGACTACGACGTCCGCTCGGCGTTGCAACTCGCCCTAAAGATGAAACTGGTCTGGCTCACGTCGGACTTCAACCACGCCGCGTTCGAGGACAAGGGCCTGGTCTTCGATGTCGGCATAGGTATACACACGGGCAAAGTAATTCGCGAAACCAAAGACTGGCGCTTACGCAGCCGCGACACCATCCCCCGTATCGACGGTTTCGCCATAAATATCGGCAAAAAAGTCGAGGGTTTCTCGCGGGCGGGACAGATCTACAAGTTGTTCTTAAGCGGGAACGTGCGTTCGATACTCGAGCAGCACAAGAACTTCGCGATCAAGTTCTCCTCCGATAGGCAACAAAAGCTGAAGGACTCGGCAATAACCATAGCTATTTTCGAAGTTGTGTCGTTCCTCGACCACGAAGTCTTCGTCTTCCTCCCGGAAGCGCTTAAAAAACGAACCATCGACCGCGTGCTGGAACTCGTCCAAACCGCGCACCTACGGCGCGACCTTTTTTGGCTATACTTGCTGGTCATGAGGTTCTGGTTGATGGACGTAACGGGTAAGGACGAATCGCGCGACGCCGCGGATCGGATAATCCGTTTGGGGTCCGCCATCATGAACTTCGCCCTGCAATTCAGTAAACCGGAACAAAACTACCTGCGCGACTACCTTTCGTCGGTCAACAACATGGTCGCGCTCGCTTACACCGCCCGCGGGCTGGAGTCCGACGAGATCTTCGCGAGGAAGATTTTCAATACCACCTTAAGTAAGATCGACCGCCAAAATATACCGGCGCGCCTGCACCTCGCGCGGTACCTGCTCGAAGCCGGCGATTTCAAAGCCGCCACCAAACACTGCGCGGACATACTGATGCTCGACCCGGGTAACCCGACCGCAAAAGCGATTCTCAACAAAGCCGCGGAGGAAGCGGCGCGACAAGGCGGCCCGTCGGGAGGGTAGTCTCGGCGATGAGTAGGTTAGTTCACGGTTTAGCAACGGTTTCGATCCTCGCCGCCCTAAGCGGCCTCGCCCTGGGCGAAAGCGGCCCCCTGCCCAAGGGCGTCATAAAACCTAAAAAGGACGGGACCGTGCCCACCGCGGTGTGGCTCGCGGAGTGCGCAACTCTCTTCGAAGAATTCGTAAAAGCGCGCCAAGATCTGGACGAGCTGGTCGAAGCGGGGGGCTTTGCCGCCGACCCCGCGGGGTTGGAAAACGCCATCAACCGGCAAACCGTACCCGCGGCCAAAGCCACGGTCGACTTCTGTACAGCCTACGTTCCCGATACGAAGTGGGGCGAGCAACTCCGGCTCGAAATTATCGACGCCACCGTAAGCTCCCTCGCCGCGGATGCCCACATCGTCGACGTATTGGAGGGAAAGGCCGAGTCGAAAGCGCCCATCGTCGACGTGCTCACCGAACAAAAAGAAATACGCAACGACCTCATAGCCGAAGTCCACCGCCGAATCTTGAACGCCCCCAAAAAGTATCGCCTTAAGCCAGAAGAATTAACGCCTTCGCGGGAATATTACTTCCAAGATTTTCGCCAACGCGGCCGTCCCTAAATGCGACACAAACCGGACGTCCGTACTCTCGCCCGGCCCTCGGCGGCCGGATTTTTGAAACCGCCTACTAACGGAAAAACCTTTATCGCGTGGGGCCGTTATGATATAAATTTCTAATAGGGCATTTTGGGTCCCCCAGCCTATAAAAACCATGCCCACCATAACCAACGTACGACCCTTCGGTTCCCTTACGGACGACGATTACCGCGCGATGGGTTTCCGCGGCGGCCTCGAAATCCACCAACAACTCCTGACCACTTCGAAGCTCTTCTGCCGTTGCCCGGCGGGCATTTATTCCTACGATTACGACGCCGAAATACTTCGCCACATGCGGCCCACTTTGTCCGAAATGGGCGAGTACGACGGCACCGCCCTCATGGAGTTTAAGACCCGTAAAAACATCATCTACCGGACCAAGCAGGAGACGTGCTGCACGTACGAGATGGACGATACGCCGCCCTTCGATATGGACGAGGAATCGATCGACATTGGCTTGAAAATCGCGCTGTTGTTGAATTGCAACATCGTCTCCGAGATGCACATCATCCGCAAACAATACTTGGACGGGTCCATCCCCACCGGGTTCCAACGGACCGCGATCGTCGGCGTCGAGGGTTATGTCCCCTTCCGGGGAAGGCGCATCGGCATAAAACAGCTCGCCGTCGAGGAGGATTCCTGCCGCGAGGTGGGCGACGAAGGGCACTACCGGATATATCTTACCGACCGCCTGGGGATGCCGCTCGTCGAGACGGTAACGCACCCGGATATGGAGACGCCGGCCGAAATCGCCGAGGTCGGGCAGCTCTTACGGCGGCTCACCCGTTCCACCGGCCTCGTCCGCACCGGCATCGGCGCCGCGCGCGAGGACGTAAACGTATCCGTCGCGGGCGGTACCCGCGCGGAGATCAAGGGCGTCCCCCGCTTAAAAGCCATACCCCGCCTCGTCCACAACGAGGCCATGCGCCAACGAGCGCTCCTCGACATTCACGCGGAACTCAAACGCCGGGGGATAACGGAGAGCTCGTTTCGCGCCGTCGTGGTAGACGTATCCGCGGCGGCAACGGGCGACAGGCAAAATCTGCCCGCCGCGGCCGCGAAAGAAGGCGGCCACGCGTACGCGGTGGCGCTCCGCGGTTTTCGCGGCATCCTCGGCGCGCGTACCCAGGAGACCAAAAGCTTCGTCGACGAAATTTCGGATCGCGTACGCGTAGTCGCGTGCCTCGATCGCCTGCCAAACGTCTTCGACGACGAAACCTCCTCGCGCCAACTCGGCGACGAGACGTGGCGCCGCCTCCGCCGTAAACTCAAGGCGCGGGACCGCGACGTCGTCGTCCTGGTTTGGGGCCCGGCCGAGGACGCGCGCCTGGGCGCCGACGAGATCGTCCTCCGCGCCCACGAGGCGACGATAGGAGTACCGTCGGAGACGCGCCAGGCCCTAGCCGACGGCACGACGGGCTTCGAACGAATCCTGCCCGGGCCGGACCGCATGTACCCCGATACGGACCGGCCGCCGATTAAAATTCCCGAAGAGCGGGTCGCGGCGTTGGCGAGCGAACTCCCCGAGCCTATATGGACCCGCGAAGGCCGCTACCGCGAGTGGGGTGTCCCGGAGGATTGCGTCGCGCCCCTCGCCGCGTCCCGCTGGGCCGAAACGTTCGAAAAAGTCGTCGAAGAACACGGCGTCGAGCCGAAGTTCGCAGCGACGACGTTAACGCACAAGATGAAAGGATGGCGCCGCCGCGGCTGGGCGGTAGACGACCTCGCCCCAAGCGACGTCGAAAGGACGTTCAGCCTTTACGGCCGGGGAAAGATTTCGCGGGAGGCCTTAACCGCGGCGCTCGAGGCGTATCTGTCCCACGGCGCGCCGCTGCGCAGCATCCTCAACGACCTGACGCACCGCGGCAAGGTAACAGCACGGCTTCCCGAAATAGCGAAGAAAGTGGAACGTAAGATCAAGGTGCGCCGGTTCCCCAACGGCCCCGCGGCGATGAAACGCTACGCCATGGGCGAGCTCATGGCCGAGTTGCGGGGGCTCGTCCCCGGCGCCGAACTCGCCGAAATCGTCACCGAGAAATTCCTGCCCAAGGCGAAAGAACGATAACCTGGAGAGGAAGGGAAGATGGAATCGCTTGCGAGGGCGGCGGCGTACGTCGTCGCGGCCGGGAAGGCCCATCATTACCTCGAGCTCAGCTTAGCCGGCGGCGCAGTACCGCGAGCGAAGGCCGACCTCGCCGCCGAAGTAACCGCGGTCCAAAATGACGACGGTTCGTTCGTAGGCACCGGCGCTAAAAGCGAACTAGGCAGCGTCCCGGTAACGGCCCGGCGCGTGGAATTGCTCGCGCGGGCGGAGGCGGCGGAAGCCGCGAAGAAAGGGGCGAGCTGGCTTGCCGCGATGCAGCGACCCGACGGCGGCTTCTCCGAGAATCCCGCGTTAGCCGCCAACCTCAAACCCGAGTGGGAATGGTTTTCCGCGCGAAATTCGGTAACGTGGATAACGGGCGACGCGATAGTGGCGCTTTCGGCGGTGGGCGGCTTCAACGAAAATACAAATCGCGCGCGCTCCCTTCTATTGCGCACGCGGAACAAGGACGGGGGCTGGCCGGGCCAAATTGCCAAAGACTACCCCGACCGAACCGATTTGTGGGCGATTCCCGCCGTGGTCTCAGGCCTACTCGCCGCGGGCGTAGCTCCCAATCACGACGTCTTCGCCGGCCTGCCGGGGGCATTCGCACGGCAGAAAGGCCGGTGGCGTAATCCCGTCGAAAACCCGCTGCCGGCCCTCCTCGCCCTCGGCCGGCGCGCGCCCGACGCCGACGTTCAAGAATGCCTTAAACTCTTAGCGGAAACACAAAACGACGACGGCGGCTGGCCTTACGTCGCCCGCGACGAATCGCACCCCGACCCCACGACGGCGCTCTTCGTCCTACTCACGAAATATCGGTTATCGCCCCCGCCTTAGAACCCCGTACCAGCCGCGTTAACTTAGATACTCCCGCTCCCAGACGTCGTCGGCGAGGGTGCGGAAGTCGTCGCCGTAAGCGGCGAGGCCCCGCGCGTATTCTTCGTCCGCGAGCGCCGCGGCGGCCGAATCGTCGATGGGCTTCGCCCCGCTAAGCTCGATAGCCTCCCTCAGGACTCGGTAGTGGTCGCGGTTCACGCACGGCGCGATCCAATCGCCGCTCCTCCCGCAGCCGTGGTCGTACCCGTATTCGTTCTGCCATCGCCGGATATCCGCGAACAAACCCGACTCGAGAACCTCGTTGAGGTCGCCGCCCCGCGCGAATATATCGCGCACGTTCCCGGCCGTGTACGGCACGAACACGCAGGGCGTGGCGTTGCCGTGCCAGTCTATATGGAGGTATCCGAACGGCCGCCCGGCGGCCATGCAACCGTTCGTAACCGGCCCGGAGTTCCAGAAATCGACCGCGAGCAACCGTTCGTCCCTTATCATCTCAACCAAGCGGCGGTACATCCTCAGCCGTTGTTCCGGCGTCACCATCAACTCCAGCGCAGGCGCCCGGCCGATCGGCATATACTGGAAAATCCAACCGTATATCGCCCCCTGCTCCCGGAAAAAGAAATCGGAGAACTCACGCCCCATAACGACTTCCGCGTTGTCGCGGATGACCGTAACCGAAATTCCGAAAGGCACGCCGGCGCCGCGCAGCTCCTCGAAGGCCGCCAAAATTTTATCGAAAACGCCCCGGCCGCGGCGGCGGTCCGTTTCGGCTGCGAACCCCTCGAGTGAAATGGCAGGCGTTATATTCCCGAGCTCCTCAAGCCGCCGCGCAACGTCGGCCCCGATTAAGGTGCCGTTGGTGAACAGAATAAAGAACTCGTCCGGGAAATCCGCGGCGAGGTCGAATATGCCCTTCCCGCCATCGTTCCATAAAAAAGGCTCGCCCCCGGAAATCACCGTGAAGAAGGAACCCCACAAGCGGCGCTTTTGCGAGAGCACCTCGGCCACGACGTCGTACTCGAGCTGCGCCACTGCGCCCGGGCGCGACGCCGCATAACAACCCTGGCAATTCAAATTACAACGTTGCGTCGGGCTTATAGTTACGAAGAACGGCGGCCACCGGCCGGTCTTCTCCTTTACGCGGCGAGGACTTTCGTTTAAAAGAACGTTCTCGACGAAAACCTTGAACAGGCGGTTTACTACGTGTTTGGAAAACGCTCCCCGCCTCAAGCCGCGGTCTACGCTATGGAGGATGGCCACCATCATATAGTATTTATCGCGTTGGATTCCCGGGGACCGGCCGATAGTATCTTCCTCCACCACCTTCTTATACAACAACTTCTCGATGAACGGGACCGCCGCGGCGCGGACCCGCCGGTTCATTACGAAAGCTCGGAAGAGGTCGCAGAACGATTCCCGCTCGTAAAATCTACGGAGTACCGACAATACGATACACCTCGCCGCTTCGCAAAACCTTCAGCCTCTCCGATATTATAAAAAAATTAACATTACAGCTCAATATTAATTTATAATTCCGCGATGGCTCGCCCGCCCCGAAATAAAAATACGGTACGGAAAAAGGCTCCAAAGGCCCCGGCACAAGATCTCCACAAAGGTTACCGCGGTGCCGCCCTCGAATGCCTAAAAAAATTCGGCGTCAAAGTCTGGAGCGATGTCCTCATCGACTCGAGCCGGGGCCGCTTCGAGGGACGGGTTCTCCCCCGCGCCGAGTCCGGCGACGACCAGCACATAGTCATCAAGATCGCCTCCGGTTATAATGTCGGCGTGGCCGTCGACGCTATAACCGATATAAAAGAGACCGGGTACGCCGTCGCCCACTACAAGATACCGGAAAAGGAATTCCCCTTCAAGGAAGGCCGGCCGTTCGTCAAACTCCTGGGAACCGGCGGCACCATCGCCTCCCGCCTCGACTACCGCACCGGCGCCGTCATTCCGGCCTTCACGCCCGGCGAGTTGTACGGCGCGGTCCCGGAACTCGCCGACATCTGTAATCTAGAAACCGAGAAGCTCTTTGGCGTCTTCTCTGAAAATATGGGGGCCCAAGAGTACGTAGTGCTCGCGAAGGCCATCGCCCGCGAGATCGAAAAGGGCGTCGACGGCATCGTCGTGGGCCACGGCACCGATACCATGCACCACACCGCCGCGGTCCTCTCGTTTATGGTCCAGAAATCGCCCGTCCCCGTCGTCCTCGTCGGGAGCCAGCGCTCCAGCGACCGCCCCTCCTCCGACGCCGCGCTCAACCTCATCCACGCCGCTAAAGCCGCGGCGGAATCGGATATAGCCGAGGTTATGGTGTGTATGTTCGGGCCCACCTCGGACCTGTACGGCCTCCTCCACCGCGGCACCCGCGTCCGCAAGATGCACTCCTCCTACCGCTCAACGTTCCGCACAATCGGCGACGTCCCGCTCGCGACCGTAAACCGCGAGCGTATCGCGCCCCTGCGCGACGATTACGCCCGGCGCCGCCCCGGCGACCGCAAATGCGTACTCAACACCGCCTTCGAGGAGCGCGTGGCGTTGATATATTATTACCCGAATATGTATCCGGACATCCTCGACGCGCTCGTCGACCTGGGCTATCGCGGCATCGTCATTGCCGGGACGGGCCTCGGCCACGTCAACAAGCCGTGCTACCCGGCACTCAAGCGCGCCCAGGAGGCCCGCGTCGCTGTGTATATGACGGTCCAAACGCTATGGGGTTACGTCCACATGGATGTCTACGAGACCGGCCGCGACATGCAACGCCTCGGCGTCATCCCCGCCCAGAACATGCTGCCGGAGGTCGCGTACGTTAAGCTTTGTTGGGCCCTCGGTCGGACCGACGACCTTGACGAGGTCAGGAGGATAATGCTCACCCCCGTCGCCGGCGAGATTACCGACCGCGAGCCCACCAACGGCTACCTAATCCTCCAAGGGGGCCTTCCAGAGGTCGAGGAGTTCATCAGCGGCCACTGGAAGTGATACCCCATTTCCTCCCGTCGAAAGCCGGCTCGGAGCCAGCCCCCCTTCACATTTAAAACATCGACAACTCACGTCCCCCGATCGGCCATAGCGGCGGCGATAAGCCCTCCGGCCGTGGCGCTTTTCCCGTAAGTACTCGGCCGACCTCAAAATCGTTGTTCTCGGCCTCGGCCCGAGGATTCGATAGCGACTACAACTCCAGCGCCCTTGGCGGCTTAATTAACAAAGCAAACCCTTGACAGCGCCGCTTGGTAAATTTAACTCGGATAATTATTGCGGTGTTAACAGGAGGCCAGGAATGAAGGCCGTAATAATCGGCGCCGGCCGCATGGCCGAGGCCGTTCTATACGACTTCGTCACCCACCGAACTTTCGACGCGATAACCGTCGCCGACGAACGCGTCGCGCGAGCCCAGAGACTTTGCGCTAAGCGTGGCGGCCGCTTAGCTCGAGCCGCGGCCATCGACGCCGTCGACGAAGCGGCCACCCGAGAACTCATCGCCGGACACGACGTATGCGTCGCCGCGACGCCGTACCGACATAATCCTACGCTCGCGCGCGCCGCCGTAGCTGCCGGCTCCCATTTCGTCGACATGGGCGGCAATACCGACGTCGTTCGCGCGGAGCTCGCGCTCGACGACGAGGCCCGGGCGGCGGGCGTAACGATAATTCCCGATATGGGCCTTGCGCCGGGGATTACGAACGTTCTTGCGGCAAGGTTGATATCATCCTTCGACGAGGTTTGGGAAGTACACATACGCATCGGCGGCCTGCCGCGCGAGCCGCAGCCGCCACTCAACTACGCCCTCCTATTTTCGGTACAAGGTTTGATTAACGAATACGCCGAGCCGTGCCTCATATTGAAAGACGGCGACGTCGCGACCGTACCGCCGCTCACCGGCGTCGAGGAGTTCGATTTCCCGCCCGTAGGGCGCGTAGAAGCGTTCCATACCTCCGGCGGCGCCTCCACCCTCCCGTATACGTACCGCGGGCGCGTGCGGGAATTGGATTACAAAACCATCAGGTACCCGGGCCACTGCGCCGCAGTGAAACTCCTCTTCGACCTCGGCCTCGCGAGCGGCGAAGCAATCTCGGCGGGCGGCGTGCGACGCAGACCCCACGAGGTGCTCGCCGAACGGCTCGCCTCCGCCCTGCCCGAGGGCAACGACGACGTCGTCCTCGTCCTTTGCCGGGCCGCAGGAAAGGCCCGCGGCGAGAATAGGGTCGCCACGTACGAGCTCGTCGACTACGCCGACGCCGCGAGCGCCTTAACGGCGATGCAACGGACGACCGGCTTCCCGGTCGCCGTCGCCGCGGCTATGTTGGCTCAAGGGGTAATAAAAAAAGCCGGCGCTTACCCGCCAGAAGTAGCGCTCGAGCCGGAGCCATTCGTCGCGGCGTTGGAGGCCAGGGGCCTTAAATTCACGAAAGCGGTTTCGTGAGCACTTCGCCTCAGCTGGCGAGTTTCGCGCCGTACGCGAGTAGGCCCCCCGCAGAGTAAATATCCTTTTGGACGCGCGAGAACGGCCGCGCCGGTACCGCTTTGCCCTTCGTTACGTTCGCCACCTTGCCCGTCTCCAGGTTCATCCTCAAAACGTCGCCCGGCGCCAGCTCGAGCTCGGCCAGTCGCGGGCATTCCATAAGCGGCCAGCCGGCATTGGTCGCGTTCCGCTTGTAGATAGCGCCGAAGGATAAGCCGACGACGCCGGCGACGCCCAGCGCGCGGAAGCAATCCACCGCATGCTGACGGCTCGAGCCCGCGCCGAAGTTCGCGCCCACCGCGAGTATGTCGCCCGGCTTCGCTTTCTTCGGGAAATCCTCCCAGCCCGCGAGGTTGCCGAAAGCGTATTGGCCCATCTCGTCAACGTCGGTAACGGCGAGGTGGGCGTTGTGATAGATTTGGTCCGTGTCTACGTCGTTCAGAAAAGTCCCTAACGCTCCTACAATGGGCCAAACCGGGCCTTCGAGTACAAAAGGCCTCGCCGCCATCAGGCTACCTCCCGCGGGTCCGTAATGCGTCCCATAATAGCCGACGCCGCGGCCGTCGCGGGCGAACATAAGTACGTTTCGCCGGCGCCCTGTTTGCCGGGGAAGTTGCGATTGGAGGTCGAGACCTGGACTTCACCTTTGCCAGTCATACCTATCTGGCCCTGAGCGCAGCCGCCGCAGCCGGCGTTGGATACTACGAACCCGGCGCTGAAGAGCTCCGCGGCCAGGCCCTCAGCCAACATCGCGCCGTATACGCGGCGCGTCGCCGGGACGGCGTACGCCACGACGCCGTCCGCCGCCGGCCGCCCAGACATCACGCGCGCCGTGGCCCGGAAATCTTCCAGGCGGCCGTTGGTACACGAGCCGAAGAAGGCCGAGCCGATCTCCCTCCCTGCGACATCGCTGGCGCTTTTCACGTTAGCCGGGGACGGCGGACACGCCACCAGCGGCTCGAGGCCGTCGACGTCGAGCTCGTACGTCGCCTCGTACGACGCGTCCTCGTCGGCGTAAACCCCTTCCACCTCGGCGCCGGCGGCGCCGCCGCACCACTCGAGTACCTCGTCGCTCGGCGGCATAAAGATTCCGACCGCGCCCATCTCCGTCGCCATTGACGCCACCGTAATCCTTTCCTCGAGAGAAAGGCGTTCGGCGGCCGGGCCGTACAATTCCACCGCCTTGCCCAGCAACCGGCTCGAGCCGAACTCGCGCAACAGCGCGAGCGCCAGGTCCTTCGCCGTCGTGGGCCATTTGAATTTACCGTTTAATACTACTTTGACCGACGGCGGAACTTCGAGCCAGGTCCAGCCTGCGCGGAAGGCAAAAGCAACATCTGCGTCGCCCATGCCCTGGCCGAGGCAGCCGATCGCGCCGACCACATTCATATGGCTGTCGGTGTTGACGACGGTCTGGCCCGGGCGGGCGAGCCCTTCCTCCATCAAGACGTGCGAGCCGATGCCGGCGTCGACGTCGAAAACTTTGACGCCCTGTCGCGCCGCGAACTCGCGGCACAGCTGCTGGTTATTGGCGTAGGGGATGTTGTTCGCGGGGACGACGCAGTCGAAGGTGAAGAACGTCTTGCCGGCTTCGGCCACCTTTTGGCCTGGGTAGTGCTTCTCGAAATTTTTCACGACGCTCGCGCCGCCGAAGTCCCGCGCCGCGCGGACGTCAAGCTCGAGCCAGACCGTCGCGCCGGCGTAGACGTCGTCCGCGGAGTGGGCCGCGATTATCTTTTCTACGATCGTGGCCACGGTTCACCGCCGGAAAGGTTCCTTTATTTCCTCTTAAGTTTCTCCGTGCCCACGTTAGTGGCCCCGGCGCCGGTCCACGTCCCGTCGAGCGAGCCGTCCGCCTTGACCTCGTAAACGACGACGCCGTAGGAACCGGAGGAGGTGTAGCCGACGCAGAAGAGGTCGTCCTTCACGATGCCGACGCCCTCGTAGCCGAGCTCGCCGTCGAAGAACCATTGGACCGCGTAGACGTCGCCCGACTTCGTTATCGCAACGTCGCAGGTGTACGAGCCCTGGCCGCCCGGGTTGGTACCACTACCCTGGTACTCGCCGACGACGTCGCCGAAGGCCGCCGCGGCGAGGGCGCACGTTGAAACCAGAAGTACCACAGTTCTCATCGCGTACCTCGCTCTATTGATCCTCCATTATAAAGGATGACCTCAACGCCACTCGACCTCGGGGGCGTCCCGGCCTATAGCGCGGCGGTATTTATATTTCGGATAACCGAGGGCCAACGAAGCGAAGACGCCGCTTTCCTCCGGCAAACCCAACGCCTCCCGGATTTCCTCGTTGCGGGCCGCGGCCGCGGTGAGCCAACCGACGAAGCACGTCCCGAGGCCCATCGCCGCCGCCATCATCACGAGCTGGGCCGCGGCGTAGTAAGCCGTCTCCCGCGGCATGACCGTCGCCACCGGCGCGTGGAGGACGAGGACCGCCGGCGCGTCGTGGAAGAGGTCGTCGCGGCCAGCGTCGTGCGCCTCGACCAGCCGCTTCATATCATCCACCAACGCGTACGCCCCCAACCTATCCTCCTTTACCGCCAACGCGCCGTAGATCGTGCGGAGGATGGGGTTCTCGAGGCGGCGGGCCGACGCCCGGTACCACTCTACGGTCGCGTCGCGTACCTTTTTGATAACCTTCTCGTTCACGAGCGCCAGCACGCGGACCGGCCGGAGGTTATGAGCGCTGGGGTACGACGAGAGCGCCCGGCAGACAAGCTCCTCCACCACCTCGCGCGGAACGGCCTTATCTTTGAATACGCGCACCGAGCGACGCGCGCGCAAGAGCGTCTCCAGCGCCGCCGCGGTAGGCACCTTGCGCGCGCCGAGGGCCTTTACCCTGCCCTCCGGGTACGCCTCGTGCTCGACGGCGTCCTCCGGGCAGAGCGCGACGCAGTGGCCGCAGCTTATGCACCGCTCCGGGTACGCCGCGACGGCGAACTCGTCCAGCTCGTAGACGTCCTGCGGGCACGCCTCGACACAGACGTTGCACGCGGTACACTTGGCCTTGTCGACCTGGATGGCCGGCGGCCCGAGCGCCGGGAGGTTCTTTGGTTTCATAATTCTAGCCTAAAGATATCATTAAAGAACGGGATTAAATTACGACGAAGCACCTGACGGGTTAAATTTCAAACCCGCGCGGCGACTGCCTCCGCCATCTCGAGCGTGGAGTTTTTGCCGCCCATATCGTACGTGCGGACCTTCCCTTCCGCGATGACGGCGGCGACGGCGTTTTCCAAAGCCGCAGCCTTATCCTCCTCGCCCAGGTACTCGAGCATCATCCTCGTTGCGAGCAGCATCGCCGTCGGGTTGACTTTGTATTGGCCCGCGTACTTGGGCGCCGAGCCGTGCGTGGGCTCGAAGACGGCGTAGTCGTCGCCGATGTTACCGGCGCAAGCGAAGCCCAGGCCGCCGACGAGCTGCGCCGCCTCGTCCGAGATGATGTCGCCGAACATGTTCTCCGCCACCAGGATGTCGTAGTCCTGCGGGTTCTTGACAAGCCACATCGCCATCGCGTCTATATTGGTCTCCCACAGCTCGACGCCCGGGTAGTCCTGGGCGACCTCGCGGGCGGTGCGGACCATAAGGCCGCCGGTCTCGCGCAGTACGTTAGGCTTCTCCACCACCGTTACGGACTTACGCCCCTTCTTTCCCGCGTACTCGAACGCGGCGCGGACTATACGCTCGCACGCGCGCTTCGTCATTATGCGCGTCGAGATGGCGAGCTCGCCAAGGGGGACGCCCGCGAACGCGGCCATCTTCTTGTGGTTGGCCATTAGGCAATCGTACACCGCCGCCGGCACGGGAGACCACTCCACGCCCGCGTAAAGGCCCTCGGTGTTCTCGCGGAAGACGACGAGGTCGACGTCGTCGCGGTAGTTGAGGGGGTTGCCGGCGTAAGCCTTGCACGGCCGCATATTTACGTAAAGGTCAAACTCTTGCCGCAGGCGGACGATGGGCGAGTAATAGACGAAACCCTTGCCCTGGAGCTCGGGCGTGAGCTCGCGTGCGGCCTCGTCCTTGGGTTTGGAGGTGATGGCGCCGAAGAGCGCGCAATCGGTCCTGCGCATAAGGTCCTTCGTGCGCTCGGGCAGCGGGTTGCCCTCCCGGCACCAGAACTCCCAACCGACGTCGCCGGGGACGTATTCGGCGTCGAGCGCGAGGCGCTCCAGGACTAAGCGCGCCCCCTCTGTAACGTCGCGGCCTATGCCGTCGCCCGGCAGCCACGCTATGCGATATTTGTTTATAGGACCTCGCTTCGCGACTTGCCTTAAATTATAATTATATATTAAACTAAAATAGGCCGGTTCTCAATAATTTTCAAATCCGGCGAGGTTATCGATATGGCCGAAGCCGCCATGATCGCCGCATTGCGTGCGTCGCCGCTCTTCAAAGATTTCGCCTCCGCCGACGTGGGCCGCGTCGCCGAACGCTGCGTCTTCCGCGAGCTCGAGAAGGGAGAGGCGCTTTTCCGCGAGGGCGACGACGCCGCGGCTTTCTACGTCATCGCGTCGGGGCAGGTTAAGGTCTTCAAAGAATCGATCGACGGCCGCGAGTTAATTATAAAAATCATGAGGGAAGGGGACCTGGTCGGCGAGGCCGCGGCGCTGGCGGGCGTCCCGTACCCCGCCACCGCGCAGGCCCTCGACGACGCCGCCGCGGTCGAGGTGCCGCGCCGCGAGTTCGTCGCGCTCGTAAAAAACGAACCGAACTTGGCGCTGAACATTGTAGCCGCCCTGTCGGTACGTCTTAACCAGATTAGCGCGGTCCTCGAGAAGCTTACCCTTAAAGACGTGCCGGCGCGGCTCGCCTCCTACCTTCTGGAACACGCGCGGGCCGACGCGGAAGGAGGCGAATACGTCGCTTTGGACGTGACCAAAACGTCGCTCGCCGCGGCGTTGGGGACCATCCCCGAGACGCTGAGCCGCGCGCTGCGTCGCTTCGCCGACGCGGGCCTAGTCGCATCCGAGGGCCAGCGGCTAATTATCTTGGACAAACCCTCGCTCCGCCTTATAGCCGGTAGCCAAGACGACTAGCCGGGGGCCCCGCCAAAAAAACTAAGAGCCTTGACGTAAGTCAAGGTTTTTTTGTCCGCAAATTATTATACTTAGCTTGAAGAAAAAAGAATAATCTAACGCTAAATAGGAGGCCCGAAATGGCTAAGGTTACGCGCAAAATCGTTAAGATCGACGAAGGACTGTGCGACGGCTGTGGCTTGTGCGTCCCGTCGTGCGCCGAAGGGGCCATTCGAATCGTCGACGGCAAGGCGCGCCTTGTAAGCGAAACTTATTGCGACGGCTTGGGCGCCTGCCTGGGGGAGTGCCCGCAAGACGCCATAACCATCGAGGAGCGCTCCGCGGAAGAGTTCGACGCCGGCGCGGTGGAAGAACACCTGAAAGAACTCGGCCGTGAAGGGGGCGTGCACCGCCACGGGCACGCCGCCGAGCGAACGCCGGCCGCAAGCCATGGCGCCGGCAGCCACACCCTCAGCTGCCCGGGCGCGCGGACTATGGATTTTAGGGCGGGGGACGACGAAGAATGCGTCGAGGCCGAGGCAACCTTCGACGGGAAGTTGAAATCGGAACTCCGCCAGTGGCCCGTTAAGCTATACCTCGCAAGCCCCAACGCCCCGTACTTCGCCGACGCCGAGTTGTTGATCGCCGCCGATTGCGCGCCTTTGGCCTACGCCGCCTTCCACCCCGACTTCCTCCGCGGCAAAGCTGTGGTCATCGGTTGTCCCAAATTCGACGACGCCGCGTTATACCGCGACAAGCTAGCGGCGATCCTACGTACGAACGACGTACGCAAAGTCACGGTTTTACATATGGAAGTGCCCTGTTGCTTCGGCTTAGTGCAGGTGGCGAAAGACGCGCTCAAGGCGTCCGGCAAGGACATACCTTTCGAGGACGTTATCGTAACCGTACGCGGTGAAGCTGCCGTTGACGCGCACGCTTAAGTCTTCTCGCTTAAGGCAAAAAGCCCGCCGTTACGGCGGGCTTAATAGTCGTTAGGGTGGGAGTTACTTAATTGAAGAGCGCCTTGACCCGCCCCAACGACGAAGGCGAAACGCTGGAGCCGGATAACTTTACCGTTGCGGCGTTGTGTACTTCGCGTCCGGTGTTGGGACCTTGCACCCAGGCGGTCAAGCCGAGGTCGGCGCGCTTCCACGAACCTTGAAGCGTAAACGTATGCTCGAAATTCTGCGTCTGGCCTTTGCTGGCGATGGTGAGGCTGGTCGTCGCTAGGTCGCGTTCCATGACGCGGACCGGCGTGGTCCCGTACGTACCACCCACTACGACTTTATCCTCCCACAGGCCGACGTAGATGGTATGGCCGGCGGGGAGGTTCTCCTCGAGCGCCACGCGAACTTTGGCGTACGCAGTACTGGACCCCAGCTTACGCTCCGGAATCGTTACCGTCAAAGGCGCGGAGATGACGCGCCGGGTATTATAATCGGCAACGTAGTTGCTGTAATTCCCGGAACCGATGCGGTTGAGGACGCCGTCTGTGAAGTGGTTGGGTACGTACGTTTGACCGTAGTAAGTGGAGAAGCGTTGGCTCACGTGGGGGGAAACGTAGAACATCCACTGGATCGGGCATAAGACCGTGCGGGGATAACTATCTATCAGCCGGCTAAAGTCGCTTTCCGCGGCCGGACACGAACCTCAACCGGTCCAACCGAAGTGCTCGACGAGCACGCCGCGCGTCGCCGCCCACGAGGACGCCGCGAGTACCGCCATCGCGATTAAGAACACTTTTTTCAACACGACCACTCCTCTCTTCGAAATCACTTTGCTTTTAGGGCGAGTTTAATCGTAACGCGAATTTAAAACTGGCTCTCTTTAATTATAATACCATACCCCACCCAAAAAAGCAACACCAGCCGCATTCGATAAAATACCTTACGTCACGGCCATTCTTTCATTCGGGGAAAGTTACCCCTCGCCCGAAAACGCCTCGACGAACTTCTCCAACGCATCCCTCTTGGCGGCGGCGTCCTCCGTCGGGTCGTAGTACGCCACGAGGACGAGCGGCCCGTTGGTCGCGACGGCGAATTCCCGCAGGATATCCATCGCCAGCAGTTCGCCGTTGCGCTCGGCGCCGTACTCCCGCGCGCGGCCGTCGTCCGCGAATGCGTACGCCTCGAGGATGACTTCGGCGCCGGTACTGCTGTAGACGGCGTGCCACACACATCCCTCCGGGAATTCGCGTATGAGGTCGTTGCGGTTCTCGATGCGGATGCCGGACGATTTAAGTAACGTCTCCGCGCGCGCCGCTTCCGGGAATATCAACCGCACGGGCCGGCCCGCCTCCGGGGCGCCGGCCGCGTCCCCAACCCTCTGGCACGCCGCCGCTACGACGGCACACACAGCGAGTGTGATCGCGTAACGCTTCATTTCGCTCCCAACTCCTTTTTGACCCACGGCACCAGGCCACCCGCCTCGAGAATGCCGACAACCTCCGCCGGTAGCCGCGCGAACTCGTAACTCGAGCCGTCCGCCGCCGTCAATTCGCCCGCCTCGAAATCGATGCTTATCTCGTCGCCGGCGTTTATACGTGCTATGGCTTCGGGCGCGGTTACGGTCGGCAGGCCGCCGTTGATGGCGTTGCGGAAGAAGATGCGCGCGAACGATGCCGCGACCACCGCGGCCACGCCCGCGTACTTCAGGCACAGCGCGGCCTGCTCGCGGCTCGAGCCGCAGCCGAAGTTTTTGCCGGCTACGACGATATCCCCTGGCCTAACGTTCTTCGCGAACGTCGGGTCCAAGTCCTCGAGAGCGTGGGAGGCGATTTCGCCCGGGTCCGTTATCGTATACGTGTAACGCCCCGGGAAGATGACGTCGGTGTTGACGTCGTCGCCGTACTTCCAAACCTTACCTCTTATCATCTCGCTTACCCCGCGACGATAGCCACGTCGCCAGCATTATGGCGGCGAGCGCGACGACGAGCAAAATAGCCAGGACCAACAAGATGATTACGATTATAAACACTAACGACTCCATACGCTCACGCCCTCACCGTCCGGGGGTCGGTAATCCTTCCGCATAAAGCCGAAGCCGCCGCGGTCGCCGGCGAGCATAAATAAATCTCGGCTTCCGTCGAGCCCATGCGGCCGCGGAAGTTGCGGTTCGCGGTCGAGAGGCAAACCTCGCCCGCGGCCAGGATTCCCTCGTGGGCGCCGAGGCACGGCCCGCAACCCGGGTTCATAATTACGCAACCCGCCTCGGCCAACGTCGCCAGCGCGCCGATCCCCAGGGCCTCGAGGTAAACCGCCCGGCTCGCCGGAAAGACGAGGACGCGCACGCCCGGTGCCACCTGCCGGTTCCGCAGGATATTCGCCCCCACCACTAAATCGTCGACGCGGCCGTTGGTGCAGGTCCCGACGACGACCTGGTCCACGCGCGTACCCACCAACTCCGTTACGTGGACGACGTTGTCTACGCGGTGGGGGGCCGCTACTTGGGGCTCGAGGCCGGCGACGTCGTACGAGAGCGTTCGCTCGTACGCGGCGCCGTCGTCCGGGAAGACCTCGTCGTACTCACGACGCGCGCGGCCGTCGAGGAAGGCCCGCGTCTTTTCGTCCGGGGCGGCGTACGCGTTCTTGGCGCCTATCTCCGCGGCCATATTGCAGAGCGTCATCCGCCCCGACAGCGACGCCGCCGCCACCGTCGGCCCGGCGAACTCCACCGACTTGTACAGCGCGCCGTCGGCGCCCTGGTCGCCTATTATGTATAAAATCAAATCTTTAGGGTAAACGTCCGCGCCGAACTGGCCCGCTACCTCAATCCTTAGCGACGCCGGGCACATAAGCCATAATTTACCGGTAGCGTAGAGCGCCGCCATCTCGGTCCGACCTATGCCCGCGGCGAACGCACCGAAAGCGCCGTACGACGTCGTGTGGCTGTCGGCGCCCAGAATAAGTTCGCCCGGCAGCGCGAACCCCTGTTCTGCGAAGACCTGGTGGCACACCCCCTCGCCGACGTCGAAGAAGTTCTCGATATCGTTCTCTTCCACAAACTCACGGATCTCTAGATGGTTCTTGGCATATTTTTCCGAGGCCGCCGGGACGCAGTGGTCCAAGACGATGACGGCCTTAGCCGGGTCCACAATCCGTTTCAGGCCGAATTCCGCGAAGGTCTTCGCGATGGCCGCGGCGTTGTCGTGGGAGAGGAGACGGTCGGGCTCGAGCACGACTATTTCACCGGCGGCCACCGGCCGGCCCGTCTTACGCGAAAATATCTTTTCGGCGAACGTTTGCGCGTTGCCACTCTTCACAATTTAAACGGCTCAAAGTTGATGAAGTCGGCGTGGTGAATTATTATCGCCTCCGGCGTCGCCCGGGCGCCCTCGCCCTCGCGGGCGTGCGTCGCGACGACGTGGGTTACTTCCGGGGGAAGGCCGAACCCGTAGCAGAGCGCGGCACCAGACAACGGGTGCCGGAGCATCCGGCCCAGCTCCGACTTGACGAATTTGCCGCCCTCCTCGCGATACTCCAAGAGCTTGCCGACGTCGTGAAGAAGGCCCGCGGCGACCAGGTGGTCGCGGTTTATATTCACCCGGGAACCGTATACTGCCGCCATCGCCTCCGCCGCGGCGACGGCACACCGCGTGACGGCGCGCGTGTGCTCGACGTACGTGGCGGGCGGCGGATCTATTAAAAGCGTGGACGGGAGGCGTGCCATATCTTCCGGTTGCCAGCCGCCGCGCTCGAGCGCTGCCTTGTACACCGCGACTACTTTATCGCGTAGCGCCCCCTCCTCGATATCTGCCAACTCGGGCAACAACTCTTTAATTCTATCTTCCATATTGAACCTCGAGCTAAGTCAAATGTCTCTCGCCCGGGCCGTCGTACGCCCACGCCGACGGCTCAATGCGCCGCATGGGCCGCTCGCGCGTCTGCTCCTCGACGACGTGCGCAAGCCACCCGGGCATTCGCGCCAGAATGAAAAACGCGTTGGCAGTATGCGGCTCGAAACCCAAGTCGAAAAGGCACGCGCCGATGGCGCCGTCGACGTTCAATGGCAGCCCCTTACCCGCAAGGTTCCGAAGCGCGGTTTCGAAAGCCCGGGCCATCGGGATACCTTCGGCCGCTAGGCCCAGCTCCTCCGCCAACGCGAATAGCCGCGCCGCCCGCGGGTCGTCGTCGTGGAGGCGGTGGCCGAAACCCTCTACGCGACGCCCACCTTCGCCGTAACGTCCGATTGTCGCCGCCGCAGCCTCCTCACGCGAGACGTCTTTCTCCTTCATATGGGCCACTGCCTCGGCGAGAGCCGCCATACACCCCTCCACCGCGCCGCCGTGGAAGCGGTTGACGGCGAGGACGCCCGAGGCGAGCGCCGCGTTCACCGGCGCGCCCGTGGAGGCCGCCGTACGTGCGGCCAACGTGGACGGCGGCGTTACGCCGTGATCCACCGACGACACCAAGACCGCATCGAGGAGCTTCCCCTCGGCCTCGGACGGCAGCTCGCCGCGCAGCGTGAGCCACACGACCTCGGCGAAGCTCTTGCGGCCCATCAGCTCTCCGATGGGGTAGCCGCTGAGGCGTATTTTGTTGGGCCCAACGTCCGTTATGCTTGTGAACCACTTATCGGCCATACGCCGCTCCTACGTAATATGAAACCGGCGAATATTCACCCCCGCTCGGGCGAGTAGACGACGCGGCCTTCGCGCATCGCGTGCTTAACGAGGGTGCTCTCTTCCTTGGCGCGGTTGAACTCCGGGAGCGTGTATACCACTATCTCGAGGGGCTCGCGGCCCTTGAGCTTTTCGCGGAAATACTTCTGGCGCTCTTTGAAGGGGAGATCGCTCGCGGCGACGACGATCAGATTTAACTTCGAATTGGCTCGAGCCGTCCCCCGGGCGACGGCGCCGTGCACGACGACGAACTTAGCCCCCAACATCACGAGGCGCGGAATAAGGAAGTTGATTTCGGCCTCGAGCTCGCGCTGCCGCGTTATCTTGGGCGCCTCGGCCGTCATCCACCTCTTGCCCGGCGGTTACTTACGGGCCGTTGATTTCGTTTAAAAAGGCCTCCACCCGGGCGCGGATTTCGTCGCGGGCGCGGCGGTACGCGTCGAGGTCCAGGCCGAACGCGTCTTTTACAGGCCAGTGGAAACGTTTGGCCGCATCCGGGAAGTACGGACACAACTCCCGTACATTATCGCATAGTGTAATTACGTAGTCAAACTCTTCGCCGAGGAACTCGTCGACGGCCTTGGCGCGCTGATGCGAAATATCCACGCCGGCTTCGGCCATGACCTTCACCGTAAGGGGCGCGACGCCGACGGGGTATACGCCCGCCGAGTATGCCTCGACGAGGCCCGCGCCCAAGTGGTTCGCCCAACCCTCGGCCATCTGCGAGCGGCAGGAGTTGCCGGTGCAAACGAAGAGGACCTTTATCTTCCGTTCTCCCTCTTTCATAACATCATTTGCCGGGGCCGGGTCGGAATCGCAAAAACCACAGCCGCACGTCCGCCGCCACCGCGCGCATCATGTGACGGAAGGGCACCGCCCGAGGTTCTTTTACTAAATACATAGGAACGTGCGAAACGAGGCGAAAAGCCGTGGTTATGAGGAACGCTACCTTCATATTCAGAAGCTGCCACCCGGCGAGCGAGACGTAGCGCGGCAGCATCGCCACGAACTGACCGGAGCCGACGGTCGCGACTAGGCCGCACGCGCCGGCAACGACGGCGTACAGGGCGACATAGCTATCCCGTTTGGCTTCCGGGCTTAGGCGGATGATAAAGTTTATCGTCGCGACCATAGCCCCACCCCACATCGCGCCCGACGTGACGGCCTCCAGCCAAACCCACCAGTAAAGGTCCGGCCGCATGAAAACGTAAACGAACGAGTTCGCCGTCGCCAAGAATATCAGCCCTCGGAAGACCGGCTTGTTGCCGAAGCGGTCTAACAGACGGCCCCACAAAGCCGCGGTCGCCGCCATCGCGATTATCAAAAGCGAGTTGTAGATCTGAACCGCGGTTAGGGACATGCGTAACACTTCGAGGTAGAACGGTTGCCAAAACGGCGCGCCGAATGACGCCGCGAACCACCACCATCCGAAGAAATATATCAGGTGACGAAAGCGGCGGTCGCGGAGCGGCTCGGCCAACGAGCGGAGCGAAAAGCGTACGGCAGGGGCCGGCCGGTCGCGTTGTCGCAACAACAGGAGAGTGGATGCGAGGCCCGCGGCGCCGGCAAAGGCGAATATTATAAAGTAGGCGTACCGTTCTCCCCCCGCGCCCCACAGGCCGCCAGCGATGCCGAACAGGCGGCGAAAAAACCCCGTCAGGCCCGTTTCACGCCCCGGCACGGAGAGGTCCTTAAAAACGCTGGCCGCGAAAGCGACGACGAGCCCAAGCGCCATCATCAGTTGCGTCCGCTTACCGAGAAAGCGGCCGCGGATGCGCTCCGGGACGATGGCGCCGATCCAACTCGTCCACACGCTCATCATGGCGCCGGTTAAAACCTGCGAGGCCAGGAAACAAGCGATAAAGAGGGCGAGCGCCGCATCCGGCTCGAGCCAAAGCACTACCGCCGGGATGAGGAAAATTATGCCGCGCGCGCCCGCGCTGGCCGCGACGACAAGCCGCCGCCGCGAGCCGCCGAAAAGGGGCAGCAGCACCGGCCCCAGCGCTTGCGAAAACGCCACCACCGGCCCCGCGGCGAAGATCAGGCCGAAAGACCGGCTGCCGGCCCCCAGGCTCAACGCCAGCGCCGTGACGAACGCCGACCAGGCCCCGGCGAGGTTTAAGAACATCTGGCCGAAGAGGCCCTCGCACACAGATGCCCGCATGTCGGGACGGGGCCGTAGTTTGGCGAACGCCGGCGACGCCGGCTTACTGGTCAAACCGCCTCCTCGCTCTTCGTCGCTCATACCTCGCCCAAGTCTTTTAAAACTCCCAACGTACGTTCCGCGACCTTATCGTAATCGTCTACAACGACAGCGCCCGCCTCGCGCAAAGCCTTCACTTTGCCCTCGTACGTCCCGCGGCCGGCCTCGACGATCGCGCCGGCGTGCGAGAAACGCGTCCCCTCCCTCGCGGCCTTGCCGCCTATGAACGCCACCACCGGCTTAGTAACTACGCCTTCGGCGACAAGCTCCGCCACCTTTTCCTCCTGGCTGCTCCCTATCTCACCGAACAACACGACGGCCTTGGTATCGGCGTCCTCCTGGAATAACCGAACGACGTCCTGGTGGGGCGTGCCGACGACGGCGTCGCCGCCGACGTGGACGAGCGTGGTCGCACCGACGCCGGCCCGGCCGAGGTAGTAGGCCAGCGACGCCGTAATCCCGCCCGAGCGAGAAGATATCCCTACCGGCCCGGGTTTGAACCATTCCCGCGCCGATTCCGCGCTCCCGCCGACCATCCCCAGTACCGCCTCGCCGACCGACAACACCCCCAGCGTGTTCGGGCCGACGTATCGGGCGCCGGCCTCCCGCGCCGCGGCATCTATCGCGAGCACGTCCCATATGGGCACGCGGTCCGGGACGAGCACCGCGAGCTTTACGCCGGCGTCGAACGCCTCGAGCGCCGCCTCCTTCACCGCGGGCCCCGGCACGAAGACAACCGACGCGTAAATCTCGCCCACCGCCTCGACCGCGGCGCCCACGGTGTCGAAGACCGGGACGCCCTCGACCTCCTCGCCGCCGTGGCCGGGCGAAACGCCGGCGACGACGTTGGTGCCGTAGCCCTTCATTAGGCGCGTCCGCGCGCGCCCCTCGCGGCCGGTGATGCCGGCGACGATGACTTTATCCCCGGAATTTATCAATATCGACATATCACGCCGTCTTAGTCAAATACTCCCCCAAACCCGGGATGGGTAGCGTTATTTTGCCGCCGCCGTTGCCGCGGGCGTGGCACTCGACCTCGCACGCCAGGCATTCGGTGCAGCGCCCCCGCGCCGCCTCCTCCTCGCTGACGTTGAGGACCGGCCGGCCGCCGTCGAGCTCGAGTATCCCCGGCACGCACTCATTAACGCACACCTTGGTTTGGCAACCGTCGCACCTCGCGTAATCGTAGGAGACGGTACCGCCGGTAACGGTCTTAAAAGAATAGGAGGAATCGCGCGGCGTCTCTGGCGGCTTCTCGCGGGCAGCGTCGTAGTCGTAGCCGTCCACGAGCTCGCGCAGCCGCCGGGCGCAATATCGGGCCGAGGTGTCCTTGCCGTAGCACTCGAGCGGCGCCGGAAGGTCCTTCGTATATTCGGTCAATATTTGAATCGCCCGTTCTTCCCGGTTGCCGCCCAGGCGCTCGACGCAGGGGACATTAAGCCAAACTTCGCGGAAAGCCTTCACCAGGCCGCGCGCGGAGTGGAACTGCTCCTGACTCGCGACGCCCGAGCCCGAGCCGAAGTATCCCACCAGGCCCTTTTGAGCGAGAATTATGCGCGCCGCGCGGTAGACCTTGCTCGCCGGCGGATTGCCGGAGGTGTCGCAGAAGTTCGCGATATTGAACCCTTCCGCGAGCGCCGCGTCCATCGACATCATCGAGCCGCCGCCGCCCGCGCCGTGGAAGCCGATATAGCGGCCTTCGCGGCCAAAACCTTCCTCGAGCTGCACGAAATAGAACGTGCCGCGGTAGTCGTCCTTCTCGGCGTTATACGCGATGAGGTCGAGCTCCGTCGGCGGCCGGTCGAACTCGCGCGCGACCGCGACGGCCAGCTCCGGGTGCCGGAAGACGGCGTAGTCGTCCGCCGTTATACGGCAGTCCGCGGCCACCACCTCGCCCCCGGCCGTAATTACCAACGGGTTTATCTCCACGGCACGTGCCTCGGCGTCCCGGGCGACCCGCCAAAGTTTCGTCAACGCGTCCGCGACGCCGACCAGCTCCCGGCCTTTAAGGCCCGCGCGCCGCGCCAGCTCGCGCGCCTCGTAGCCGTACAGGCCGCGCGCCGACTCGACGTCTCTTTTGACCAACGCCTCCGGGTGCGCCGCGGCGATCTCTTCGACGCCCGAGCCGCCGACGGAAGAGAAGATGACGAGCGGTTTGCGAGCGTCGTTGTCGACGACGACCGCGACGTACATCTCGCGCGCGATGTCGAGTCTCTCCTCCACCAGGACGACGTCGCAACGTTGGCCCTTTATCGTGCGGCCGAACATCTCGCGGCCCGCGACCCGCTCCGCAGCCATGGCGTTATCGGCGAATTGGATGCCGCCGGCCGCGGCCCGCGCCGTAACGAAGACCTGGGCCTTGAGCACGACCGGGGCGCCGATTTCGTAGGCGACGGCCGCGACCTCGGCCGGGGAGTACGCCGGCCGCCCGCGCGGGACCTTTACGCCCGCCCGTCGCAATAGCGCTTTGCCCTGGTATTCGTAAAGTCGCGCCACAGCTCGTCGGGTATTTTTAAGATTGGAGCCGTTTCATTCCCACCGGGGTGGGACGTTAGGCGGGCATTATAAGATTTCAACGCTTAAGGCCGCAATAAAAATTCCGCTATGCCCCCCCGCGATAAAATCGCCCCTAAAGTAGTTTCGCAATACAACGTCGGTTTTCTTTTGACAAATATCGATATATAATGTTATATTCGCAACCGTCGGCGATGCGGCTCGATAAATTCCTGGTGGTCGCGCGGCTGGTGAAACAGCGCACGCGAGCCAAAGAGATTTGCGACGCAGGGCACGTCAAGGTCGACGGCAAAAGCGTGAAACCGGCCCACGACGTCCGCATAGGCGAAACCGTCGAAGTGACGTTACCGAATCGGCGGCTCGTCGTAAGGGTGGAAGAAGTCCCGACGGCCAAATCGGTCCCCAAGGCCCAGGCCCCCGCGCTATACGAAGTCTTGGCGGACGAACGGACGGATATATTAAAGTGACGGACGAGACGCGAAAACTGTTGGCCGAAACTACGGCGTTGAAAAAGGCCGCCGGAGAAGCCGCGGCGTCCGTCGCCGACGAAAAAGAGCTGGAGCGGTGGCGCGTAAAATTCCTCGGCCGGAAATCGGCGCTGAGCCGGCTCAGCAAAAGCCTTTCCTCGCTCCCGGAAGCGGAAAAGCCCGCGGCGGGCCGAGCGCTCAACGAGTTACGCGCTGAACTCGAGGGCCGCTACGGGCGAATACAGCGGCAGTTCGCCGAAAAAAAGGCTGAGGCCGGCAAAGGCCGCATCGATTATACGCTCCCGGGTATCACGCCGGCGATAGGTTCGCTCCACCCCATTACCAAGACCTATTACGAGATAGCCGCGTTCTTCACGGCCTTGGGCTTCTCTATAGCGGACGGCCCGGAAGTCGAAGATGAATTCCATAACTTCGGCGCGCTAAACTTCCCGCCCGACCACCCGAGCCGCGATGCTCAGGATACGTTATATATAAACGACGAGTGGCTCCTTCGCACCCACACGTCGCCCGTCCAGGTACGCGTGATGTTATCGCAGGAACCGCCCCTGCGCGTAATCGTCCCGGGCCGCTGCTACCGAGCCGACGCGGTGGACGCCTCCCACTACCCCGTATTCCACCAAGTAGAGGGCCTGCTCGTTGACGACAACGTATCCTTGGGCGACCTCAAGGGAACGCTCGCCGCCTTCGCCGAATACGTCTTCGGCCCGGGAACGAAAATGCGCTTTCGCCCGCACTTCTTCCCCTTTACCGAGCCCTCCGCGGAGGTCGACGTATCGTGCGCCGTCTGCGACGGCGTGGGGTGCCCGACCTGCGGCGGCAAAGGCTGGCTCGAAATCGCGGGCGCCGGCATGGTCCATCCGAGCGTCTTCCGCAACGTCGGCTACGACCCGGAACGTTGGGTCGGCTACGCGTTCGGCATGGGCGTCGAACGAATCGCCATGCTGAAATACGGCGTCAACGACATCCGCCTTTTCTACGAGAACGACTTCGCGTTTCTACAACAATTTTAAATCGATGAAATACAGCCTAAAATGGCTCCGCGATTATTGCCCCGCAACCGTCCCCGCCGACAGGTTGGCCGAGCAACTGACGATGGTCGGCCTCGAGGTGGAATTGCTCTCGCGCGTCGACGACGACGTAATCTTCGACGTCGACGTGGTCCCGGTGCGCAGCGACTGCTTATCCATGATAGGGCTTGCGCGCGAAATCTCTTCCCTCACGCTTGCGCCGCTCACGCTCCCGCCCGTCTACATAAAGGAAGTAAACATACCCAAGGAACTTTCCGTCGAAGTGGACCTCGTCGACCAGGATTTGTGCCCCCGTTACTCGGCGCGAATCGTAACCAACCTAGACGTGGGAACGTCGCTGCCATGGCTCGCCCAACGGCTGGAGGCGGTCGGCGTTCGCTCACTAAATAACGTCGTCGACATCACGAACTTCGTCAACTTGGAAATGGGCCAGCCGCTCCACGCGTTCGATCTGGCCAAACTCCGGGGGCGCAAACTCGTCATTCGGCGCGCCGGAGCGGGAGAAAAGCTCGTCCTCATTAACGACGAGGAACTAACGCTATCGTCGGAAGACCTCGTCATAGCCGACGCAGAGGGGCCGGTAGCGCTCGCGGGCGTCATGGGCGGCCGAGACAGCGAGGTGTCTTCTTCCACCCAAGCCGTCGTTATCGAGAGTGCCTACTTCGACCCGGCCAACGTTCGCCGGACGGCGCGGCGCTACGGCCTATCTACCGAATCCTCGTACAGGTTCGAACGGGGCACGGACCCGACCGCAACCCTGGAGGCGGCGAACCGGGCCGCGGCCCTCTTAGCCGAGCTCGCCGGGGGAACGGTGCTGGCCCCGCCTGCGGACAAGGGCCAAACCGAATGGCCGCGGCCGGCGGTTGTCCTAAGGCCCGCGCGCGCCAATATGCTTATGGGCACGAGCCTAACAGGCGAGGATATGGCCGTCCTTCTCAGGCGCCTCTACTTCGACGTCGGCCTCGACCGTATGGAAAACCTCGTCATATCCGCGCCCCCCTATCGGCGCGACGTAAATTCCGAGATTGACGTAGTCGAAGAGATCGCCCGCGCCTACGGCTACGATAACGTCGAAGCTACGCTACCCGGCGGACGCCTCCCGCCTCCCGCCCGCGCCCCGCGCGAGGAACTCGAGCGGAAAATGCGCGAGGTCCTCACGGCGGCCGGCTTCACCGAGGTATACACGCCGACCTTTACGAACCCGGAGCAACTCGCCGCCTGCGGCCTGGACCCCTGCGAAGCCGTCGCCGTCGCCAACCCGACCGTAAGCCAGTTTTCGCACCTTCGCGTGGCGCTCTGGCCCAACCTGGCCGACGTGGCGATGCGCAACGGCCGCCTCGGCGCGCCGTCGGTACTGATTTTCGAAATCGGCAACGTCTTCACGGCGGACAAAGGCGGTACCGTAGCCGAGCATCTCCACCTCGGCCTCCTCGCCGCGGGCGAAGCCGAACCCCGCCACTGGTCGCGGCGGCCCGGGGAGGCAAATTTCTTCTTCGTCAAGGGCACCCTTGAAGCGCTCGGCCGAGTCCTCGGCGCGAGTACGGAATGGGAAGGGACGAACTTCCGCGTCGGCCCGGCGACAGGTGCCTACCGCCAAGCCGCCGTCGAGCCGTTCGGCGCCGCCCACGTAACCGAACTCGACGTAAGCCCGCTACGCGCGCTCACCGCGACCGCGCGCCGCTACCGCCCTATTTCCCGCTTCCCCTCGGTCGTCCGCGACCTGGCGTTGGTCCTCGACGAGGACAAGGCCGGCGCGGACATCGTCGCGGCCATCCGCGAATCGAACGACCTCGTACGCGACGTCGCCGTCTTCGACGTCTTCGCCGGCGAGAGCATCCCCGCGCGGCGAAAAAGCCTGGGCGTTCGGATTCGCTACCAGGCCGACGACCGGACGTTGACCGACGAAGAGGTCAACGACGCCCGGGAAGAGACGATAAAAATGCTCGCGGCAAAATTCGGCGCGACTTTGCGCAGTCAACATCAAAACTAAGGAGCGAGGGCCATGGACAACCTTGCCAGCCTCGAAGAAAAAGTGATGCTCCTGGTCCAGACAATCCGCAAGCACAAGGAAGAGAAGGACCGCTTGGAGGAGGAAATCGCGCAAAAAGTAAAAGAATTGGACGCCGCCGAGCAGGAGAAGGATAAACTCGTGAGGAAAATCAACGAGTATCGACAGCTCGCGACCGAAAACGAAGCACTGCGTAAAAAACAGGAAGAGGCCCGCGCGCGCGTGGAACAAATACTCGCCAAGTTGGAAACATTCGAAAAAGAGATGGGAAGAAGCGAAAGCGGCCAAGCCGAACTTATGTCCTAGGACGATAGGTTCAGCGGCCGGGGCGCCCGCCGTAACTATCGGGGGTCGATATGGCTCAAGGCAAACAAACTACCAAAGTGACCATCTTCGGCGTCGAATATTCGATTACGAGCGACCGCAACCCCGACGAGGTCCGACGCATCGCGAAGTTCGTAGACGATAAAATGTGGGAAATATCGGAGAACAACAACCTCATCTCCACGGAGAAGGTCGCGATACTGACCGCTTTGAACATAGCCGAAGATTACTTCCGGAACCTCGAGCAAAGGAAACGCGAACAGGAACGCGTCGAGCGGAAAACGTCGAGCATCATCAAGTTGATCGACGAATCGCGTTTCTAATGCCGCGCCGGGCGTAAGGGTTAATTCATGCCGGCGCGTTATACGTTGGGTATCGACATCGGCGGGACCACCACTTCGCTCGCAGTAGTCGATGCCCAAAACCACGTCGCCCGGGAAAAACGGTTTCCCACAAATCCCGAAGCCGGCTTCGAAGGCGTTTTGCGGCGGATAATCGAAGCCGCCGCGCCGGCCTTAGAACGTTACCCGTGCGCCGCCATAGGCGTAGCCGTCGCGGCCCACGTCGACTTGCGAACGGGCATCCTAGTAACCTCTCCCAACCTGGGCTTCGAAAACGTCCCGCTGGGAGCCATATTACAGGAAGAATTTAGCGTGCCCGCGGTGGTAGAGAACGACGTCAACGCCGCGGCCTTCGGCGAATACTTGGCCACCCCCATGGCACGCGAGCCGCTATGCGCGGTATTCGTCGGGACGGGCGTGGGGGGCGGCTTGATTGTTGACGGCGACATTTTCCACGGCGCCGACGGCTTCGCCGCGGAGATAGGCCACGTACCGGTCGTCGCCCAAGCTGGCGAACGTTGTGGTTGCGGCCAGCGGGGTTGCGTCGAGGCCTACGCGGGAGGCCCGGCTATCGTCCGGCGCGCCTCGGCGCGTTGCCGCGGGAAGGCCACCTTCGACGACGTTGATGCGGTCGTGCGGGCCGCCGAAGCGGGCGACCGCGGGTCCGCCGACGTTTTGGAGGAGGCGGCCGCGTACCTGGGCGTAGCGCTCGCGGCCGCGGTGAACCTCCTGAATCCGGGCACGTTGGTCATCGGAGGAGGGGTCGCGCGCGCCTGGCCGGCGTTAAGCGAACGCGCGCTCGAGCGGATGAAGCGGTCGGCACTGCCGGCGTCGCTCGCCCACCTCGCGATACGCGGCGCTCTCCTCGGCGAACGAGCGGGCGTGATAGGCGCCGCGGCGCTGGCGCGAAAAAGCCCGGCGTCAGGACCACCGGGGAGCCGCCGGACCCCATAACGACGGCCGTGACCCGAAATGCGTAAAACTTTAATCAGAGTAACCGCGCTTACGTTAATCGCCTCCGCGGCCGGGGCCTATACTTACTTCGGTAAAAACAAAGTCCAGTATTACGAACACGAGTGGCGCGTCATCAAAGGCGACCACGTCGACTTATATTTTTACGAGGCCGAGCGCGAATTGGCCCAACGCGCCGTCGTATTGGCGGAAGAGGCGTGGGGCCGCCTCTCGCTACGCCTGGCCTATATGCCCCAAAAAAGGGTCCCCCTTATAATCTACGGTTCCCATAGCGAGTTCCAGGAAACGAACGTACTCCCGTACATTTTACCCGAGGGCGTAGCCGGCTTCACCGAGCTCCTCAAACACCGCGTCGTCATCCCTTTTGACGGTTCTTACCCGCGGTTCCGCCAAGTCATAAACCACGAGCTGACTCACTTTTTCATGTACCAAAAACTGCGGGACGTATACGCGCGCCACAACCGTTACGACTACGGGCAGCCGCCTTTCTGGTTCGTCGAAGGAATCGCCGACTACATGTCGACGGATTGGGACAGCACCTCGGACATGTTCCTCGCGGACGCACTTTACACGGGCGCGCTGGTACCGCTCTCGAAATCGCGCTCCATCGCCGGGACGTTCCTCGCATATAAAGAGGGGGAGTCGGCCCTCCACTACCTCGCCGATAACTACGGCGAAGATAAAATCATAGACTTGATCGACCGGGCGTGGCTGAGCCGCGACTACGACGACGTCCTGGACCTCGTCCTTCCCGTCCCGTTTAAAGAATTCGACGAGGAGTGGCAACGTTGGGTGCGTAAGCGCTATTGGCCCAGATACGCGACGCACGCGGAGCTTTCCGCGATAGGGGAGATGATATCCGAAGGCCGGGGCTTGAGGAGCGGCCTCGCCTGGCTCGACGAGCGCCGACTAGTTTATCTTTCGGAGGAAGAAGGCCGGGCCAGCCTGTACTTGGTGACTCTCGACGCGGACGACCGCGTCGCCGAAAAAAAGAAGCTCGTAGAAGGTGAAGAATCGGCGTCCTATTCCGTAATTCACGTATACCGGGAACGCGTCGCCACGCACGGCGGGCGTTTCGTAGCCTTCACGGCACGCGCCCGCGCGCGCGACCGCCTCCACGTTTACGACGTGGAACAAGGTAAGGTCGTAGAGAGCTACGAGTTCGAAGATTTAATAATCCTTGGGTCGCCGGCGTTCTCCCCGGACGGGGGACAAATCGTTTTTCGGGGCCTCGCGCGTAACGGCCAAGCCGACCTCTACGTCGTAGCGCGCGCGACGGGGGAAAAACGATCGCTGACCGACGACCTGGCGGACGATATATATCCTTGCTGGACGGAGGCGGGCATAGTCTTCGCCGCCGAGCCCGACGCGGCCTCCCACAAAGATTACTACAACCTCTACCGCGCCGACCCGACCACGGGCGAAATCGAAAGGCTGACCGCGGGGCCCTGGCGCGACCTCTACCCGTGCGCCGGCGAGGACGGTTCAATCTACTTCGCTTCGGACCGAGATGGTCGCTACGACGCTTACCGCCTGGAAAAAACGGGCGAATTAACGCGGTGGACAGAATCCTTGACCGGCGTAACGGAAGTAGTGCCGAGGCCGGGCGGTAAACCGGGCGAAGTGTCGCTCATCGGCCTCTCCCGCCAGAGCTTCAACATATACTTGGCAGGCCTCGAGCCGCAAATTGAGCACGCAAAGGCGGAAGAAGAACGAACCGTTGCCGCCAAGCCGCCTTCGACGCTGCCCATTAAAGCCTTCCCGGTCCGCGGCTACAAAACCGACTTCGCCCTCGATTACTTCGCGGGTGCGGTTGCCTACGGGCCCGAGTTCGGCTCCGAGACTGGCATCGTTCTCTCCTTCACCGATATCCTAAACGACCAAAACATCCTCATCCAATTCGGCAACGACGCGAATACGTTGGACGAGTTTCTGGAACGGACGAGCGTCGGCGTGGATTATTACAGCCTGCGCCGCCGCGTCGGCTACGGTTTCGGCGGCTTCCGCCACGTCCGAGACGGGTTCGACTATCGTCGCGGCACTTCGGGACGGTATTATTCCGAGACACGCGCCGGGGGCAGCGCGACCCTCACCTACCCGCTCGACCGCTTTCACCGCGTCGGCGGGAGCCTCTACCTTTACGAACTTAAGCGTACTTGGGAGGTGGGCACGCCGCCCGAGTACGGGACCAAGGTTTCGCCCTACCTCTCGGCGGCGCGCGATACTTCGCTCTGGTACCGGGATGGGCCCATCGACGGCCAACGGTTCCACCTGACCGTGGGCTTAACCGAGGACATAAGGCGCCGCCGTACCGATTACACGTACGTCCTCGGCGACCTCCGATATTACCTGCGCACGACCCGTGCGCAATGTTTCGCGCTCCGGACGGTTATGGTCGGGACGTTCGGCCCGGACGCGAGGCCCGTATACGCTGGCGGCAGCCTTTCGATGCGAGGCTATAAGTGGTTCGACTTCCGGGGCCGGCGGTTCGCGATGTTCAATGCCGAATACCGCTTCCCCATACTCGAGCCTTTTCCCCTCCGTACCGCGGTTGGAACGGCGACTATGCCGCCGTTGCGGGGCGCGTTGTTCTTCGACGCCGGCGAGGCGTGGGACCGGAAATTGGGGCGCGTGCGCGGGGGCTTCGGCCTCGGCCTACGGGCCGTCCTGTGGAGGGTTCTCACGCTGCGCACGGACCATACCGTGCTCACGGATTTCAAGTCGTTGGGGCCCTTCGTCCCCATCAGGTTCTTCGTCGGCTGGAGTTATTGACGCTTGACGGCGGAAGGCCAGTCTGTTATTATAATATTGAATTTTAACAAAGGAGTGTGAAATGAGGTTAAAGTTTTGTATCGCGTTATGCTTGGCCGCGGGCCCCGCCTTCGGCCTGGTCAACGTCAAAGCGGGTTACACCTCCACGCTGGGCAAACTGGGCGAACGGTACCACGGCGGCTTCGGCGCCATGATGGAACTCGAGGTCGGCCTCCCCGGTCCCTTGGCCGTCGTCCCCATGGGCGGCTATACGCAGCTTGGCAAGGACGACCAATTCACGAGTTTCCTCAAAAGTTACGTTAAAAAATACTTACCGCCCCACGTACCGTATCCGAAGGAGCTGGAAGAGCTCGGTAAAATCAGCTCGAGCATGTATTACTTCGGCGGCGGCCTGCGCTTTTACGCCGTTAAAAACTTAATCGTGAAGGTCCACGCGGAAGGAGGCCTCGGTTACTATTATCGCGACATGGAGGCCCAAGGCATCCCCTTCTCGGTTATCGCCAAACTGGTGCCGCAGCTCAGAGAGTTCGAGGACGCGGTCGAGCCGGCAAAGGGCGCCGGCATCCACGCCGACTTCGGCCTGGAGCTTCTGCCGGTGTTGCCCGTGGCACCGCAGGTTGGCGTGCGTTACGTCCACGCCTTCGGCATTGGCCGCACGAAAGTAGACGACTTTATGGCCAAATATATTGAGGGCTTCAAGGCGCCCGAGAGCAAGGACGTGGACCTCTTCCTGTTCTACGCGGGCGTGGGAATCTTTTAAAAGGAATTTATAAAAATACCCGGCCACGGCGGCCGGGTTTTTTTTAGCTGCTCCGTTTATTTACGCAAAACCTTTGCCAGCGCGCGGAGGAAGGCGTCGTTCTCTTCGGCCTTACCGACCGAGACGCGCAGCGCGTTCGGCAAGCCCCAGCCGGCCATAGGGCGGACGACGACGCCCAACTTCATCAAGGCCTCGAAGACGGGCCGGGCCTCTCGTTCTAAATCTACGAGGACGAAGTTGGCCTCGGAGGGTACGTACTTCACGCCGAGTTTATCGAGTCCGCGGTAGAACTGCTCGCGGCCTGCCGCGACCATCTCGCGGCTGCGGGCGAGGTGTTCGTCGTCGGCCAGCGCTGCAACGCCGGCGACTTGCGCGAGGCGATTGGCGTTGAAGGGTTGGCGGATGCGGTGCATCGCGGCCACAAGCTCGGCGTCCGCGGCGCCCCAGCCCAACCGCAGGCCCGCGAGGCCGTAGTTCTTCGAGAAGCTCCGCATCGCCATTACCGGCCGCCCCGCTTTGACGTAGTCGAGGCCGCCGGGGTAATCCTTGGCTGTCACGAAGTCGTAGTACGCCTCGTCCAGAACGACGAGGACCGTGTCCGGCATGCGCTCGAGGAAGGCGTCAACCTCGGCTCGAGTCACGATAGTGCCGGTGGGGTTATTCGGATTGGCGATCAATACGACCTTGGTGCGCTCGTCCACGGCGTCGGCCATCGCCGGCAAGTCGAATTTATAATTTCGAAGGGGTGTCGCGCGGAACTCGGCATCCATCATCATGGCCGCGATCTTATACATTATGAAAGACGGGTGCGCGGAAACGACGTTGTCGCCCGGGCCGGCGAAGGTCTTGACGACGAGCTCGACGAGGTCGTTGGCGCCGTTCCCCAATATTATTTGGTCGAAGGCGAGGGCGAACTTCTGGGCGAGGGCATTTACGAGGTAGTAACCGGAAGCTTCGGGGTAGCGATAGACTTCGCCGAGAGCTTCGCGCATCGCCTCGAGGGCCTTGGGGGAAGGGCCAAGGCTATTTTCGTTGGAAGCGAGCTTAATGACGTTCTTGAGGCCAAGTTCGCGCTGCACCTCGGCTACGGGTTTACCGGGTTGATAAGGATGAACCCGGTTGATTATATCGCGCGGTTTGACGTTCACCGTTGTTTCCTCCTGGCGGTCGACCAAGAGCGGATTATCGGTCGCTTACGAACTCTTCGGCCTCGGCGATTCCCGGCTCGAGCTCCAAAGCGCGGCCCGCCGCGGCCGAGGCCGCGCCGCGTTCGCCCAAGTTATAATAAGCTTTTGCGCGGAGGACGAGCGCTTTTGCCATGCGGGCCGGGTCCTCAACCGCCTCGAGCTCCGCGAGCGCCTCGCGGTAACGGCCGGTTTCGATAAGGGCGTCGGCCAGTAGGATGTGGTAATTGGCTACGCCCGGGGCCGCGTCCCGCGCCTGCTCGAAATAGCCTATGGCGGCCGAAGCCTCGCCGTGTTTCCGGTAATAGTAACCCAATGCCGCGTTCGCCTCGGGCGACGCTGGCTCGAGGGCCACGGCCTCGCGCAACAACGCGAAGCCTTTGTCCGTCTCTCCCGCAGCGAGCGCAATCTCTCCGAGTCTCACGCGCAGCGTGGCGTTGGCCGGGTCTTTCCGCAGCGCCGCTTCCAAGACGCGCCGCCGGCTTCGGACGTCCCGCCTCTGTTTGAAATAATCGTCGTAGCCGAGCGTTACGGGCGAGCCTAAACCTTCGCGGGCAATTCCTTCTTCATAAACCCTTTCAGCCCCGGCGTACCGCCCAAGTTCCCGGTAACAACCGGCCAACGCCAGCCGGGCCCACGTCGAATCCGCGTCGACAGCGACCGCCCGTACCAACAAAGGTAGAGCTTCCTCAGGCCGTCCGAGACGGCACAACGCCTCGCCCCACGCGACGTACGGTTCGAGATCGAAGGGGTTTAGCTTGCGCGCCAACCCGTAATACTCCGCGGCGCCTTCGACGTCGCCGGCCGCGAGCAACACGGCGCCGTAGCGCGACGCCCATAACGACCCCCGCGGAATACGCTCCCGCGCCCTCCCCAGAGCGGCCAAGCCGCCCCCCAAATCGCCCCCTTCGGCGTAAATCCGCGCCGCCGTTAAATACGTGACTAAGTCACCGGGGTATTCTCTCTCCACGGCTTCGAGTAACTTAAGACCCTCGACTCGGTCGCCGTGGCGCGCCGTAATTTCCGCCCGCGCACGCCACAACGGCAACTCGTGCGCCACGCGGCTGTTCGCCAAAAGTCCAATCGCTTTCCCGGGCAAAAACCGCCCCTCGTAATAATCCGCCAGCACTAACGTAAGGCCTACGTCGTCGGGGTAACGCTCCACGCCCTCGCGAAGGATGACGAGCGCCTTTTTATACTCGCCGTAAAATTCCTCGGCGCGCGCGTCCGCGACGTACGCGGCGGGCGACGCCTCCCGGACGTAGGGCAACCCGGGCCGCTCCGTGTCGCCCCCGACCAGCGTCGCGAGTGCGCGGCATTTCAGGATGCCCCTTACCGCGCGCAGGAGACGTTCGTCGCGGACATCCACCTCGCCGGCGAGTAGCAACTGCAACGCGCGTTTATAATAACGGCGTGCTTGCCGTTCGTCGCCGCCCCCGAGCAAGGTGTCGCCGAGCGCGAGGTCCCACTCTGGCTGCTCGTCGGCCGAGTAATAATATTTTAGCCGATCTATTTTGGCTTCACGCGGCTCGCCCGCGCCGGCCACGCTCCGCCGCAGCTCCTCCGCCCTCTCCTTGAATTCCGCGGTTATATCGGGCAACGCCAACAACTCCCCGAGCCGGTTCGCCAACAGCGCCATCCCCAAAAGCGACTGTATCTCCCACCGGTGCCGTTCGAGGTCGAGGTGGCGGGAGGCGAAGAGTGCGAGGCCGACGTCGGCGTCGTCGGCGCCGATAACGGGCACCGCTCCCAACTCAGCGAAGATCGCGTTACCCCGCAACCGCGTCTCCGCATAACCCTCGCCGAGCCGGTAAGCCGCAGCGCCCGCGATCCTACCGTCCGCCCCGTTCAAACTGAATGTCTTTCGGAACTCGGCGGCGTAAATGTCCTCGAGGCAAAGGTCCCGCTCGAGCGACGGCGGGACGTTGCCGACTACCCGCGATAGCGACCGCGACTCGTAACCCCGAACCGCCAAGAGCGAGAACGCGACTTTTTCCGCCAGTCCCCCTCCGCCGGCGTCGTCAATATAACGTAAATAAGTATTACGCGAACCTTCGGGCCCGCACACCACAAACGCCGCGCGCCGGCATAACCAGGGGTCGATCAAAACGCCCTCCGTAAGCAGCCGTCGCGCCGACGACGTATCGCTCCGCGACGCCAAAAAAAGCGCGTACGACGTTTGGTGGTTTCCGCCGATCAGACCGGCGGGGTCCGCTTCCACGGCTCGAGCCAGATAATGGCCCGCACGCTCGTTTGCGCCGAAGACCCACGAAAGCAAACCCAGTTTCTCCAGGTACGCCGCGTTGCCGCGGGCGCGCCTTGCCGCGGCACGATATGAGGCCAAAGCGCGCTCGAGGTCGCCGCGCGCGTCGCCGAGGTGGTACGCGGCAAGGCGCTCGTGCGGCTCCGGGTCCCACGGCGCCCAGAACGCCGCGCGCGTAAAGCATCGGCTCGAGCTTCCGAAATCCCCCGCCTTGCGTAACCTTTCCCCTCGGGCTATGTCCTGGCGCGAGGAAACGTGTAAAAGCCCTAACGCCGCTGCGACCGCTACCATAACTACGAAAACCGCCGTAAGCCATTTAGGCGACGTGGCCGCCAAACCGCGGCGCCGCAAGCCCCCTTCGTACATGGCAAAGCCGACGAAGACTACGATCGGTATGGGGGAAAGAAGTGCGAGGCCGAGTGCAACAGTTAATATCGCCCCGGCCCCCGCCAAGCTCGCGTTTATCATCCCGAAGAATACCCGGTCGCTTTCGACCTTCACGAGGTTAGCGCCAGCCCAAGCCGCGGTTTGGATCACGATGAAAAACGCGACCACGCCCAAAAGCCCCATCATCCCGAACACCTCGGCGAAAATGCTGTGGCTATGGCCGGCGAGGAACTCGGGGAAGGCCACCAACTCATCAGGCGATAATGCGCCCGCCTGGGCGACCCAAGCCAGATTGGAGCCGAGGCCGACGCCCGTCAAAAGATGGTCGCGCAAAGCCTCGAAAGCAACTTTAAACGTAACGAGGTGAGTGGTATAGGCCAACGGATTCAAAAAACGGGCGGCCCCACCGGGAATAACCAACACCACCAAAAGGACCAGAACTACGAACAATAAGACCGCGCCCGAGGCGAGTAATTTTAAATTCATCCGGCGCTCGGCCCCCCGAAACGCGACCACAAACCACAAAACTACGAGAAGCCCCAAAATCCCCGACTTCGAGAGCGTCAAGGCCGGCACGGCTACCGAGAACGCGATCTGGGTCCACAGAAGCCACCGTGGCGCCGCAGGCTTCGGCGATTTCACGCTTATCAGCAATAACGGCAACGCCGCGACGAAGTAAGTACTTATGGCGTTCCGCGACACGCCCATCGTCCAGAACAAATCTTCCCGCGGCACGGTGGGCGGTATCCACCGCCATACCGTGGCGAACTTGGCCGCGAGCGCGACCTCGAACGCGACCTCGCTCAGCAGCAAAGCCCAAACGACGGCCGCGGGTAGGGCCAATACGTCTGCGGCCTCTATCTCGCGCGCGAAGATAATAAAGATAAGAAAACCGTTCGCGAGGAAAAATACGGTCCGGAAACTGCCGCCCCAATCTTGGGACCAGAACGAACTGACGAGAGCCGCGAGAATAAAGATAATCAGCGCCGCGCCTACGTACGATAGGCGCGGTTTACCCCCGGCCAAGGATTCGGTCTGAAAAAAGAAGACCGCGGCGCAAAACCCGAAAAATATGCCGTAGCCGCCCGCGGCGAGGTTAAATAGTTGGCCGTTAACCGCGGCAAGTACCAACAGCGCGAAAAAACCCCACGGCATAAGGCACCGGCCGCTAAGCCAATTAAACGCGCCCACGACCACGATCAAAAGGAAGATCACGAAGTAGAACGAAGGCCAGTTGGGGAGCGCTACGAAAGTGTTGGCGACGGGGAGAGCGTCCATCGCCCGGGCGGCGATAGAGGCCGCGGCGACCAAACCTGAGACAAAAAAAGCCGCCTCGCGCGGCCTTAAAATCCCCGGTGGTATTAAGCCCTTAGCCGACCGCCAATTTTGTATGGCGACGACGGCTAGTACCGCGGCGAATACGACCGCGGCCCAACCGTAAAGGCCGAGAACGCGGCTCGACCCGGCGGCCGTAAAGTCCAATACGAAAACGCATAACGAGAAAATTAAAGCGAATAATATCGCGAGCGGCCGCCTGAACACGCCCCTCCTCGACTCCGCCTTTCGGACCGCACGCCGGCGAAATACTTAAGGCCGGGCCCGGGCTCTTTGTAATCGGTAGTTGACCGCGGCGAGCGTAACGCCGAGGACCAGCGACACGATAAGGACTATCAGGACGATACTTATGGGCCCCGGCCCCTCGGGTTTGGTCGGCTTCAACGGAGGCACGACAACCGTGGTCGGCTGAGAAAAGATAGCGCTTCGCGTCTTAACGTACGTATCTATATAGACTTGTTGGAAGAGGGCCAAGCTGGAAATGGCGTACGGGTTCTCTTCGTAGGGTATCGACCGCGAGAAAAGAGAATACACTTGGGCGCCACCTTTATATTCGGTCTCACTGTCGGGTGGGTATACGGCCAGGCCCGGCGCCAAGGCCGAGGGCTCGAGCGCCCCCGGCTGCGCGGTGATGCCGGCCATAACTCGCTCGAGGTCGCCGAGATAACTCTCGAACATCTTGTGGGTTTCCTCGTAAACGCTCTGGTCGGCCTCCTCCAAAAGGTCGGCCAAGTTGTCGGCGAGCGCAAAACAGTCGTCCGGCGACTCGGCCTCGACCGTAATCTTCAATTCCCGCGTAAGGCCTTTGGTCGGCGTCATTATAAGCTCCGCCTCGATCATATCTTCGAGCTCGAAAACGTCGTATTTTCTATTGAGGCGGCCTGAGAGTTTATCTAAAAACCAATGCGACTTACAACTTTCTTCGGTTATCATCGGGCTATGAATCCAGTGGTCGCCCACTATCCCCACCGAGACGACGAAGTCGGTCTTAAACTCCCTGGGCTTGAGGAACCCGTAGATCAAACCCAACGCCAGCCCCAGAAGCAGCGTCGCCGCCACGACCCAAGCTTGGCTCCTCAGGATTCGCCAGAAATCCGAAAACATTAAGTTTCGTTCGTCGGGCAAACGATTAACCTCAATAGGCGGCTCGCCGGGCCGCTCCGGGCCAGCGCGCTCAGGCGTCGTTTCTACCGGCGCCGGTATCGGCTCTACCGGCGTCGGCGTCGGTTCTACCGGGGGTTCCTTTTTTTTTTCGTCATCGACGGGAACCCGCGCGACCTTTTCCTCACGCGGGAGCCGGTCGAAGAAAAACGCGATTATTACACCCAACAACAACGAAATCGCGAAGGCCAACAGGATTAGCCGCCGGCGGTGCGGGCCCGAAGGCTCAACCGGGAGTACCGGTTCTACGGTTATACGCGTCGGGTGAGTGTAAATTTCCATTAGTAGTTTCTGACGCAGTTCCAGATCCACTTCCTCGAGATGGAGGATGTAACTTTCTTTTTCTTCGACGTAACTGGCCAAATACGATAATTCCACCTGGTCAACCCGGCCCGTGCCCGCCAACCGCGATATTTCGGCGTAGCCTTCGTTGATCTGGGTGCGTATCTTATTTATATTCTCCTTGAGTTCTTCGAGGTAATTATAATTTATCTCCCAAGATGACTTAAAAACCTCGTCGTGCTCCGCAGTGGCCTTCTCCAGAATCCCTTTAGCGAGATTGGTACTTTTCTCGGGGCTGTCGGAGCGCACCGTTACCTTGACCCCTCGCGTCGTGGGGCGGTCCCTGCTCTCGGCGAAAATCGATTCTACCTCCACCATGTTCTCAAGCTCGGTAGGTTTTTCCTTCATTCCCAATTTACGACCCACCGCTCCCAAGAAATATTTACTACTCATCCGGTCCACGACCGTGGGAGGTGCCTCGAGAGGGTACTCCATCACGCGGCCTATCTCAAGGGTCCCGTCGACTTCGTAGGTATCCCTCAACGTAAGCGCGAAAATCACCGCGGCCGCGGTGACGACGAGCGGGACCCCTATTACGACCTTGTATTGCCGCCGTAAGGTAAGTATGATGTCCGAGACCGTAAAATCCTGCTTGCCGTTAGCCATTTTTATTCCCGCGCCCGAGGGCACTCGGCGCTATCGGGCCAAAACGCCGTTATTTTTAGGACGAAACTACCATAGTAGTACATCGGTGTCAATAATATTTTAATAAAAAGGCCGCCCCCGGGCGGCCTTATCTTCCTCAGCTTAAACCTTTTCTACGCACCCGCGGAGAAGAACACGAACGGGTACACGACGGTAACGTCGCCCGCGTCTATGCGCGGGAAACGCCACGTCATTATACGGGTGCACACCTCTTGCTCCATCGCCGGGTTCGCCATAGTAGACGAGACTTTGGAACAAGCCGTCACCGCGCCGGAAGCCGCGATCGTAAACCGGACGACGATCTTACCTTCCATAGTCGGGTTGGTCTTGAGGTACTTCTTATATATGTACTCTATGCCCGATTTGCGCTGATTTACGATATTCGCTATGACCGCGCTTGAGCGTAGGCTGTTGGTAGCCGCGACTCCGGTGATACCGGGCGTCCTGACGTTAACGCGGGCTTTCCTCATCCGGGTCGTGCCCACCTTTTTCGTCAGGCCGGCCAACCCGGCGAGGCCGGAACCGCCACCGAGGCCGCCCCCGAGACCGCCCGGGCCGAAGCCGGGGCCCTTCCCCCGACCGACCGTTCCCACGCCGCCCGTACTAAGGCCGGCTATGTTGGCGGCAACCACGTCCAAGTCGCCGCCCGCGCCCATCAGGTCGGCAACAGTGCCGTCGGCGCCCATAGCCGTAATAAGGCCTACGACGCCGACCGAGGCGTAATCCTCGCCTCCCTGGCCGCCGCCCTCGCCGGGGCCGCCCGGACCGCCGCCGGTGCCGGTCCCGGTCCCGACGACGGCCGATATTACCTCTTCCGGTTCCGCGAGCGGCTCCAAGGGAATTTCGACCGTCTTGTCCACGACCAGTTTGGCGACACGGCTCAATACCTCCGCCGGGCGCACCTCTTCCGGTTCGGGGACCTCCACGAAGTTCACCGCGACGACGATCAAGATGTTGACGAGGAACATCGTCGCGAGCGTCTTCAAGTAATTACGGTCGTCGATACGAGCTAAATCGCGGCGAGCTTCTTTACGCCACGCGGGTATCGCGACGCTTTCGCGGCCCTCGGCCCCTCTACCAACTCCTTCCAACTCCTCGAGCTCTTTCTCCAGGCGGGCTTCTTCGACCTGTTCCCGGATCTGCTTCAGGAAGTATGGGCTTAAAAACGAAACCTCGCCTGCCCGGGCCCAGCGCCTTTCGCCCTCCAGCCAGACGAAATCCATGGCGTTGAACCGCCGCTCGTTTATAAGGCGGACGACTTCGTTCAAATCCATCGGGCCGACGGTGTCCGAGCCGATACGAACGTGATAGCTAGCCTCGTTCTCCCCCAGGACCGGCGCTAAGAATTCCAATTCCTTCGCCCGGACCCAGGTACCTTTCTCGGGCGCCCATACGTAATCCTCGGCCCCTAACCTGCCGTCCCGTATCCACCGGGAAACTTCCTCCGGCACAAGCGGCCCGTAATTCTTGCCGTCGACGTGTATATAAAGGTTTCCGGCCATTTCTCCAAGTGGCCCACCCCATCGCAGGGCTACTTGTGTGCCACCTCGCTTTTGCCTTATCTCGGGCCGCCGGGCGGCGGCTTAAACGCGCGTCGCGCCACCGCCGCCCGGCGCTTAATTTACACCTCCGAGGCCACGAAGACGAACGGGTAAACGACCGTCACGCTTCCCGACTTAACCTCCGGGAACTTCCAGCCCCGGACCCTGACCAAAATCGCGCCCGACAGTACCGGGGAACTCAACGTGTCTTGGATGATGCTCACGCTACCTACCGAGCCGCTTGCCAAGATCGTGAAACGTATCGTTATCTTGCCGCTCCCGAGGTTGGGGTTCTTCTTCAAGGCGGAATTATAGGCGTTCTGGATACCGGTCAGGTGCCGGCGGATCACGCTCGCGATGACCTGGGGAGACCGTTGCGCGTCGGCCGTGCCCGGGCCGGCGAGCGAAGATATCGCCCCCGAGACCGACACCGTTTTCTTCCTCAGCTTACCGCCGTACGGGCCGCGGCCGCCGTAGCCGCCTCCTAAGCCGGAGAGCAGGTCGACGCCGCCGCCCAGTCCCGTGCCGTCCCCGCTACCGGGGCCCAACGCGCCGCCTACGCCGCCGCCGCCGTACGTGCCGCGGAGGCCACCCAAGCGAGCCGCGATGCCGTCCAGGTCGCCGCTGGATCCGCCCGCGCCCAAGAGGTCGGCGAGGTACTTACCCGACCCGGTACCGCCCAGCGTCGTGATAGCCGCGACGACGCCGGTCGCGGGAATGCCGGCGCCGATGTTGCCGGCGCCGCGCCCGCCGCCGCCCGGGCCGACGCCGACGCCTTCGCCCTCACCTTCTTCGAGGGTGCTGACGCCCACAGCCTCCGGAACCTCGAGCTTCGTTACGCGGGAGACAAGGTCCTCTACGCGGAACTCCCTTTCCTCTATGCGGGCATATTGGGAGCCGACCATAAAAGCTACGAATACGGCCCCGACTACGGCCAAGACGCGGTAATACCGTATGTTGTCCGGGTCGATCCAAACGCCTACGGCCGCGTAACCCGGGCCCCGCTTCGGTATGGTTATTTCCTTCACGGGAAGCGGCGGCCTATATGCGAACTCGAACGTCAGGCCGTCGGCTTGGACGAAGCCGGAGCGGCCCCGTTGTATCGGAACGACGTAACGGCCGCCCTCGCGTTTCAAAAGGCCCAGCGTTTTGAGATGCGCAAAAGAGAGCATCTCGCCGTCGCCGCCGATCTCGCCGCGGTAATTTTCGGCCAACAAAATCTCCGCCTCGCCGTTCTTGGCGGTGCGGAATAACACCGCGGACTTTTTATCACCGGCCGTAATAACATGGTCGGTGCGGGCCCCACCTATTGTCAGCCTATCCTCGAGGTCAAGCTCCTTCAGGACCTTGCCGTCGCGGATAACGCGGAGCCCCAACACTTCCTTGCGGGATTTGGTTATCGCCATTTCTCGTGCTCACCTCCTTTCGTCCGGGAATCTGCTCAGCGGTTCTTGAGAACCGCCAACGAAATCTCGCCGTACTCGGCTCGCCCGACGGTATACATCACGCGCTTGAGCAACTCGAAGGTAATGAACTTGTCGCCTTGAATAATAACCTCACCGCGGAACTCCTTGCTCTCGTCCAATCTCGCTATGTGACGTTTCAACTCGGCTAGCCGCACCATCTCCTGGTAGAGGTTGTCGACAACGAGGTCGGGGTCCTTCAAGGCCTCGTCCGTATCGGCGACCTTCTTGCCCTCGACGACGATGGACTTGTTCGTTACAGCGACGATAACGGACTGGGTGGGTTTGTTCTCCACGCGTGCTTCGGGCAACGTCAGGTCCGGCGCGATCGACATAATGTCGCCCTCGGCCGAGAAGTTCTGGAAGAGGAATATACACAAGATAATAAACGTGTCGATCAGCGAGATCAACATAAGGCGGACTTCCCTCTTGCGCCCTTCCTCGGCCCGCTCCTTCATCCTCACGTTCAGCCGGCCGAGCGTTCCTTTCTCTTGGATCTTTGACGCCTGCTTGGCAGCCATATCTCACCACCTTTCCTCATAGGCGGAACTTACTGCGTTATCTGGCCCGAGAGCGCGATGTCCGGGAAGCCTTGTACAACGCAGACGTCCATCGCTTGAATTATGTTGTCGTAAATTATTTCCGGCTCGGAGATGATTATGATGGACTCCTGACGGGGGTACCTGTCCTTAACTTTCTTGAGCTCATCTTCGAGCGCCACCCAGTCGAATTCCAAGTCGAGTTTGCCTGGCTTTTTGGTCTTAGGAATTAAAGGCCAAATCGCACCCGCGCCGCCGATGCGCAACCCCTCGTCCGTAATAATCAGCGAAAGGTTGATCTCGCCGCCCTGAGGCGTCAACACGCCCGCCGCGCTGACCCCCGTGGCCGTCGGGAGCGATATCTCGATAACCGCGGTTTGGAGGAGCGACGCCGACATCAACAGAAAGGAACAGCAAACGACTAACATGTCGATGAACGGCACAAGCTCCGGGTCCTCCCAAACCTCGCGGCGCTTTATTCGTTTCTTTGGGGCAAAAGCCAAAGGCCATCACCTCCTTACGGTGCGGCCGGCCAAGGCTACACCTTACCTTCGTATTCCGCCAGGGCGTTGATAATGGGCACCATGCTGGCGTCAATGTCGTTGTTGATGCGGGTCACGCGACCCTGGAGCACACCGTACACGATAAGGGAAGGTATAGCGACGATAAGGCCGAAGGCGGTGCAGTTCATCGCCTCGGAAATGCCCTCGGAAAGCATCGTGGCCTTCTCCGCCGCGGAGGCGCCGCCCAACGCGGCGAAGGTCTTGATCAGGCCGGTAATCGTCCCCAATAGGCCCAGAAGAACGGCGACGTTCCCGAGCATGGCCAGGTACGGCGTTCGCTTATCGAGGCGGGGCAACTCCGAAAGGCTGGCCTCGTCCACCGCATCCTGGATGTCGCGCATACTGCCGCCGGCGGCGGATAAAGCGGCGCGCGTGATACGGTACAGCGCCGCGTCGGAGCGGTTGGCCAGCGCTTTGGCCTGCTCGATCCTCCCCTGTTTAATCATGTTAAGAACTTCCCGCGTGAACCGGTCCGCGTTTACGTTCGACTTTATGAACACAAACCAGACGCGCTCGATGATGATCGAGATCGCGAATATACCCGTCAACAGGATAGGGTGCATACCCCAACCGCCCGCGCGGTAGTGTTCCGCTAAAAAATTGAAAGCTTCCATACCTCACGTGCTCCTTTCGTCAAGCTTACCCAGAAAATGTCGCTGCGCCTCGAGCCTTAGACCTCGCGCGGCCTGCTACGACTACTTCGCGGCCCGCGCCCGGCCCCGGTCAATTAGAACTAAGACAACCGCCGTCGCGGCCGCGGCGCCCGCGCTTATGCCGTAAACTTTTACCTGGGCCCACTCTTCGTTATAAGCTTGATAGCCGGCCACAGCGCCGGCCGTAGACGCCGTGGCCACCGCCATCCAAAGTAACGGGTTCTTTACGTAGTCGAACCTCGTCTCCTTAAACGCCTTCTCGAACTCTTCCTTGTCAATCGGCCTCAGGATGTCGTCCCAGAAGTCCCGCGCGAAACGTACGCTCTTAAACTCGGGCTGCTGACGTTTTATAAACAACGCTACCGGCCTCTCGAGCCGTCCCTCGATGACGACTTCCCTGAAGATGTACTCCCCCGTTTCCGTACGCTTGGCCTCGACGCCCGCCTCCTCCTTGATTTCGGCGCCGCCTCCCCCCGTCGTTTCACCTTCCTGGCCGAAAGCCGGCGCCCAGCCGACCGCGAACGCCCCTATAATTATAACGTTAATGACCTTTGTGGGCAAGCTCTTAGCCATATTTTCCCACTCCTCGGGCAATTTACCGGCAAGGCCGCGCGGCCCCGCCCTTATCTCCCGGCGCGCGCCAAACCGCGGTCGATTATGACCAAAGCCGCCGCGGTACGTACTTGAAGCACTTACCCCTTTATATTATAACCCGAAAAACGCTCGTTGACAAGCTCCTTCTCGTAACTTTAGAAGCCCAGCGCGAATCCAACTTTGCTCGGGCGTACGCCTACCTCGGCCTTAGAAATCCTCGAGGAGCGGCTCCTCCTCGGGTTGCGCTTCGCCGCCGAACTCCTCCGGCGTCCCGAGCGACTCGAAGTCTATTTCGCCGCTCGCCTCGCTCTCATAACCTTCCTCCGCTCCCTCGCCGCCGGGTACGGGTAGGGCTTCGCCCTCACCGGAAGGTGGGGCCTCTTCTACGGGCATAGGCTCGCCGAACTCGGCCTCCTCGGTCGGCGCCGGCGACGGTTCGCCCTCCTCGAAAGGCGGAACCTCCTCTACGGGCGTCGGCTCGCCGTACTCGGCCTCTTCCCCCGGAACCGGCAGCGCCTCACCCTCCCCGGGCGGCGGCCACTCCTCGGCCGGCATCTCGCCCGGCTCGGGCTGAATGCCGCCGAACTCCTCGCCGGGCAAGCCGGTCTCCTCGAAGGCCGGTTCGGGCGAGGGGAAACCGCCCTCCGGTACGAGCGCGAAGCGGAGGCCGAACGAATCGTCGCGGGCCCGCGTTACCTCGACGCACACGACGTTATCGCCGAGGTGGAGGGCGGCGGAAACGTCGTAGGTATCCGGTTTAACCCACGGGTCCTCGGCGTACGCGTCTGTCTGGCCTACGAGCGTCCCGTTAACGTAAAGTTTGTAGGGGCCGCGGGCCTGGATAACGGCTTCGTACATGCCCGGGTCGTACGTGAAGGAGAAGCTCTTGCGGAAGTAGACGGTGTCGTCGAGCGTGCCGCCCCAGATCGTCCCCACGTCGCCCGGGACTTGGGCCATAACCTTCTCCTGGTCTTTAAGGCGCCAACTGCTCGTGCTCGCCGTCCCCCACGTCGAATCGTCGTATTTGACGTCCTGCCAGCCTTCCTCGTAGACGTTTGACACGAGCCAGCTCGTATCGCTCTTAAAGCCCTGGATGCCGATGTCCTCGTATTTGACGACCTCGTACGGCCGGATAAGTAAGAGTTGGTCGTAAGCCTTACGCGACCACGCCGAGTCAACGCCCTCGTTCTCTGCGACGGTAACGGCCTCCGTGTACTCTAAGACCGCCTTCTCTTCCAGCGGCTCCGCCTGCTCCTCGAGCCCCGAGGTATATTCGTAATAAGCCTCCTCCAGAAGCGGTTTCCGCGGGTCCTCGCCCGGTAGGGACTCCCAATACTCGGGCTGGAGTTCGTCCGGGATTTCGGCGTTACGCAGGGCGTCGCGAAAAGAGATATATACGTCGGCCATGCGACAGTGGGCGGCGACGGACCACTTGGGCCTGCCCAACTCCGCGACGTGCGTATAGCCGGCGATAAGCTCCTGAGACTGTTTGACCTTTTTCTGGAGATTAGCCTCCATCACTTTCTGCGGCATCACGAACTCGATCTTCTCGTAGTCGTCGAACTTGGCATCCGTTACCTTGAACTCGGACTCGGCGACGTACTTCTCGGTCCCGGCCATGTCGAAGCCTTGGCTGATGGAGTATTTGTAAATTTCGACGACCTCTTTGTGGTTGGCGAGGGCGTCGCCGTCACGCCCCAGCTTTTCCTCGGCGCGAGCCCGGCGGAACGTGGCCTCCAGTCGCGGCCGGGCCTCTTCCGGGTATTCCTCCGTGAAGCGCGCGAACGTATTGGCGGCGCGCGTCCAATCCCTCAGCTGTTCGTACATCAGAGCCGCGCGGAACAGCGATTCTTGACCCAGGGGGGTAGCTTTGTACTCCGGGTTTTCGGCGATCTCCATGTAAACCGCGGCCGCGCTCCCCCAATCCTCTTTGCGTTCGTAACACTCCGCGGCCTTCCCGTACGCCATCTTGACGTCTTTGGCTTGCGGGTACGTCTTCACGTATTCCTTGTAAACGCGGGCCGCGTTATCCCAGTCGCGGATCTTATAGTACGTGTCCGCGGCCTTACCGAGGCTCATTTGGCCCACCTCGGTCCCTTTATGGTCCGTAGCGTTACCTTCGTACGCCTGGGCCTCCGCCTGCTTGGCGGCAAAGGCCGAGGCCTCGATGGGCGGAAGCGGCGGATAGAGAACGATGAAGTCCTCGTATTCGGCCTCCGCGACGAGGAGTTCCGGTTCGATTGCCGGCGTCTCGATTTCCTCGATGGCGATGCCCGCACCCTTCATCTCCGCGGCCTTAAGGCCGGTCAAACCGGCAAGGCTCTTGGCACGGCCGAGCGTTTCTTTTACTTTCCGGTTGTTGGCCTCCCGTTCCGTCTTGGCGTACCAATCCTTCGCCAATGCGTATTTTTGCTCCGCGACTTCGTAGGAGCCCGCTTTTTCGTAGAATTCAGCCTCTTGGAAATACGACTTGGCGACGTTCTCGGCGGCGTTTACGTAGAGTTGGTCGTGTTCGCCCTGCTTTTTTGGGTCGGGGGCATCGGGGTAATCGCTAACCAGCTTCCCGTACGCCTCGCGTGCCCTTTCGTAATCCTCGACGTAGAAGTATATCTCCCCGACTTTGGAGAGGACGGTCGGCACTTCCTTGCTCTGGGGGTACTTGTCGACGAAGGCGTTACAAGCGCGTACGAGGTTGGCCTCATTCAGCGTCAACGGCTTCACGGGTATTTCAACGGGGCCGTAGGTCACGAGGCCGTTAGTAGCCCCCGTCGGGACCGCGGAACCCGGCTCGGGCGAAGGTTTTTCTCCCTCCTCGCCCGCCGTGTCCTTATGGAAGATTTCGTCGTAAGAAACTATCGCGTCGAAAAGGGCCTGTTCTCGCGTGAACTTCTCGTCCCATTTATCTATCTTATAACGGTCCCGGTCGACGTAGCCGAGAGCCGTCTTCTGATACTGGTCGCCCGCGTTCGCGAAATCTTCCACCGCGAAATACGATTCGGCTAAGTAAAAATTAACGTGATACGCCTTTTCGTTCGTGGGGAAAGAGGCCAGATATTGATTGTAGCGGTTAATGGCTTCGGCGTAGAACTCCTTTGCTTCGGCTTCGTCTTTAGTTTTACTCTTCCGTTCCGCCAGCATGTTCGTGTAAACGGCGACCTCGTAGAGGGCGTTTTCCCAACGTTGGAGCGCCTTATGACGCACGTCCAGGTCGTCCTGGTTCTCGTACCACGCCGACCCGGCGCCGTAGTTGTCGACGATGCGCACGCGCGTTTTATGAGCGTTGTCGTAATCCTCCTCGCGGAGATAACACTCAACCAGCGAGTCGAGGACTTCCGGCGCCTTATCGTAGTCAGGGTAATACTCGAGTACCGTCTCGTAGGCAGTCGCCGCGGCCTTCAGCTTATCCTGTTTATATAGGTAGACGTCGCCCAATTCGTGCAGAACTTCGGGCGAATAATCGCGCTCGCTTTCCCCGCGGAACTCCTCGCCGTAGTGCCCTATCGCTTTGGCGATAGCGGTTTCGTCGCTGGGGTCGCTCGACCATTCCGTCAGGGAGATGGCGGCGAACTCCATCGCCTCTTGGGTCAATACCGACTTCTTTTCCGAGGTCTCGATGAGCCCGGTGAAGGCGTCGATGGCCTTCTGGTACTCGATCGAGGAGACGCCGATATCGCCCTGGTTGTAAAAAGCCCACCCCATCTTGTACAAAGCCTTGTCGTAGAAGTCGGGGTTGGTGTCGGGGACGAGTGCGTAATATTTAACGGCCTTATCGAACTGGTAGTCGTCGAAGTAATATTCGCCGATACGGAAATAGGCTTCCGGCACGAACCTGGATTCCGGGTATAACTGCGTGAGGTTATAAAAGGTCCGCGCGGCCTCTTCCTCTTCGAACTGGGCCTTCAGGCAATAACCGAGGCCGTAGTAAGCGACGTCGGCGTAAGGGAAACCCTTATACTTGAGAACGATCTGCTGGTAGGCGCCGATGGTCTTTTCGTAGTGAGGTTGGGGCTCGGGCTCGGTGTAAACCTGCCCCGCTTCCGTGGCGCCTTCCAGGCGCGCCTGATAATCGTCGAGGGCTTTGACGTGTTCTTCTTCGGAACGCTCGAGGAAAAGTTCGCCCAACGCAATTAGAACGTCGGGGGTGTACGGGCTTATGGGATATTTGCCCAAAAACTCCTCGTACTTACGGATGGCCTCGTTCCGCTTCTGCCGCTCCTGCTTGGCGAGTTTACCCGTCTTATCCAGGCGCTCGGATTCGAGCGTGTCGAGCTCCTCCTGGCGTTCGGCGATCCTCTCCTGGAGCTCCTCGATAGCCGCGTCTTCCTTGGCGAGCGTATCCTCGCGCGTAATGACGATTTCCTTGGGCTTGCAGCCTGCCGCGGCCAAAATACAAATCGCGGCCGCCGCGAACGTGCCGCTATACTTGTTAAGCTTCATATTTACCACCCTGTTTCAAGCCCGCCGGACGGCGAAACCTTTTAACCGGCGCGCGGCCATTAGGGTATTTCCTCTCCGGGCTCCTCCTCGCTTTCGCCGCCGGGCACGGGCAGCTCCTCCGTCGCGCCCTCGCCGCCTTCACCTTCGGTCCCCTCGGCGGCGCCGCCCTCGACCTCTTCGGTCGGCTCTTCGCCCAGCGCTTCTTCAGGCGCCATCTCGACGGGGGTTTCTTCCGGCGGGACCTCCGGCTCTCCTTCCCCCGGCGCGGGCGGCGTCACGGTCGGCGGCGGTACGTACGTGGGCCGGTAAGTACCGGTCTCGCCGGGTTGGGCCGTGGCCTGCCCAGGTATGACGTTGTACTTCTGAATCTCGCGGCGGTAGATTTGCTCCGGCGTCTCGAGCTGTTCGTCCTTCTGGCCGATTATGATCTGTTCTTTACGGAGCTCGTGGATGTGGACCTCTTTCTCGAACCTCTGCTTCTCCTCCCGCACGACCTCCAACTTCTCCACCATTATTTCGTCATACGAAAGGAGCTCGCGCTCGACCTCTTGGGCCTCGCGGAAGGAGATGGTCGCGAGGCCGTAGTCGGCGCCGAGGATGACGTTGCCGCCGGTAATGGAGCGACCCGTGAACCAAAGCTCGAGGTCGTTCAGGTCCTCGGTCAGGCGGTTGACCTCTTGTTGCTCGAGCCTGATCCGCGCCTGAACGTCGGAGCGGCCCTTCTCTTTCGCAATCTTGTTGAGCTCCTGGAGGGCGGTGCTGACGCGCTTGACGTTCTCAACTTCGGCTATGATGCCCTCCAAGATTTTAGCCACCTGCGGGTCACCCGCGAACTCCGCGGCGAGCGAGAAGTTGTTGACGACGTACTCGTAGGTATCGATCGCTTTGTCGTATTTCCCCTGACCCAAATAGCAGTGAGCCAAAGTCAGCCAGGCCTCGGCGTATACCTCCGACCCTTCCATATGGTCGGTTATGCGTTTCATCAAGCTCGCCGCCCGCCGGAAATGGCCGTTGGCCTTACCCTCGTCTTCCTCCGCTTCGGCCCGTTTGACCTCGACCCATCCCAGGCCGAAGACGGCGTTATCGTAGTTCGTGGAGTCCCGGGCCGAGACGCCTTTGAATTCGTCCTCGGCTTCGTCGTAACGCCCCGCCTGGTAGTGCAGTTGCCCGAGCGTAACGTGGGCTTTGCCCGCGAGCGTACGGCCGAGCGGCGACTTGTGTTTTATGCGGAAAATGTTCTCGAGCTGGGCGATGGCCCTTTCGATGCCGCCCGCGAGGTCCTTGTCCCTCATACCCTCGCGGAGATAGCATAGCGCGAGCGAGTACTGGCCGAACCCGTAATAGTCGCTCTCGGCCGGTATGTCCTTGAAGGTCCTTTTGGCGTCATCGAAATCATTTATGCTGTAGAAGGCGAGGCCGGCGAAATAGCGGGCGCCGTCGATGTCGGGCGAGTTGGGGTAATTCTTAACGAGCTGTTCGTAATACCCTACCGCTGCGTTATAACGCTCCATCTTCAAGCTGGAAAGCTCGAGGCGGTAGAGCGAGCGAGGTACGTACTGCGTCCTGGGGAAATTTTTTAAGATGCGGTTAAACGCCGACGCGGCATCCGTATACATGCCGGCCTGGTAATATGCCTCCCCCATCATAAAGGTCGCCCGGTCGACCTTGGAGAAGGAAGGATAGAGGAGGACGACCTCCTTGAACTTTACCGCGGCGTCGTAATAATGCTCGGCTTTGAAAAGGCGGTACGCGCGGTCGTACGCGGTGGAGGCCAGCGCCTCGAACTCCTTGAACTTTTTGCCTTTGCGGAGCTCCTCCGCGTATTCGCCCGTGAACTCGTCCGCGGGCCAACTCCGAACGACGGAAGTGACAGTCGCGACGGCCAATACCGCGAAAGGTATGAATACCCTTCTAAGCATATATTCTACGAATGTCGCCGCGGCCTCCGCTACGCCGGGACCGCGCGTTCGAGCAAAAACGGTTACGGACCCATTAATTCTTCGCGGATCTCTTCCACCCGTTGCTCTAAAATCTCCCGCCTTTGGCGAGCCTGCTTGAGCCTTTCCTCGGCGCGCTTCAGGCGCGAACGTAGCGCGCGCAACCTTTCCGTCTCGGCCCTGCGATACAACGGCCCTACGTAAAACTGAACCGCAATGCCGCCCTTGGGCGTATCGTACTCGTCCTCGTACGGGAACCCGTTCGGGTGCGCCGGCGTCGGGAGGGTGTACGTGGTATGACCGCCCCACCACGCCTCCTCCAACTCCGAGACATAGGGCGTTACGACAAGCCCCCACGGCAGCTTGAAACGGGCGCCGATGTTGAGGTCGCGACCGTCGATCTCACCGATTACGGAAATCCGCTCGTCGAGGAAGTGGTACGCCACCGAACCGAACATACCCTGCCAGGGTTCGGAATGGGGCCACTTGGGGTTCGTTCCCTGGAAACGCGCGGCCCCAACGCCCACGTTGACCGTTATGGGAACGCGGATGATGTTCCGTACGTTCTTACTGGCTACAATATAATAAGCGTTGCTCTGCCTATCCGTGTCCGAATACCAACACGCCTTCGCGCCGTAGGGGCCGATGTCGTGGTCCCCGCCCAAATTAAACGCTCCCGCGGCGATTGCCGGCCACCTTGAGCTCTCCTTCTTTATCAGAACCTTGACGTCGCCAGCGTACGTCTCCGGATCGTACTCGCGAATGCCGACCTCGAGCCGTCCAAAGAGGCCAAATTGGAAGAAGGCGTCGAGTTCCCGTAAGTTCTTTTGGAACGGTACGCCCTCGTGGGTATAAAATTGCTTCGTCCTGCTCGTTATGACGTAACTCGAGACGCCGACGTTGAACTGTGTATTCTCCATTACGTACGCGTTCGGAGTATCGAGGACGCCGTTCTGAATATCAACGCCGGCGCGCGCCGCCGCGCCCAGCAATAACAACGCCGCGAAGGTTAAAATATACGCCCATTTCGCAGGAGCCTTATTTAAACCACGCATCCGCCAGACCTTCCCTTATTAAAATTAAAGGTGTTCCTCAAAACCACACCTCTAACATTATAGTCGTTAAAACGTCAAGTGTCAAGCCCTAAAACCCCTATTTAACTAAAAATTTTCGGCCGCCGACGAGTCACTCCTCTTGGGCGCGCTCGACGGACGCACCGAGGCTCATGAGTTTGTCTTCCATACGCTCGTAACCGCGATCTATATGGTAAATCCGACGGACATTTGTCTCCCCTTCCGCGGCCAGGCCAGCCAATACCAAGGCCGCGCCCGCGCGCAGGTCCGACGCCATAACGTACGCGCCGTACAAACGGTGAACGCCGTTAACTACCGCCGTGGGCGGCGTAACCTCGACGTGCGCGCCCAACCGACCGAGCTCGGGGGCGTGGTTGAAGCGGTCGGGGTAAATACCTTCCACGATGACGCTCCGCCCCGAGGCCAAGCTCAAAAGCGCCGTCATTTGCGGTTGCAAATCCGTCGGGAAGCCGGGGAACGGCGCGGTCCTAATCTCCAACGGCGCGACCGGTAGGCTACCCCGTACGCGAATGCCGTCGCCGCCCGCCTCGACCGTCACACCCGCCGCCGCTAACCTTTCGTCGAACAAACTTAAGTAACCCGCGTCCGCACCCTCAACCGCAACGTCACCGCCGGTTATGGCGCCCGCAATCAAATACGTGGCCGCTTCGATCTGATCGTTCATAACCTCGTACTCGCACGGTTTCAAGTGTTCCACGCCCGCGACGGTTATTTCGCTCGAGCCGCCGCCGTCTACTTGAGCACCCATCGCGCGAAGCATGTTCACGAGGTCCGCAACCTCCGGCTCGCGCGCGGCGTTCTCGATCACGGTAACGCCTTCCGCCAACGCCGCCGCCATCATCAAGTTGGCGGTCGCTCCTCTACTCGGGCCCGCGGGGCCGGTCATATTAACGCGCTTGCCCTTCAACGCCGGCGCCTGGGCCACTATGTACCCTCCCCTCAAATCCACCTTCGCCCCGAGCTCCTTAACGGCCTTTATGTGCAGGTCGACCGGCCGCGGGCCGAACGCGCATCCCCCGGGGAGCGACACCTCCGCCCTCCGGAAACGAGCTAACAGGGGCCCCAAAACCGCTATCGACGCCCGCATACGCCTCACGACGTCGTAAGGCGCCACGTACCTTTCGACCGAGGTAGTGTCTATGGCCAACTCGTGCGGACCTTCCCACTCCGCCGTCGCTCCCAAAGAACGCAGGACGTCCGCCATCGTCTCGATATCGGCGAGCCGCGGGACGTTCCTCAACGTCGTTACGCCCTCGGCCAAGAGCGCCGCGGCCATCATAGGCAAGCAAGCATTCTTAGACCCTTGAGCCGCGACCACGCCGGATAGGCGGCGCCCACCGCGAATCACGAACTTATCCATAATTTTACCTCGTCATATCCAGCGGGGGTCGGAATAGCCCAAGAGGCCCCGGAAGAAAGGCCGGTTTATCGCCAAATCCTTCAGGCGTTTCCGCCAATTATCTTTCGACGGCTCGAGCCAAACCGCCCGGCGGTAATAAGCAATCGCGGAATTCTTGTCGCCTTTCTGCGAGTAGATATCGGCAAGTTTCGTGTATGGCCAACCCTCGTCGGGATGCCGCCGCACGTAGCCCCCGGCCAGGCGTAACGCCCGTTCGTACTCGCCGCGCGCGGCGTATAGGTCCGCGAGGACAAACGTCTCCGCCTTCTCTAAGCCCTCCCTGGATACGGCCGCCTCGAAATAATACTTTGCGGCGTCGTTCAACTCGGCCCGCACCGCATGCCGGCCTAAGGCGTTCATCAAAATCGCCGGCGCCACGCCCACCACGTCGCGCGGCAGCCGTTCAAATAGCTTGCCCGGCGTTTCATATAAGGCGTTGTAATACAAAATATCCAGGCTCTCAAAACGGAACCGCACGGTCGAGGCGAAACGTTCCGTTAGCTCGTTGTTGAATTCGGCGTCCGTGCTGACGACGAAGACGCGCGGCCACGTCTCCAAAGATTCTATGATGCGCCGGCGCGGCCTCGCCAACGCGTCGGGGCCCCCTTGCGTCTTCGTGTAAAAATGGTAACAGTCCCAATTCCGAAAGGGCCAAACCATAACCTTAGCTTGCCAGTTTCGGTTCCGGTTCACGAACGCGACCGCCCCCCGGAAATCCTGGACCGGCGTCGTGAATCCAACGCGCAAGGCGACGACGTCGTCCGCGACCGCTTTGACAATCCCCGCCGACAACACGACGGTGAGGGCGGCCGCGGGGAAACTGCGCCGCGCCGCCCCGGCCAGCACTTTGCCCATCGCGACGAAGCCGAACGCCGCCACCGCCATAAACGCCGGGAACGCGAAGTAGCAGAAGCGCGGGTTCCAATACTGCGTCGTAAACCGAATTATCGCTACCGGGAGAAAGATCGGCAAAGCCGTCAAAAAAAACGCCGTAGCGCCGCCGAACTTACCCACCCGCCGCCAAATAGAGGCTATGCCCGCGACCCACGCCGCGAGGAAGAGGACGTTGGCCGCCGCGCGGTTCCACCCCACGGACGCGAACGCGCCGAAAACCAAATTCGGCGTCACCGCCATTTCGCCCCCCGGAAAACGTTCACGGTCGTTTAAGGCTTTCCCGAAAATGGGCCACGCCGCGGCCGCCGCGGCCGCGATCGCCGCGACGAGCAAAACGAAAATTATCGCGTAACTTCGGCTCGAGCTCGCTCTTCGCGGCCTGAGCCCCGGCAGCCACCCCAATAGGCCGACAAAAAAATGGGCCGTCAGCACTACGGTCGTAAAATAATGAGTATACAAAGCGAGGCCGGCTAAGACGGCGTATAGCGGAAACCAAAGATATTTCCGGCGGTTCTGAAACGCGAAGAGGAAACAGGCCGAGGCGGCACCCGCAAAGAACATGGCCATGGCGTAAGGCCTAGCGTTATGCGCGAAGAATACGAACGTAGGCGAAAAGGCCGCGAGCGCGCCGGCCAATAAGCCGACGCGCAAGTCGCCCCACGCCGCGGCAAGCGCGACGACAAAAATTAACGCCAGGGCCGACGCTAAAGCCGCGGGCAAACGCAACGACCACTCGGAAAGGCCGAACTCCTTACGCGACCAGTGCTCCGCAAGCGCCATCGCCGGCGGATGGGAGTCCATTTTACGGGCGGACACGACCTCGGCCGCGGTGCGTTGGTCCGCCACCCGCGCGCCCGTAATCTCGTCGAACCAAAGGCTGTGCGCGCCGAGGCGATAGAAAGCGGTCGCCACGCCCGCCGCCACTACGAACGCGAGTACTACGCGCGTACCGCTCAAACGCAATCGCCGGGCCGAACTTACCATTCAGCCTGTATATTAAGGCAGGCGACTATCGCTGTCAAGTGGGAGGCTATACTCCGGCTTGACGGGACGGCCGGTAATGTTGTAGAATAACTCAAGAGGTGGCGACATGGCGGACTTTGAAGATATTAAGAAGACTATTAAAGACGGCGTCACCTACGCCGCGGAAAGGGCGGAGAAGCTGTCGCGCGCCGCGGCGCTACGCCTCCGCATATTCGCGCTAAGGCGCCGCATCGAACGCCTTTTTGCGGAACTCGGCGAAACCGTCTATATCCTTGCCGGCGAGGGTGCCGACGTCCGGACCAACGCCGGCGTTAAGAAAAAAATAAAAAATATCGCCGCCCTCGAGCGCGAAGTCGAAAAAATATTCGCACAACTCGAGAAGCTTTCCCGCCGAAAGAGGGCCGCACGACGCCAAACCGCGACGAAAAAGAAAACGAAGACGAGGACGGCCGCGCCGAAGCGGCGCAAAACCGGCCGTTAAAATTGATGTTAAAAAAACTTCCCTGGACGTTCTGCGTAGCGCTCGCGACGGCGCCCGCGGTGGGCGCCGAGGAGCTGGCTCCTTTCGACGCGTACGTAATCGGCGAGACCGACGTGCTGAACGTCCGCGTCGCGGGAGAAGCCGACCTCAGCGGCAATTACACGGTCCGCTTCGACGGCAAGATCGTATTCCCCTACGTGGGCGAAATCCAAGCCGCCGGCGTCCCGCTCCCGGCCTTCAACCGCACACTGCGCGACGGGCTCTCGGCCTATTACAAAAACCCGCAGGTGACGGTCGAAATAAAAGAGTACAACTCCTGCGTAGTTTATCTTTTAGGCGAGGTCGAGAAGCCGGGCGTCTACGACTTCCGCGGGCGAACGACGCTACTCGAGATGGTCGCCGAGGCGGGCGGTTTCAAAAGGAGCGCCGCGCGCGCCAGCACCATGGTCGTCCGCTCCTTCCTGGAAGAACCCCGCGTGATGCGTATAGATATGGAGAAAGTTATAGACGACGGCGTCATTACGCTTAACATCCCCCTCGACAAAGGCGACGTCGTCGTCGTGCCCCGTACGTTTATCGCCAACCTGAACGAATTCCTCTCGGATATATCGCCCTCACTGACGGCGTACCTCCGCGTCAACTCGGTATACCGGACGACTTGGGAAAGGCGTTGACGGCTCGCTTCCAAAGCGCCAAGCTCCGCGAAGTGACGGCCGACGCCGGCGCCGTCGTGGTCCTGACGGGTGCCGGCGTTTCCGCGGAGTCGGGCGTCCCCACCTTCCGCGGCGAGGACGGCCTTTGGCGCAACTTCCGCGCCGAGGAGCTCGCGACGCCGGGCGCCTTCGCGCGCGACCCGAAGCTCGTCTGGGAGTGGTACCAGTGGCGCCGGGAGATCGTAGCCGCGTGCAAGCCCAACGCCGCGCACGAGTTTATCGCCCGCCTCGAGCGCGAGCACGGCGGCGACTTCCTCCTCGTAACGCAGAACGTCGACGGCCTGCACCGCCTCGCCGGCTCGAGCAAGTTGGTCGAGGTCCACGGCGACATCTGGCGAGTACGGTGCACGTCCTGCGGCTCGAGCCGCGAGGACCGGACGCTGCCCTTCCCCGAGCTGCCGCCCAAATGCGACGGCTGCGGCGGCCTGTTACGGCCCGCGGTCGTATGGTTCGGCGAGGCGCTGCCGGAGGAGGCGATAGGCCGGGCTTTCGCCGCGGCGCAGAGCTGCGGCCTTATGTTGGTAGTGGGCACCTCCGCGGTCGTCTACCCGGTGGCGCACCTGCCGCAGCTCGCGAAGGGCGCCGGCGCGTACGTCATCGAAGTTAATCCCGGGGAGACGCCGCTCACGCCCTTCGCCGACGAGAGCTGGCGCGGCAAGGCGGGCGAGGTGCTGGGGGGCGTCTTGTGACCCGGGCCGCCTACTAAGCGGCCACTAACCCGGGACTATCGACGGACCTACGAAAAAGGCCGGCGCTATACGCCGGCCTTGTTGCGTACACGGTCCTTTAGCGGAACAACGCCTTTACCCTGCCGAGAGACGCCGGCGCTACGGCCTCGGTCCAGTTGCCCAAGTCTATTTGATAAACGACGTTATCGCGGTGGCCTTGCATGGCCAGCGCCCACAGCGTCGTACCGTAAAAGGCGGGGTACGCTGGCCCCGCCGTGCCGCCGTAAATCCACCCGGCCTTTTGGTCGAACGTCGCGACCAACGACCCGCCCGGGTCGTAGACGCCACAAGTCCCGTACCCCCCAAAGGTTATTAAATATTCGCCGGCAACGCGCGCGAAGCGGTCCGTGGCGGCCAATTTCGAGCCGTAATTCGAAACGAAGGAGCTAACCAGACTACCGCCGGTGCTGAAGCGGTAGACGACGTAATCGTAATCGCTCCACTCGGGCGCGACGCCGACGAAGTAATACGGGCTCCCGGGGCGGTGGGCGTAGCCGAGCGTCTCTTTAAGGTCGACGTGGTCCCACCGGACGGGCGACCCGCCCGCTTTCCGGTAAGTTACCACTCCCGCTTCTGCGGCGAGGGTTATGTACGAGGACCCGAGGTAGCTGTGGTCGGGGTCCTCGGGAACGAAACGGCAATTCTGGAAATTCGAAGCCCCGACATAGCTCCCCGTCGGCGTATATTTCATGGCTAAGTGACCCGGCGACCCCATTCCGTGAATAACGTAAACGTAGTCCGCGTCGCGGTAGGCACCAAACGGAGGACCCCCTGGCTCCTTTACTTTGAAAGAACTTATCACGGACCCCGGTCCGGCCCAGGAAGACAAAGCCGCGAACGCAAAGGCCCCCGCAATTATGAAGACTCCCTTCTTCGTAAGCATGGCGAACCTCCCTTTCGACTTTTATATAATAGCTCAATTGCGCGTCGACATCAACCCGGTTAAAAATAACGATTCGGCAGCCTGCCGTAACCGGACATAATACCTCTCTATAACGAGTAGATACGCGCCATAATATCGCACGAAAAAAGGCCGGGAGGAAACCCGGCCCTTTGTTTTTCATATAAACGCGCTACGAGCCCTGTATCTTCACGTTGCGAAAGCGGGCGGGCGCGGTGCCGTGGCCCACGTGCATCGATTGCCCGGGCTGGCCCTTGCCGCAGTTCGGCGTCCCCCACATGTACCACTCGCTTTCGCTACCTATCGCGTCGCAATTTCCCCAGAAGACGGGCGTCTTGCCCGTGTACGTGGCGTTTTTGACGACGGCGCCCAGCTTACCGGCCTTGACGAGTTGGCCCCACTCCGTCGTGAACTGGAAGTTGGTGCGTTTGTCGTCGATGGACCAGGAGCGGTTGGTATTGACGTAGAGGCCGTCGTCGGTGCCGGCGAGCATCTCCTCGAGCGACGAATCGCCGGGCAGAAGGTTTATATTCGTCATGCGGATGATGGGGATATTGTTCCACGACTCCGCGCGGGCCGTGCCGC
>JABAOH010007862.1_pt1 | contig 103624 bp, 89 predicted proteins | sample 7062181 | NCBI WGS metagenome assembly JABAOH01 (sample SAMN14538630, study PRJNA623070) | marine sediment metagenome | biome: marine biome [ENVO:00000428]; feature: marine pelagic biome [ENVO:01000023]; material: deep marine sediment [ENVO:00002113]; isolation source: pool of 5 deep marine... | reverse complement strand
CTTGCACATCAAGATAGAATCCACCATTCCGTTGAATAGCTCCATGTATTCGCCGTATTCATTGGGTTTTCCAGCGTAATACTCAGCATATTCTTTAGTGTTGCCCCCAGTGCAGAAGGCCTTATCCCCGACAGCAGTAAAGACTACTGCGACCACACTCCGATCCAGAGATGCATTCTGGAATCCGGCAATGACTCCCTTGACCATCTTAGTGCTGTAGGAATTGTACTGAGCTGGATTGTTTAGGGTGATCCAGGCTGAATACAGACCTTCAACCTCTTTACCCGATGGATCGACGATAGGACGTTTTTCATACATGGTGCAGGGCGGCTCGGTCCCCCAGTGTTCCTTTCCCCAAAGAGAATGGTCTTTGAGTTCTTTATCTTTTTTCAGCCAATCTAAGCCCATCATGACCTCCTTCAAGAGTCAAGATTTAATCTTCTTTGAATCTATATTCTCGATTGAGAGTGAATACTACTTTGTCAAAAAAACAATGTCAAGATAAGGGGCAGAAATGACCAAGACTCTGCACTCAACTCAAACTTGACTTTTAAGTCGATTCAAGTATCCTTAACTCTAATTATGGACTCGTTGCCCGAAGGAATCCTGTCCGCGTATTGAGGTAGAAATGGCCAAAAAAAAGATGCTGTGTCCTTTTTCGGGGGAATTGTGCCGCGAATGCCCTCAATACAGAGGGAGACACTATTATCTCTGCTATTGCAAAGAATACCGAGGATACTTAGGAATTCCTGAGCACCAGACTAGACAAAAGGTCGTCCGCCAAAGTCTCGACAAAAAATTTAGAATTCCCCCGGTCCTCACTCCCAGTTCAACGTGGCTCATCCTGAATGATTTTGCAGAGAGGGCAGAAAAATGATACGCGATTTCGTATATTTAAGAGCCGATACACTCAAGGAAACGCTCGATATTCTTGAGCAATGCAAGGATGATTCCAAGATTATCTGTGGGGGACAATCGCTGCTCATTCTGATGCGTCAGGGATTGGTCTCTCCTAGATACCTGATTGATATCAAGCACCTTGAAGAACTCGATTACATCAAATTTTCTTCCCAAGAGGGGCTAAAGATCGGTGCCATAACGACTCATAGAACCCTAGAGAAATCAGCGCTCATCAAGAAGCGCTACCCAGTATTGGTTGACATGGAAAAGAACCTGGCTTCTGTTCAAACCCGCAACTGGGGTACCATTGGCGGAAACCTCGCCCACGGAGACCCCACCGGCGACCCAGGTCCGGTTTTCATTGCCTTGAATGCAATCGTAAAAACAGCCAACAAAGAAAGAGAAAGAACTCTTCCGCTCGAAGAATTTTTTATCGACTTCTTTGAAACAGCGCTCGAAGAGAACGAACTCCTTATTGAAATTCAGATTCCCGTGGTTCCTCCGAAAACAGCAGTAGCCTATGAGAAGTTCAATATTATCAAGAATGACCAAGGGATTGTTTCCGTCGCTGCCTCTATGACTGCCGACGATTCCGGGATCAAATGCAAAGATGCACGGATCGTCCTCGGGGCTGCCGCACCCGTCCCCAAAAGAGCTAAGGCGGCAGAGCAGATGTTAAGAGGACAAAAGCTAAATGAGAGATTGCTAGATCAAGCCGCTGAAAAGGCCTCGAAGGAAGCTGAACCTGTCGCTGATGTTCATGCCTCTGAAGATTACAGGAAATTTCTGGTGAAAGCGCTGACAAAAAAAATGGTGATGAGGTCCTGGGAACAAGCTAAGAGATTGACCTAACAAGGAAGACTCAGACAATGGCAAAGTACCTTTTATGCTTCACTGTCAATGGAGAATACCACGAGCTTTACATCAAGCCCAAAAGGCTTCTGGTGGAGGTTTTGAGAGATGACCTCGGCCTCACTGGAACGAAAAGAGCTTGTAACACCGGAGCCTGTGCTGCCTGCACCGTGTTGCTAAACGGCGCATCTGTAAAATCATGTTCGGTCCTTGCCCTCCAGGCCGACGGTGCTGAGATTTTGACTGTTGAGGGGCTGGCAGATGGAGCTAGGCTCAGTCCGCTTCAACGGTCATTCTTGGATCACGGTGCCTATCAATGTGGTTTCTGTACGCCTGGAATGTTGGTCTCTGCCCAAGCGTTGCTAGATGAAAACCCAAAGCCTACCAGAGAAGAAATTAGGGAGGGTATCCAGGGGAATATCTGTCGCTGCACGGGCTATAACAGCATTATAAGAGCCGTTGAAGCTGTGGCTAAAGGAAAATACAAGGAGAAGGGATGAAAAAGTACACAGTCATAAACACTCCAGTTCACAATATCGATGGCATCGCTAAAGTCACGGGTCAAGCCGGGTACACATTCGACATCAAGCTGCCGCATATGCTGTATGGTAAGATCTTGAGAAGCCCCTACGCGCATGCCAAAATTCTCAAAATCAACACCCGAAAAGCAAAACGCTTGATTGGAGTGAAGGCTGTGGTGACAGGAAAAGACACTTTGGGGATAAAACAGGGCATCTGGAGGCGCTACAAGGAGCTCTGCGACGAGGAAATTCTCGCCCGGAGCAAAGTCCGCTACATCGGAGAGCCAGTCGCAGCAGTGGCTGCAGTGGACGAAGATACGGCTGAGGAAGCACAGGATTTAATCGAGGTCGAATACGAAAGTCTGCCTGCTGTGTTCGATCCTCTCGAAGCGATAAAAGAGGGAGCTCCTCAAATCCACGAACACGCAGAACAGAATATAAACGTGACCCGTCATATTGAGTGGGGTGACGTTGAGGAAGGATTCAAGAAAGCAGATTACATTCGGGAGGACAGGTTCCGGGTCTCCTCCCAAGCTCATGTCTGTATGGAGACGCATAATGCAGTGGCGAGCTACACGCCCGAGGGGAAGTTGACCGTTTGGACTTCGACCCAATCTCATTACTATATCAAAGTCTTGCTAGCCGATATCCTGGGGCTTAAAGAAAACGACATCAGAGTGATTTCTCGGTATACAGGAGGAGGTTTTGGAAGCAAGTTCGAGCTCGATTCGGCTCAGTTCTGCAGTGCGCTCCTTTCCATGAAGCTCTGTCGGCCTGTAAAAATTGTGCTGATGCGAGATGAAGAGTTCATGGCTACTAAGCGCCGAACACCCATGTTCTATTACCTGAGAACAGGGGTTAAGAAGGACGGCAAGTTTCTAGCCAAAGAGGCTCGGGTGTACACCGAAGGTGGCGCTTACACGGCCATGGGTGCTACAGCCCTTTATCTTACCGGATTTTTCCAGGCCTTTCCTTACGTCTGGCAGAGCTACCGCTATGATGGATACAGAGTCTATACCAATACAGAGCCTTCTTCAGCTATGCGCGGTTTTGGAGCACCGCAAGCCACGTTCACTGCAGAAACGCAGATCGACTTGATCGCCAGCGATTTGGGGATCGATCCCATCGAGATCAGACGAAAGAATGCTATGTATCCAGGCTATGAAGTCCCGGGGCAGGCCCGAATACAAAGTTGTGGTCTCAGCCAATGCCTGGACAAAATCGAAGAGTGGGTCAAATCACGCGGAAAACTGCCTCTCCATCGAGGCATCGGTGTAGCAGCCTATGGTTTTATGTCAGGAGGAATCTTTAACTGGTTCGACACACCCTACGCTTTCTCCTCGGCGTTAGTCCAGGTCAACATCGACGGCAAGGTTGACCTTTATGTTGGCTCTCAGGATATGGGCCAAGGCTCGAACACGACCCTCTCTATGATCTGTGCTGAAGAGCTAGGAGTGCGGCTAGAAGACATTCGGCTACATATGGGTGATACTGACACCTGCCCTGTGGACCTTGGAGCCTGGGGAAGCAGAGAAACGCTCATGCAAGGCAATGCTGTCAAAATGGCTGCCGCCGATGCCAAGCGGCAAATCCTGGAGTTTTCGGCTGCAAAACTGGGGCCAAACATCGTTTATGACTTGGACATCAAAGATCGATGGGTTCATCTCATGGCCCGCCCTGAGCGTGGTCTATCCTACTATGATGCGGTTAAAGAAACGATTCGAGGAAAGGATGGGCAACCCATAGTCGGCAGAGGTCATTACACCCCTCACCGGAAGGGAATGATCTCCCCGGCTTATAGCTTTGGTGTACAGGCAGTTGAAGCCGACGTTGACCCTGAGACAGGGAAAATAACCTTAAAAAATTGCGTGACTGCTCACGATTGCGGACAGGTGATCAATCCCCTGGGAGTCGAAGGACAGCTCGAAGGAGCCATGGCCATGGCCGCCGGATACGGTTTTACCGAAGACCTGCCCATGGATGAAGGAAAGATACTAAACCCGAATTTAGTTGATTATAAGGTTCTCAGGGCTACGGAAATGCCTGAAACAAAAGTTGTTGAGGTCGAAACCTACGAGCCCGAAGGACCATTCGGTGCCAAGGAGGCTGGTGAAGGGCTTACCAATCCCACTGCAGGCGCTCTGAGTAACGCCATCTATCATGCCACTGGAATTAGCATAAAAAACCTGCCCATAACCGCAGAGAAAGTCCACGATGCAATCAGGGATAGAGAACGAAAAAAGAAAGCAAAAAAAACGGATAGAGTCCAGCGGACAAAACAAAAGTGAGGACGGATAAATGATCCTGGAGGGAAAATTTGCTCTAAAAGCACCCATTCAATTGTTATGGGACACTCTACTGGACCCAGAAACCTTGCAGGCGTGCATACCAGGCGCAGAAAAGATAGCACGCTTTGATGAAAAAACCTATGATTGCCTGGTCAAACAAAAAGTCGGTCCGATCACAGTCCGGTTCAAGTTTAAAGTCATTCTGGTTAAAGTCCAACCTCCAGAACACATTGAGATGGAAGGCGAGGGAGAGGATATCGGGAAGGCAGGTCGTTTTGTTCAGAGAACTACTATAGATTTAAAGGAAAACAAAGGCGGTGAAGTAGAACTTTCCTACAATTGCAAGGCCAACATAGTCGGAAAACTAGCCATGTTTGGAGACAGAATATTGAAGGCTAAGGCAAAAAAGGTAGAAAAAGAATTCACCGAAGCTCTCCACGAAAAGCTTAAAAGTGTCGTTTAAAAGTTGCCTAATCAGCCTGTTCTTTAATCTTTCTTCTATCGATAACAGCAACCAGGAAAAATGTCACCAGACTGACTATCCAGCAGAAATAGATGGGATGGGGAAGGCGAATTCCCTGAAAAAACGAAGCCATTCGTGGAAAAACAAACCAGACCGCAAGGGCAGCCATAGACATGAGTAAAGTCCAGGTGGCATGGCCGCGTCTGCAGACTTGGGGCCAGAAGAGGGTCATCAGAGTCACCAAAGTATAGCCAGTAGTCAGGGAGAGTCCGATAAGCAATGTTTTTAGAATGTCCGAAGAAACAAAGACTGCCAGAAGGTAGGTGAAAACACTCAAAACAAAAACCGTGATTCGAGAAATGACCCGCTCTCCTTTTTCCTGAAGGTCAGGAGCGGTGAATCTCTTGATCAAGTCACCCACAACTAGGGTGGCACTCCCGACGAGAAGGGCAGAAGCAGTGGAAACATCAGCTGCCCAGAGTCCAGCCAGGACAAGACCTGCCACTAAAGGGCTCAAGCTCAAAACTGTTCGAGGCAGTGCTTCGGCGGTGTCTATGATACCCGGATGAAGAATCGATGCCGCAATGCCAATTACGGCGCTTATGAAACCCACCGGAAGAATGATCAATCCTCCCAAAATAAAACCTTTCTTGGCAGAAGAAGAGTGTTTAGCCGCAAAAGATATCTGGACCACCGACTGCACTGAAAAGGCCATGGTGCACATAACTATAAACCAAGCCAGAATAAGCGGAAATCCGATGGCTCCCAGGTCAAAACCAGGATGCTGAGAAGGGATTCTGGCCACCAACTCTCTAAGTCCACCAATCTTCCCGATGGCTATGATCGCACCTAAAAGAACTCCGACATAGATGAGAATGACATTGATGATATTGGTTAAGCCGGCAGCCCAAAAACCACCGATCAAGGTTATCCCCACAAAAACCACTGCCGTAATGAACATGCCTTGATGGAAGCTAATATCGGGAAGCAGAGAAGAGAGGATAGCCCCTCCAGCCACATATTGTACAGATATTATGACTATCTGTAAGAGGAGCTGCCCGATAACGCCTATGACCCGGCCAGAAATGCTGTAGTGCCTTTCGAAAAACTCAGGAAGGGTGGCCACTTCCATCTTGCGGTAGCGGCTGGCAGCAAAGAGACCAACTAAAAAAGCCCCAGCAGCCCAGGCAGCGTTATACCAGCCGGCTGAAATTCCATTCTTGTAGGCACTCTGGGCCACCCCGACTGTAGAAGCCCCTCCAACAGCCAAACCGGTTAAAAGGGGAGCCACAACCCAAAAAGGAAGACCTCGACCGGCTAAAAGATAAGCAACCATTCCTCCCCGACTCAAACGGCGGGTCAACCAGGTGATCAAGTAAAGAAGGATGATGTAGATAAGGACAATACTCAGGGGAATCCAGTTCATTTATTTAGATTAAAGTCATTGCGAGGACCACAGAAGATTCCTTCGCTTTGCTCGGAACAGGCTGCACAATCTCATACAAATAAAATGTCTTTGCAAAGCACAGATAAATGGTCATTACCAGGCACTAATGAAATTATCATTGCGAGGCACTTTGTGCCTAAGCAATCTCATAAAAAAGAGTTAGAATCGCTGTGCTCGTACTAAGAACTTCTTTAATTGGCCTTTTATTTTCCTTCTTTTTCCTCTTCTTCTTCGTCTTCTTTCTTACCTTCAAGCTCTTCCATCTTTTCGATTCGCTCGATTATCTTGCTGGGATCGATCGTGTCCTCAGGTTCTTCCTGTAGAGCTGATTTTTTCGGTTCGGGCGGCTTATCCTTCTTTTCGGGTATACTCGGCTCTTCGGGCTTGACAGGTTCAGGTGGCTCTTCAGGTTTTTCAGGTTCTTCTGGTTTAACCGGTTCAGGCGGCTTATCCTTCTTTTCGGGTATACTCGGCTCTTCGGGCTTGACAGGTTCAGGTGGCTCTTCAGGTTTTTCAGGTTCTTCTGGTTTAACCGGTTCGGGTGGTTGAACTGGTTCCTCGGGCTTGATGAGGTCTTCGGGTTTGATAAAGTCTTCGGGCATTATAAGTCCTTCAGGCTTAAAAGTTTCAGGCGGCTGGCTCGGCTCCTCGGGTTTAGCAGGTTGACCCGGTTCTTCTGTTTCTTTGGCTTCGCTCGGCTCCTCTGGCTTAGCTGGTTCAGGTGGTAGAGCCGGTTCCTCGGGTTTAGCAGGCTCATGTGGCTGGCCTTCCTCACTTGGCTCTTCAGGCTTGCTGGGCTCGGATGGTTCGGACGGCTCTTCAGGCTGCTCGGGTTCTTCAGCTTTACCAGGCTCTTCTGGTTTATCTGGCTCGGGTGGTTCGGACGGCTCTTCGGGTTTCTCTGGCTCTTCGGGTTTCTCTGGCTCTTCAGGTTCTACAGGCTCTTCCGGCTTGGGTGGTTCGAGCGGCTCAGCCGGCTCATCCGCCCCAGGAACCACGACTCTCTCTGGTGCTTCTTTCCTTAATTTCATCCGGGCATCGACGACTACTGCCCCTTTGCCCTCCTCTAAAGCAACAACAGGATTCAAATCTAGCTCATCTATCTCAGGAAAATCCGAGACGAGCTGGGAAAGGCGGATGAGAATTTCAGCTAATTTGGCAATATCAACTGGCTTCTGTCCTCTGATTCCCTCCAAAACAGAAAATGCCTTGATGGAACGAATCATCTCGAAGGCTTCCTGCTCGGAAATAGGCGCTAACCTGAATTGCACATCTTTGATAGCCTCCACCAGTATTCCGCCAAATCCGAACATGAGCGTGGATTGGAGGTCTTTATTTCCTTTGGCTCCCATGATCAATTCTATGCCGCCTGTAATGTATTCCTGCATGAGAAAGCCGGGTTTCTCTTTCTCAAACTTCCTGGACATATCATCAAAAGCAAACAGAAGCGCTGGTTTATCTTTAAGATTGAGCGCGACTCCCCCTACTTCTGTCTTATGAATAATATCCGCAGAATCTACTTTTAAGACCACAGGGTATCCAATTTTTACGGCTAATTTATCGAGCTCTCCTTTCTTCTCGATTCTTTCGCTGATAACAGTGGGAATTCCGTAATGGCGGAGAATTTCAAAGACTTCCTGGGAGGGTAAAAACTTTTCTGTACCTCGATGACGGGTCAAAACCTGATCTGTACTTGGCCTGTTGACGTCGTATTGACGGTAAGTCGGAGCCCGTCTCTGAACAAACTTCCCGTATTGAGTCATCGCCGAGAGCGCTCGGGCTGCATCCTCGGCAAAATCGTAAACAGGGATTCCGCTTTCCCTAATAAGGCGGATGACTTCTTCCCATTTTTCTATGGTTATCACCTGGCAGACGATCGGCTTTTCAGCAGTTTTTCCGATTTCCCCGAGCTTTTTGGCAATCCCTTCACAGTCGACAAAAGGAGCCGTGACAAAGACCAGCAGTAGAGAATCAATATTGGTGTCTTTCAGCAGAGCTTCTACTGTGCCTCCATACTCCTCTGGCCCGGCGGTGGCCACCACATCAACCGGATTGGAGACGATGGCCTCCTGAAAAACAAGCTTGCCCAGAGTTTCCTTGGTCTCGGCACTCAATCTCGCCAATTTTAGCCCTGCTGAGACGCATTCATCAACGCCGATGATCGCCGGTCCTCCTGTGTTCGTCACCAGGCAAACTCTTTCCTTGCTGGGAACTGGCTGATTGGAAAAGGCAACGGCTGCATTGACCATCTCCTCCTGGGTGTCAAAACGCAGCACGCCGCTCTTCTTGAAAATCGCGTCGATAATCGTTTCCTGCTCGATCATAGCCCCGGTATGGGAGGCAACGGCTATCTTCCCCTCAGCTGTTTTTCCTGTCTTCAAGGCAAGAATGGGCTTTTTGGGACTCACCTTATTGGCCACCTCAAGGAATCCAGCCGGATCTTTCATAGTTTCGATGTGAACCATGATGGCTTTGGTCTCTTCATCCTGGCCATAATAGTCAATGAGCTCATTCATGCTCACATCTGCTTCGTTCCCGAAGCTCGCGTACATCCTTATTCCCTTTCCAATGCGGTAGAGATGCAGTTTCAAGGTCTCGCCAACTCCTCCACTCTGGGCGACGATAGAGATATTGCCAGGGCTCATGGGAACAAAGGTGAAATTGGCATAAACAGAGATTTCAGGGTCAGAATTCTGAATACCTTGCGAGTTTGGGCCATAAATTCGCATGCCATACTTGTGGGCAACCTCGACGATCTGCCTTTCAAGCTGAAGGCCTTCGGCTCCCACTTCTTTGAAGCCCGCCGTATGGACGATGGCAAACTTCACTCCTTTCTGGCCGCATTCTTCAAGCACAGCAGGAACCAAGGTGTTCTTGATAGAAATATTCACCAAATCTATCTCATCCGGGACATCGGTTACAGACGGATAGGCTCTGAAACTTTTAATGAAATTCGATTTCGGGTTTATGGGGTAAATCGGACCTTTGAAATTGTGATCAATCAGGTTTGTCATCACTATGTGGCCAATGCTCAAAGGATTATTGGAAGCTCCGATGATCGCTACTGATTTTGGCTTGAATAAGGCATCAAGCATGTCGACCTCCTTTGGCTTCTAAGGCATACAAGGCCGCCCCAAAAGCGCCTGTTATCTGAGGAAGAGGGGGCACATAAATCTTTCTGTCAAGCCTTTCCTCAAACATACTGACTAGAAAGGGATTATAGGCCACCACTCCCCCAGTCATGACTATATTTCCCTCCAAAGGGTCCATTTCCAATGCCCTGTTGATGACCGAGCCAAAAACTCCTCTGACAAGGTCTGGAATCTCGACTCCTTCTCTGATTTTAGTCAGAATCTCGGTGGCTGTAAAAACGGTACAGTAGGCTCCAATCTTAATGTTCTTATCTGACTTGGAGGCAAGTTCGTTGAGCTTTTCCATCCTGACTTCAAGCCGGTTGGCTATCTCCTCGAGAAAGGCTCCGGTGCCAGCAGCGCACTTCCGGTTCATCTTGAAAGACTTTCTCTTTCCTGATTCATTAACTTTTATGATTTTGCTGTCCTGTCCACCTATATCGATCAGGGTATGGGCCTGAGGAAAGTGAAAAAAACTGCCTTTGGCATGACAGCTGATTTCAGTTTTTGTTCGACTGGCAAAGGGGACATTCTTTCTTCCATACCCGGTCGCCATCACCACCCATTCATCCGATACTTTTTCTCTAGCCCTCTCTTGAGATTTATCGAAAACCTGCTCAGCCGCAGCTTTAAAATCAGCTCCGGAATTATTTATAGCATAACCGAGAATCTCTTTCTTGTCATTAATAATAACAGATTTGGTCGTGGAAGCGCCAACATCTATTCCCACAAAATTCATGGCTATGATTTATCTATTTTGTCTCCAATTGTTCGACAAAGGCTTCGATATTGGTCTGAGCCTGTTCCTCTGAATAGCAACGCAGGTCATTCAAATCGCCGTTTATAGTTAGTGTAGGGATACCCAGCTTCTTCTCGAGTCTTTCGGGCATTCCGTACCGGTTATTGGAATTATTAGGGCAGGTTTTAGCATCATGGAATAAGATTCCATGGATCTGGTATTTTTGAACCATGTCCTCGATGTATTTCTCCTTGAAATTCTCGTTCCTGACGATGAATATCTCAGTATAAGCCTTGGCCATGGTCAGAAACGGGTCTTCAGGATCAAAGGCCTCGAAAATCCAGCTGTTGCAGTATGTGGAAGCAATAACAGCCGTCTTGAGGGTGATAAACAGCTCAGCCAGGGCTCTCAGCTTGCCCCAAATGGGCATTCCCTCCCAGTAGATACGGAATTTCTCTCCCTCCACAGCTCCTTCATTATTGGCGACTCTCTCTTCCAGCTCCTTGAGAAGCACTTTGTAATAATCAACCGCCTGGGCCGAGCCTCTCAAAACAACAGCCGGCCCCATATGAATAGTGGCATCAAAGAAGCTCATGGGCGCCGGCACAGCGGTGTTTGTTTCCAGGACTTTTTTCCAGAGCGCTGTACATTCTTTTGAGGTAGACACTACCTCTCGAAATTTATCAATATCAAATTTATTGCCTGATATGTCTTCTAAAGGAGGAATCAGGGCTTTCATCTGATGAACGATACTGTCCAGGTGTTCCTTGGTGATTTCACCAATATTGCGGTACGTGGATATTCCCAGGGCAGGGACATTCAACTCTCGGGAATACCAGGAGAACCAATCCTGGACATCACGACATTGGTTGGTGTTGTAGACCAGCACATCAGGCTTAGGAACCCCTTCTATTCCCTCATACGCCCGGGAAAGGGGAGTTTCTTTCTTAATAAAGGCCCCGATGTCGCTTGTCAGGTAAGAGCAGATATCCGGGGAATAGCCGATGGCATTGGCCACCGGGATGTAATCGTTGGCTACCCGGGTGGATCCCAAGACAGCCCCATGATTCTCGGGGTAATGGACCACAAATCCCAGGCTCAAAAGGAGCTCAGCCGGTCCCACACTCGTGCACCAGGCTACCTTAGGCGAGCCCTCCTTCGAGGCCCGGTCCAACTCATAGAAATAATCAGCCATGATCTTTCTCATGTGGCCAGTGGCTTGAATCTTCTTGAAGGCGACTTTCTTTTCTTCGCTCATTCTTACTCCTTAATAATTTCCCAAAAGATCCTCATCATTTCTTGAGGATGTTCTTTCCTCACAAGGATTTGCAATATCTTTTCCTTTAGGCATACCAAAATATCAATAATACCCTCTCAAGTCAAGGTAAAGCGGGTAGAAACCAGGGGCAGTAAAATGTTATCTTAACATTCTTATGTGGAGTTTCGATTATTTAATCAATAGAAAGGAATACCGGTTCATTTCTTGCGAATAGCGAGAAAGAACCTGGACCGGATAACCTGCTTGCCTGACCGTAGAATAGACATCGACACACATCGCCTCTGGCGTAGGTCGGGCTAATTTTTGCTCCTTACATTCTTCCTTTTTCCCTGGACACTCCTGGCAGATATTGCAGCTGTCCAGAAAAAGGAGGAAAGTTTTCTCGAAGCCAGAGATGAATATCTCACGCTCCAGCTTTAAGAGCTTAAGGTTGACTTTTCTGGTCCAGACAAACCGATCTTCTGTCTTGGCGAACTTTTTTGTAAAATGAAGGACTATGGCCTCATTGTATTCCTGAAAAAACCTCTCACACTCTGAAATCGAAGGAACATTGGGCGGACAAGTGGCTGTTTGGCCGTATTCATTGCATCCGAACAGGCATTTCATCCGCACCCATTGGGAGACCACGAATTTCATGGGGTCAATCCATTTAAAATCCTTGTATCCGTGTTTGGAGATGATTCTCTCGATTTTTTCTCTGAAAGCTATCGTCTCTGAATTCATTTCACTCTTCCTAGGAATGATTTTTACAGGCAGGATATTTTAACATAAAAACTTTATGTTTTCGCTTTAATATATATTTCTCGTCTTATTTTAAAGGTTATTCTCTTGAATTTTATAAGGTGTTTGATTAATGTTTATCTTAGGTATCATATTGAAAAAACGGTGTCTCTAATTGGCTAAATCCATGATTCCAGAAAACGTGAAAAAAATACTAGAAGAGCTGCCCGAAGGTGTTCAACTGGTGGCCGCTGCCAAAGCCAGGATGCCTGAAGAAATCCTTCAAGCTGTTGAAGCTGGAGTCAAATATATAGGGGAAAACTATGTCCAGGAAGCCCGGGAAGCCTTTAAGCTCGTCGGCCACCAAGCGAAATGGCACTTCATCGGTCACCTCCAGACAAACAAGGCAAAAAAAGCGGTCGAGATATTTGATATGATTGAAACTGTAGACTCTGTAAGGCTGGCCCGGGAAATCGATAAAAGATGCAGCGCCATAGACAAAGTCATGCCAGTGTTAGTTGAAATCAACAGCGGCCGGGAACCGCAAAAATTCGGCATTCTCCCTGAGGAAGCAGAATCCTTCATCAGAGAGATAGTCCAGTTCGAGAACTTGAAAATCATGGGACTCATGACCATGGGACCTGCCTTCGGAGACCCTGAAAAAGCCCGGCCTAATTTCATCGAGACCAGAAAAACATTCGAGAAGATAAAAGCTCTCGACATTCCGAATGTTGAGATGAAATACTTGTCGATGGGGATGACCAATTCTTACCAGATCGCGCTCCAGGAAGGCGCTAATATCGTAAGGATCGGGACCAAGATTTTCGGCCCCAGAGAGAGTAAAATACTCTAATTTGTTAGATAAAAATCCCTTCTTTATAGCCTAATTTTATCAACTCTATTCGATCGGGATCGCTAACTCCTAGTCCATGCCTGGTATCAGCCAGGAAAATATGCTTGGCTGGAACCTGCAAGGGTCTCTCACGACCAAAGAATTCACGGCGCTTGGCCTGCATGATCCGAAGCCCTGTGGCGTCAACAGCTACTGGATCTTTACCGACCAGGATCCCGTTATATTCCCAGGTATAATTTCGGCTGAAATGATGAGGACCTATGCCATGGAATAAAGGATGCAGCATGATGAGAATATTCAACCTCGTTTTGCCCTTAACTTGAGGCAAATACCATATCTTTGCTAAATCTGCACAAGAATCAGGGTGATAATAGGGTATATCAGACACGAAAGTGACATAGTTTTTAAGGCAAGTTCCCAATCCTGACCAGTGATGGGTTCGGGCTGGCCGGGCATTTATGAGAGCTGTCGCCGCCTTGAATACCCGGCTTCTTCTCACCCTTCTATCACTAATATCGATTCGCGTATCTGGAACACCCGCATCCATCACCCTCTTCTTAATCGCCTGCTCGATCACCCTTCCTGTAGGAATGTAGTGCCAAACATTACTCTTAATGCCGACTATATCTGAAGGCTTGATCAGTTTTCTCCAGGCGTCTACAGGATCTTTTTCTCCCAGCAGGGTCGTTACTGCCTCATCCAGCATCTTTCGAATCACCTCAGGGTGAGGATTGTTAAAAGAAATCAAGGCATTCTTGTCTCTTACCAATACAACTCTGGCCTTATCGAGACTCGGCTTCTCTCTTGCCTTTAGGCCAGAAGCCAATGCTCCGGCCAAGGGCGTCATGGCAGCCACCCTCAGAAAATCCCGCCGGGTGATAATTTTCTTCTTCATCTTTCCTCCTTAATCTCTCCTCTTATCGTCTACTCATCCTGTCTTCAACTTTCTTAATCATCTCTTTGGCCAAGAGGCTTGAGCCAGCATTAAAAATAATAACGATCAAATCATCCTTGGTCTCTGCTGCTGTCCAGAGTCCATCTTCAGTCTGGACTAACCCCGGCTCAACTGCATCAGGCATGTAGACCTCGGTAAAGCTCTTGTAGGCTTGAGCTGCTCTTTGTGTTTCAGGATAACGGACTACTAGAAGGATGTGTTCATTTTCTTCCTTGATCCCTGTCCCTAGAACAGCTTCTGTTTTCTGGTCGAGTAAAAGAATATTTTCATCAGCCACATAAAAATGATAATTCAAGATCATGTGATTATGAAAATAATGGACCATACCCACATCCACCTCATCCTCAGGCAAAACAGCAATCAAGTCAGGCTTTGCTCCTTCTTCCTGGATAGCAGAAGCGACTGCTTCTCCCATGTTTAATAACACTTCTTTAGTCTCTTCTGTTTCTTCCTCGGCATAGATGGATACAAAGTAGGGACCTTTCCAAAAAGAGAGCAAACCTCCTTTGTAGGTCGAGCCTTGGCCTATGCTTACATCCTCGCCTTCAAGATCGTGGGTAAAAACACCAAAAGCATCCTTAGAAGAGGCCATATCAAAAAAATCTATCACGATCTCAGGCTGGCCTTCTTTCTTGAAGCGTCGGACCAAGAGCTCTCTGAAATTATAAGAGCGATAGACTTCACCTGCTCCGTCAATGTAGTCGAAGATGGTTTGAGGATCATAAGAGCGGTCTTTTTCCTCTGCCTTCCAGCCCTGAATCTCTTGAGGCAGAAGACTGCCTAAGTCTTTTTTTTCTTTACTCGAACAATTATCCATCAGCCCTAATCCCCCTATGAATAAAAGGAAAATCGTGATGCAAATCGTCTTGTTCATAGAGGAAAATTTTAAGCCTCGGGTAATAAAAAGTCAAACCACAGGATTTTTGGCTAAGAAGCTTCCCTCCTGTAACAAAAAAATTGTAAAATCTGCTTCGTGAATAAACCCGTAAAGACAAATCCGACTGATTCGAAAATTCTCAAGCTAGATAATCCTTTCTGGTGTCGAATCATCGAGCGGGTCAACAGATTTGTGGTAAAGATACAGATAGGGGATAATTATTATCGGGCTCACCTTAATAACACAGGAAGATTAGAAGAATTTCTCATCAAAGGCAGAAAAGCCATCTGTTTTAAGAAGGGAAAACTCAGCAAAACAGATTGCCGCCTTTTTGCGATTGAGGAACGAGGGTTCGGAGCTCTTATTGATACCCAGCTGCAGATGAAAGCCTTTGAAAATTCCGTGGAAAGTGGCCTTGTCCCCTGGCTTAAAGAGTGTCCAATCTTAAGAAGAAATGAAAAGCTCAGTACTTCTCTTATAGACTATTTATTGGACTGCATGGGAAAAGTGATCTATCTAGAAGTTAAAAGTGCTGTTCTAAGAGAAGGAGAATATGCCATGTACCCTGATTGCCCTTCCCTTAGAGGACAGAAGCATATCAAAGAGATCACTGTTCATGTCAGGAAGGGCGGTAAAGGCATCATTTTATTCATGGCAGCTCTGCCTGAAGTTGACGCCTTCAAACCAAACAAATCAGCTGATCCAGAGTTGTATAGACTACTTAAGGAGGCTCATTCCTCAGGAGTAGAAGTAAGAGCCATAGGTCTCTACTACAATCCCACAGATTCTTATGTGTATTTATATAATCCAGACCTTAAAGTTGACCTCGATTCTTGATATAATCCTCCAGTTCATCTAACTGGATAAGAGAATGTATACACAAGGAGAAACATAAAATGAGCGATAGAGAATGGGATGACATGTACAAGACTCGAAAACTGGATGAGATCCCTTGGCATTCACCCCAGCCAGATAGATATCTGGTGAGATTGGTCAAGGAAAAAAAGATCGAGAAAGGCTGGGTTCTGGACATGTGTTCAGGCGATGGAACCAACTCTATATACCTGGCTTCAAAGGGTTTTAAGGTCGCAGGAGTCGATATTTCTCCGACTGCTGTTGAAATAGCCCAGGCCAGATGTGAAAAGAGAAAGTTAAGCTGCGATTATTTTGTGGGAAATGTCCTGGATCTCCAGGTTGACAAGAAATTCTCATTCGTACTCGACAGAGGATGCTTCCACCACATTTCCAGAAAGAAGAAGCCAAAGTATGTTGATCTTGTCAATGACCTTTTGAAGAAGAAGGGAAAATTTTTCCTCCTCTGTTTCAGCGATAAGAATCCTCCCTTTGAAAAGAATCTATCTAAAGAGGATATCAGAGACTATTTTTCAGCCTACTTTCATATCCATTTCATCAAGGATTCCATCCACAAAGAACCCTCCTCAGGAAACAAAAGGCACCTCTACGCCTGCTTCATGGAAAAGAAAAGCTGACCAGAGGAAATAATGAGAAAACAATTATTTTTTTTATAGATGTTAATGCAGACACAAATCAGGAATAGCTTCATTTTTAAAAAGGAGGTATCACTATGAGTAAAATTAAAGTTTCATTGATTTCTATCCTTATTCTAATCCTTGTTATTCCTTCTTTTTCGCAGCAGAAAGTGAAAGATCTAAAATTTCACCACCTGCAGAATTACTGCTGGATGAGACTAGCCAAAATCGTGCCTGAAGTAACAGATAGGGTCATTCTCCCAATCGGGACAGTTGAAGCCCATGGCGCAGTCGCCATAGGTGCTGATAATATTATTCCTAATAACCTTGCCGAGATGGTATGGGAGAAATGCCATGCCCTCATTGCGCCGCCAATAAACCACGGATTTACAGGACGATCCATTTCGCAATTTCCGGGTTCCATTACGGTAAGAGAGGAGATTTTCGAAGAATATATTTATGATGTCTTAAAAGACCTCGTCCGAACTGGTTTTAGAAATATCCTGATCATCAACGGTCATGGAGGAAATCTCCAGCCTGCGACTAGAGCGATGACCCGTCTCCATACCGAAACAGCCGCTCATTTTATGATTGTCGAGTGGTGGAAAATCGCCTTCAATATAGTCAATGAAGTCTATGGAGCCAAAGCCCAGCAGCCAGGTCATGGTGACCTGGAAGAAGCTGCCCTCGTTATGGGATATGATCCTGATCTAGTCGATAAAGAGATGTATGAAAAACTGGGTAAAGATAATGTAGGAAGAGCCAGAGTTGACCCAGGGATCGCTACTATGCCGATATTGGCAACCACAGCATATCCAGAAAAAGGGTTGGGATACCTGGATTTCAATGTCAACAAAGCCAAAGAATATACTCGGAAAAAAGCAGATTATATCGCTGACATGTTTCTCGAAGCTGTAAAAAGATGGGAAATGATGGAAGGATGGAAAAAATAATTAATCATCTTACATAAATTCAACAAAGTATCAGAAATTTACCACCGCTCAAGAACCTTCCAGCGGTTGACAGAGAAGGAGCCAGGTGATATGTATAGCATCTCAATTCCCGCCTGTTCGTAATGAATAAAACTGCTTTAAAAGAGGGATAACATGAATCAAAAAAAATACGAAAATATAACCTTTGAGATAGAAAAAGATAAAGCTTTCTTAACCATTAACCGCCCTCCTCTGAATGTCCTAAACATCGCCACTATGGAAGAAATGAATGACGCCATCACTTCCCTGATCGATAATAAAGACATCAAAGTGCTAATCATATCCAGCAGCGGAGAAAAGGCCTTCTCAGCTGGGGTAGATGTGGCTGAACACACCGAAGACAGAGTCGAGAAAATGCTCCAGGTCTTCCACGATGTCTTCCGCAACCTGTCTAAATTAGACCAGGTAACATTAGCTGCTCTCAAGGGACTGACCTTAGGCGGAGGATGTGAAGTTGCTATTTTCTGCGACCTCATTATTGCCGCCAATAATCTTAAGATCGGACAGCCTGAGATAAAGCTTGCGGTTTTCCCACCTATTGCCCTCTTGATTCTGCCTCGTCTTATAGGATTAAAAAAAGCTTCGGAACTCCTGTTAACTGGTAAAATTATCGAAGCTGCTGAAGCCGAAAAAATGGGCTTGGTCAATAAGGTCGTTCCTCTTGAATCTTTCGACTCAGAACTTGATGTCTTTATCCGGCCCATTACAGAACTCAGTTTGGTAGGGCTGAAATATTCAAAAAAAGGAATCAGTCTGGGCCTAGAAACGACGTTTACCGAAGGCTTAGAAAAAATCGAAAAGGTCTATCTCGAGGAAATGATGGCCTCTGAAGATGCCCATGAAGGGTTGAAAGCCTTTATGGAAAAACGAGAGCCAGTCTGGAAAAACAAATAAAGGAGAAAACCATGAAAGCAGCTGTATTTCACGAGCCTAACAAACCTTTGAAAATAGAAGAGGTAGAGACTCCAAAAATAGAAGCCCAGGAAATCCTGGTTAAAATCGCTGCCTGTGGAGTCTGCAATACTGACCTGCATTACATAGACCATGGAGTTCCCACCTTTAAAAAGCCTCCAATGATTCTGGGGCATGAACCTTCAGGCATCGTCGAGGAGGTCGGGGCTGAGGTCAAAAACTTTAAAGCTGGCGACCGGGTGCTCATCCCTCCTGTTTTTTCCTGCGGCTATTGCGATAACTGCCGGCTGGGCCGGGAGAATATCTGCTTTAACATGGTCATGCTGGGAAACCATGTTGACGGTGCCTTTGCTGAATATGCCAAGGTGCCGGCCAAGGACTGCCAGCACCTTCCTGAAGACCTTCCCCTTGAAGAATCAAGTATCATTGCTGACGCCATCTCTACGCCCTATCATGCTGTTAAAAACAGGGCCCAGGTCAAGCCTGGTGATTCAGTGGTGGTTTTCGGCTGTGGAGGAGTAGGAATAAATGTGGTTCAGGTAGCAGCAGCCTCTGGAGCTTCTGTCATCGCCGTGGATATCCTGGATAAAAAGTTAGAAATGGCAAAGAAATTGGGAGCTCAGCAGACAATTAATGCTTCAGGCAAGGAAGACAAGGAGCTGCTCAAAGAAATAAGAGGCTTAACAGGCGGAGGAGCAGATATCGCTATCGAAGCAATCGGCAATCCAAAAACAATCGAGCTCGCCTCGAGCGCTGTCAAAGCCGGAGGGCTTCATTGTCAGGTTGGCTATACTCACCATAACGTACCCATTAACGCAGGAAGGCTGATGTTTCGAGAGATCGAGATCAAAGGCTCTTTGGGCTGTCGGCCAGTGGATTATCCCAAGATCATAGAAATGGTCAGAACAGGAAAAATCCAGCTTGAACCCGTAGTGACTCATAAATTTAAACTTGAGGAAATAGAGCAGGCTTTTGAACTGATGAGAAAGGGCGAATCACTAAGGTCTATTATCGTTTTCTAATTATTTCAGATTAAAATTGGGGACAACATTAGGTGTAAGGGAAGAAATCCCCCCTCAAAGAGTATTCCTACCTTCTTCATAACAATCCAATAGACAAAACCTATATTGAATCTGCAGTTATTCAAGCGTCCGTTTTTTGAACAAAAAAAGAAAAAATGCTTGACAAGCACTGTTTTTTTGTATAAGAATTGAACACTCAAGGGCTTTTAAGGGTGCTATGATTCAACATCAATAAAGGAGGGTGTGCATGAAAAAAGCTCTTTCGTTCATTCTAGGAATCATTCTACTCTTCTGCGGGACAACATTAGCTCAAAATGTTATCGATTTTGAAGACATGCTAACTGATGTTCTGGCTGATGATGTCTACCAGTCAAATACTCCGTTTTTCTCTGGCGTTCTCATTCAAACAATAAATAATGTAACTGGTAATATCACTGGTTGGCCTGTGGTGGTAAGAGCCCATGATAATCCGATTGTACCAGGAGATTGTGGCGTAGTCATCCCAGACTATGTAGGAACAGTTCCTGCATTTAGTTCTAATCAGTGTACTGGAAATTCAATGAATAATTATCCAGTTGGCTCAGGTTTTAATTCACTTTCAGATACTTCTGAAGGAATACCGCCTAATCCAGTTGGTCCAAGAAAACAGGACGGATTTCTGATTAACTTTGGTTATCCTGTAATGGATTTTTCTCTAATAATAGTAGATTGGGGCGATTGGCTTCCTGGAGGAAGCGGTGAGAATACCTGGCCAAGCTATGTCGAGCTAATTGCCAATGATAATGATGGAGTCATTGTTGGCAGTGATAAAACTCCTGACCTTATTAGCCAGACCGTTAGCCGAGATGCTGCAAGAGCAAATGGAATCATAAGCCTTGAAATCGAAGGTGGGGGAATAAGAGAAGTTGAGGTTCGGTTCAGAGGCTTTATTGATCCCGGGGTGACAATTGATGATATCATCTTCACCAGTCTCAATATTGATATTAAACCTGGAAGTGATGCCAATCGTATTAACTCTAATGGACATGGAGTCATTCCTGTAGCAATCCTTGGCTCAGCAGATTTTGATGTCACTACACTCGATCCTTCCACTGTTATGATGGACGGTCAAGGAGTGAGAATGAAAGGTAAAAGCGGACGGGCAGGTTCGTACGAAGATGTCAATGATGATGGATTCATCGATTTAGTTGTTCATATAGAAGATGGCGATGTATACACCACTGGAGACACAGTCGGAACGGTGACAGCTGAAACCTGCGAAGGTGAGCTCATTGGAGGACAAGATTCAATCTCTATAATATAGTAATATCTTATAATAACTAATTATCAGCCGAAGGGTTTATCGATGGCGGTGCTTTCCATGCCGCCGAGGAAACGCCCCCCATCTCCAGTAACGACGAAGCAGTCTTCCAGACGAACACCGAACTCCCCATAAATATAAATTCCAGGTTCATCGCTGAAAGTCATACCGGGCTGGAGTTTCAATTTATTTCCCTTCACTAGATAAGGATATTCATGCCCATCCATGCCAATGCCGTGACCAACACGATGGGTGAAATACTTGTATTCAGGGCCATAGCCAGCATCTTCAACGACTTTGCGGGCCACTCTATCAATTTGCTCGCAGGGAACACCAGGACGGACGGCTTTTAAGGCTTCACTCTGAGCTTTCTTGACGATATCCCAAACTTTTCGCTGTTTGTCAGAAGGCTTGCCAAACACGATGGTTCGGGTCACATCAGAACGGTATCCTTCCACAGAGCAACCGCCATCTAGCACAATGGTATCGTTCTGGTGAAGATTGCGAATCACTGAAGAACCATGCGGGAAGGCAGAATTAGGGCCATACTGGGGCCAGCCACCGCCTCTTGCACCCATCTTCTGGTGGGCATCACTGATCAGGCTGTTCAAATCGCCGGAGCTCATGCCTTCGCGGAGGTATTTGAATGCATCGCGGTAGGCCAGTTTGGTGATTTTATTGGCCAGGTCCATGTATTCGATTTCTTTTTTAGTTTTGATGCCGCGGCAGGCCTCTGTAATTACAGCCCCGTTTACCAATTCCAGGCTGGGAGCATCTTTGCGGAGACCGTAGAATACAAAACTTCTTATCGTAGGACCTAAGGCCAGCTTCCCTTTAGCGGCGCCTATATCTTTCATGATGCCAGCAATGAGTTTAAAGGGACTCTCGTTTTCCTCCCAGACGCGAATTTCATGACCATCAGGGACTCGTTCTCTAGCCCGTTCAAGCTCAAAAGCGGGGCTGATCCACATGGGATCGCCTTTTCGGTTTATCACTGTTCCGAAGGTCCGCTCGCTTCTCCACCATCTGACGTTGGTAAAATAAATGAGATTTGTGCTGCCGGTTAAGAACAGAGCATCCATGTTATGCTCGGCCAACAAGCGCTTGGCCTTTTCAATGCGCTTCTGGTAATCCTCAGGTGCTAAGGGCGTAACGTCAGAAACCATATTCTTCAGTTCTGACTTTGCGCAAGTCTCTGGAGAGGAAAATACATTGTTCATAAATCCATAGGTGGCGATGGACAGGCCACCGATTTTTAAAAACTCACGGCGAGAATACGACATCTTCACTCCTCTTGATCCTAGTTTTCATTTCTTATTGATTCTTTTTATTGCTGTCGATGTTAATTGATGACAATCGATAAATCAATACTGAATTCCTGTCTTAGAATCTTTCAATTATCCATTCCTATAGGAGCACCTTGAGGAGGCTTCAATGGGACTGTAAGTTTTACTTTATCCGGGTTATTCTGGAAAAGACCAATCTGCCAGGCAGCCTGAAAATAATGGGCCTTTTGTCTCTCATTTTCTAGGAAATCTATTTTCTCATTAAGCCAGGTTTTCAATTCATTGAGTTTCAGGGATGCTATGGCCCGCACAGATGGAGCTGTCTTCTCATCAACAGCCAATCTCATCATCTTATTCAACAAAACATTATCAACCACCCGCTGAATTTCTCCATGATAACCATCTTTGGGTTCAATCTTCCAGGTAGAAGAAATGAGCCTATCCAGCACTTCAGCTAATCCTGGAATATCAGTGTTCCGGGAATGATATTCGACCATCCTGGCTGCTCTCTGAGGATGCAGTATGGCTTCCACCGTTAGACTGGCTGCGTTTTCAGCCGCAGCAAGAGGATCAAAGGTGGGGCCAGTATATCCGGGAAAAAGGTCTCGGTGCTCCCAGTATCCAGGAGGACGGGGTGGAATCAGGTTTAGTATTTTTTCATTGATGGCTAGATTTTCAGGTTGAATTGTCTTAAGCAGCACGTCTAGAGCCCGGCGTTGCTCTGGACCTGGAACAAGTTCTGGACTCTTTTGGACATCTTTTCGAAGGATATGATTATAGTAAAGACCTCCCAGGGTGCTTGCTGCTGCCTCCACTTGATATCGGTGAAACAGATAAACTGGAACCAGAACATCTTCGAGTATTGCCATCGGTGTGTTAAAAGGGATTCTCTTTTCTGAAAAGGATTCAAGGGCAAGGCCGCGTATTTTCATGATACGCTCGAGTTCATCAACCGGATTCTTACCGTTGTCCCAGACATTGGCTAAGGGATGGGCGCTGCCTGCACGGGCATCCTGGCCGGCCAGAAAGTACAAGCCACTTGAAAAAGCGTTGTCCAGGATAGCCCTTAGCTCTTTTTCTTCATCGACCCCCTTTGTGAAATCCTGATAACCGTAGGCAATAGAGACCTTGTCCCACTCCCCTATTCCTGTTGCGTATGCCTCTGATAGATCAAGTGAGCCGTCTTCAGTGATCTTCACCAGGGGATGAGGATAGTCCATGACCGAAGCTCTATCATTGACGCTGGCAGCATAATTATGACCCAAACCCAGGGTGTGCCCCACCTCGTGGCAGGAAAGCTCCCTGATCCGTGCTAACGCCATCTCCACCATCTCAGAAGAATTGTCTTTTTCTTCTCCGTAATCAGCGATCAATCCTTGAGCAATAAGGAAATCTTGACGAAGGCGGAGTGAACCAAGAGCAATATGTCCTTTGATGATTTCGCCTGTGCGAGGGTCTATGACTGTAGAGCCGTAAGACCAACCTCTGGTCGAGCGGTGGACCCAGTTGATGACATTGTAGCGGATATCCATCGGGTCTGCTCCTTTGGGAAGCAGCTTGACCTGGAAGGCATTCCGGTACCCTATGGCTTCAAAGGCTTCGTTCCACCAGCTTGCGCCTTCGATGAGGGCTGAACGGACCGGTTCAGGCACGCCGCGATCCACATAATAGATGATCGGTTTAACAGGATCACTGATTTTTGCACGTGGGACTTTCTTCTGTAGCCTATGGCGGCAGATAAATCTCTTCTGGATGGATTCTTCTATTGGAGCGGCAAAGTCCATGTATCCTGTTCCGAAAAAGTTTGAACGGGGGTCATATACCCTCGGTTTATAATTGTTGTCAGGCAGTTGAATGAAAGAGTGATGCTGTCTGACTGTGATCGAGCGAGGATCAGGAGACACCTGGCTGACAAGTCGACCTGGATGATCGCAGGTAAAAGTCAGAATAGCCTCGATCTCCGTGTTGTAGAGAAAATTCTTGGTGTTTGGTAGGTAAACGGCAGATCTGGAGAGGTCGAGCTTATAATTCCCCTGCTCGGCCCGTTTAAGACTCCCGACTACACCATGGGCGTCCCGCATGAAGAATGAGGTCGCATCAACTAACACCCGTTTGCGATGCTCGGCTTCGATCATAAAGCCCCAGATGACTGATTTAGCGAAGGCATCTTCAGTTGCTTTTCGCTCGTAAGGATTATCGCTGATGGCCCGGAAAGAATAATTGGGCTGGATGAGAAGAACCTTTGGTCCAATACGCTGAAACTTAACAATCCTGCTTCCTCCTAGCTGACTCCGGTCAAGGCCGACATCTTCTGAACCAAGTCCAGCTGGAAGGGAGTTCACGTACAAAAACTCAGTGTCGAATTTATCGATCTCGAGCCAGATCTTCCCTTCTTTCTCATCCCAATAGAAGGTGAAATAGCCGGGAAACCTGTCCATACCAGAGGTTTTTTTGCTTATGGATTGCGGCTGAGCCCATATGAATGAATTACAGACGATAAGAATGCACAATACAATGATAAGCTTTTTCATGATAGACCTCCTTTTTGGTAGAGTCGATGAGAATGCTGAAAAATTGGTGAAAACCTTTCTTCTCTATTCTCTTTGATACCCGAATATGATTTTAATCTTATTTAACTATCTTTTATCTTTTTTTATGAATTTCGTAAAGTCAGCGGGGAAAAAAGAAAATAGAACTGACGAATTATCTCTTACTTTCCTTTGAACTTGCCTTTTCTCTTTTCCAGGAAGGCAGAAACCCCTTCTTTTTTGTCTTCAGTGGTGCAGGTCAAGGCATGGAGGTAGGATTCAAGGGCAAAGCCCGAAGCCCTGTCCCCTTCCTGGCTTCTGTTCACAGCTTCCTTGGCATACCTCACGGCTAGGGGCGGTCTTGCAGCGATTTTTTGAGCGAGGGCCATGGCCTCCTCCATCAATTTCTTCTGGGGAATGACCTTGTTCACCAGGCCAATGCGAAAGGCTTCCTGGGCATCGATGAAATCTCCGGTGAGTATCATTTCCATAGCCCGGCCTAAACCGACTAAGCGGGGAAGCCTCTGGGTTCCTCCATCTCCAGGAATGATTCCCAGCTTGACTTCTGGAGCTCCAAACTGAGCATTATCAGACGCGATTCGGACAGAACAGGCTAAAGCTAATTCCAGGCCCCCTCCCAAGGCATAACCGTTAACCGCGGCGATGACCGGAACTTGAAGGTTCTCAAGGCGGGAGAAAGCTTCTTGCCTTTCCTGAGTGACCTCTCTTCCCTGGCTGGCATCACGGTCAATAAGCTCTTTGATATCTGCACCAGCGACAAAGGCTTTATTCCCAGCGCCAGTGATCACCAGCACTCTGAGGTCTTTATCCTTTTCGACTTTATCAAGAAACTTCTTTAACTCGGTAGTCAATTCATTGGAAATGGCATTCATTTTTTCAGGCCGATTGATGGTCAGGAGACCGATATTTTCTTTTTTTTCATAAATGAGTGTCTTAAACATGATTACACTCCTTTTCATCTTATGAGATTGTTTCGCTTTGCTCGCAATGACAATTTAAATTTATTGCCCGCAATGACATTCATTCGTTCGTCGCCATGACATATTTATTTTATGAGATAACTTCGGCGCTACACGCCCCTCAATGGCAATCTGATTCGCTCCTCGTAATGACTTATGAACTTTAAGTGAAAGCTCTGATCTCCAGCTCGATGGCACCGATGATGAGCTGCTGGATCTGGGAAGTTCCCTCATACAGTGTGTTGATTCTGGCATCCCGGTAAAAGCGCTCCACGTCGTATTCGCCAGAGAAGCCATATCCCCCATGAATCTGGATAGCCTTGTAGGCCACTCGGTTCACCATTTCGCTACAGTAATATTTGGCGATAGAGGTTTCCCTGGTATTGGGCTCACCTTTGTTTTTCAGATGCCCTGCCCGGTAGACAAGAAGGCGTCCAGCTTCACACTCGACGACCATGTCAGCGATCATCTGCTGGACAAGCTGGAAGCTGGCAATGGGCTTCCCGAATTGGATTCTCTGCTTGGCGTATTCTTTACAGATGTCGATGCATCCCTGAGCTGCTCCTACACAGCCTGCGGCCACAGTGAAACGGCCAAAATCTAGAGTCCCCATGGCCACCTTAAAGCCTTTATTTAGCTCGCCCAAGATATTTTCATTGGGAACACGGCAGTTCTCAAGGTAGATCTCCCCAGTATTCGAGGCACGAAGACCTAGCTTGTCGTGGAGGTCTTTGGTGGAAAAGCCCTCGGTGCCTTTTTCCACCAGAAAAGCTGTGATCCCTTTGGGGCCTGCATCTTTGTCAGTCTTGGCATAGACTATGGCCAGATCAGCGATTCCGGCGTTGGTGATCCATGTCTTTTGGCCGTTGAGCACGTAATGATCTCCATCTTCCTCTGCTGATGAGATCATGCTGGCCGGGTCACTGCCTGCATTCGGTTCTGTCAGGCCAAAACAGCCGATCCACTCTCCACTAGTGAGCTTGGGAAGATATTTTCTCTTTTGCTCCTCATTACCGAACTTAAGAAGGGGAAGCTCAACCAGGGAAACCTGAACAGAATAGGTGCCTCGCATGGATGAATCTACTCTGCCTATTTCCTCAGCCACTATAGCATGGCTAATGTAATCAAATCCTGCTCCGCCATATTCATGGGGAATGGGTGTGCCCATAAAGCCCAAACCTGCCAATTTTTTAAAAATATCGCGGGGGAAATGAGCTTTCTTGTCGTTTTCACTCGCCACGGGAGCTATCTCTTCCTTCGCGAATTTACTGATCGTTTCCTGGATCATCCTTTGTTCTTCGGTTAAATCAAAATCCATGGCCCGCTCCTTTCAAGAGATATCAGCTAGACTCACTGGTCTGGCTGGATTAGCCAGCCTAGCAATCCCAGCCCTCTTGGTTTATTGAATACCTGATTCGGGGATTCTATTTAATATTTATAGAATCCTTCACCTGATTTTTTCCCTAATTTCCCCTCGGCCACCATCTTCTTGATGATCTCTGGCGGCTTGTATCGCTCATCTTTCAGCTTTTCGTACAGAGTTTCCATTTTTGCCAGATGGATATCCAATCCAATCATATCAATGAGTGCTAGCGGACCCATTGGAAGGCCGGCACCGAGCTTCATAGCTTCGTCAATATCTTCTGGAGAAGCCACACCGTCAGCGTAAACAACGGCTGCTTCGTTCAGGAGCCCTGCTAAGACCCTGCTGACGATACCGGCGGGCGCTTCTTTAGTCGTGGCCACAGGAATTTTACCCAGGTCTTCTGCAAACTTTTTGGTGGTGGCAATGGTTTCTTCCGAGGTTTGCTCGCCCCGGATGATCTCCACCAGTTTCATGATGACCGCTGGATTGAAAAAATGCATGCCAATGACTTTATCGGGACGGGAAGTGGCTGAAGCGATCTCGCTCACCGAGAGGGCGGTGGTGTTGGTGGCCAGGATTGTCTGGGGCGAACAGATAGAATCCAGTTTACTGAAGACTTCTTTTTTTGCTTCGATGTTCTCAGAAATAGCTTCGACGACGAAATCACAATCGCTGGCGAGGTTCAGGTCTGTCGACCAGTTCATCCGCGAAAGGATAGAGTCCATATCCTCCTGAGTGATTTTTCCTTTTTCAATCCGTCTTGTCAATCCGGCAGTGATTTTATTTTTAGCTTTTTCGACGAGCTCATCTGCAATATCGACCACAGTGACTTCATAACCTTGCTGAGCACAGAGTTGCCCGACACCAGAGCCCATGATTCCTGCGCCCACCACAAAAGGCTTTTTAACATCCATCCTAATTCCTCCGTTTTAAGTTAATAATCCTAAATATCTATTTCCAAACCTTCAATACATCCAAGTTGGCAGGTTTAAGGAAAGAGCTAAGATAGTCTTTCGACTATAAGAGCTACGCCCTGTCCGCCTCCGATGCACATGCTCGCTAATCCCAGAGTCTTATCATAAGTTTTCAGAGCATAGAGCAAAGTCGTCAGTATTTTCGCTCCAGTAGCACCCACAGGATGGCCGAGCGCTATGGCTCCGCCGTGCACATTGACCTTGGCCCGGTCCCATTCCAGGTCGCGCTCAACAGCCAAGATTTGAGCTGCGAAGGCTTCGTTGAGTTCGATAATGTCAATGTCTTCAAGTTTGAGTCCGGCTTTCTCCAAGGCTTTATTAACAGCTGGCACGGGTCCTATCCCCATAACAGCCGGGTCAACTCCAGCATGAGCGTAGGATACAATTTTGGCAAGGGGCTTGACTCCAAACTCAGAGGCCTTGTCGCTTTTCATGACTAAGACGGCTGCAGCAGCATCGCAGAGAGCACAGCTGTTTCCAGCTGTGACAGATCCATCCTTTTTAAAAACCGGTGGGAGTTTACCCAGTTTCTCTAAAGTGACTCCCTCTCTCGGGATCTCCTCGGTGTCAAAGGTCTCTGTTTGTCCTTTTTTTAACGGCACCTCCACCGGAAGGATTTCTTCTTTGAACTTGCCTTCTTTTACCGCTTTAAGAGCTTTTTCCTGGCTTTCAAGGGCAAAAGTATCCTGTTCCTCACGGCTGATAGAATATTTTTCGACGAGTGTTTCCGCAGTCATTCCCATCAGATGGCCGGCTAAGGGGCACATGAAGCCATCCTGGTGCATGATATCGATCAATTTGCTGTCTCCCATGCGGTTCCCCCATCGAGCTCCCTGAGCAATGTAGGGAACCTGGGAAGTGTTCTCAGCTCCACCAGCCAAAATGACCTCTGCATCTCCGGCCTTGATCATCTGGGCAGCTAAAGAAACAGCTCGCAGCGAGGAACCACAGCGCTTGTTCACGGTAAAGGCGGGAACTTCATGGGGTAGACCTCCCTTAACAGTAGCCAAACGCCCAATATTTGGTCCGAGTCCGGCCTGCCATCCAGTACCGAAGACCACTTCTTCCACCTGGTTGGGCTCGATCTCACCCCGTCGAACAGCCTCCTGAAGGACAAGAGCTCCTAATTCTACAGCAGAAACTCTTTTGAAAGAACCGCCAAAACTGCCTCCAGCTGTTCTGACAGCGCTGCCAATGACAATATCACTCATGGGTAACCTCCCTGTTTATGAATTCTTGATGTGAAGCACCATATAAAAGAGACTTCATCGGAGAGCCACTATTATAGTTACCCCTTCTTCCGCCTGTCAATAAAAACTTAATTATTGGGGTCAGACCAAACTAACTAATTGAAATTAAATAAATAAAGTTCAATTTTAATGGTATTTTGGTTCTTAAAATGCAGATTTCGGGGTCAAAAACACTGTTTTAAGAAAACGGGCCTAGAGTGCTTAAAGTGATGATTTTGCCCCTAAAAACGGCGCTTTAAGAGCTAAAAACAAGCCTAAATTAGAACTATCTTATTAAAAATAAATGAGATAGCTTGGTCTGACCCCAAATTATGATTTTTTGCGGAAGAGGCGGAGGAAGTCGGACAATTTTCCCTTAATATACCCTTCTTTTATAAAATAGGGCCCTTCTTCAGGCTTGACCCATTTTATGTATTTTCCTTTTTTCACGCCATGGGGGCCTTTGGCTAGTCCGATCCTGAAATCGCCCTCCCTGGTCTGAATGATAGCTACGTTAACCTTCTCATCTTCGGGAGATATATATTCTGTCGTTACCAGAACCTTATCTTTCGGGGGCGCCTCTTTAGAAATAAGCTCTTCAGGAATGGATTGAGGCTGGTATTCTTCCTTGAATCCTTCCCGCCTCCGCGTTGGTTCGGTCCTCTCCACAATCCCGACGATACAGGCATTACCAAACCCACTCATGTTGAACCAGAGCCCGTAATTCAAGTCACTCAACGTCTCTCCGAACATTTCCTGATACTGATTGTGTCCTCGAAGCTGCCAGACAAGCTCCACCAGCTGGGCTCCGCCAGAGGCTCCTAAAGGGTGGGTCTTAGCTAAGAATCCCCCCGACCGATTGAAGTAAACCCTCCTGCCTTGGGTGTTCTTTTCTTCCATCACAAACTTATGGCCTTTTCCCCTGTCGGCCAGGCCTAAATCTTCAGCGACTATCCAGGGAACAGTCTTAAACGCGTCATGGAGCTCGCAAAGGTCCATCTCATGAGGATTGAGAGAAGCTTCTTGGTAGGCCTTCCTTCCAGCTAACACAGCCGCTTCCATGGAAAGCAGAGTCTTTCGCTCGGCAATCTTTATATTGTCAAAGGCAGATCTGACGCTGGTGAGTTTTATGTCAGTGGGAAAAGGAACCAAATAGACTGCTCCCGCCCCGTTATAAGACCCGCTGCAGTCAAATTTTGTCAAAGGTTTGGCGATAATTCTGTTGATTTCAGGATTATCATACTCTTCTCTGGTGACAGATTTTTTAAAATAAGCAACCTCATTCAAGGCTCCATAGCCAAGGCATCGTGCGCTCATCTCGTAACAGATATTCCTGAACTCTTTAGCGGAAATCTTATAGGCATCCATATAATTTATGGAGGCTAAAGCAGCTACAGCCGGCATTTCTCCCAACCCTCGTTCTCTTTCTTCCTCAGATATCACGGTAGAAATTTGAGAAGGAATCTCCTCGTTCTTGAGTTTTCCTTTCATCTTCTCCCCGAAGCAGACCAAGACCTTCAGTCCTGAAGAAGCCAATCGCTTTCCCAGGTCTACCGCTGCTGCTCCGGTAGCTGAACCCCGTTCGACATGATAAATCTCTGTGTCTCTGTCTATGGCCATTTCCATTCCCACCAGAGAATCAAGACCAGTTTGTCGGGCAAATCCTATGGGATCCATGGCGCCGATGACCAGCGCATCGGGGACCAAATCAGTGGTGAAAGATAGAGAATCTTGGATGGCCTTCTGGCAGGCATCAGCCAAAATTACTCCGATGGGTCTGAAATCCTTGCCAAAAGGAGTTGAGCCGACTCCAGCCACATAGACCTCATTCATACCAAAAGGGGCTCCTTTTTCTGTTTTTCCAGTTTATTCCTATTGTTTATTATAGCGGAATTTTAGGCTGAAAGTTACTGATTTTATAAAAAGTCAGTTCTAATTTTTTCTGACTTTTCATGAATATGAGCACGACCGTTCTAATTTTTAACCAATTAAAAAATTATAAAGGCCCGACCCCATTGTTCACATTTTTCTGTGGTGTTTGCAATGACAGGGTACTTTTTTTATAATTACCGCAAAACTGATGGCTAAGAATACTCAGGGAAACTTCAATGCCAGGTCATAATATCGGAATCATCGGAGCCGGACCTGTGGGAAGCCTGATGGCTGCTCACCTCGCCCGGAACAAAGAGAATATCTACCTCATCGACATCAAGGAAGAATTGATATTAGCCATAGACCAACAAGGAATATCTGTCACCGGGACGGGCGATAACTTCCAAACTCAAGTCAACGGAACAGGCATCTCAGCAGCGGGATTAGCCTGCTTCGATGTTAACTTGTATTTTATCGCTGTCAAATTCAATTTTCTAGATTCGGTCTTAGACGATATCAAAAAGATTTTTAAGCCCGGCCAAAAAATCTTACTCATTCAAAATGGGATCGATAACGAAGACCGAGCAGCTGAAAAACTCAGCCCGGATGATGTCCTCCGGTTTGTTATCAATTATGCTGGAATGATTGTCAAACCGGGCACAGTCAAGATGTCCTTCTTTCATCCTCCGAACTATATCGGAGCCCTATCTGATAAGAATGAATCTCTGGCGCAAGAAATCGCCGGATTCATCAGTGATGCAGGCCTGGAAACAGTTTTCACGCCTGAGATAAAAAAGTATGAATGGAGAAAAACAATCCTTAACGCGGCCTTGATGCCTGTCTGCGCCACTACTGACTTAACCATGAAGGAGGCTATGGAATTCGAAGAAACACGGTTCCTCACCGAAAAAATTCTCCTGGAATGTATCCAAGTGGCAAAAAAATTAGGCTATGAGTATGAAGCCGACTTTGTTGAAAAAGGCTTGGCTTATTTATCAGGCGCAGGCCATCACAAACCCTCGATGAGCCTCGATCTAGAGGCTGGTAATCCCGTAGAGTATGTCTATCAGCCTATTATTGATTACGGGAAAGAAATCGGCAGCCCTACTCCCTATCTTGAAGCCTTGACCAGGGTTGTCCGGATTCTTGAAAATCAAAAACGAAAATCAAAATCTTAATCTCGAATAGAACCAAATCAGGTTTTTATAGTCTTAGTCAGACTTTAAATCATCGAGCCCTCCAAACCAAAAATCAACTTCTCAAGATGCTCTTTGATCCATCCAAAATTAGAGAAAGTATTCTTTTGTAGATCTCGGATTTTAACCTGCAGCTTAAGTTTAAGAAAAACACAAGCTTTCAAGGATAAAAAATAAATCTTACAATTTCTATAAAATTATGTTGAAAAAAGTAAATAAATTGATTAATATAGAGTGTGGATTAGGTAGATTTAGGTTCTATAACAATTTATAAGGAGTTATCTATGATAAGGCTTTCCACTAAGGGAAGATATGGGAGTCGCCTTATGCTCAATCTTGCTCAAAATTATAATAACGGAAATCATTCTGTTATTCTCAAGAGCATCTCTGATGAAGAAGAAATATCAATTCGCTATCTAGAACAGATCATTATCCCCCTTAAAATTGCCAGGCTCGTAAAAAGCATTCGAGGCGCAGGAGGAGGTTACACTTTATCCCGTGCTCCTTCTGAAATTAGACTGAGTGAAATTCTCCATGCTTTAGAAGGCTCCTGCTGTTTGGTAGACTGCATTGAGGATAATGATTATTGTAACCGCATTCCTATCTGTGCTACTTTTGAAGTCTGGAAAGAGGCCACCAATATGTTGAAAAGCTATTTCGACGGAATAACTCTCCAAGACCTTATAGAAATCCAAAAGAAAAAAAATCGACAGGCGAAAAAGAAGTCTGCTTCCAGAGCTTAGTGAATTCTTCCCTTTGAGGACCTGAACTTAAATTTTAAAGAAAGGGTCCTCTTTTCTGAATCTTGAATCCTCCCTGTAATATATACGATTATCCTTTGATATTTGTATTTCTCTCCATTCCACTCTAAGAATTCTAAACAGTTTCCTTTTTTTCCCCTCAGCTGACTCATTTCTCAAACTTGTAAATATAAATTGATTCTATTATAATCATCAATTATATAAAGACTATAGTTTCCATAAATATACTTATTATAAAGAAAAACTGATGAAGAGCTTAAAGCAGTGGAGTCTGAGGAATAAGGTCATTCTCCATGTGTTAGTCATCGGAATCATAACAACTCTTGTCTTGATTGTTCTCTATCTAAGAGGCCAGAGGAACATCATCCACTCTGTGAGCCGACAAAAAGCTGAGGTTGCAGGCTTGATGATCGAAAACAGCCTTTTCCAGGCCATGAAAGAGGGAAAGCCAGAGGAAGTTCAAGATATCATCAGCCAAACAGCCTCTTCCAGCTATATTAAAAAAATTCGTATTATCTCTGCTGAAGGAAAGATACTTCGCTCTTCTCACGAGAATGAAATCGGGAGCTCCTCTGAAGCTAGTATTCAAAACAAACTGAAAGAACTTTTTTCGAACGGAACCAGATCTAATATCTACTTCCTTAAGCCAAAATCAACCATACAGAATTTTCGTCTTATCGAAAACAGACAAGAATGCTATGCCTGCCATTCTCCTCAGGCGAAAATCAATGGTATCTTAGAAATCAACGTCGATTATACAGCTGCTGCCATTCTTCTTAAAAAAAGCCAGCTCAAGGGTATTCTTATAGGCTTGGTATCGATATCCATCCTCATCTTCATCATCCTCCGATTATTCGAAAAGTTGGTCAATCGCCCCATTTCCCGATTAAAAGGCAACATGAAGACCGTCCAGGAGGGAGACTTGAACATTCAATTTCCGGTCGTCAAACACGATGAAATCGGAAACCTAGCTGAAAGCTTCAATGCCATGGTGAAAAAGCTCCGCGAAGCTAACCAAAAAATAGAACACCTGCATAGCCAGCAGATGGAAAAGGCTGAACATCTGGCTTCCATAGGAGAGCTAGCTGCCGGGCTAGCTCATGAGATGAAAAACCCCATCGCCGGAATGAAAGGAGCCTTGGAAATCATCGGTCAAAAAACCGATCCCGCTGACCCTAAGAAAGAAATATTTAATGAAATTCTGCTTCAAATCGAAAAAATGCATAAAGTTATCCAGGACCTCCTCAGCTATGCCAAGCCAAAAGAGATGAGCTTCAGTCTTGTTAATCCTAACGAATGTGTAGAAAATGCCATCAAACTCGCCCAACCTCAAAAAAAAAGCAAAGATATCATCTTTCATTTTCAGAAACTGGCTAACAACACCCTAGCCCGTCTAGATGCGGACAAGATTCAAGAGCTCATGCTGAATCTCATGCTGAACAGTATTTCGGCCATAGATAACAAAGGTCAAATCGATATCAAGCTCCTCAAAAGGAATGAAAAAGAGTTAGAAATTATATTTGAAGACAACGGGAAAGGGATAAAAAAAGACCACTTGTCTCAGATATTTAATCCTTTTTTCACTACCAAGAGCAGAGGCACTGGTCTCGGTCTTTCCATCTGCAAGAAAATTACTGCTGCCCACCAAGGTTCCATTCAAGTGAAAAGCAAGGAAGGGAAAGGCACCACTTTTCTTATCCGACTTCCGGTTTTACAACAAGGAGATTAAGGATGCGCAAAAAAAAGATCTTAATCGTCGATGATGAAAAACTCATCCGCTGGACACTCAGCCAGAAATTAAACAAATGGAACCTTGAAGCTTCTACTGCTGAAAACGGAGCTCAAGGCCTGCGCCTGGCAGAAGAAGAAACACCTGATCTCGTGATGCTCGATGTCAAACTCCCGGATAAGAAAGGCACGGATTTATTGATGGAATTAAAGAAGGCCCAGCCAGAGCTTCCGGTCATCATGATGACCGGCTTCGGAGTCATAGAAGATGCAGTGACGGCCATGCGCCGAGGAGCCTATGATTTCATCACCAAGCCAATTGATTACACAAAGCTTCAGAACACTGTAAAAAACGCCCTGGAGGCTGCCTCTCTGAAACAAGAAATCGCCTATTACAAAGAAAAGGAACAAAATAGATTTGATGCTGATCAGATTATAACCAACTCAAAAGCAATGAAACAGATCCTGGAAATGGTCAAGAAGATTGCCGAAAGCGAAGCTTCTATCATTCTTCTTCAGGGAGAAAGTGGTACTGGAAAGGACCTCTTGGCTCAAGCCATTCATCATCTCAGCCGGCGTAGAAACGCCTCTTATCTCGCCATAAACTGTTCAGCCATTCCTGATAACCTTCTGGAAAGCGAGCTCTTCGGCTACGAAAAAGGAGCTTTTACTGACGCCAAGGCACAGAAGAAAGGGCTAGTCGAACTGGCTGACGGAGGAACCTTGTTCCTGGATGAAATAAGCACTCTAAACCTTCATCTCCAAGCCAAGCTGTTGAGGTTTCTGGAAATCCATTCTTTTAAGAGGGTAGGCGGATTGAAAGATATCGAAGTGGATATCCGAGTCATAGCGGCCACTAACCAGGATATTGAGCTTGCCTCAAGAGAAGAAAAATTCAGGAGAGATTTGTTTTATCGATTGAATGTCTGTCCTGTCTACATTCCGCCTTTAAGGGAGAGAAGGGAAGATATCCTGCCCTTAGCTAATCATTTCATTTTCCATTATGATAAAAAATTCAGAAAGAGCATTAAAGGATTGGACAAGCAGACAGAAAAGCTTTTTCTGGAATACGACTGGCCCGGAAATGTCAGAGAGCTAAAAAATGCCGTGGAACGAGCCATGATCTTCGAAGAAAATTCTTCAATCACTGCCAAATATCTGCCCATTCATCTAAACGGAGATTCTTTCTCATCTCCAGAAGGCTCCTTAGACGAAACTTCTGACCAAAACTTATCTCTGTACGATATGGAACAAAAACTGATGATTCAAGCCTTGAAAAAAACAAACGGGAATAAAACCAAGGCCGCAAGATTACTGAACATTACTCGAGATGTTCTGCGTTATAAGATTAAAAAATTCAATATCACGCCCGAACGCTTTCATTTTTCAGAGTAAATCCCCCCTCCACTCCTTCTCACAAAATCTCTTCAAAAAATAATAGTAAACCCCTAATAATTATGGGAAATATAGCCCATTAGAGGGTGAAATCACCCACTTTTGTCACCTCCAGAAACTGCTGAATTTATATAGCAAGTAATTTATTTATTTTCAATAAATTAGAAAGCCAAGACCGTGCCTTTTATTGGCACAAAAATTGCTATCTTCTTCCGTGGATTGAAATGTATAAAATTCTAGTCGTTGATGACGACAAGCTTATTCGATGGTCTTTAAGGGAAATATTCGCTCAAGAAGGATACGAAGTTGATACTGTGGCCACGACCAAGGATGCTTTGAGCCGGGCCTCAAACGATGCTTATCATCTCATCTTTGCGGACATAGAAATAGATGAAGAAATTGGTCTTGATATGTTAAAAGAAGTCAATAAAATCCAGCCGTCGACGAAAATTGTAATTTTATCGGCACACCCGAAATACCAAATAGAGCCTCAATTGAGCACTTTAAACGTCTTTTCAGTCGTCGAAAAACCTTTCAACGCTGAGCAGATGAAAACGCTTGTCAAAGAGGCTTTAGATTAAGAGAATGAACAAAGGAGGTGGGAATCAAACAGAAAATAATAAAACAAGGTATTGGTGCATTCAATTTATCGGAAATTTTCACTAAGGAGAAGAAGATGAAAAAAAGCAGTTTACTGATTGGACTCATCACCTGCGCTTTTGTTCTTACTGGTATTTTCTTCCTGTATTCCTCTCTTTGCGCTGTAGAGCCGGCTTCCGAAGGAGAATATGTTGGTTCAGAGACCTGTATGGAATGTCATGAGGAAGTCGGAGAAGCCTTCAAGAAAACAATCCACGGAAGACTGGCTGATTTTGAACTCAAGGGGAAAATCGCTGGCTGCGAAGCTTGCCATGGTCCAGGAAGCCTGCACGTGGAAGAGGAAGACCCGGAAAAGATTATCCGCCTGAAGGAACTCTCCCCTACCGAAGCTGGGGAGATTTGCCTGAAGTGTCACCGAAGCGGAATGCAGATGAACTGGCCTGGAAGTTCCCATGACATAAGCGGTGTCTCCTGCACGAGCTGTCATCGCTCTCACACCGCTGCCAAGAATCAATTAGCCAAGAACGATCCTGACCTCTGCTTCAAGTGCCACGCTGACAAGAGAGCTCAAATAAATTTTCCCTCGCATCACCCCATTCGCGAGAAAAAAATGAACTGCTCTTCCTGCCATGATTCTCACGGGGGAGGAGAAAGAAACATCAAAGCTGAAACTCTTAACGAGCTCTGTCTCAGCTGTCATGCTGAAAAACAGGGACCCTTCACTTTTGAGCACGCTCCTGTTGTTGAAAGCTGCGCTATTTGCCACGACTCGCACGGAAGCATCGCCAACCATCTCCAGCGTCAGACTGAACCATTCCTCTGCATGCAGTGCCACACTAGCCATGAAGATCGACGCCATCCCGCTCTGAGTCTTCAAACATGGAACGTCAGCTTCTTTACCAGGTGCACTCACTGTCATTCCCAGATTCACGGGAGCGACAATCCGTCGTTATCAGGCGCCGGAAGATTCATGAGATAGGAGACCAAGATGAGAAAAAAAATAATCGTAATCGTAGCCATCATCGGCATAATCAGCCTCTCTTCGAGCTTTGCTGAATCAAAAAAGAACGATAATCCAGTCCACTCACCGAGCGAATTGGTCAAATCCGCGCTCAAGAGCTTTGCCTTAGCTCCAGAAGGAGCAGCCAAAGAGACAAAAACTGATATTTCAGGACACGTCTCCGTCTTCCAAAGATTTCTATTGACTGATGAAAGCGACTTGCCGTTAAATGTCTCAGGGCTTTCTGGCGGAAGAGCAGCAGAGTTTTCCACTGTTGGTTCCTCTGCTGGAGCTGGTTTTGGACTGAAGGGATTCTTGGGAGATAATAGCTTGTTCAACCTCTCGGGCAAGTCCTACCACAAGGATGAACAGGCCTATTACGCTGGGCTTGACATAGGAAGAATCGTAAGAACTGAATTCCAATCTAGTCGATTCATCCACCGCCTGGATCATGACCCCTTAACGAATGTGGATCCAGATCCCGAGGCTCAACATGAATTCCCTTTTGTAGACAGCAATCCTGACGATGTCTATTCTACAACCCGAACCGAAATAATCAACAAAACAGATCTCGTTATCCCCTCGATCCCCAACTTAAAAATTAAATCCCAAGTCAGATATGTCCATGAAAATGGTTCCCAACAGGCAAGAACCTTCGAGATGTGCACAGTGTGCCATATCGAGGCCCAAACTCAAGCCATCGATCAGAGAACCAGGGATTTCATCATAGGAGCTGAGTTCAAAACCAAGGGTGTAGCCTTAAGTTACTCTCACCTGGGGCGGAGCTTTGAAAATAAAGCCAACCCTTTATACCATGAGTATACAAATCCTTACGGCAGTTTCCCTTTCGAAGGAACTCAAGAATTTGCCCATATTCCGGATTCTGAGAAGAATGCTGATACTCTCAAAGCTAAAGTTGATGCGGTAAAGAATGCTTCACTCTTTGGAAGCTACACAATTGCCAAAGTCAAGAACAAGAATAACAACGGAGAAGCTGATATCAAGAATTTTCTCTCCCGGTTTCGAGCCCTCTTGGGTAAAGGCTTTAACCTCACGCTGAGATATGGAAACAACAAGTATGAAAACAACCTAGATCCTGACTATGCTTTTGACACAAGTACCCTTGTGGCCAACCACTTATCCACAGATGGATACGCTATAGGGGCTGATGCTTCCTACAGGATTCCCAAGCAGAAAATCCACCTAAGAGCCGGATTAGACTACAACAGCCTGAAAAGGAATTTTAGTTGGGCTTCAGAAGTAGAAGAAGAAGAAAAAGACCTCATGGATAAGTACCTCGAGGAGATGAAAACCACCACTTATCGTGTGGGAGTTACTTTCTATCCCTCTCCAAAAATAAAGGGTTTTCTCCGTTACAAAGGAAAAAGCATAGAAAATCCCCTTGGTGTGCCCCACTCGGCTGAAGAAAATCCTGTTGATCCTACCACGGAACGTTTCATGACCAGCTTGTACACTGATATTCATCTAGTCTCAGCAGGCGTTTCGGTAATCCCGGCTAACAGATTTGCTCTCACTGCGAACTACTTCTATAATTCAGGCAAAAACGACCAGATAGACTCGTCTCAAAAAAGACATAACATTGTTTTTAGTTTATGGTATGCTCTGACAAACAAAGTTTCAATCACTGCGGCCTACACTTACCTAAACGAGAAGATCGTGAACAGCCTCATCTACGGGACACAATACGAGTACCAAGGCCAAAGGATAGCCCGAGAAGATAAAGATGTTCCTTACAACAAAAATGTGAATGTTTTCTTGGTAGCTCTTGATTACAGACTCTCTGACAATTTCTCCATATTCGGTGACTTTTCAATGACTATAGGAAAATCAGATTGGGTTTCAACTGGAATTGAGGGTATAGAAGAGGACACATCAGGTCTGGCCGATCTCAGTGACCAGGATATTGCCCATTACAGGATTTCGGCAGGAGCTGACTATTTTCTCATGAAGAATGTCTCGGTGTTTGGAAAATGGAAGTACGAAGACTATAAAGATAAAGCCTTTGTCATCCATGCTACAGGAGGATATGAGGACTCAGGACATTACCACATTCTCTATTTTGGGTTTGGCTACAGATTCTGATAAGATAAGAAGTAGAGAGAAACAAGACAACTCATAAATTTTTTAGAAAAGAGAGAAGTTAACTGCTTCTCTCTTTTTTCCTCACCTCCTGAATAGAGAAGAAGCCATCCATCAAAATTGTCGCCAAAAAGACCAAAAACTCGAATAAACATTCATAGAGAAATTCATAGACTATTTCTATTGAAAAAAATCTACTAATTCTATATTATTAGTATCTATTAATTTGTAAAATCATAAGAATTTAGAGCACGAGTTTAGCTTTGACAATTTATGGCAACAATGATATATGTTTTAAGCCAAGCAGGGGTAGAAAAATTAGAAGGTTTTCGAATAAATTTAAAAGGAGGTGAGCCTTGAATCACAAAACTATGGCTGTTATCCTTTTAAGCATTGCTTTCTGTACAGGAGCATTCGCCCAGGAGTGTGTGAAGTGTCACAAGGATGTTACTCCTAATATCGTTACCGACTGGCAATTGAGCAAGCACAGCCAGAATGAAGTTGACTGTTCAGTCTGCCACGGAGAAGCTCATAAAGACTCCTATGATGTGGCCAAAGTGCAGATTCCTACGCCTGAGACCTGCGCTGAATGTCATGATGAGAAAGTAGCCCAATTCAAGAAAGGCAAGCATGCCTTCGCCTGGGCAGCTATGAAAGCTATGCCCACCGCCCACTGGCAGCCAATGGCTATGATGGAAGGAATGAAAGGATGTGGAGGATGCCATAAGATCGGGTTGAAGACCAAAGAAGAGATAACAGAACTGAAAAAAGATGGGGCAGGTTTCGGAGTTGCCTCCTGTGATGCCTGCCATACCCGTCATATCTTCTCGGTGAAGGAAGCTAAGCAGCCTCAAGCCTGTCAGACCTGCCATATGGGTTTCGACCATCCTCAATGGGAGATGTATTCAGGCTCTAAACATGGCGTTCGATATTTATTGAAGCAGAACAAGACGCTTCCAGAAACAGTGGCCGCACCAACCTGCCAGACCTGTCATATGGAAAAAGGGAATCATGCTGTGAGAACTGCCTGGGGATTCCTAGCGGTCAGGCTTCCTATGCCAGAAGATGAGCAATGGACTGCTGACCGAGTAACAATCCTTCAAGGTCTTGGAGTCCTGGATCCAGAGGGTAATCCTACTGCAAGGCTCGATATCGTCAAGGCAGCAGATCTCGCCAGGCTTACCCAGGAAGACTGGCAACAAGAACGAGATAAGATGCTCAAGACATGTAATCAATGCCATTCTCTGAATTTTGCTAAGAATGAGCTGGATAAGGGTGATCAGATGATCAAAGAAGCAGACTACCTCATGGCAGAAGCTATACGCATAGTAGCCGGATTATACAAGGATGGTCTCCTCACCAAACCCGAAAACTATTCCTATCCTTTCCCTGACTTGCTGACCTTCCATGATGCTCCCACAGCCATCGAACAAGAACTGTTTGTCATGTTTCTAGAACACCGGATGAGAACTTTCCAGGGAACATTCCACGCTAATCCTGATTATGCTCTCTGGTACGGATGGAGTGAGATGCAGCGTTCCTTGGGTGTGATCAAGGCCACGGCCAAAGAGATGCGTAAAAACCATCAGCAGAACAACATTAGATACAGTAACAATAACGAGATGAATTCATTATTATCTGGAAGAATTTAGACCTAAGGATTAGTATTTAGATGAAATCTTTAATTAAATTTTTTAGCTCTGTAAAATTAGCCATAGTGTTGTTGATCATCATCACTTGCGCCTCTATCCTGGGCACCTTGATTCCTCAACAAAGGAGTGCTGCCGAATATGCTGTTCGCTATGGTCAGCTGGCCGGCCTTCTCATCCGCCTCCAGTTCACAAACCTCTACCATTCCTGGTGGTACAATGGCCTTCTTTTCCTTTTTTCTTTAAATATCATCATCTGTACCTTGAATCGACTTTCTCCGAAATTTAAAAGAGTTTTTCAGCCAAGGCTTCGATTCGAGACAAAAAACATCAATTCCTTAAAAATCAGGGAGAAATTCAGGAAAAACTGGAATTTGGCCAGGACTAGAGAAGAGTTGGGAAGGGAGTTCTCCGCCAGGCATTATCGTCTGAAAGAGGAAAAAAAGGAAGCTAGAAGCTTCCTGCTGGCTCGAAAGAAGACTCTGGGATTGTTTGGGTCAGATATTGTCCATCTCGGCCTTCTCATCATACTCGCAGGGGGAATCATCAGCGGTCTGGGAGGATTCAAAGCGGACTTGACTCTTTTTGAAGGACAAGTTCTCCCGGTCCCCAAGGCCGACTTTCAGGTAAGACTGGATAAGTTCGAAACTGAATTCTATCCTGATGGAAGGGTTAGAGACTGGAAGAGCACCCTAACAGTCCTCGAAAATGAGAAACCTCAGCTCAGCAAAATTGTCGAGGTTAACCATCCCCTGGCCTACCAAGGTTTCGCGTTTTACCAGAGTGGCTATGGCTGGGACTGGGAAAGTCCTTCTTTGGAAATCTGGGTTAAAAAAAGAAAGGACCCATCATTCTTGAGGAAATTAGAGTTCAAAGTTGGGCAGAGAGTCAGTCTTGGGGACGATGATATTCAACTTATTGCCCTCCATTTTCTACCTGACTTCATTATTAACGATAAAAATGAGATTACATCCCGCTCGAATGAACCTAACAATCCAGCCGCTTTCATAGAAGGATGGCAAGACGAACAGAGAATTTTTTCAGGCTGGATCTTTGCCAAATTTCCCGATTTTGCCCGTATTCACTCAGAAAAGGAAATGGATTTGACTCTAGAACTTCGTGATTTCAAGTCCAGTCAATTCTCTGTCATCCAGGCATCTAAAGACCCAGGAGTTAACATTATTTGGATTGGATGCGGCTTTTTAATGTTAGGACTTGCCCTGGCTTTTTACTGGCCTATTCGAGAGGTTAAAGTTATTCTGGAAGAGAGCCACGGGAAAACAGAAGTCACTGCAGGAGGAATCGCTTCCAAAAACCGGGATGCCTTTCAATCTGAATTCGAGAAAATCATGACTTCCCTAAGGAGATCAAAATGAGCGAATCAACCCTATTTCTCGTAACCTTCATATTCTATTTCTTAGCAGCGTTTTTCTACTTCTCTTACTTCTTTTCAAAAAAAGAAAATCTGGCCAAAACAGGCTTTAGCATAGCGTTCATCGGGCTGCTTCTCCATACTGCTGCCCTTATTATGAGAACTGTGGAAAGCGGACATGCACCTTTCACCAATATGTATGAATCTCTTTCCTTCCTTGCATGGAGTGCTATTCTCGCCTATGTCATTATCGAGTGGAAATTCAAGATTCGAAAAGCAGGAGCCCTTTTTATGCTGGTCGTTATAGCCATCATGGCTTTAGCTTCTTCTCCGTTGATGCCAAAAGAGGCAACCCCCCTGGTTCCTGCCCTCCAGAGTTATTGGCTCTGGCTCCATGTCTCGGTCACACTCCTCGGCGAAGCTTTCTTTGCCTTGGCTTTTGTCACCAGCATCATGTATTTAGTGGCTGATTCAAAAGAAAAAAAAGGCAAGGCCAAGAAAACGGGAATATCGTCAGAAAAACTCGATTCTATCAGCTACAGATGTATCGCCATCGGCTTTCCACTCTTTACTCTAGGGGGCCTCGTTTTTGGCATGATATGGGCTTATTACGCTTGGGGAAGCTACTGGAGCTGGGACCCCAAAGAAGTTTGGAGTCTGATAACCTGGTTTGTCTTTGCTCTCTACCTCCATACCCGGATCGTAATGGGCTGGAAAGGACGCAGATCTGCCTATATTGCCGTCCTTGGCTTCTTAGCTGCTCTCTTCACCTATTTCGGCGTGAATTATCTTCTGGCTGGCCTGCACAGCTATGCCTAAGATCGATTTTTCAAAAGACAAATTACTTTCAGATCCATCAGAAAAATTGGCCCTTTCTATCTTATAGAAAATCCTGTAGAAATGATGACCAAAAGCGAAACCTGTTCTTCCTAAGTCTAAGACTCAGGGCTGTTTGGCTTCTTGCCAAGGGGGGAAAATTTTAACGAGAATATACAGAACTATGAAAGGAAGGATAAGAAAACCCAAAGATACGAGTAGTCCCTCTACCCCGCCCAGAGACATCTTATAAGCCGTAAGACCTCTAAAGCTTTTAGAGAACAATTGTCCTCCAATAACGACATTCCATCTAGTCGTAAAAATACCAACTTGAACAAGTAAAGCTGAGACAAAGTAGATATGCCTTCTTAATTCGGCTGGCACCCGGAATAATTTGACTGAAGAAAGCCCGGCTAGAGGCAATATCATTCCAAGAAGGAGCTGGATAACGATAAGGCTCACAAATAATCTTCCTGAGATCAGCTGGGAGAGTATTTCTATGGATTCCTCTGACTCATACAATCGGTGAATGAAATCTAAAGCTTCGAGGGAGAAATCAATAATCATCGTATAAAACAAATAGCCTGCGAGTTTATCCAGACAGGCCATATTTATCTCTTTTCCTCGCACCAGAGTCACTACCATGTAGATGAGTAATACCAGGGCAATTCCTGATACAATCGCCGAAAAAAGAAACACAATTGGCATGAGCACGCTTGACCACCAGGGATTGGCCTTCACAGAACCAAAGATAAATCCCACATATCCATGCAGTAGAAAGGCGGAAGGAATTCCAACTATTGTTATGGCTTTTATTGATCTTTTATCAAAGCGCACTGCTCTTTCTGAAGTGTCTGTGGAAAACAAGGTGAATATCCTGTGTATCCACTTCATCAATCCCTTCTCATTCTTAGCCCAGATGATGAGGTCTCTTCTGTAGTCAAACCATATTTCAAGCAATAAAACTGCCATGAGGTACCAGGCGTATATGAATCCAAACATTGCCATGGCAGAGCTAAAATTTGGGGTCAGGAATATCTCCAGGGATTTTTCAGGGTGTCCGATATGCGCCAAAAGCGGCAAAGGGGCCACTATTAAAAAGGCAAGAGCTGTAAGAAGAGAAAGACGATAGGTCGGCTGAACCTCTCTAACATTGAATACTTTTACCAGCGAAGCGAGGATGAAGGCACCAGCAACGAGTCCCGTAATATAAGGGTAGACAACGATGAGGATACGCCAGTGCAATTCGATCTCATTCGGATAGATATATCCGGTTATCTGTTCAAGGATTGGTGCTAATTGGTGAGCGATTTCTTCCATTCTTATTTTACTTCCATATCAAGTCCGGCATAAAAGACCTTGGGCTCTGTGTTGAGATAAGGTTTAAGGACTCGTATCTTATTCATGCGCATGAATCTAACGAGAGGACTAGCCCTTCCTTTTGTATCTCCGAATACCCTCGCCTGGGTGGGACACACTTTAACACAGGCGGGGATTAAGCCCTTTACAATCCGGTGATAACAAAAAGTGCACTTTTCAGCCGTATGGGTCCTGGGATGAATAAAACGAGCTCCGTAGGGGCAGGCCTGAATGCAGTACCGACATCCTATACAATACTCTGAATCAACAAGAGTAACTCCATCTTCAGTCTTGTAGGTCGCACCAACAGGACAAACCTGGACACACGGAGGCTTATCGCACTGGTTACATAATTTAGGCACAAAAAAGCTTCTGACTAATTTTTTCTCCTGGACATGGGTTTTGAAGCCATCCACTCCCCCGGTGGGGCTATCCACAACAACTTCATCTCCCTCAAGGATAATATAGCGTTCTACCCAGGTACGGAAAAAAAAGGGCAGTCTTGGTACATCATTTTCTCTCTTGCAGGCATCAGCACACCGTCCGCACCCGATGCATCTATTTATCCTTATTCCCATCCCCCAAAGGTGTTCTTCTGGATCATAACCTTTCTCATAAAGTGACGTACTTTCCTTACTTTTTTCTTGGGCCTTAAGTAGCCCGGGCGATGAAAAAGAAAGAACTGAGACGATAAGTCTTTTCAAAAAATCTCTTCTTTCGATATTTGCTTCCTTCATTTAATGCGCCTCTGGTAAGTGAGGATAATGACACTGCCAACACACATATCTTTCGCCGTGAGTCTCCATGTTCACCCTAGGGACTCCTTTGGCACTCGGTGCCTTCTCATCGTGACATTCCCCACAAAACTCCCGCGTGCTTGGTTTCTCAGGCCGATGAGCTCTCGGGCGTATATTGTGCTCTTTAGGGGTTTTGTGACATCTGATACACGAAATGTAAACATGATGAGAAAGAGCCTTGGTCCGAGCAATCTCAGCATGACAAGCCTCACATTCCTTCGGCACAGTAGGCGGTTTCGGGTCATGAGCATCATGACAGGAGACGCAAGCTCTAAATGGGTTATGTGACTCTGAAACAATCTGAGGAAAGCCAGTAGGTCTTGATGGAAGATACTCATGGCAGAGTGGACAGTAGCCTCTCTCTCTTGGGGCTGGAAGTTGATTGCCTTCTGGGTCTTCAATGTGGGCTGCTGCGGGACCATGGCACACCTCGCACTCCACACCTCTGTGATAGGACATGTTCTTGGCTTTTACGACATCATCATGACACTCAAAACACATCTCATGCTCGCTGTATTGTATTTCCTGTGATACTAATTCGTCAATTGCAGCAGCTCGGAAATGTCCATACTTGCCGAAGTCAGAAGGAACAAGAAGATTTCTCATGACAATGAAGCCAATGATTAATATCAATATTGGTATGGAAAGACGTACTACCTGGTCAGGGACTTTTTTCCAAAATTTTTTTGCCCACTTCGCGAGGAAGGAAATATCTTTCATTTTAATAATGTTTTCAGAATTATAATTAAAAGTATAGAAATTGTCAAAATTATAAAATTAATAAAAATTATAGAAATTATGCATCACTTGCTTTATAATAGTACTTAATAGATTAAAAAATTCTCTGATACTTCTTTGATCTGAGAGCAGTATCTGCATAATTTAAGCTTTGGCTTGACGACGCTTTATGCGCTCTCTATAAATCTTATCTAATTAGTAAATGAAGAAAAAAAAGATTAATAAGAAGAAAAGAATAATCTTTCTCTCAATTATAGGATTTGTCCTCATTCTAACTCTGGGTTCAGTCGAGTACACTTCTCACTCCTATTTTTGTAATTCCTGTCATTATATGAAACCCTTTTACCAAAGCTGGAAGACCTCTTCACACAGCCACATCGAGTGTAACGCCTGTCATTATCCTCCAGGAATTAGACCAAAAATCCGAGCTAAAATCGAAGGGATTCTTCAAGTCGGTCGCTACTGGACCAAGCTCTACCTGAAATCAAAGCCTTGGGCTGAAATTCCGGATGAAAGCTGTCTTCGGGAGGGATGTCACAAGAAGAGGCTTCTGGAAGGCAAAGTGAAGTTCAAAAGAGTCGCTTTCGACCATAAAATCCACTTTACAGACCTAAAAAGAGGCAAACAACTCCGGTGTACAAGTTGTCATTCCCAAATTGTCCAAGGAGAACATATCACCGTTACAGAAAGCACCTGTTTTATTTGTCATTTCAAAAAAAGTGACCATTATCCTCAGATAAGCGAATGTTACCACTGCCATCATCGAGAAGATTTGATTTCGGAAAAGACGTCAAAATTCAACCATTCCCTTGTTTTTGATAATGGCTTTGAATGTAACAAATGCCACAGCCATACCATCTTAGGTGACGGTGTGGTGCCTCGAGAAAACTGCTATAAATGCCACTGGGAAATAGACCGACTCAATAAATATGTTGATACTGATCAGATGCATTTTGTGCATATTTTTTCTCATAAAATCGAATGTAATCAATGTCACATGGATATTCAACATAAGATCATCAAAGAAATTGAGACCATCGCCGATTGCCAGACATGCCATACCGACTATCACAAAGCTCAAAAGATTCTCTTCATCGGAGAGGGAGGTAAGGGCATTTCCCACCCAGTGCCTAATATCATGCTGGAGAAGGGATTGAGCTGTAAAGGCTGCCATATTTTTCACGAAGAAACAGGTGGGAAAATTATAAAAAGTGAGACCTTCACCTCAAAGGCCCAAGCCTGCGAGTCCTGTCATGGAAGAGGCTTTGCGAGAATCATGAAGGATTGGGAAATCTCTACAGATAAAAAATTGAGTAAACTCAGGACCATCTATAACAAAGCCAGTCAGGAGCTCGAGCAATCTAAAAATACAGAGAAAGAAAAAGCTCAGAAAACGCTTGAGGAAGCTGCCTTTAACATCGACATAGTCGACCGAGGAAAGAGTGTTCATAATGTTGAATACTCTCAGGAACTCCTTTCCGCTTCCTATAATAGTGTCGTGGAGGCTCTTGGGATCATAGGCTCTTCATATAAACCAGAAGCATTTTTAGCAGTATCCAAAGAAATTCCTATCCAGTGTTACAATTGCCACGCCGGGATTGAAGAAATAAATATGCAGATTTTCGGACTAGACTTTCCTCATCAAAAGCACTTGATCGAACAGAAAATACAGTGCAATGTCTGCCATTCTAATGTCAGAAAACATGGGGAATTCATCGCCACTAAGCATGGTTGCGCTGTTTGTCACCACAAGGACACTAAGAAGGACTGTACTGTTTGCCATCAATTACAAAAAACCTTCTATCAAGGAGGTCAATTAAATGGCCATGACATTGCAAAGGATATAATGTTCGAAGCGGAAGCAGAATGTATCGACTGCCATCTTGGCCCTCAGAATCAGATTTTTCTTTCAGACAAAAATAAATGTCTTGACTGCCATGATGAAGATTACAGAGAAATTTTCTCTGAATGGCAAGATTCCATAAAAAATCTCATAGATTCTACTAAGGTTATTGTAAGAGAAAAGAAAAAACTCAGCTTATCTGAGGGAGAAAAAGCGCAACTTTTAAATATTGAACAGACCATTCGTAACATTGAACTCGATGGGAGTTCTGGAATTCATAACTATACATCTACAGAAGAGATATTGACAAATCTTCAAAAAGAATTAGAATCTTTGGGTAAACCAATGTAGAATGAAAAGAAGAAATTTCATCAACTACTTTTTAGGAGGGAGTCTAGTAGGTACAATTATTGCTTTTCTCTACCCAATTATTAGCTTTATCTTGCCGACCAAGCAAACCGAGGCTGTCATAAAAAAAATTACCGCTGCCAAGCTAGGTGAACTTGCCCCCAATATGTCTAAAATCTTTAAATTCGGAACCTCTCCCGGCATTCTCATAAACACTCCTGATGGCGAGTTAAGGGCTTTCTCTGCTATCTGCACTCACCTCACCTGTACTATCATCTATGAGAGCGATACAGGCACGATTCTTTGCCCCTGTCACAACGGGAGATTCGATTTAAGCGGAAATGTTGTCTCTGGCCCTCCCCCTGCTCCTTTAGAATCCTACAACGTTGAAATTTCAGGAGATGATATCATCGTTTCCAAAAAAGCCTAAGATGAAAAAAGCGCTCCAAAATATTTATTCTTATATAGATTCCCGTTTTAAGCTCTCCAGCCTCATTCTATTCGCTAAAAAAAAGAAAGTTCCTGAACATAGGTATTCCTTCTGGTATTATTTTGGGGGCATTTGTCTTTTTCTTTTTGTTATACAAGTCCTCACCGGGATCCTGCTCCTCCTTTACTACACCCCGTCTGTAGATTCCGCCCACGAAAGCATTCAATACATCATGAGCCAAGTCAAATTTGGCTGGCTCATGCGCTCTGTCCATAGCTGGTCCGCGAATATTCTTATTGCAGCAATTTTCATTCATATGTTCAGCTCCTTTTTTCTCAAAGCTTACAGATCCCCGCGGGAACTCACCTGGATCACCGGTTTTTTCCTTCTTCTGATTTTCCTTCTTTTTGGTTTCAGCGGATATCTTCTCCCTTGGAACGAGCTTTCCTTTTTTGCCACACGAGTGGCAACTGATCTTGCAGGAACTCTGCCTTTAATTGGCAGTCAGATTAAGTCATTTATCCTTGGAGGGACTGAGGTTTCCGGAGCCACTATTTCGCGCTTTTTCTGGCTCCATATAGCTATTCTTCCTCTGTTGACAATAATAGTCCTTGGAATCCATGTGCTCTTAGTCCAGATTCTTGGAATGAGTACCCCCATAGGACTCGGCAAAAAGAAAGTAAGTGAGGTTCCCTTTTTCCCAAATTTCATCCTAAAGGACTCTTTAGGCTGGATGCTCATCCTGGCTCTCATCGGTGTTTTATGTGTTTTCTTCCCTTGGGAAGTCGGTCAAAAGGCTGATCCTTTTGCTCCAACACCCCTCGGAATAAAACCTGAATGGTATTTTACTTTCATGTTCACGACTCTGAAAATCATACCTGCCCATATTTTTACCTTAGAAGGAGAGATTCTGGCTATATTTGGTTTCATGATAGGAGGATTTTTCTGGATGCTGGTTCCCCTTTTGGATCGTAATGCAGCCAAGGAAAGGAAGAGCCCGGTTTTTTCTACAATAGGTTGGATTGTCTTCCTTTACATTGTAGTCATGACTGCTTTGACCTATCTTCTCCCGGGATTATAAGAGATGAAAAAAACATCGGGAATGAGAAAAATTATATTCTTTTCCTTTCCTATGATCCTGGCTATATTCATTTCCCACCATGCTCTCTTTGCCCAAAGAAATTCCTGCATCGAGTGTCACCAAGAACTAGAAGATGAACTTCTGGCACCTGTTGAAACCTTTCAATTAGATATCCATCAACAATTCGGGTTGAGTTGTGTGGACTGCCATGGAGGAAATGCTTCTGAAGAAGATATGGATTTAGCCAAGGATGAATCTTTTAAAGGAATCCCCAAAAGATCGCAAATCCCTGATTTCTGCGCTTCCTGCCATTCTGACTCCAGCTATATGAGACATTATAATCCCAGTCTCAGAGTTGACCAACTCGCTATCTATTGGACAAGCGAGCACGGTCAGCTTTTTAAAAAAAAGGATACCAGGGTTGCGGTCTGCACGGATTGCCATGGAACTCATGGCATCCAGGCTGCCACCCACCCCAAATCTTGGACTTTTCCCTGGAACATCCCTCAAACATGCAGCCGCTGCCACTCTGATAAAGAGTACATGAAAGGCTACAAAATACCCACCAATCAGTGGGAGGAATACAAAGAGAGTGTCCACGCTCACGCCCTTTTCGAAAAAAAAGATTTGTCTGCTCCTGTCTGCAATGACTGTCACGGCAATCATGGCGCTTCTCCACCTGAAGTTACATCCATCGCTTATGTCTGTCATCAATGCCATCCCAGTGCTGGGGAACTCTTCTCCCAAAGTCCTCACAAAAAAGCTTATGATGAGATGGGAATATCCGAGTGCGAAGCCTGTCATGGAAATCATAAGATTCTTCCCCCTTCAGATGAAATGCTCGGAACAGGGGAAAGGGCTGTTTGCATCCAGTGTCATGAGCCTGATTCTGAGCCCTACCAGATAGCTTCCCGCATTAAGGAGAAACTTGACGAGTTCATCGAAAAAATTCGGCATGCCGAAAATCTCCTCGAGCGAGCAGACAGGCAGGGAGTCGAGGTTAGCGAACCCAAGTTCAGGTTAACAGAAGCAAACACCGCACTGATATTCGTGCGAAATTTAACCCATAGTTTTTCTCTGGTGGAAATTGAAGAGAAAATAGAAGAAGGGGAAAAAATCGTAGTTGAGGTCACAGAAGCTGGAGAAAATGCTTTAAGAGAAGCTAGATTCAGAAAAACAGGACTAATTATTGCCACTCTATTCATCTTTCTTCTGGCCATAGCCCTTTTTCTTAAAATCAAGCAGATTGATAGAAAGACCTCCACTTAAACCATTCTTAGATTTCAGCATTCTAATAAAATGAGGAATAGGAGGATCTATACTTACTTTTACACTTCCAGTGAAAATGAAGACAGTTCTGTAAAATAACAACTTGAAAAATTAAGGAAAAAGTATAGGTTGACGCGTTTAGACTAATCCCGTCCAGAGAATAGCGACAATAAGAATGATCCCGATAGCGAAGGTAATGAAACCAAAAACATAGGCGGCCACCCGGTGACAGTTGGATGGAGGGCCAACAAGACGTTTATCCAGCTCGCCATTCTTGACCAGTCGTTCATATTCTACTGGACGCTCTTCTTTGAATCGTTCCAGCGGAAGCCTTCCTGTAAAGATCACAGGATCAATCGGGAAATTTTCGGAACGGAGATGGTTGTGGAAGAAATGAAATAGAAATATAAACCCCACCGCCAACGTCGCCTCATCGCTGTGGACCACATAGGCTGCGTTCAGCACCCAACCAGGAAGGAATTGGCTAAAAAACTTGGGAAACCAGAGCATCAGTCCCGAGATTCCGATGATAGGGATTCCCCAGAAAACAGCAAAATAGTCAAATTTCTCCCAGTAAGTCCACCGGTCCAGTTTGGGCTGTTGACCGAGATAAAAGAACCAACGGATATTGTGAAAAAGGTCCAAAAAGTCTTTCTTCCGCGGTACCATAGAGCGCCACCCAGAAAGGATACCCCACTCTCTTTTGATCAGAATATGATACAAGAGATATCCCACATAGAAGAGAGCATAGCCAAAGGTCAGAATGGCTGCAAAACGATGGAAAAGTCGAGCAGCGGAGATTCCACCAAGAAAGAGCGAAAGCATATTCGCCCATCCTGTAAAATGATACTTCAAAGGAAGTCCACTGGCAGCCAAGATCAGAAAAGTCGCAATAATAGTAACGTGTATCCATTGATGCACAGGAGTAAACCTCAGGAAGTAGACATCTCCTTCCCGTCGGATAGTCTTGAGCTCTTTCCGGATCAATCCCACCAATGAGCGCTGAAACCATAAGACAGAGTGAATGCTAAAGAATCCAAAGATGAATATGATGAGTCCCCTCATGAAGAGCCAGACATAGTAAACATTGCGGTTTTGTTCGGGGTTGCGGGGATTCATATGAGGATTAAAGGTGGCGAAAGCAGCAGTGACTTCTCCGTGACACCTTCCGCACGTTTTTTCAAGATTGGAAGGATAGATGGAGGACCCTGATTCACTCTTGGGCAGGTTCTCATGCGGCGTATGACAGTCAGAGCAGGTAGCTCCAGTAATGAAGCCAAGGTCTGTAGCTTGCCCATGGAAGCTGTCCCGATAACTTGAATAACTCTCGCCATGGCAACCACCGCAGGTTTCAGGGAACTTCAGACGAGCGATTCCGATGCGAGGTTCCTCAATACTGTGAGAGGTATGACAGGTAATGCAGACCGGAACTTCTTTGCCCTTGTTCCATCCTTGTCCATGAGCGCTTCTCTCCACCCATCTATCGACGATGTAACGATGGCAGGAACCGCAGGTTTTAGGAACCTTCTCATAAGAAACGGTCGAGCGTGCGTCGGTGTGTGGAAAGATCCCATGTCCTCCATGGCAGTGCGCGCAGGTGGGAGCAATGGTTAATCCAGAGAGGACCAATCCGCGGCCATGGACACTTTCCAAAAAACCTTCAATGAGTTGAGGAGGCGAATCATGACACTCTCGGCAGGTCTCAATCTGTTTCAGTGGAGATACTGGAGAATCGAAGTTGGAAGAAGGTGTGATCTTGTGAGAGTCTTTATGACAAGTAACACATTCCAGAGTTTCCCCATGGACACTCTCTAGGAAGTCTTGGCTTTCAGACCTATGGCAGGAAGTACAAGGCCTTTCAGATGGTTTCGGAATTGCGTGTGCTTTTCTGTGACAAGCCCCGCAGGAGGATTTTTCATGAACACTGGTATTGAGATTGGAAACAGTTTCCTCATGACATTGGACGCAGAGTCTTTTTCCAGTGAGTGCCTTCAGAAGTCCTTCCTTATGAGGTATTTTCTTAATATTGGAATGACATTCAATACAATCCAAATCTTTGTGGGCAGAAGAGGTAACCCGAACATCATCGTGACAATCTAAGCAAGAAGACTCCTCTGGAGTTTGGCCCTGCGTTAATGTGATCATCAACACTAACGAAAGAAATGAAGTTAAAATCAGCTTATAAAAAATCCTCATTCTCAAACAACTTTAAGTTTTCGTATCATCTTGAGATCTAATTCATATATTTCTCCATGATTTAGATGGCATTTTTTGTGCCAAGTGTCTTAAAAATATATAGATTACTATCTCATAGAAAATAATAAAGTTAGATAACAGTAAATTAAATGAAAGTAGTACTGGTTCTATCTTTAGGGGGATTTTCCCCAATGCTGGGTCATATCACCCAATTTTTATCAAGTTTTTATCGATTTTGATTTATCATACTTTGCCGAGAAATAAGAATTCCCATTAATTTTTATCTAAGTTTTCTTTTTTTATTATTTGACAGAAAGTAGATGAATAATTATTGAATCATATCCAGTCTTTTAGCCAAATTTCTCCATTTCTCTCTAAAAATTTTCTTAGGTTCTTTGATTCCCATCTTTACAACAACTAAATATAACTCTTTTATTTTGGCACATATTTTGCTATAAATGCAGATGCGAATAAGGTTTATTACTGCAAGGAGGAATGGATGAAAAAAGTCCTATTTATCGCAATTGTTCTCATTGCCTTTGTATTCATCATCAGTCTTTTTGGTCAGGATTTCACGTATGTTGGGGCCGCAAAGTGTAAAACCTGCCATAAGAGTGAAAAACGAGGAAAACAATTTCCTATCTGGGAAGAGAGCAAACATTCCAAATCTTTCGCGGCTTTAAGCTCTCCAGATGCGTCTGCCAAGGCCCAAGAAGCAGGAGTAGAAAATCCGGTAGAAAGCCCCAAATGCCTTAGCTGTCATGCTCCTCTTTCTGATAAAGCAGCTGACTTTAAAGAGGAAGGAGTCACCTGTGAAGTCTGTCACGGCCCAGGGAGCGCTTATAAAAAACTAAACATTATGAAAAGCAGAGAAGAGTCTGTGGCGAATGGAATGGTCGCCTATGAATCGCCGGACGCTATAAAAAAGCATTGCTTGTCCTGTCATGAGAATGCCCATGAGAAAAGTTTTGATTTTGATGCAGCTTGGGAGAAAATAAAACACCCTGTTCCAGAAACAGAATAAGCTGAGAATTTAAATAATTCGTATTCTGAATTTAATATATCAAGTACCAAACTTCTTTTCTGTATAAATCCATTTCAAACTGATCAAAATCCTAAGTTTTTTTTGGTCTCTTGAAAAAAGCAGGCCAAAAGGGATCTTGATAGACTATCATAAAGGGGATTTTAGTACGAACCCGGCAAGCATGCCTACTGTTGAACACTACCCAACCTTCTATGGCTTCGAGACTATTTCTTTCTCATAACTCCACAAGTTTTGACACCGTATTTCTCCTATGCTATAAATTTTAATCGGAATCAAAGAAAAAAATGAAGGCAAACTGGAAAAAGAACAAGTTCTATTCCCTTATGGCCGAGACTCGTGCCCTGACATGAGCCACATCGATGTGATTGCTAACTTTAATCATTGCGCTAGGGAAATAATCCAGCACATCCACCACATCGGCTTCTGAATTATCGTAATGAGTGCTCATAAATCAATAATTGGCTGTCATCCGGTATCATGGTAGCTGCCTAAGGAAACCATAATGAAAAAAATCGGAAAATTACATGTACTCACCGATACGATATTGCAGTCCCGATTCTCACACCAAGACATCGCCAGGTTGGCAATTGCGGGAGGCGCAGATACCATCCAATTCCGTCAGAAGACTGGGTCCACACGTGAGATGATCGAGATTGCTCGACAGTTGAGACAAATGTGTGTGGCTGCTGAGGTGACATTTATCGTAAACGATCGTGTGGATGTTGCGATTGCAGCCGAGGCGGATGGAGTCCACCTGGGACAGGATGATTTTCCTATTCCCCTTGGGCGAGAATTGCTTGGTAAAGACTTGATCATTGGTGGTTCTGCTGGAACGCTTGAGGAAGCCCATAAATGCCTTGCAGAAGGAGCAGACTACATTGGCTTTGGCCCCGTTTATCACACGACATCCAAATTAGATGCAGGCCCTGTCTCTGGTGTTGACCTTCTGACTCAAGCTGTGGAGTCGATTCCGTTGCCGATTGTTGCCATTGGTGGAATAAACGCAGAGAATGCACCAGAGGTGATGCAGGCAGGTGCACACGGAATCGCTGTGATATCCGCTGTTTGTTGTCACGAAAATCCTGAACAAGCAACTCGGATTCTTTCTCAAGCTCTGTAGGCAGGAAACACAGGAGGACACCATGTCTGAAACTCTAGCTGACATCGGCGAATTCGGACTGATTGATAGAATTCACAAACTCCTCCAAAAAGAGAGTGCTCTTGCTCTTGGAGTGACGCTGGGAATTGGAGATGATAGCGCATCATTCCAACCTCGTCCAGGATACGAAATTTTGGTGACCTGTGACTGTCTAGTCGCCGGCCAACATTTTTTGCCGGATTTCATCACTCCCTTGGACCTAGGGCGGCGTGCGATGGTGGTGAATATCAGTGACATCGGCGCCATGGGTGGCCGCCCGCTGTATGCTCTTGTATCTTTAGGTTTAAAAACAGATACTTCTGTTGCAGATGTAGAAGCCATTTATCGTGGATTCATCATGGAACTCAATCCGTTCGAAGCCTCTATTGTAGGCGGCAATATCACCAAAACAGACGATGCTCTTTTCATTGATATCACTTTGATCGGCGAGGTAGAACAAGGCAAACTCATGCTCCGTTCAAACGCTAAGGTAGACGATGCAATCTTAGTGACAGGGTATCCAGGACAAGCTGCTACCGGTCTGCAACTCCTCTCGCATTCCAAATCAACCGAAGGTTTACGAGAACATCGATTAGTCTGCGCTCATACGACTCCTTCACACCGTGCCAGGGAGGGACAAGCGATTGCACATTCAGGCTTTGCTACAGCGATGATCGACACCAGCGATGGATTTTTAGGGGATCTGGGACACATCTGTCAAAGTAGTGGTGTGGGTGCTGTTTTGATTCAAGAAAAATTGCCCGTCAATGAGGACCTGCGCAATGCTGCCGCCGAATTGAAGCTCGATCCCTACAAACTGGTCTTGCAGGAAAGTGACGATTATGAACTGATCATAACCTGTCCTCCTGATAACGTAACTCAGATTCGTTCTGCTATTGCTGCGGTGAGCGATGTGCCTGTCACTGAAGTTGGCAGGATCACAGATTCAGTCGGAGATATCCAGCTGACACTTCCCAACGGTACTCATCGTCATGTGATCCCTTCTGGTTGGAACCACTTTTCAAAGTGAGGAGGAGAGAATGTTTGACCAGCTTCTAGCCCAAAAAGCAGGAAAAAACCTAAGTAACCTTCGGGAGAAGAAGCCTCTGATCCATAACATCACAAATTATGTGGTCATGAATTATACTGCCAATGCATTGCTCGCCTGTGGCGCTTCTCCGGTGATGGCGCATGCATCAGAGGAAGTAGTAGAGATGGTTTCCTTTGCAGGTGCACTCGTACTCAATATCGGAACCCTTACTCCTTACTGGATTGATTCGATGCTCAGGGCAGGCAAACGAGCAAACGAATTGAATGTCCCGATTATTCTGGATCCAGTTGGTTCTGGGGCTACGAAATTGAGGACCGATTCCGCCAAGAAATTGATAGATGAGCTATCTATCAGTGTGGTTAGAGGAAATGCCTCTGAGGTGCTTTCTCTTGCCCATGAGGGTTCTAGAACAAAAGGAGTTGATTCCGTCCACAGTGTCGATGATGCTGCTGATTCTGCACTCATACTCGCTAAGGAACTCGAAACCACTCTTGCCATTACCGGTGAAGTGGATCTGATCACAGACGGAGAGCGCATCTACCGTGTATTCAATGGCCACGAGCTGATGGGATTTGTCACCGGAACAGGATGTACTGCATCGGTTATTATTGGAGCATTCCTGGCGATAGATCGCGACCCGGTCGAAGCCACAACAACAGCCTTAGCCTATTTTGGCCTTGCAGGCGAGAGGGCAGCTAAAACAGCCCAAGCTCCTGGGAGTTTTCAGGTCGCCATGCTCGATGCTCTCTACACGATAGATGAAAAACAAATGAAGGAGGGAGCGAAGATACAATCCCAATGAATAAAATGTGGAAAAATGTATCATGCGCACTTGTTTTTCCATCATCTGTAGAAACTCAAATTCCAGCCTGATATTTAGTCATCAATCTGGACTTTAAATATTATTTATTTAATGAGAAAAGGAGGAGCGAAAAGTGAAAATAAAAATCATTCTAACCATATCAATCGTAATCGGTATAGCAATATGCCTTGCACAAAATACTTTCTCCTATCCCCCTGCTGTAGGTATCGTAGGTAAAGCTAAAAACTGTCTTACCTGCCATGTCAACAACGGCCCATGGGAGGATGAGGAAAACACAATCATCGATATCTTGGATAAAGAGACTAAAAAGTCCCTTGCCCAACCTGACGGCAGTTTCTTAATCGAGGTACAGAGAGGAAAGGTTAAAACAGTTTTAACAGTTATTGGCCGCAAAAAGGAGGATACAGCCGAGGTTCCGTACAGGAATGCCTGGCTCTATGTCGACCCCAAAAGGATAAAGAGCAATTCACTCTCCAAGTTCGCTTCTGGATGGAGGGTAAATCTGCCCATGGCCTGCCGAATCGTCGGAGACAGACTAAAAGGATTTGAAAGTGCAAACATCACTTCGCTTCCCATGAGCATCCGGCCTGGAGATGACGCTCAAGATGCAGGATTGAAGCTTCAAATCATGCTAACCAAAGGGGAATCTGTAAAAGGAAAAGCAAAAGAAGGAATGAAGGGTAATTACTTTGAACGAGTCGTCCAATTAAAGGTTTTAGAATAAGAAAAAAAGCACTTAAAAAAATTGAATGATATGAGTATAAAAAAACTATTTAAATACTAAAAAGTCTAAATTGAAAGCAGCATAAAGATTTCATTCCCTCCCAATAATATTTAGCCATATTTTATTATTTTATTTTATTTAATCTATCGTAAAAATAAAAAAAATAATATAATACACTCAAGATGAAGGATCTGGCCCTCAGAGACGGCTCCAAAATTGCCATAATCGGAGGCGGTCCTGCAGGTTCCTTTTTTGCGCATTTTGGCCAAAAATTGGCTTCACAAAAAGGCATAGATGTCACGATTACTATTTACGACGGTAAGGATTTCCTGGAACGTGGACCTAAAGGATGCAACCTTTGCGCAGGTGTTATATCAGAGAGCTTAAATCAAAAACTGCAAGAAGAAAGCATATACCTCCCTGAAAAAAGGATCATTAACCGAGTCGAAGGCTACTGTCTTCATATGCATGGCGAAAGCCTCTATCTCTCTTGTGCAGAAAACGAGATAAAATCGATTGCCACTGTTTTTAGAGGAAATGGCCCTCGGTATTCAACCTTTCCTGAGAACATCAGTTTCGATGATTTTCTCTTGACTTGGGCACAAGATAGAGGAGCTAAAGTCACATCCTTGCCCGTCTGGGACGTTAAATTGCCTGAGCGAAGACAAGAGCCTTTGCTCCTCTACTTTGGAAAGAAAGATGATCTTTATGAAGACAAGGCGGATTTAGTTGTTGGGGCTTTTGGAGTGAACACCTATCTATTAAGAAAATTTCAAAACCTTGGCTTCGGCTACAAGCCTCCCTCCACGCTCATAACCTACCAAGCTGAGCTGAAAATGGGCCGCGAAAAAGTCCATGAAAATTTTGGCAACACGATCCATGTTTACATGCCTAAATCAAAAGCTATCAGGTACGCCACAGTTATTCCTAAAGTAGATTACATCACAGTAACCTTAATCGGGAAAAAAGATGCAACAAAAGACATCTTTCAAGAATTCCTTAATCTCGAAGAAATTAAAGATCGAATTCCTTCTATTAAGCCTCACTGTTTCTGTTATCCAAGAATAGCTGTTTCCCCTTCAAAAAAGCCTTTCTCCGATCGGTTGGTAATGATCGGTGATGCCAGCTTTTCTCGACATTATAAAAATGGGATTGAATCTGCTTTTATCACAGCCAAATTGGCTGCAGAAACAGCCTTCAACACCGGACTTGATACCTCGTCTTTTTCTTCTTATCATAAGAGAGCTAAAAAATTGATCATCAACGACAATTATTATGGCCAGCTTCTTTTTTGGATAAATGATATAATATCCTCTGTTCCTCTCTTGACCAAATCCCATTTATCATTAGCCAAACAGAAGGGGAACAAAGATTCTCCAAAAAGGTTAAGGTCGATTCTTTGGAATATGTTCTCCGGAAATATCCCTTATAGGGATATTTTCAGGGATTCACTAGACCTAAAATTCCAAATGGATCTTTTATCCAACACCCTGAAACTTCCTTTTAAAAAAAAAAGCGCGAGTAAGAATTTATCGAACATGTCCGTTAAAAATACGACCATCGGCTCTGTTAAAGATAAAAGCATTATCGTCATCATAGGAGGCGGACCTGCGGGCTCCAGCTGCGCTATCAAGCTTAAAAGATTGTGTCTCCAGAAAGGAATAAATCCCAGGATAATTATCTATGAAGGAAAAAGATTTGAAAAAAAGAGCTATTATAACCAGTGCTTGGGAGTGCTTTCACCTCCTCTAGGAAAAATTATGAAGGAAGAATTAGAGGTGCCTTTCCCTTGGCCGATCGTTCAAAAAGAAATAAATGGCTATTTTGTCTATTCCGATAATAATATACTGAAACTCTCAGGAGAGCATGAACCTTCTTATGCGTGTCGAAGAGTGGAGTTTGACAATTATCTTTTTCAGAAGGCAAAGGAGATTGGAATAGAGATTTTTCCTGCTCGAGCTACTGACGTTGATTTTGACCATGATGGAGTCATGGTTTACAGCGAAAGCAATAATATTAAAGCCGATGTCGTTATCGGCGCCTTTGGCTTGGATGACGGCATGGCCAAAATTTTTGAAAGGGCCACTCCTTATCGTCAGCCCAATTTTCTCTACTCCATTGTGACTAAAATTCACCCGGGAGAAAAGGCGATGAATGAGTTTGGAAAGTATTTGCACGCTTTTCTTCCTTCATCCCTTCCTCATGTCGAATTTGGAGCTATTACACCCAAAGGAAACCATCTAAGCTTGAATATAGCTGGAAGAGAAATCAATGCCGGGATGATGGACAAGTTCCTCAATCTTCCGTCGGTAAGAAAAGCACTGCCTGATAATGCGGACAATTTCTTGCCTCACCTTTATTACTTTAAGGGCAAATTTCCCACTCTTCCAGCAAAGGGCATCTTCGGGAACAGGTATGTGATGGTAGGAGATGCGGCCGGCTTGAATCGTCCTTTCAAAGGAAAGGGCATAAATTCAGCAATTATGACCGGGATAAAAGCGGCCGAGGTTATCGTCAACTACGGAATTTCAAAAACTGCCTTTCAAAAATATTTAGAGAATTGTTGTGAACTCACTGATGACATGCCCTATGGAAAAATTTTAAGATTTTTAATAATCCAGTCTACAAAATTCGGTTTATTGGATAGTGTATTTGAAGTGGCAAAAAACGAAAAGGGCCTGAAAAGAGCATTTTTTAATATAGTGTCGGGCCAGGAAACGTACAAGAATACCTGGCTCGAGGTAAGAAATTTTAAGCTTCTTCTCCGTTCAGCTTTCAAAACAATGGTAAACAAAATTTTTAAGAAAAGATTGGCATTGCATCATACATCTCTTTAGCTGCTGGACTCATAAAATTTAAGGAGGAGAAAATGGCAAGAAAAATGACAATATGGTCAATTCTTATCTTGGGGATTTTTCTCTTTTTTCTGCATTCTCATGTTGGGTCTAAATCAGCTCTTCAAAAAGCTCCTACGTTCACATCCAGTGAAAGCTGCAAAGAATGTCATGAAGAAATACACAATCATTGGAAAAATGCCATGCATTCCATGTCTATTGAAGACCCTATATTCAAAGCTGCCTACATGGAGTCCTATTTAAACACTGCGGGTGAAGCGAAATTTAATTGTATGCGCTGTCATGCGCCTGTATCCCTCATCAATAACGACTATGATTTAAAAAATGAAATTACGAGGGAGGGTGTAAGTTGCGATTTCTGTCATTCTGTAAAAAAAGTGAATCTAGACAATAGAGACAATCCTTTTGAACTCGAAATTGGAGAAACAAAAAGAGGCCCACTATCCAATGTGGACTCTCCAGCTCATAAAACTGAGCCATCTTCTCTTTTTAAATCCTCAGAGCTTTGTGCAGGATGTCATGAGTATACGAATGATAAAGGGGTAAAAATATTAGGCACCTATTCTGAATGGAAGGAAAGTCCCTACGCAGAAGAAGGAACTCACTGCCAGAATTGCCATATGCCACTGATCATAGGAAAAATCGTAAAACCTGAAATCAAAGCTATAAAACAGAAGAGAATAAACTTGCACGCCATATCAGCTAGTCATTCGACTGAACAATTGCAAAAAGCCGTCAAAGTGGAAATCAAAAATATTCACCTGGAAGAAGATGTGATTGAGGTTGTGGTAGGAGTGACGAACTCGGGATCTGGGCATTTCGTTCCCACTGGCATTCCAGCAAGAAAATTGATTCTTTTAGTCGAATTAAGAACTCCTAATGAATATTTTTCTCAACAGCGAATCTACCAAAAAATTATGCAAGATGAGTCTGGGAAGGAGATCAAAAAAGAAGGCACCGTCTTCCTCCAAGCGGCAAAAATCTCTTTCGATAACCGGATAAAACCCAGAGAAACAAGGATGGAGAGGTTCGCTTTTGCCAAACCCAGAAATAAGAAAATTACGATAACCGCTCGGGTAGACTATCTCTACAGGACTGCAATTCTGAGGCCTACAGAGATGAGAGTTATAATGGCTGAAGATGTAAAAATGATGTCGAAATAAAATCAAAAGATGACAGGGCCAAAACACACAAAACAAGAGATTCTTTCAATTCTCAATGATTTAGAAGTTGCAGGAATAGCCACTTCAGGAGGAGACCACATCAGAATTCGAATGATGCATTTTGCCCTAGACGATGAATTTAATATTTATTAGGCCAGTATGAAAGGAGATCCCAAGATAATTCAGCTCGCCAATAACTCTTCAATCACTTTGCTAGCCTATAAGGGCAAAGAGGATATAAATAAATCAAAGGAAGTCGAACTTATCGGGAAAGCTTTGATTCTTTAGGAAGAAAAGAATCGAGCTAAAGCTTTAGAGGCTATTGCTAAGAGATCTCCTGTTGTAGCTTATCTAAGGGATACTCAAAACGAATCAATGCTTGACTGTATCAAGATTATACCTCAAACAGTTAAGCTTAGAATCTTCGAAGAGATTGTTCAGGGTGTCTCTCCTACTGTGATTGAATTCCCTGAAAATAAGGAAGCGATGAAAGATATTAGCCTTATCATCAGAAAGGTAAAAAGCTGGATAAAAGAGCTCAGAGCACCTTTTTTTACTGCTTCTGGCATTTCAATTTTTTTAGGTACCGTGATAGCTTGGGTTAAGACTGGAATTTTCCATTTGGGATATTTTCTGCTCACTCTTTTAGGGGGTTTATTGCTCCATGCAGGAACGAACGTCTTAAATGACTATTTTGATCATAAAAGTGGAAAGGACGAGATAAACCGGGAATTTGTCAGACCCTTCAGCGGCGGAAGCAGGCTGATTCAGCTCGGCCTATTAACGCCCTCAGAGGTTTTAGTAGGTGGATTGCTTTTCTTTTTATTTGGAGGTTTGATTGGACTTTATCTTGCTATCGAAAGAGGAATGTTCATACTTCTTCTAGGATTCATCGGTTTTATCTCCGGATTATTTTACAGTTGGCCTTCTTTGAATTGGGCAAGCAGAGGATTTGGAGAATTTTTAGTGGGTCTCAACTATGGAGTCTTAATGACTCTCGGCGCTTTCTACGTCCAAACTCAGAGAATTGCTGCAGAACCTATAATTGTCAGCCTCCCAATTGCTTTTCTCATCACAGCAGTGCTTTATATCAACGAATTTCCTGATTATCAAGCTGATAGGGCAGTCGGGAAAAAAACACTTGTTGTTCGCTTGGGAAGAAAAAAGGCTTTTTTTGGATTCATTGCTCTCATCGCCATGACCTATCTTGCTATTATCATCAGAATCATGCTCTCAATCCTACCTTTAATAACTTTAACTGCAATCGCATCTTCCCCCTTCTTTCTTAAAGCTATAAAGATTTCTCAAGCATTCCATGAAAAATCTTTTGATCTTGCTCCCGCCAATGCCTTTACTGTAATGGGACATTTAGTAACAGGCCTTCTTCTTATCTTAAGCTACGTATGGCTCAGGTTCGGTATCCAACAGATCTGGTTTTCAATAATTTTAACTTTTCTATGTGTATTTTTTGCCGTTTATTATTACCGATATATCGAAGCTCAAAGACGAATATTCCTTGGTCTTAAAGAATCCATTTTGTAGGGCTAAACCTCATCTTATCATTTCAAAAGGCTAAAGATCTATTTTTAATGAACTCTCTTAAGCACCTAATTTTTTCTTGACTTTAAATATTACTATTATGATATACTCAATTATTAATATAAATTTTATAGGAACAATTAAATAAAAAAACTAAAACGTGAAATTCACATTTTAAAATAATGATTAAGTGAAGGGATACTAATGCAAAATATTTCTCATATTCGTCCAAATTGAAAAAAATATTTGCCATATTTAAAAGAGAGGTTTAATATGAAAAAATTAGTTTTTCTGGTGATAATCTTTCTATTCATCCTGGTTTTTATTCTCGCTAACACAATCCCGAAAACTCAAAAAATTGAAACCCCCCAACTGGGAAAAAAAGCTCCTCCGGAAATGGCTACTCCACCTCCTAGCTCACTTGACCTTCTGTATCCTCCAAAGACAGAACAACCCGTGTATTTGTTCAGAATGTTGGGAATGGCGACTCCCTTTGTTGGCATTATGGTCGACTTGTTTGAGAATGAACCTCAAAATGTCAAAGCTAACTTTGACAAATTCAAAGTCCAGTATTCAGAAGTCTCACAATTAGTTCCTGAATGGGAGAAGGATTTTCCCATAGCGCCGCTCGAAGAGCTCGAAAAAGCACTAGAGAATGGAGGCCAGGATAAAGTGATGACAGCTTATGAGAAAGTGGGCAAAGTCTGTCATGAATGTCATGAAGTGAATATGGTCAAAGTTCAACAAAAATATCACTGGCGAGATTTCCGTGGAATCATGACCAAGGACCCTTTAACTGATGAGAAAGTAAACTTCACCCAACTCATGCAGTATCTGAATACAAGCTTCATAGGAATCATTGTCGATGTTGAGCAAGGCCAGAGTGAGAAAGCTCAGAAACAGCTTCAAGGATTCAAAGCGAGGTTTCAGGCAATGGAGGAGACATGTGAAGAATGTCATGGTGCCGAGGAGAGGAAGTATTATATTGATGAGAGCGTTAAAGCTATGATAGATGAGTTGGGAAGGACTATTAGCAGTTCTTCCGTTAATAAGAGTGCTGTGGAGAAACTATTCATGAACATAGGGATGGAGAGTTGTTTCAAATGCCATTTAGTTCATACCCCAGCCGCTTTAGCTAAATTACAATGGGCAAAATAAGACTTGAACGAAAAAAGAAATTTTAATTCCAAAAAACATAAGGTGATCAAACGTCACCGACGCTTTTATTAATTTTGCTTTCTTTAATGAATACGCTCCATCTATAGCAACCGTAGTCTAGATTGGCGCCATGGCCACTAATTTATTAATTCTCCTACCCTCTATGAGGGAAACGCTGGAGCCTGCGTTTATGGGAAAACTGATGGGTTCAGTCATGAAGAGGTTTCGCAGCTTAGTCTATGCCAGCATGATGCTCCTCGCTGTAACAGGGATAGTGATGAACCTTCTCAACAAGAGCTATTTAGGGGTCTTTAGGTTTGGCAACCTTTGGACTCTTGTTACTTTAATTAAGCATATTTTCACTGTACCGTTAGTCATTCTTGCTGTATACGCCTTGGAAATCCTAGCTCCCAAAGTTTCACGACTTGCTGCACAAGGTCTATCACCAGAGGTGGCACGACTTCAAAAGATGCAGATCAATCTCGCTACTATAGGATTTATTCTAGGGATCGCGATTCTATTGCTTACAGGAATAGCAACCGCTCTCTCATCAATATCCTAATGATCTCTTTTCTTTTTGGAGAGGGAATAGAATTAGGCACCTCTAACTGCACCATAGCTGAGACGTTCCGTTAGAACCTGACTGCAGCTTGCAAGGCGAGAAGATTATTATCTTTCTCTTCTTTTCTTTCTCCCTCTTGAACGATGTCGTATTCAATCTTAAAGACAATGGCCCGAGTGAGGTAATAATTGAATCCTAAGGCCAAGACTCTGGTATCGAAATCCGTTGGGCTACGACCCAAGAGCCCTCCCCCGTCCAAATAATCCAGAGTTCCATACCTGATCGTAGGTCTGAATTTATCATTGATCAAGTAAGAGGCTTGGATAAAATACCCATCAGCTTTTCCCTCTTCAAAGGGATCTGGATTTTCAGAAAGGGAACGTGAATACTCAGCAAAAAGATTTAATTCACCGATTTTTCCCATGAGATGAAAGCCATAAATGCTTAAATCGAAATCACCTGCATCGTCCCAGGCACCCCTATAGTATGAGGCACCCACTTCCCATCTATCTAAATAAACTCCGCTTAAACGAACCCCAAAGCTTTTGGCATCGTTATTGTCTCGATATTGACGACTTCCTCTCAATCGGCTTCCACTGCCAAGCCCATTTATCACATAAGCATCGTAATTGAGGTATAAATCTTTATTAATAAAGAGATTACCATGAAGGTTGACACCGACTTCCTTCCAAGCACTGACTCCAATTTCCCTCGACACTTGGGGACGGGTGACGAGAAGATTCTCTAAGGGACCATGGAATTCATCAAAGCGATTGAAGGGAGTCAACATGGCCCCTATTCTTAAACCTACATTTTTCAAAAACCATACATCAATATAAGCCTGTTCAATAAATGGGGGATCATCTTTCCCTCCTCCGTGCTCAAACTCAAATTCTGCGCGATAGGATATTCTTTCATGGACTCGGCCCGTTAGATTGATGTTCAAATAGTGGATGTCAAAAGTATCTGTTATATCTTTAGATGAAAATAATTCAGTGTAAACATAGCCAGCCAAGACAGGACTCGATGGCAGAGCCTCTCTTTCCTTTTTTGAAGCTTCCTGTCGAAGGTAATCCAAGATGACTTCTTCGGTCTCTTTGTTTAATCCAGAAAGCGGGCCCATTTCGCTGATGATTGTCTTCCATTCCTCAGCAGAATACTTACTAGGGGAATAGGCAAAATGGCAGCGTCCACACTTAAGTTGGTATAGCCTCTCTCCTTGATAAGAATCGCCTTGAGCGGATGCTATAACGCAAATTCCTAGAAAAAGAATTGAGAATATAAATTTTCTTTTCATTTTAAATCCTTCTGTGATTTATATACTATAAATATAGAAATACTATATTATAGGATTAACTTTTTTCTGTCAACGAAATTAGGGGAATTGAATTTAGTTTATCCTGTGATTTTACTGGTTAACTGCCGCAGTATTTCGATATGGAATTACTTAAATGTCACCAAAAGAATAGTAATGAGTAAAAAGTATATTTTTTGTTTCTAATTACTTTCCTTATTAAAGGACTCAATATATTTAATGATCGCTTCGACTTCTTGCAGGGTTAATTCTTCTGTAGGCATTCCAGTTTCTTCATATTCTTGATACAATTTTTTGGCTAGTGGATCAGTTTGTTCCATTTTCTCAGGGTCAAGAATCATTTTTCTCAACCATTGTATGTCTCTCAATTTCGTTATACCTATTAGATCAGGACCAACCTCTACTCCCCCTCCAATAGTATGACACTCAGAACAGCCCTTACTTTCAAAGAGCTCTTTTCCCCATTCAACAATGGATAGTTTCCTTTTCTCGAGCTTTTTTTCAGGAGGTGGCACTTCCTCCCTTTTTTCTTCGGGTATGAGCATAACGGGCAGGCTGACACTTCTCCAGCTCATCATTAACATTGCTAAAGCCCATGCCTCCTCTTCTGTATATTTGACATAGGGCATTTTACTATCAGGGACAACAGCCTTGGGATTCATAAAGTGTTCAAAATGCCAGCTCAACACGGAGAGAGGTCTTTCGCTTTCGATAAGTTTATCTTTAATTTGAGAAAAATCGAATCTCTCCGCCGGTTTATCTCCGATAAATGTTAGGTCAGCTGCCAATTTTCCACCTTTTCCATCTATGATATGGCAGGTTTGACATTTTTTCTTCTGAGTCAAGAGGTTCTTGCCAAGATTTATCATTTCCATTCCAGTCAAATCCTCATCACGGCGATGACAAGTGTTACAATTCATCTGCATCAATATTTTCTCAGACTCAAAACCATATTTTTTGGCCAGCTTCGCTCCCAACATAGGCTCTTCCCAGTGTTCTACTTCTCCATGAGCATCTTTTTTCTTGAGTGCAAAACCCTGTCCTCCATGACAAATAGTGCATCCCATTTTCAACACAGAATGAGGCAAAATATCAGGGTGGGCTGCATAAGGCTCCGGCGCTTCAGTCAGATTAGGTTGGTCATATCCTAAATGACAACTGATGCAGCGATCGACCTTATTAAGCTCCGGAAGCCAGAGCTGTTTTACAGAAAACTCAAAGGCAGAAGCTGACTCTGGGCTTATGTTTTCTTCGAGATAATTTTTGAATTCTCGCTGATATTTCTTCCATTCAGGATTTGCCTCCCTGTAGAAAGCTATGATCACCACTACGAATAGAAGGAAAGAAAAGAAAGCCAGCCAGTAAAAATCTTTGTCAGGATTGAAATTCTTTTTATTGTTCAAAACTTTGATCTCCTAGAATTGAGCCGGAATTTCAGGCCAAGGCTGCCATGGCCAGAAAAATTTCCAGTATGGTCCTCTTAAATAAAGGCCAATTATGATAAGAACTATAATCACCACGCAGATTAAAATGAAAACACTGTTTTGAATTCTTCTTTTTTTATGAAACCAGACTCCAATGGCTTCTTTGGGGCTTCTATCCAAAAAAGGCCAGAGAATAGCTAAAAGAAAAAGAAAGCCTGGAACTAGAATTCCTCCGATCAGGCCACCGCTTATTGTTATCTTCCCGATTTTGATAGTTGTAATAGCAATCAATTCCTGAAGCCAGAGAAAATACCAGGGAGCCTTGGCAGGAATTGGAGTTACAGAAGGGTTAGCAGGCTCTTCCAATGGTGCTGGAGAAAGAAGAGCAAGTCCTAAAGTGAAGATTGTTGTGATCAAAAAAACAACTGCAATTCTACGGAGTAAATGAGGAGAGCTCCTCACGGAATTTCTTTCATCAAGCACTTGTGTTGTTGTGACCTGAATGGTTGTTCCTTCGGTAACCCCCAGCAAGGAATATGACTTGGTAGGACTGACAGGAGTTTCTTTTAATTGCGTTTCTCGTATCAACCTGTCCATAGAAGTTAGCCCTCCATCTTTTCTAATTCTCCACATATGAAGAGCAAACAGAAAGAGAAGCATAGCGGGAAGAAAAAAATTATGAAGAACAAAAAAACGGAGGAGGCTATTTTGTCCTAATACATTTCCTCCGGCCAAAAGAAAACTGATACTCTTGCCAAGAAAAGGAATTTCGCTGGCAATACTCATCCCTATAGTCAAGGCCCAATAAGCGAGCTGATCCCAGGGAAGAATATAGCCGGTAAAGGAAAGAAAAAGCGTTATGACCAAGAGACCAATTCCAATATACCAATTCCATACTCTCTGGTCACGATATGAGGCAGTAAAAAAGACCCTCATCAGATGAATGAAAACAACTGCAACCATTAACTCAGCAGCCCACCGATGTTGAGCTCGGAGAAGCGAGCCAAAAACAACAACATTTTCTAAGTCCTTTATGCTCCAATAAGCGCTCCGGACGGAAGGAATATAGAAATAAAGAAGCAAAAGTCCAGTGATTGCCAAGATGATAAACAGGCAGGCAGCAATTGTTCCCAACCAAAGAGAATAACTCCAGCCTAAACTCCGGAGAGATATCCGCGATGGGAACCAGTGTAACCAGAAATTTTTGATGACAGATTCGCTCGCCTCCCGTTCTGATCGTGGAGACCAAGACCAGGTTAATTTCCTCCATATATTAGTCAACTTTTCTTTCATATATATCTCTCTTTAAAGGGAATACTTATAATCTGGCTTGACTTGTTTGCTTGAATCTATAACCAAGTTACCATCAGGAGCAAGGGATAAAGGATACCATGGAAGAGGCTTTGGAGCAGGTCCTGTTAGATTAATCCCAGCTTGAGAAAATATACTTCCATGACAGGGGCAGTAAAATTCCCTTTGATCTGGTTTCCAATCGACGATGCATTTCAGATGAGTGCACACAGCTGAAATTGCATGAAAGTCATCATTATTTCTAAAAATGTATAATCTATGTTGTGGAAGAAAAGTTATTCCTTCTGGGATGTCTTCTGGTTTGCCAATTTTAAATTTAGAAGGCGGTTCATAGAGGACCTTAGGAATAAAAGCTTTAATTGCTCCTATTGCTTCTGCCAGTAAAGCCACGATAATTGATGTTTTGCCTAAGACTCCAAAAAAGAATCTTCTAGTTATTTTTCTTTCATTTTCTTTCACTGAAACTACATCTCCCTAAAAGAAAATCTTTCCATGGTCATGGCTCTAGTAGGACATACGTCGGCACAAATGCCGCAGCGTATACAAACTATCTCATCTTTGATCATTGCCGTTAATGATTTTCTTTTCTTATTTTTTATTTTCTTTTCTATGATTTCTCTTTGTTCAAGTTCAATCTCAGAGAAGGGAACAAGCTTTAAGCAGTTGTTTGGACAGTGATCAACACAGGCGCCGCAAAGAATACATAGCTCAGAGTCATAAATAGTGTTAATATGGCAAATCAAACAGCGCTGTGCCTGTGATCGAGCTTCTTTTTCTTCAAAAGAGAGTTCCACTTCATTTGCTCCTGTTCGGTGTTCCAGAGAAATTTTATCAGGTGTCTTTCTCTCCCTAATCTCATATTCTTCAGGCTTCTTATAATCTTGGTGTGATAGAACCTTTATAGAGACAGAACACATTTTCTCTGTGCCTCTCTTTTTACGCAAATAATTGTCAATTGAGTGGGCAGCCACTTTCCCATTAGCCACTCCCTCGATAAGGATTCTCGCCCCAAAAGCTGCATCTCCTCCTGCAAATACCTCTTCTCGAGTCGTGGCCAGAGTATGAGGATCCACCTTGATCGTCCCCTGGGGCGTTATTTCTACCCCATCTTTTGGTCTAATAAATGTAAGATCAGGCCTTTGACCTATAGCCAGGATTACAGAATCGGCTTCAATGATCTCTTCTGTTTTCGGCTCAAGCTCAGGATTAAATCGCCCTTTCTCATCAAAAACTCTTTTGACTTTGAGAAACTCAACAGCTTTGACTTGTCCGCCCTCGCCAATAATTCGCTTTGGACCTCGGGAGGGATGGAAAGTAATTCCTTCTCTAACAGATTCTTCAAATTCTTCTTTTCCTTGAGTGCTTTGGGTAGCCGGCATCTCTTCAAATGACTCAAGGCTAGCCACATCAACCTTAAGTGTTCCTCTTCTCAAGGCTGTTCGAGCAACATCAATCGCAGTCATCATCATTCCAGCCTCTGCAGATATATCGATAGCTAGCTTTGCTTCTTCCGAATCAGAAAGGTGAGCCAGAACTTCTCTCAACGCGGTTCGAGCCGAATCTAGAGCCACTAGACCTCCTCCGATGATAACCGTCCTTCTTCCTAATTCTATTTTATAACCTTGGTTTATATTCAAAAGGTAATCAGTGGCATTAAAAACACCTTCCAACTCTGTGCCTTCAATATTAGGTTCTCGACTCTGCTGGGCTCCCACAGAAATATAAAATGCTTCGAAACCCAGCTTCTTCAATTCATCAAGGCCGAAATTTTCACTGAGAGGCGTATTAAATCTGACTTCAACTCCTAAAGAAAGCACAAATTCTGCCTCTTTTCTCAAAATATCTTTTGGCAATCTGTACTCTGGAATAGCTGTTCTCGGCATTCCGCCCAGCATATTAGAGGCTTCAAATATGGTTACTTGATAGCCTCTCAAGGCCAAATCATGGGCACAAGCTAATCCCGAAGGCCCTCCTCCGACGACAGCGACTTTTTTCCTTGTCTTAGATGTTTCTCTCTTAATCACAGAAGACACATGGAGAGGCCACACAGATCCTTGTGGAATTTTCTTTCCTTCTGTAAGCAGCTCTTGAGTATGGGCTATCTTAGATTCAACACCATATTTTTCCGTAACAAATTTTTTCAAAGACCTAATTGTAATAGATTCATTGATTTTTCCTCTTCGGCAGGCGTCTTCACAAGGAGCAGCGCATATCCGACCACAAACAGAGGCAAAAGGGTTGGAGGACCGTGCGACTAAATAGGCCTCTTGATCTTCTCCTATCCCGATGAGTTGAACATATCTTCCAGAATCAGTATGAACAGGGCAGGCTTCCATACATAAAATATTTGTTCTATACCATAATAAATCTGGCACCCACACTTTATACTTCATTTTTATGCCCGTAGTTTTCTTTCAATTCAAGAATCTATTCTATTTTTTCAGGAGACTTTAAATATTCGATAATGGCAATGACTTCTTCATCGGTCAAACCCTGTTGTGGCATGGGGATATTGTTGAATTCTTGAAGAAGTTGCTTTGCTAGATCATCTGTTTTAAGCATCGATTTTGGGTTTTTAATAAAATTAAAAAGCCATTGCAAATCTCTTATTTTAGTGATGTCTTTGAGGTCTCCACCCATGGCACGCTTTTTCCCAGTGATGTTGTGGCAAGCATTACATGCCTTCGCTATATAAATCTTTTTTCCGCTCCTGGCAAGTTCAAGGTCAAACCTATTTTCAGAAAGAAAAAGAACTTTTGGTTTTGAAGGAACGATAGGCCTTTTCATTCGTTCTTCCTTAGATCTTTCGGAAGCTTCTTGAACATAGCTAACAAGATCCCGCATCTCGTTTCCAGAAAAGCGTGGCCATCCCAGATCTTTCTCGGCCAGCATATCTTCCATTACGATCGCATGATTCCACATTGAAGAGGCCAAAAAAATTGGCGAAAAATGGGCCTCGCTCTTGGTAAGATCAGGGCCAACGTTTTCTCCTTCCCCCTCTAGGGCATGACAAAAAATACAAACTTTCTCTCTAAAAAGTTTTTTTCCCTCTACTGGATCTCCCTTCTCCTCATAAAACTGAATGAAGTAGAGAAAAGAAATGAGGTCGGCCATTTCTTTAGGCGAAAAAATCGGAAAAGGAATGCCAATCCTCTTCATTTCCTGCCACATTTGACCAGAATGGCTCCATATTTTTCCTGAAATCTCAGTGAGAGTCAGCCGCAGCTCTCTTTTTCCCAAATCAGACCCTCGTCTTCCTCCTTCGCCGAAAACAGCATGGCACACATTGCATTTTTTTTGTATGAAGATATCTTTTCCTCTTTTCGGGCTTCCTGGTTCTGCATAGGTGATGTCTCCATCCTCATTTAGAGCTGCGCCTCGCATATAAGCCAGCAGATGAGCCAATTCCTGACCATGGAATTCAGGTTGTTCTATACCTAATCTTCTTATTTCAGAAAGTATCTCAGGGCTATGATTCCAAAGACCAGTCACTAAAAACGAAGGAGAAATGTACTTCCCATAATCATCCAAGGAAATCTTAGTTTTGCCTCCATTCTCGCCTACTGAATGGCAGCTTGTACAACCCTTTTCCTGAAACAGCTTTTCCCCTTCTATAAAATTACCGGGTCGACCAAAATAATTGAAATAATAAATATAGCCCATTAAATCGCCCATTTCTTGAGGAGTAAAGAGGGGACGAGAAACTCCTCTCTCATGCATGATTTCTATCATTTTAGGAGAGTGGCTCCACAGTAATCCAGCTAACTGGAGAAGATTTTGTTCTCTACTCATGTCGGCAAGATCAGGACCAAGAGTATCTCCGATTCCCCATATAGAATGGCATTTTATACAACCTTTGCTGACAAAAAGCTTACTTCCTTTCAAAGGATCTTCTGGAAAAGTAAAGCTCTTATTTTCTTCAGCAGCGAACAAGGAAATCAAAACGCCAGTAGTGAAAATTATGCCTAAGATAAAATAAATATTTTTCGTTTTTTTAATCGATTCATTCATCTCTCTTTCCTTCTTCTTCTAGATGCAAATATTAATATTTCATTTCAAATTTTCTTTTTCTTTCCCAGGAAGATAACTTTTAATGCGTTCCTCAGTCTCTTTCACGCCTATCTCTTTGCCTTCTTTCACTTCCCATATAGAAACTATAGGGAAAAATTTTGTAAATAATACATAGAGTAAAATAAAGGTAGCAAAGCATCCTGCAGTAACAGCAAATTCGATCCATGTCGGATGGTACATTCCTTTTTCATAAGGGAGTCTGGGATTTATTAAAGTTGGCAAAACTATCGTGAATCTCTCCAGCCACATCCCTATAATTACTGATACCGAAGCTATCGTCGTGCCTGTTACAGTCCTTGTTCTTCTGTTAGATAAAATAACGAGAGGAATGACAAAACAGCTTCCCACCATAGTCCAAAAATATGGGGCATATCCTCCAATGAATTTGCTCCAAAAAACGGTCAGATGAGCAGGCTCGGCCCCATAAAAAGCTGTCAGATTCTCGGTAAAAGTGAAATAAAACCACAAGAGACTCATTACCAGAAGCAATAAACCTAAATTGTTAAAATGAATAGGCTTTAAATAATCTTCAAGATGATAGCTTCGCCGGATAAAATACATGGCAATGATCAAGGCAGCAATGCCAGAGAAAATTGCTCCGGTGACGAAATAGGGGCCAAAAATTGTGCTGTGCCACATAGGCTGAATGGTCATGGCAAAAACATAAGAAACAACCGTATGAACGGAAACTGCAACAGGGATAACGACCACGGCCATTATAGAAATGGCTTTTTCCAGTATCGCCCATTGTTTTTCTGTTCCTTTCCAGTTTAAAGCCAGTATCCTGTAAAAAAGTCTTTTAGTTTTACTTTTAAATTTATCTCTCATCAAGGCAATGTCTGGAATAAGAGGCAAATAAAGATAGATGGCGCTCGCTGCTAAATAAAGCGATATACTTAAAACATCCCAAAGCAACGGAGAACTCAGCTTGCCATCGGTAAAGACTTTAAACATCCGACCAGGCTGACCCAAATCAGTAATGATGTTGAAAACCCCAAAAAAGAGGACTAGAACTGTTATAACTTCAGCTGAGCGAGTGATGGCTCTTCTCCATTCCGCTCGAGCCAAACGAAGAATAGCCGAAATCAATGTCCCAGCATGGCTAATTCCGATAAAAAAGACAAAGTTAGTTATGTAAAATCCCCAAAATATTGGCTGATTTAGTCCTGTGATTCCCAGTCCCTTTCTAAGCTGGAATATCCAAGCGAGAACGCCAATTAGGATAATGACCACAAGAATAAAAACGACTGTATAAAATCTCTTGCTCGTGTAGAGGATAGGCTTGAGAATGGGAGCATCTTCATGCGCAACCTCATCAACAAAATGCTCATCTAATGTATCTTTATCCATGCCATTCTCCTTCAGAGAGATAGTAGACCTTGGGTTCTGTTCCTAATTCTTCTAAAAGACGAAAGGCTCGAGGACTTCTTGCCAACTGGGCCACTTTGCTTTTAGAATCATCCAAATCTCCAAAATAGATGGCATCAGTGGGACATGTCTGAACACAAGCAGGGATATAATCTTCTTCCTTAAGCTCTCTGTTTTCTGCCCGAGCTTTTTCTCTGGCTTTTTGGAGGCGATGATGACAGAAAGTGCATTTCTCGACCACACCCTTGCTTCGAATCGAGACATCTGGGTTTAGATAATTTTCCATTTCCTCCGGCCATTCGGGTCTAAACCAATTAAAGTACTTTAGAGTATAAGGACAGTTATTGGTACAATAGCGACAGCCTATACATTGGGTATAGACTTGGGCAATTAATCCTTCTTTATTCTTATAAGTAGCACCAACGGGACAGACTTTTACGCAAGGAGGATTATCGCAATGCATACATGGCCTGGGAATAAACCTTTCTCTAAGGTTAGGATATTCTCCCTCCATCATTGGTAATACACGCATCCAGGAGATAATTCTTCTTCTTCCAGCTTCTTTGGGTGAAGAAAAGGGAATATTATTCTCAGCTTTACATGCCACAACGCACGCTTGACATGCAGTACACCTATCTAAATCAATAACCATTCCCCATCGAGGCATTTCTTTCTCCTTTTCTAGGCTCTATAGATTTTTACTCGCGTTGATAATTTCATAGCTAAGCCCGTCAGCTGATCAAAGTTTGCTCCTATAAGATCAATAGGATTGATTCCTCTATTTTTGGCCCATTGGCCAAGAGCTCTATGTCCCAATCCAAAAGGGACACTTACCACATCAGGCATGGCTCCGGAATAAATCTTTGCCTTAACTCTAACTTTTCCATGAACAGACTCAATCCAAATTAAATCATTATCTGCGATTCCTAATTCAGAAGCTGTATGGGGATTAATCTCAGCCCATGAATCCCAGTTCATGTTAAGGTGAAATCCCATAATTTCCTGAAACCAAGGTTGGTTAGCTTCATATTCATTGGTTAAACTAAAAGGTTGATATATATACAAATACAGAGGAAATTCCTTCTTATCGCCCTCAAATTGCGGCTTTTCATAATGAGCCATGAAAAAATCGTCTCCTCTGGATTCAAAATTTAGTTGATTAAAAATAACATCCTTCTTATCCTCTCTATTCTCTCCTATTTGTTCTGCAATTTTTTCAATCCTTTTTACAAATAATTGAGAATAAAATTCAAACTTTCTTGATGGAGTCCTGAATACAAAGCTCCTTTGGCCAAAGCTATAAGCCGGATCCCACCATCCTCCTTTTTGCATTAATTCTGCCTTAAATTCGCTGGCTGAAGTGAATTGAGGAACCCACCAACCACGCTCTTCCAAAAGCTTTAACTGAGTTTCTTCAAAAGGATCAGAGAAGATAATACCTTTGCGAGCTCGAAAAAGAGTATCAATCTTGTAAAGGAGAAAATCCTTAGAATTTTTCCAAGGAAAATGACTCGCAAAAGATGATCCCATCCTTTGAGCCGCCTCTAAAATAACATCTTCGGTAGGCTTCGCATTAAATAAATTCTCTACAATGGGCTTCCCGATGCCAATGGCTGGAGTTTTTGAAACAGGGGAACTTTCTGCATACTGCCATTTTTCAAGATAGGTTTTATCCGGAAGAACAAGGTCAGCATACAGAGTGCTCTCATCCATGAAAGAAGAAAAGCTTACAATAAAAGGAATCTTCTCAAAGGCTTTTCGGTATTTCTCTGAATTCGGGGATGAGAATAAGGGATTGGCTTTGCAGATGAAAGCTAAATTCACAGGATATGGCTTTCCCTTAAGAATGTTTTCTGGAATCAGGGAAGGAGTCGAAGTGGCCAGGGGGAATTGGCCTTCTTCAGGGCTATCAATTGCTGGCTGAGAAAGATTCATCTTTGTAGCCTCATCTACAGATATCTTGGGTAATTCTTGAAGAGGCACTTTTCTCTGAACTAAAACTCCTCCTGGCACATCGATGCTTCCGATCAGAGCGTTTAATGAATGAATGGCCAATGCATTATACAATCCATTAGAATAATTAGTGGCATTATGGTCTAAAATGGCTATGGCAGGCTTATTCATAGCAAAATCTTTGGCAAGAGTAACAATATCATCAACTGAAACTCCAGTGGTTTCTGAAACAAAATCTAATCGATATCTTTCCGATACTAAGTTCTTGTATCCGTAATGGCTATTTCCATCTTCATCTTCCCAATCTTCAAAACCAAAGGTAAATTTCTCGATAAAATTTCTATCGTAGAGCCTTTCTTTGATGAGAACATAGGCGATTCCTAATGCCAGCAGCCCCTCTGTGCCGGGTTCGATAGGGATCCACTTATCCGCTCGACAAGCAGCTATCGAAAACCTAGGCTCGATCTGAGCGATCTTTGCTTTTTTCCCTGGCCTTCCCTGCCTTAAAAAAGCATACGCTCTCATAGATTGAACAGGTGAGGGCCAAGAGGTTAAGAAACTGCTGCCAAAAGAAAGAATATAGTTGCTGTTTTCAAAATCATAAGCTAATAATTCATCAATCCCTTGAGTAAGATAATAGGCCTGGGTAAGACTATTATAAAAATCATAGCGGAAATGATTGGGAGAGCCAAAAACTTTCATGAATCTATCAAAAATTTCACTGAGAATTCCTCTATTTCCCCCATTCAACAAAACTAATTTATGAGAGTCTCCAGCGTTCCTTAATTCTTTGAGCTTTGAAACCAAGGTCTCCATAGCCTCTTCCCAACTAATGCTCTGCCATTTGCTAGAATCTTTTCCTCCGATTTTTTTCATAGGCCCTTTGATTCTATCAGGACTGTAAAGAACCTGAAGGCTTGCCTGGCCTACAGGACAGAGTTTCCCTCGATTAATAGGATGAGCGGGGTTCCCTTCAATTTTTACGAGCTTGCCATCAACCACTCTGCCCAATATCCCACAGCCTCCAGGGCAAGCGAAACAAACAGATTGAATCCATTCTTCAACCTTGGGGCTCCATTCCTTTTCTCTTATCGGAGAAAGATAATTCTTAGTAGAACAATCATAGAGAGAAAAGCTAAGAGCTGATCCTCCGATTATTTTAAGGAAATCTCTTCTTTTTAAGCCCATTTATTCGTCCTTTTTGGAGTTTTCGGTAAGAATATATTCAAATCACTTCTATCTATGACAGGCAATACAATCGTTACTAGCCTCTTTTTCTTCATGACATTTCATGCATTTCTTCATAGTTATTTTTAAAGGCTCTGAAGGCGGCTTGGGACTTTCGCCGATATTTCCATGACAAGTCATACAATCAATTTGCCCTAAAACTACATGCCTCCTATGGGAAAAATAAACATCTTCAGGAACCCGATAAAGTCTTTGCCAGTCAATCTCATTCCCAGATTTTATATATTCTAAAAGCTTTTTTTCAGCCAAGCTTTCACCTTGAGGTTCCTCATGGCAGCTCATGCATGTCTCTAGACTCGGTCTCCCTGATGAAGCATGTTCATTAAAATAGGGATGACAATCCAAGCAATCCAAATCATTCTCCGCATGAATTTTATGATTAAAAGAAATGGGCTGCTTAACGCCTCCCCAAACAGCTCCAAAAATGAAGATCAAAATCACAACAACGACGAGGATGCCCCCCAAAATGGCTAAAATTTGATTTCTAGAAAAAGGAACATTTATATTTCTGAGTATTTTCATTATTCTTCCAAGAGTTTAGCTCTCAATTCTATTATTTTAATTTTTTTAGTACGTTTTTTCTATTATTTTACTATAAAAAAAATATTTTAAAATATAGAATAGAAATCTTAACTCAAAATAAATATAATATTGATTGGAATAGTAAACATTTAATAAAGAATTCTATAAAAAAAATAATAGACATGTCAACTCATAAGATATTTATAAAAATGGCCTGAGAAGGTCGCAGACGAGCTTGCCCAGCCTTATAGTATCAAAATCAAGTTTTTGCCATCCATGACATTGAAAACTCTCATGCTTCAAGGTATAATTTAGGCTCTCTGTATTGGATCGAAACAAAGCATTTATAATTCTTGCGCTAAAAAACGAACAAGCATAATTAAGGAGCAATTTTCAAAAAGCCATGATCATTGCTGAACTGTCAATATTTCCTACGAGTGAAGGGGTATCCGTAAGCCGCTTTGTCAAAGAAGCCATAAGAGTTATCGAAGACTCGGGCCTGTATCATGAGACAGGAGGCATGTCGACGACCATTGAGGCACCAGATATGGAAACTCTGCTTGAAGTTATAGAGAAGTGCCATGAAACTATGGCAAGAATGGGAGCAAAAAGAATTCATATTGACCTCAAGATTGACCACCGTTTAGACAAAGAGGCGACAATTGATTCAAAGGTCAAAGCCGTCGGCAAAAGATAAGCTCCTTCATCCAATTTTAAAAAAATCACTTAAAAGACTGAATAGAGAGGACTTATAAATTTTTATAGAGGTGCTAGGACTTGATTTTATCTATTATTCCCCCACCAACGACCACGTCTCCGTCGTAAAAAACAACAGCCTGACCTGGAGTAATGGCCCTCTGCGGTTTTTCGAATTCGACTATTGCCTGATCCGAATTCGAGGGGGTAAGAAGAGCTTTCGACTCTTTGTGTTTGTGCCTGATTTTTGCTTTTATCCTCAGTGGTTTGGCAATTCTTTCCCCCGAAATCAAATTCACTCTTGTGGCATGGAGTTTTCTCTCATAGAGCTTGTCATTTGTCCCGACAACAATCGTATTTTTTTCTCTCCGGATGGCCAGTACATAAAGCGGCTGAGGCGCAGCAATCCCCATGCCTCGGCGCTGGCCGACTGTGTAATACCCGATTCCTTTGTGCTGACCTAGAACTCGATCTTTAAGGTCGACGATGGGTCCGGAGCGGAAAGCTTCAGGAATTCTGCTTTGCAGGAATCCTGGGTAATCTTTGTCAGGAACAAAACAAATTTCCTGGCTTTCGGGCCTTTGAGCCACTGGAAGAACGAATTCACGAGCTTTTTCTCTCACCTTTTCTTTTGTAAAATCTCCAATCGGCATCAAGGTGCGAGAGAGTTGGTCTTGAGTGATAGGGTAGAGAAAATATGACTGGTCTTTCTTTTTATCCTTTCCCTTTTTTAGAAGATAGCGTCCGGTCTTAGAATCATGAACGATTCGAGCATGATGGCCGGTAGCTAAATAATCAGCTTTGAGTTTTTTAGCTCGCCCCATCAAAGTTTCGAATTTTATGTATTGATTGCACCGAATGCAGGGATTAGGAGTTCTACCCAGGGAATACTGTTCGCAGAAATCGGAAATCACTTTTTTTTCGAATTCCTGGCGAAGATTAGCTACATAATGAGAAATCCCCAGCGTGTGGGCCACCTGATTGGCATCTTCTACAGCTTGCCAGCCACAGCAGCTTCTCAACTGCTCTGACCTGCAGTATTCCTTGGGCAGGGAGAAAAGATTCATGGTGATTCCGATGACTTCATAGCCCTGCTCCTGGAGGAGAGCTGCTGCGAGTGAGGAATCCACTCCTCCACTCATGGCCACAACAACTCTATTATGCTTTCTCTTCATCTTATCCCCTAGGATACCAAATTATTCTCATCTCCAAAAGTTGAGCTTCAAATTGTGTTTTTATTATAATATTTATAAATACCCGACTCGGAGGAAATACGTCCTTTTATTGACAGACAATTTTGTCGATGTTATAAACTATCCCCATGCTCAAAAAACAGAGGCACGTGAACAAGAGATATCCAATTTAACGAGGAGAAAAACAAAAATATGCCGCTGAAATTTTTCTCAAAAGACGTTCTGGAAGGAATCGGCAACACTCCTCTCATTAAATTGAATCGAATCACAAAGGGGATCAAAGCTGATATCTTTGCCAAGCTCGAGTTCCTCAATCCCATGGGAAGTATCAAAGACAGAATCGCAAAATACATGATTGAAAAAGCTGAAAAGGAAGGGAGGATAAAGCCCGGTGATACGATCGTGGACAACTCTTCTGGGAACACAGCCCTTGCATTGGCTATGGTTGGTGCGCTTAAAGGATACAAGGTGAAAATGGTGGTCCGGGATAACATCAGCCCCGAAAAAATCGAGTTTCTCAAGGTTTTGAATGTGGAACTCGTCCTGATAGACCATACTATCCCTCCCGAATCTCCTGATAGCTACAACAACATAGCTCTCCGAATTGCCAAGAAAAGCCCCAATGGCTATTACTTCAACCAGCACAATAATCGAGAAAACAACGAAGCCCACTACAAAACAACCGGTCCAGAGATCTGGAAACAGATGGAAGGGAAAATCGACTATTTCGTCGCCGGCATGGGAACAGGCGGAACTATCAGTGGAGTAGCAAAATTCCTCAAAGAAAAAGATCCAAAAATTAGAGTCATCGGTATTGATCCTTTAGGTTCGGTACTTTTTAACTATTTTCACATAAAAAAATTGACAAAACCTTCTCCCTATTTGCTCGAAGGCTTGGGCGATGAATTCCTCATCGGCTGTGTTGATTTTGACCTGATCGACAATGTCTATCAAATCACAGACAAGCAAGCTTTCCAGATGACTAGAGAGCTGGCCAACAAAGAAGCCATACTAGCTGGGGGTTCAAGCGGAGCTGCTCTCTGGGCGTCTCTCAAGCTCGCCAAAGAGATTGATAAACCAGCTCGGATTGTTACAATTATTCCTGACTCAGCTAACCGCTACCTGAGCACGATATACAACGATGATTGGCTGAGAGAAAAAGGTTTCCTATAATCCCGCTGGATTGAGAGCCAGAGGCACCTGAGCGGATGGACTGGAAAGCAGGAAATGATTTTATAAAAAAAATCCCTCTGGCCCGACGGAACCAGAGGGATTTTTTTTAATGTTTTAAGTGTTTACTTCTCGATTACTTCCTTTTTGACTTCCTCTTTTTTTACTTCTTTTTTACAGGTTTTTGCTTTCTCGCCTTCTTCCTGGCAGCACTCTTTCATCTTGGACGCCATTTCCTGAATTTTCTTCACGGTTTCTTCATTTTTTGAGGTGACTTTCACAACAATTCCATCTTTCGTATTCTCGACAGTCATTTCAATATCTTCACTTCCCATCATGCCCATCATGGGACAGCATTGTTTTTCTTTAGCTTCCCTATGCATATGAGTCTGTTTGTGCATATGGGCATGCATCTTCTCCTTATGCTCCATCTTCTCCTTATGCATCATTTGCTCTTTGTGCTCCATTTTTTCTTTGTGCATCATCTTTTTCTCTAGCTTCATGCCGCATTTAGAGCATTTGCCAGGTTTATCTGACTTAACTTCGGGGTGCATGGGGCAAGTATAGACGGCCTTCATTTCTTCTTTCTTCTGGATATATTTCTCAGGATTCTCCAGGAACTCCTCCTTGCACTTCTCACTGCAGAAATAGTAGGTCTTTCCTTTGTACTCATGGGTAATTTTGGCTTCAGATTTTTTGATCTTATGGCCGCTCACAGCACAAACGACTGTCTCTTCAGCCTGCTGGGCAATTGCTGCTAAACTAAGAACAAAGGAAAACGCCAAAAAGAAAGTTAATACTTTTGAATGTTTAGTCATTCGCTCCTCCAAAAGTTTTTTATTAAATAATAATTATACAATCTCTATCAAAATTGTCAATTAAATAAAAAACACATTGATGACGATAAAGGAGACGAAAAATAAACTCTCCCCTTTTTAAGGACATTATAAAAGTCATAAAGGCTTGACTCCACTGACATTGCTTCTCCTGGATGTTATTGAAATTATTGAATGCCAAACTCGACTATTGGGGTCAATACTCGTCCCAGGATTTTATTTTCAATTCATTCAGCTTTGTCCTGGAGATGGCATCGATGAATCTTTCGGCGAACTGCAGATTAGTGATCAAAGGGATATTAAAATCAGTGGCTTTCCTTCTGATGAGGTAATCATTGGTCAGCTCATCTTCATCGATGCTTTTCGGGATGTTGATGATAAGATCAAGCTTTCTGTTCGCTATGTAAGAGAGTGTATTGGGTTCTCTCTTCTCCAGAGGCCAGTAAAGAGCTGCCGAATAAATGCCGTGATACTTCATATAGTCGGCTGTCCCACGAGTTGCGAAGAGGCTAAAACCCAGATCCTGCAATCTTTTGGCATTAGGTAAAAATTTGGCCTTGCTTTCAAAGGGACCCGTAGACAAGAGGATGTTCTTCTTCGGAAATTCAAACCCAACCGATAGCAAGGCCTTTAAGAAAGCTTCTTCAAAGTTATCTCCGATGCAGGCCACTTCGCCGGTAGAAGTCATCTCTACGCTCAAAACTGGATCAGCACCTTTTATCCTGGTGAATGAAAATTGAGGTGCTTTAACACCAACATAATCAAGCTCAAAACAGGACTTATCAATTCTGGGAATATCCTTTGCCATGATGAACCTTGTGGCCAAGTCAATAAAATTTAGCTTGAAGACTTTGGAGACAAATGGAAAGGACCTCGAGGCCCGCAGATTGCACTCGATGACTTTAACCTCATTCTCTTTAGCAATGAACTGAATATTGAACGGTCCATTGATCTGGAGAGATTTGGCAATCTTCCGGGCAATTCTTTTCATTCTTCGGGTTGTCTCAAGATAGGTCCTTTGAGGAGGCAGCACCATGGTGGCATCCCCTGAATGGACTCCAGCATTTTCAACATGCTCGCAGATGGCGTATACGAATAAATCGCCTTTTTTAGCCACAGCATCGATCTCTATTTCTTTGGCATTCTCGATAAAATTGCTGATGACAACCGGATACTCAGGGCTGATTCGAGAGGCCTTCTCCAGGTAGCTCACCAGCTCCGAGTCATTCAGGGCCACAGACATGGCTGCCCCGCTCAGAACATAGCTTGGCCTAATGAGCACTGGATAGCCTACCTTGCTCGCAAAGGCTTTGGCTACGCTAATTTCTGTGAGTTCCTTCCATTCTGGCTGGTCAATCTTCAGCTTATCCAACAAAGCCGAGAACTTATGCCTGTCCTCTGCCTTATCGATATTCAATGGAGAGGTTCCCAGAATCTTTACTCCGTATTGGTGACATTTCATGGCCAAATTGTTAGGAATCTGCCCTCCCATAGAGATGATAAGCCCCAGGGGAGCTTCTTTCTCATAAATATCGGCCACGGTCTCAAAGCTCAGTTCATCAAAGTACAATTTATCGCAGATATCATAATCCGTGCTGACAGTTTCGGGATTATAGTTGATCATCAAAGTCTTGTAGCCCATATCCCTTAGCGATAAAACAGCGTTTACGCAGCACCAATCGAATTCAACCGAAGAACCGATTCTGTAAGAGCCAGAGCCTAAAACAATAACCTTGTTTTTTTCTGAAAATTCAACATCATCTTCCATTCCATTATAGGTGAGATAGAGATAATTGGTTTGGGCAGGGTATTCCGCGGCCAAGGTATCAATCTGCTTCACGACTGGCATGAGGTCGAACTTCTTTCTCAAATTCCTGATATCTAATTCTTCCTTATGAAAGAGAAGGGCAACCTGCTTATCAGAGAATCCATGTTGCTTCGCCTTCAGCAACAGCTCTTTGGTAATCTGACTGTAATCATATACTCTGAGTTCTTGTTCTAAATCAACGATATTCTTCAACTTGTAGAGAAACCATTTGTTTATCTGGGTCAAATCATGGATTTTATCGATAGGATAATGTTTTACGGCCTCAGCGATAGCAAATATTCTCAAATCCGTAGGATTCTTGAGCTCTTTTTCTAGATCATCAAAAGTAATATCATTGCCAACCAGACCATACATCCCCACCTGCAGCATTCGAAGGGCTTTCTGGAGAGCTTCTTCAAATTTCCTCCCGATAGCCATGACTTCTCCGACGCTCTTCATCTCGGTGCCGATCTTTTTCGAAGCCCTTTTGAATTTGATCAAATCCCATCTTGGAATCTTCACCACCACATAGTCCAAAGCCGGCTCGAAACAAGCCATTGTTTTCTTAGTTATGGAATTTTCCAAGTCAACAAGGGAATAACCCAGGGCCAGCTTAGCTGCAATAAAAGCCAATGGGTATCCAGTGGCCTTGGAGGCGAGAGCGCTGCTTCTTGACAGTCTTGGATTGACTTCTATGATCCGATAATCATCGCTCTTCTTATCCAAGGCGAACTGGATATTGCATTCTCCGACTATGTCCAAATGCTTGATGACTTTAATCGAGACATCTCTTAATCTATGGTATTCCTGGTTGGTCAGAGTCTGAGAGGGAGCGATGACGATGCTTTCGCCAGTGTGGATCCCCATGGGGTCAAAATTCTCCATATTGCAAACAGTGATGCAATTATCAGCGCTGTCTCTGACCACCTCGTATTCAATCTCCTTCCAACCTTCGAGATATTCCTCTATGAGAATTTGTCTGGTGAAGGAAAAGGCCTTCTCGACTCTTTCTGAAAGCTCTTCTTCAGTGTATGATACCCCAGAAGCCAGACCACCCAGGGCATAGGCGACTCTAGCCATCACCGGATAACCAATCTTTCGAGCCGCTTCTAGAGCTTCTTCAGGAGATTTTACAGCTGTACTCCGCGGTACCTTTAAATTGGCTTGGCTCAATCTTTTCACAAAGAGTTCCCTGTCTTCACAATCCATTATGGCCTGGATCGAGGTTCCCAGCACTTTGACCTTGTGTTTATCAAACACGCCTTTTCTATGTAGCTCCACGCCGCAATTGAGAGCTGTCTGCCCGCCGAATCCCAGGAGTATTCCCTCTGGTTTTTCTCTTTTTATGACCTTCTCTACAAAATAGGGAGTCACGGGCAAGAAATAGATTTTATCAGCTAAAGCCTCTGAAGTTTGGATAGTGGCGATGTTGGGATTGACCAAGACGACTTTTATTCCTTCTTCTTGGAGAGCCTTGATCGCCTGGCTTCCCGAGTAGTCGAATTCTCCGGCCTGACCAATCTTGAGGGCTCCGCTTCCTAAGATGATGACCTTTTTCATTTTTTTACCATCTTTAAAAAAGTGTCGAACAAATATTCAGTGTCCACTGGACCTGGTAACTGCTCAGGATGAAACTGTACCGACATGAAAGGCTTGGCTTTGTGCTTGATCCCTTCATTCGTTTGATCATTGATGTTCACGAACCAGGGCTCCCAACCTTTGGGGAGGGTTTTTGTTTCCACGGCATAGCCGTGATTTTGGGAAGTGATAAAACACCTCTTTGTTCCGAGCTGGAGGCAGGGCTGATTCTGGCTTCGATGACCATATTTGAGTTTGTAGGTATTCGCTCCAGCTGCTAAGGCCATGATCTGATTTCCCATACAAATGCCAAAAGTCGGTATTTCTCGCTCCAAGCAAACTTTTATGTTATCGATGGTTTCTTGATACATTTTGGGATTGCCAGGTCCATTAGAGATGACAACAGCATCGAAAGAATAATCGAAGAAATTGTAGTCATAGGGAATTCTTATCAAAGAACAATCCCTTTTTATCAAACTTCTGAGAATGCTGTATTTAACACCGCAGTCAACAACAACGATCTTTATCCTCCCCTTTTCGTTGTAGGCTATCGGCTCTTTGATGGAAACCTGGCGTACGAGATCATCTTTATTGGGATCGTAAAATTCAACATCCTGGCCAAAACGAATCTTGCCCAGCATGGTTCCTCTTTCTCTTAACCTTTTAGTCAAAGCTCTGGTATCAATCCCGTGGAGGGCAGGAATATCGCCTTCTTTCAGCCATTCAGACAGACTTTTGGCGGCGCTCCAATGGTCATGGGAGAAAGAATAATCAGAAACGACCAAGGCAGAAATTTGAATCTTGTCTGACTCAAAATGTTTTGATAAGTTGTGTTCAGTTTCGTTTCCAGGAACACCATAATTTCCTATTAAAGGATAAGTGAGGACCAGAATCTGGCCTTTGTAGCTGGGATCGGTCAAGGATTCGTAATAGCCGACCATGCCAGTGTTAAAAACAACTTCTCCTGAGACCGACTTTTCTTGACCGAAAGAAAAACCATCGTATTGTGTGCCATCCTCTAATATAAGTGCAGTCTTTTTCACTTCCTTTGCTCGGGAGAATTGGATTGTTTCTTTTTAATAGTTTCTGTTAGGGCTGGCTTTATATTATTAATGAGAGTGAGAGTCCCTGTGTTTGATCCCCTAACTTGTAAACAGAGACACACAGAAAGTCTCTCCAATTTTCCTAACTTATAGCACAGGAAAATCCCAAGGTCAAAAGATTTCGAAAAAAAACTAAAAAAAAAGGAAAAAAACAAAACAGGAGACGAAAATGGGGACCTGACCCTTATTTGTTTCCTATGAGCTCCTTTTTATTAGAACGGCTTGACCATATCTTTCCACAAGGCGCTCCATTACTTCTGATTTCAATAATCTCTGTTCAACAAGTTCTTGAACATATGCCTTTATTTCCTTTGATCCTCTTACTTCTTCACACGTACAAGGCGAAAGCTTCATTTTACAGTCACAGACGCAATTTAATTCTTTGATAATCTCGATTGCCTCAGCATCAAGATGGGTCCTCGAAGGCCGGCTCTGGGTTTTCTGAGCCATTGGGGGTATAAAATTCTGTCTGTTTAACCTTAATCCATATCGAAAACCTGCTAAATACCCTCCCAAAAATCCTATCAATAACGAGACACCGATAATCAAAACTATTGAAAAATTTTTCCTATTCTGAGCCATAATCACTCCTTTTCGCTATCAGTTTTTCTTTCTCGTTTTAATCGGAACTGGAGTACCCAAGTAAAAATAACAGGAACAAGTATCAGATTTAGCATGGTTGCGGTGACCAATCCGCCGACTGTTGGAGTAGCGATGGGCTTCATGATCTCGGCGCCGGTTCCTGTGCTTATCAGGATCGGAATAAGTGCTAAGATGGTGGTGGTAGTGGTCATGATTATGGGACGGACTCTTAGCAAGGCAGCTTGAACGATGTTTTCCACGATGTCCCTGCTTTTCCGAGAATATTCCACCAAGAAATCCATCATCACCACTCCTGCTTCCACTGCAACTCCAAATAGAGCAATGTAGCCCACCCAGACTGCGGTACTGAACTTAAATCCAAGTATGAATTGAAGCCAGATTCCTCCTATGAAGGCAAAAGGCAGTGAAAAAATCAGGATCGAAGCTGATGAAAACCGTTTGAACTTCAGGTAGAGCAATATAAAAATGATGAAGATACAGATCGGAAGCACGACCATCAGACGGTTCCTGGCCTGCATTTCATACTCATACTGTCCACTCCAGGAAATGTAATAGCCAGAGGGAAGTACTAGTTTTTCATTGACAATGTTTTGAGCCTGATTGACAAAGTCTACAATTCCCACTTCGTCTGTATTGACATCGACAAAAACCCTTACGTAGGGAAGAGTGTTTTCTCCTGCGATCTTGGCTGGTCCTGGGACCTTCTGGATCACGGCCAATTGACTGAGAGGGATCTGCGCGCCGGAAGGAGTGGGAACAAAGGTTCTTTCCAGAGCTTCGAAGCTGTCTCTGAGTTCTCTCATGTACCGGATTCGAACCGGATAGCGCTCTCTTCCTTCTACTGTCGTGGTGATGTTCATCCCTCCTATGGCGGTCATGATCAAGTGCTGGATATCACCCACTTTTACGCCATAACGGGCAGCTTCTTCTCTGTTGATCTCAATCTCGATGTAGGGCTTGTTCCCGATTCTTTCAGCATAAGGATTTCTGGCCCCTGGAATCTCTCGTAGAATGCTTTCAATCTGAATTCCTATTTTTTCGATTTCACCCAAATCTTCTCCAAATACTTTGACTCCGATAGGTGTTTGAATCCCGGTGGCCAGCATATCAATCCTATTCCGGATGGGCTGGGTCCAGATATTGCTCACTCCAGGAATCCTGAGGGCGTTATCCATTTCGTTGATGAGATTCTGGCGCGTCATTCCTTTACGCCATAACTTCTTTGGTTTCAATTTTATGATTGTCTCAATCATCCCAACTGGCGCAGGGTCAGTGGGAGACTCGGCTCTGCCTAACTTTCCCACTACCTGCTCAACCTCAGGGAAAGATTTTAGAATCATATCTTGAGTTTTCATAATATCCATGACTTGAGTGAGCGATGCTCCTGGAAGAAGAACCGGCATAAAAAGCAAATCGCCTTCGTTCAAAGGAGGCATAAACTCACTTTTTATCTGAGATAGAGGGAAAAAGCTCACTCCGAGAAGAATGACTGCGATGAGAAGGACAATGATTTTGTGCTTCAAGGAAAACCGTAGGACAGGTTCATAGAGGCGTATCAGGAAACGCGTCAGAATGTTTTTCTCCGGAAGACGCATCTTCCCTCTCAAGAAAATAGCAGAGAGCACAGGAACAAGGGTGATAGCGAGAACGGCCGAGCCAAACATGGCAAAGGTTTTGGTAAAGGCTAGAGGAGAAAATAGTTTTCCCGACTGGCCTCTTAAGGAAAAAACAGGGATAAAAGCCACTACAATAATGAGGATGGCAAAAAAGATGGCTGGCCCGACTTCCTTAGCAGCCAAGATTAAAGAGTTCAGTCTGTTCTCGCGGGATAATGCCAGATGGCGGGAGATGTTTTCGGTCATCACAATGCCGGCATCCACCATGACGCCGATGGAAATCGCTATCCCTCCCAAGGACATGATGTTAGACGGGATCTTGAGATAATACATGATGAGGAAAGATATCAACACGCCAACCGGAAGGACTATGGAGACGATCAGGCTGCTTCGAAAATGAGCTAAAAAGAGGAGAATGATTACAACAGCGACCACGATCTCTTCTAACAAAGTTTTTTTCAGATTATCCGTGGCCCGGTTGATGAGCTCTGTACGGTCATAGAAAGACTCAATCTGTACACCTGAAGGAAGTCCTGGAGTTATCTCTTCAATCTTCTCTTTAACAGCTTCGATGACTCTTAAAGGATTTTCTCCGTATCTCATCAGAACGACTCCACCTGTAACTTCTGCTCCCTCTTTGTCTAAAGCTCCTCTTCTGAACTCAGGGCCGACGGTCACGGTTCCGACATTTTTGACATAGACCGGAACTCCCCCATGAGACCCGATCACGATGTTTTCAATATCCTCTATAGATTTAATAAAGCCGAGACCGCGAACAATGAATTCAGCGCCACCTTCTTCGATAACCTTGGCTCCCACATCGATGTTACTGCGGCGAACAGCATCAAACATGCTGTGCAAATTGACATTGAAGGCGAGCAGCTTATGCGGATCAACATCTATCTGGTATTGCCTGACAAAACCTCCCACAGTCGCTACTTCAGAAACACCTTCAGCTGAGTTCAACTGATAGCGGACATACCAATCGTGGATCGAACGCAGTTCGCCCAGGTTATAATCAGAGAGTACAAGCTCCTGGCCATCCTCAGAACACTTGCCGGTTTCACTGTATCTTTCTTTGGGATGGTCAGGACAATAATAGCCGTTCTCTATGGTATACCAGAAGATTTGTCCGAGGGCTGTGGCATCAGGGCCCAATTGAGGAATAACTCCTGCTGGCAGGTCCTTCTGAGCCAAGTTCAGCCTTTCCAGGATTCGTGTTCTTGACCAATAGAAATCTACTCCTTCTTGGAAGATGACGTTGACCATTCCAAACGAGAACATAGAATTGGAACGGATCACCTTCATTCCTGGAATACCCATAAGGTTTACAGAAAGAGGATAAATAACCTGGTCCTCAATATCTCTTGGACTTCGTCCAGGCCAATCCACAAACACAATCTGCTGGTTTTCTCCGATGTCCGGTATGGCGTCGACAGGGGTTCTGTTGAGAGCCCAGTAACCCCAACCCACAATAAGGATAAAAAGAGCTAGAATGATAAATTTATTCCTGAGAGAATATTCGATAATTTTATTGATCATCTGTAACTCCTGTCTTCCGTCATTTTATGCTGCTAGAAAAACCTTTTCTTTTAATGAATATGCTTGGTCGGCGGAGTTTTTTTATCCTTCTCCGCTTCTATAGCTCCTCCATAGATAGCTTCTGCTTGACCAGTAATCAGGCTCTGAGAATCGATTAAGAAGTTTGCCTGGGAGACGACTCTCAACCCTTCCGAAAGTCCAGCTTTAATGACGTAATATCTTTTCTTTTGACCGTTTATTTCAGTAATTGCTTCGGACCCGATTTCGACTTCTTGGGGAACATAAGTTCCCTTTTCTTTCTCAATATAGACAAGCTTTCTGGCTCCTGTATCCAGAACCGCGCCTTTGGGAACGGCCAGTATCATATCAGGAGAAGCCACCTCTTTTTTCACCAGGAACATCCCGCAGATCGGACATTCCCCTGGCTTATCAGATATGACTTCGGGATGCATGGAACAGGTATACACGATTTTTCCTGGGTCCCGAATACCTTCAGGGATGTGAGATTTTAGGAAGACATTCGCGTACATCCCAGGTTTGAGCATCAATCGAGCATTGGGCACATCCACTCTGACTTTCACCGAACGGGTCTTGGGATTCAGGTAAGGATCGATGAAAGAGATCTTCCCTTCAAATTTCTCCCCTGGATAAGCTGAAGTGATAATCTCAACTTTTTGACCCTTTTTAATCCACGCCATTTCGTATTCATAGATATCAGCCAGAACCCAGAGGTTAGAAAGATTTGCTATCTGATACAAGTTTTCTCCTGCTTTCACGTATTTCCCTTCCAGGGCATTCTTGTGGATGACTGTTCCTCCGATCGGAGCATAGATGGTCATATGCGTATTTGCTTCTTTCCTCTGGTGGAGTTCTTCCACCTGCTTCCCGCTGATTCCCCACAAGAGAAGTCTTCTCTTGGAGGCCTCGACCAGAGATTCGGCTCCTCTGATCGTTTCCGCATTTCCACTCCCTTTGACTCTTTCGAGAGTCTCAAGGGCGAGCAGGTACTCCTCCTGGGTTGTCAAAAGCTCAGGGCTGTAAATCCAGACTAAAGGGTCTCCCTTTTTGACTTTCACCCCAGTAAAATCTACGAAGAGTTTATCAATCCGACCCGAAATCCAGGCTGCAACATAAGCGACTCTTCGTTCATCATAATTGATTTCACCTACCGTATTTATTTCCCGGAAGAGATGCTGGAACGTGACTTCTTCGGTTTTCACCCTGGCCAGGGCTTGGGCTCTGGGAGTCAGTTTGATCTCTGCTCCCATTCCCTCGTGTTCTGCATGCTCATCAGCTTCCATCTCAGCCATTTCACCTTCTTTGTACACGGGTACTAAGCCCATGTTGCAGATGGGACAATTTGCATTACCCTTCTCGTAATCCTCAACGCTCACTCTAACCGTTGGATGCATACCGCAGGTATAGTAGAGAATCTCTCTTTCCGCAGTTTTCTGTTTCTCAGCCACCGGCGTTTCTTCGACCTTCTCTTCTTCTGGTTTACAAGAAACCAGGATTATGCTTGCAACCAGAAAAATGAATCCAAATCCAAGGATTAAATACCTTTTCGATTTATTCATTTTGATTTCCTCCTTTCTAGTTTATCTAGTCTATTTCGTTTAGCTAGCATGTTCAGCCCATCTTGATTAATGAACTGAGCTAGAATCGCGAAACAGGTCATTTCTATGATCCAATTCATATTCATTGTCTACTAGTCACTGTTGAATCTTGGTTGATTAAGTCTTTGCCAACCACTCTTTCCAGTTGAGCAAAGCTTTTTCCCCGATCAGAAATGGCCTTGAAATATCCAATTTTTATTTGAAGAACCATCCTTTCTGAGTCCAACAAGTTCAGAAAATCAACTTTACCTGCCAAATACCCCACCTCAGAAGCCTTCAAAGACTGTTCTGCCTGAGGCAAGAGAGAGTATTGGTACAGTTCCACCTGTTCTTGGGCTGTTCTTGTCTCAAAAAACAGCTCATTTATTCGGGAGAGGGTCTCATTTTCAATATTCTGGTATTTTTCCTGACTGGCTTTGAGTCTGACGGCTGTCTCTGCTTCTGCAGCTTTGAGCTTGTTGCGCCAGAGAGGAATATTTATGCCGATAGAGCCCATCCAGGAATTACGGCCATCTTCAGGATGGTTCGTGGTCCCTCCTCCAATATCGATATAGTCAAACATAAGCTTAAAATCAGGAAAATAATTCTTCTTGGCTAACTTCAAGCTTTTCTCATTTTTCTCGATGTGATACCTGGCTTTTCTCAACTCTGGCCGCGCTTCCTTCGCCCACTCATAGAGTTCTTCTAAACCAGCCTTTAATTCCGGCGTGGCGAATTCTTCAGCCTCACCAAGATACGAATCAGCAGGCCGGTTCAAAAGGCTATTCAACTTGGCAACAACACCTATCCTTCCCTGTTCGAGCAGGAGGACTCTATCGGTGATTCTTGAGATCTCAAGCTGGGCTTTCAGGACATCCTGCTGATTGGCCTTTCCTGTCTCATATTTCTTCTCAGCAATTTTAGCCAACCTTTTGAGTACTTCCTTTTCTTCCTGGCTTATCTTTATTGACCTATCGAACCAGTAAAGAGAAAAATAGGCTATTTTCACTTTTAGTATGATATCTGCTTTAACTGTCTTGTACAGCTCTTTGAAGATCGAGGATGCACTCTCAGCAATTTCCCCTTTAAGTGATAGTTTTCCAAAAAAAGGAAACTTCTGGGAAAGTGAGACCTTATTCCTCTGGGGCCCAAGTCTGGTTTCAATGCTCTGGCCAAAGTAGGTATAGCTCAGCATGGGATCAGGAAGGGATTTAGCTTGAGGAATGACCTCCAGAGCTGCCTGCCATTCATTCCTGGCTGCTTTAAGCTGGGGGTTTTGTTCGAGGGCTTCCTGAATCAGCTCAGAGAGGGATATCTTCTTTTTTGTCACTTCCTGAGAAAATGAGACTAAATTCCCCCCCAAAGAAATCATTAAAATTAAAATCAAAAAAGAACTGACGACTTTTTTCATTTTTTTTTATCCTTTCCAATTACTTTATTATCCTATAATAACTATAGAAAATATATACATTTTAAAAAATTTCTTTCAATTCAAGATATTCAGTTCAATCCAATCCAGGTTTCTTCGTTTTCTTTCCCTTATGCCGACTATGATATCTATGTAAGCTTCTTTTTCTTTGTCTTTCAAAAATGCCAGATCACCTCACAATGATCTTCCCTCTCATCATTCCCATTCCGCAAGTAAAGACATACTCTCCCTCTTTCTCTGGAGTAAACTCTATGGCAGTCGTTTTAAAAGCAGGAAGGGGCTTTCGTATCTTAAAATCGCCAAAGACGATAGTATCTGAACAATCGGCAGTCTCATCCCGATAGAAATCAAGGCGGACTGGTATTCCTTTTTTAACCACAATTACATCAGGACTATATCCTCCCTTCACCACAATTTTAACCTCCTGAATCTTGCTCCCTTTGACTTCAGCTGAAGCAACCTTTCGTCTGGAAAAGAAGAAATACCAATTCACTAAACCAATGAGAAAAACGCCTCCTACTGTCACTATCAACTTTGCTGGCATCTCAATCCTCCCCCAACTTCATAGCTTAGCTCTTCTCAACCTCAAAGAATTGGAAACAACAGATACAGAACTGAAAGCCATGGCTGCTGAGGCAAAAATCGGATTCAAGAGTATCCCAAAAAATGGGTAAAGGACTCCAGCAGCAATCGGGATTCCAGCGGTGTTGTAGAAAAACGCCCAGAAAAGATTCTGTTTTATGATCCTTATGGTTCGCTTGCTCAGCTCTATAGCAGAAACAACTCCCCGCAGATCTCCTTTGATTAAGGTGATGTCCGAAGCCTCCATAGCCACATCCGTCCCTGAACCTATGGCTATCCCTACATCTGCCTGGGCTAAGGCAGGAGCATCATTGATTCCATCTCCCACCATGGCAACAATTCTTCCTCCAGATTGAAGTCTTTTTATTTCGTGAACTTTATCTTCAGGAAGAACCTCAGGAAGTACTCTCTCAATACCTGCTTTTCGGGCGATGGCCTCAGCCGTCCTTCTGTTATCTCCGGTTAGCATGACAACTTGCAATCCCAGTCTTTTCAGCTTCTCTACAGCCTGAATGGAATTCTCCTTTAACGTATCCGCAACTGCGATCAATCCAGCAGCTCTCCCCTCCAGAGAGACATAAATTGGAGTCTTTCCTTCACTGGCAAGCTTTTCAGCTTTTGCCTCTAAATCCTTCACTTCTATCTTCCGCTTGCGCATTAGCTTCAGATTCCCTAAGAGAACATCTTTCCCACCAACCATTGCTTCGATTCCATGGCCCTCGATGGCCTGGAAATCCGTTGGTTCGTAAAGTTTGATCTTCCTTTCTCCTGCTCTCTTGATGAGAGCCTCACCCAAGGGATGTTCAGAAGCCTTCTCAGCACTGGCCGCATATTTAAGAATCTCTTCCTCTTTATAAGCCTGGACGTTGACGATATCCGTAATCTCAGGCTCTCCTTTGGTTAAAGTGCCTGTTTTATCAAAAACAATCGTATCAAGCTTGTGGGCTGTTTCTAAACTCTCTCCACCCTTGATCAAAATTCCTTTCTCAGCTCCCTTGCCTGTCCCCACCATGACAGCTGTTGGTGTAGCCAGCCCCAAAGCACAGGGGCAGGCAATAATCATGACTGCCACAAAAGTCAAAAGAGCAAAGGTCAGAGCAGGAAAAGGGCCAAAGTTAAACCAGATGATAAAAGTCGCAATGGCAATAGATATAACGATAGGAACAAAGTAGCCAGAGATGATATCTGCTAATCTCTGGATGGGAGCTTTAGAACCTTGGGCCTCCTGAACGAGCTTTATGATTTGAGCTAGGGCTGTATCTTTCCCAACTTTTGTCGCTTGGAATTTGAAACTCCCTGTCTTATTTATAGTGGCACCGATGACCTCATCTCCTGGTTCTTTTGATACTGGAATGCTCTCTCCGGTAATCATCGATTCATCAACCGCTGATTTTCCTTCCTTCACCACTCCGTCCACTGGGATCTTTTCTCCTGGCCGGACCAAAACTTTATCTCCAACCAGAACTTCTTCAACCGGAATATCCATCTCCTTTCCCTCTCTGATGATGCGAGCTGTTTTTGGCTGCAATCCTATTAACTTCTTTATGGCTTCTGAAGTCTGCCCTTTCGCCCTTGCTTCCAGAAGCCTCCCCAGGATAATCAACACAATAATCAGGGCTGAGGTATCGAAATAGACTTCAGGCTTTATTCCACCTGCCTCAAAGAATGAGGGAAATAGGGTAGCCGTTACGCTATAGAAATAGGCGGCTGAGGTGCCAATAGCAATCAAAGTGTTCATATCAGCGTTTCTATGCTTGAAGGCACCCCATGCTCCTCTATAAAATTGCCAACCGACCCAGAATTGGACAGGTGTGGCCAGAATCCACAGCAAATAGAAATTACTCAAGAAAGCAGGAATAAAGGGAAACCAGTGGCGAGTACTCCCAAAAAATACTAAGAGACCAAGGACCAGCCCAGCTATAAACTTTATTTTCAATTTTTTATACTCTTTCTCCCGAATAAGTCTTTCCGGATCCTCTACTTCTTCTGAGGGCGCAAATTCAAGGACTTTATAGCCCGTTGATTCTACAGCACGCTTTATTTCCTCAATATTCGTCTCTGAGGGAAGATACTCAACTTTGGCCTTCTCGGTGGCTAAATTCACTACTGCTTTTGTCACACCTCTGGTCTGAAGAAGAGCTCTCTCAATCTTCTGGACACAGGAAGCACATTCCATGCCCCGAATAGGAAGCTCGAGGGAGGCTGTACCCACTTCATAACCGCTTTTTTTAACAGAGGAGATGAAATCTTCTGGTTTGGCAAGCTGAGGTTGATAAAGAACGGTAGCTCTAGATGTAGCGAAGTTAACGTTAGCCTTCTCCACTCCTTTTAAACTTGCCAGTCCCCTTTGAATCGCGGAGGCACAACTGGCACAACTCATCCCCGCTACTGGAATATCTATCCTTTCTGCTTTTGATGGCTCACTTATTTTAGACCTATGTTCTCCCGCCTCGTCCTCTCCTTTATGTCCTTGATTTTCTTCTTTTTTAATATATTTCTCAGGGTCCTGATCAAACTTTTCTTTGCAGCTTTGGGCACAAAAGTAGTATTCCTTTCCTTTATATACAGAAGAGGCAGCAGCTTCTTCTTTTTTAATCTCCATTCCGCAAACTAAATCTTTAAACATCAAAAGTCTCCTCTCTGGTTATTTTTCGAAAAATACTAAAGACTCATAACAACTTTCTTCAATTTTCCCTGAACTTGATTGGCTATTTCGAGCAGAGCTGGGTTGTCGATCGCTTTCATAGAGGCAACAGGATCAACAGCGGCCACTTCCATCTGCCCTTCAGACATTTCCTGGACAATGACATTACAGGGAAGCATGGTTCCTATCTTATTTTCTGCTTTTAGTGCTTCATAAGCAAAAGGTGGATTACAGGCTCCGAGGATCTTGTACTTCTGGAAATCGACATCCAGTTTGTTCTTCAATGTTTCTTTGACATCTATTTCGGTTAGAATACCAAAGCCTTCACTCTTGAGAGATTCAATAACTTTCTCGAGGGTCTTCTCGTAGGATTCATTAATTTTTTTGCTGAAATAGTAACTCACGATCGCCCCTCTCAATATTTTCGAAAGTTCTGTAAAACATTAATGACTTCGTTAATTTTCTCTTCTTTGTCTTCTCTTTTGCCTTTTACGAATGACTCCCGCACACAGCCTCTCAGATGTCTGTTCAAGATGTTTTCTTCCACCCGCTTTATCGCTCCGACGACTGAAGAAAGCTGGGTGAGAATATCAATACAGTACCTCTTTTCATCGATCATTTTTTGAATTCCTCTGATCTGACCTTCTATCCTTTTTAAAGGTATAATTTCTTCTGAATGAGCAGTCATTAGTTCTTCCATTTAAACCTCCTTTCTCAATATAGCATACCCCCCTTAGGTATGTCAAGTAATAGATTTATTGACTTGTTTATCATTTTTACACATTCTTTGATTCCTTTTCTAAAATTTCATTATCATTATGTCGCCAAATCATTTATTTCGGAATTTTTTCTTCTTACTTCCTCAGTATCTTCTCTAACTGATTTAGATGAAAATTCACAAATTTATAAAATTATATCTGCTTTTTTCGCGGAATTCAAAATATAAATTCTTATAAAACCAGGAGAGAAGTTATTCCGTCTTTTTTCTGAAAACTCTCAAGTGTGCGAATTGATTTTTATCAGAAACTATATTCTGAGATAAACAAGCTCGCCTTCCACATCTGTAGGCCAAAAAGATCAACCAACGTGAGCTTGACCTTTTTCACCAACGGAATATCATCTTGCCCGTAGAAATAACTCAGAGAAAAATCATAACAGAAGAAAAGAAACTCACCTGGTTCTAGTTATGGCCGGCCATCGAATTGGAAATACTGGAAAGTACCCCGCTGAATAGCAGAAGACCAACAATTATCAAGAAAATCCCTCTAATAATAGAGATAGGCTTGGAATATTTTTTCATGGATTTTGCTTGTCCAAGATATTTTAAAAACACAACTCCTGCGACCATGAAGGGAAGACCAAAACCAAGAGAATAAAAACCCATTATCGTCGCACCTTCTATGAAATTCTGTTTAATTGCGGCTAAAGTCAGGATTCCACCCAGCATGGGCGCCAGACAGGGAATCCATCCTGCACCAAAAGCCACCCCGATAATAATCGTACCGAGTTTGCCAGATAGACTGGCCCTCGTATGAATTCTCATTTCTTGCGCTAAGAATTTCAATCGAAATACACCCATAACGTGAAATCCCAGAATAATAATGAAGCCCCCCCCGATCAATTCAAGCCACCTCACGTTTTCAGCTAAAAATCTTCCCATAAAAGTGGCCAAGCCTCCAAGAATAATAAAAATAAACGAGAATCCGAGTATGAACAGAAAGGAATAAAAGATTATCCTCCTGAGCCTATGTCTTTGAATCCCAGGCGCAGAGAGGTCAGCTGTGGAAATTCCAGTAATAAAAGCCAGGTAAGAGGGAATGATGGGAAGGCAGCATGGAGAAAGAAAAGACAATAGTCCACCCAAAAAGGCAGCAAAAATCGATACATTCTCTGCAAAAGGCATCAATTTCTTATTTAGTCATTTGAGAATGACTCTGACATTTAAAAAATACAAAGGAAGAAACTCAGACGATTTCAAATATTTAAGGATATGCTCCATGCTGGGCACGACTTGTTTTTCTCACTTGGATAAATTCATTATTATTTATATAGATTAAATAGAAATTATAATAGTTTTGACCATATTTTCAACCTTTTTTACATAAAATAACTTTCAATCATAAGTTAGGATGACTGGGATAATTAGCGGATAAGGATTAAAGATATCGAGCGAAATTTTTACTTGAGAAAATTCAGAATAAATTAAAAGGCTTTTTTATCTGACTATCAATCTCCCAGCACCATGCTCACCTTAAATAAAAGCACGCATTCCCCTTCTTTTTCAGTAGCAGAATCTCCAAGCTTTGTCTTGAACGCAAAAAACGGCTGTTTGACCTTGAAATTAACAAAAACTATCGCTTCTAGAAAATCAGCCGTTTCATCTCTATAAAAATTTAGCCGGACGGGTATTCTATCCATGAGAACACTCTGATTCGAGTCATATCTGCCTTTGACACTGACATTCAGTTCTTGAATTCATGCACTCTTGATTCTTCCGCAGAGGTCTTTCTTTTGGACGAAAAAAAATACAAGTTGATTAGGAAAATCATGAGCGCTCCTAAAATCGTTATGATCAGTTTTGCAGACATTAAAACCCTCCTACGAAAAATAAACCTTGCCTCTTCGTAATCTCAATGAATTGCTCACCACAGAAACAGAACTAAATGCCATCGCTTCCGAGAAAAGAATGAGATCTGTCTCAGTGGGGATGCCAAATCTCTCCACTTTCAGCGCCGCCGTTGTTCTCGCAAGATTCTCTTCGAAATTTCCTTCGACTGTTTTGTTGAAGTAATTGCTCCTTTCGTCAAATTTCATTATTTCCGAAACTTTCGAAATAGCCTTTTTATCTCATCGAGCTTTTCGGCTCTGTCTTCTTTACTTCCGTTTTTAAAAGATTCCTGTATACACCCTCTGAAATGTCTGTACATTATATTCTCTTCAACACTCTTTATCGTTGCGACGATTGATGAGAGCTGTGTTAAAAATTCGATACAGTATCTTTTATCCAGAATCATCTTTTGGATTCCTATGATCTGCCCTTCAATTCTTTTGAGGCGAACTATGTCTTCCTCGTAAGTATTTGTGACCATTTTACTTAACACCCTTTTATCTCAGTTCGTCGCTAGCTATTAGAAGCTTATGACTTTCGCTCTTTATCAAAAACTAGTACCTAGTGAATAAATTACATAGATATTACAGTATCTTATCCTGGTATTAAATGTTAATGAAAATAAACGCTAAACCGAAAGTCAGTGTACATATGTTACCTAGTAAAAGTCACGATAATCGACCTCTTTACTCCCTTGGCTCTGCCATATATAATGAGCTTGCTTAGGGTCCTCATAACAAGAGTGAGGCTTAATGGAAAGATTATCCAGTTCATTCTGTTCTTTAAACTTTACCATTCCTCTCTTCAACTTTTCTTTCCATTTATTAGATAACTCAATCCCTAATTCAGAAAATAGCTTCTCCATAGTCTTAAAATTTATCTTTTGAAGCTCGTATTCCACTAAAAGTATCCCATTCTTCTTATCGTAATCAGAAGTATGAATTCCTACTTGTAATTCTAAATAGATCTTTAAAGCCATCTCATCGAAATGATTTTTTGTTTCATCTAATTTGATTTTTCTCCTTTTGATCCATTTGTTATTCATTGAATCCTCCTTTATAAAATAAAGTTTTGAACCTCTTAATCCAAGCCGGTCGCCCTTTCTGCCATCGCAAGAATCACCTCCTTATTTCATTTTTTTGTCGTTTACTCTTATTTTTTATCTCTCCCTATTTAATATACTATACCCCCCTACGGTATGTCAAGCAATTTCTCACAAAATATATGTTTTATCTCTAGTTTCTTATTTTCTTTACATATTCCGACCCCCTTCTTTGTATTTCTTTTTTATGACCCCCCTGGATACAGAAAGAAATTATAATAATTTACGTTGAGTTTTTTGGCAATATAATAGTAAAAGTGCTACCTTTATCAACCTTGCTGTTTACTTTTATTTGACCATGATGTTTTTTAACAATGTTAAGACTAATAAAAAGTCCCATGCCAGCTTTTACCCTTGTTTCTTTCTTCGAAAAAGTTGGTTCAAACAAATTCTGAATCTTTTCAGGAGGAATTCCAATGCCAGTGTCTGTTATCTGAATGCAAACATTATTATTTTCCCTGAATGTTCGAATAGTGATTTGTCCTTTCCCCCTAATAGACTCAATAGAATTCTGAAATATGTTTATAAAAACCTGATTTAGTTCAGCAGCATGACAGGTAATAATCGGAATATTTCCATATTTTTTTACTACTCGTATCCTATTGTTTAGGTCGTAATTAAAAAAGGTAATAATACTGTCTAAAAACTCATGCAGATCCACATTTTGCAATGGAGACTCATCCAACCGAACAAAACTTCTCAAACTATTAAGAATCTTTGTAATGCGTTTACTCGCTTTAATTGTGACCAAATTATTGCTCTGAAGTGCCTCCATAGAGAGACTGAGCAATCTATTGTTCTGAATGTCTTTAGTAAATGGATCTTTGCTCAATATTTCTAAAATCTTATTAACGGATCGATTGGAGACATCTAGCGCACTCTTTATTGCTCCGATTGGGTTATTCATCTCATGAATAAAGCCAGCTGCTAGTTTGCCCAGAGCCGCCATTTTTTCTGAATGTATTAAACGATCTTGGGTCTGTTTCAGCTCCTCAAGCAACTCCAGGAGTTTGTTTTTTTCCTTAGATAAGGCTTGACAACTTTTACAATTACATTCACCAGGAATATCTATTAGTAGTTGTTGCAATCGTTTGTTTTCTTTTGAATTTAAATACATTTCAATCACCTATTTATTTTAATGCCCTCAGAATATCCATATCATCAAGCGGTTTAAATGGTTTATCAAAGTGCCTTTCCTTATCATATTAGAAGCTGTATTTCTCTATGAAATAAACCACGGGGTTATTTTTGGCTTCTCCAAAGATGTTAAATAATGAAAAGTGAGATCCACAGCTTCTCAGTTCGGAAAAATATCAGATTTGGGGAGAGCTGAAACTCCCCCCAGATTATTTGTACTTCTTAGGCCTACCTTTTACGAGTATAAACCATTTCCATGGATTTAAATTCCTTACCGTCAGGCATTGTATGGTACATAACCTTAATAAATTTCTCATTGCTGCTGTAGGTAGTAACCGTTCTCATTTTAAGGTTGTTTCCCGTCATAGGATCAAACATTTCGCCTATTTCAGTAAGGATTTTACCTGTGTTGTCAAGGGAACCCATACTTTGAAAAAAGCCTGTTCCCATATTATCAATCCAAATTGAAATGAACGTCATTAGATGATTGTCATAGGCCCCAATTGTGATACCTTCAAAGTGCATGCCCATCATCATCCCGTGATGCTGCATCTGAAGATATCGGCCACCAAGAATCATTTTGCCGTGGGCCATGCCCTTGGATTCATTAGGGGAAGCCCCTGGTCGCATCCACATTTTAACGACCACTTCCCATTCGCCTTCTTGCATCGCCAGGAATTGATGTGGTTTCCCAGGCGTGGCGTATTTCATCCAATTCTCCATCATTGTTTTTTCATCCGGACTTTGTTGGGTCCAGTTGTAAGACGCGGAGAAAAGGATAAAAGAAGTTGCAAGTGTCACCATTAGTTTTCTTGATTTCATTGATCCTCCTTTAATGTTGATATAAGCATTTTTGATCAAAATCGACCTTTTAATTGATAAAGGCAACCCAATCATCATCCAGTTACACACTTTCAAAATTGAAACCATAGTTTTTCAGAAGCTGTATTTCGCTTTGAAATAAATCTTGTCGTTATCTTTGACTTGCCCGAAGACAACATACCTGAAATATGGTTTGTCTAAAGCCACTGATCTCTGGATACTCATACCTAAATCTGTTAAATCTGTCACCATTCCATAGGAAATTCCATAAGATCATAGAAACTTGAACTCCGATTATACTTTTCCCGTACCATGAAAGTGTTTTGGTTTCTCTTTTCACTCATGAGTTAATTCCTATCAACCTCTCTTATATTACTACAAAATCTTCCTATTGTAAGAACGCAGGACATACATAAACATGCTTCATTCTTTTCAGAAAACTTCTTCCAAAAAAAGGGCCGGCGTAATTTCTACGCCGGCCCTCTCAGATAGGCTTACTTCTTGACTTTTTGACTCTGTATTTCTTCCTTTCTATGGGTCATCTCCTGCAGCTCATTCATAGCGCCCTGCATATGCTCGTTCATTTTCTTCATATGTTCATGCATCATCTCCATGTGTTTTTTCATCACATCGTCCT